>ERZ779852.3053-NODE-3053-length-12596-cov-3.615342_pt1 | contig 12596 bp, 9 predicted proteins | sample MGYA00511559_ERZ779852 | MGnify/ENA primary metagenome ERZ779852 (study PRJEB29588, sample SAMEA2157977) | human gut metagenome | biome: human gut; feature: human-associated habitat; material: faeces | place: Denmark | collected 2008/2010 ...
TGATGGCTACTACTTACGGTTATGTATATGTTGCTCAGATCGCTATGGGTGCTGATCAGGCTCAGACTTTGAAGGCTATCCGCGAAGCTGAAGCTTATGACGGTCCTTCTTTGATTATCGCTTATGCTCCTTGTATCAACCACGGTTTGAAGAAGGGTATGGGCAAATCTCAGGCTGAAGAAAAAGAAGCTGTTGCATGTGGTTACTGGCACTTGTGGCGCTACAATCCTGCTCTGGAAGCTGAAGGCAAGAACCCGTTCACATTGGATTCTAAAGAACCGGATTGGAGTAAGTTCCAAGACTTCCTGAAAGGTGAAGTTCGTTTCGCATCTGTTGCAAAACAGTATCCGGCTGAAGCTGCTGAGTTGTTTGCTGCCGCAGAAGAAAACGCTAAGTGGCGTCTGCGTAGCTACAAACGTATGGCTGCTGAAAACTGGAGTGTAGAAGAATAATTTGATTATGATCATCTAAGGGTGGAAATCCTTTTTTCACCCGAATAAAATAGAAAGCGGAGTCTCACCATGAGATTCCGCTTTTTATTATTCCAATAAAGACCGGTAAAAGGCTTTTGTAATATGAAATTCATGTCCTTCTGGTTCTTCGACAGAACAAAATGGAATATTTCTGTGTTTAATTAACGTATATAGTAAAGATAAAAATATGAATGTAACATATGAAGATGTCCGCAATTCCGAAGAGATCCGGACTTATATCAAACAAGCGGACGAGTCGTTGAAAGCAATCGGCTACACGGAGCATAGCTTTGCCCATTGCACGAAGGTTGCGAAAGTAGCAGGGGATTTATTGGAGAAGTTAGGATATGATGCGCATGAGGTGGAACTGGCTCGTATCGCCGGTTTCATGCACGATATAGGCAATGTGGTGAACCGCATCGACCACGCCCAAAGTGGGGCTATGATGGCTTTTCGTATTTTGGATAAGATGGGAATGCCGCCTGAAGATGTGGCGACCGTTATTACAGCTATCGGAAACCATGACGAACAGACGGCTGCTGCTGTAAATGCCGTTGCAGCTGCTCTGATAATCGCTGATAAGACGGATGTGCGTCGCAGCCGTGTCCGTAACCGTTCCACGATTAATTTCGATATCCATGATCGGGTAAATTATGCAGCCGAAAAATCGGATGTTATATTGGAGCCGGATTCGAAAACGATCACTCTCGATTTAAAGATCAATACTGAAATTTGTGCCGTGATGGACTATTTCGAGATTTTTACCGGACGGATGCTACTTTGCAGGAAAGCAGCTGAATTTCTTGGCCTGCAGTTCAAGCTGGATATAAATGATGTCTATTTATTGTAATATCATTTGTTTCATATATTTTGGAAAAAGTTTATCTTTATCGCGTTTTAACGAAATAAAGGTCTAACTAATCTAATGAATATGAAACATTTTTTATGCCTTCTTTTTTGCTTATCTTTCCTTCTTTTCCCTGTTTATGCACAGGAATCGTATGAAACGTATAGTGGAGATACATTCAAAACCGGTGATGTGCTTACTCTCGGAGATTTCTATCTGAGTTCGACTAAGTATAGCCATTTGAAATACGCGTATACGGATACCTATGGAAAGGTTCGGTATGAGGCGTTCAATGGAAAGGATTTGCCTTTCTCCAAGGTAACAATCCGTGAGATTATCCGGCCGGAAGATAAGAATATGTTCCTGAACGAAGCTGTCGTGTTTGCCTTGGAAAGTGAGAAAGCTCCCGATAAGAAACTGTTCGTGGAGATTGATCGTGCGATCGAACAAGGCGAGATCGTCGTGAATATGCCTGAACCTGTTATAAAATGCGAGGAGATGACGCTCGAACAAATGTTTATTTGCTGTGTTCGTGTCAATAAATTACCGATAGACGACAAGGTGGTCTTGAATTATATCAGTGTCGTCAATAAAGAATTGGGGCAGGAATGCCGGCGCGATCAGTTTAAATTCCGTAAACTGAAAGGCGAATATCAGGCTCGCTTGGAAAAGGAAATGGCCGATTTTGATTTTACGAAAACTTATTTCATAAAAGTGAACAATAACCATAACGGTTATGATTTTGACCATAAAGGCTATCCATTGTCCTATCCGACACGTTCGGGCAGTTCTCCCAAACAATGTATTCCTTTCAACGGTTTCAATTTTATGCCGGTTAATCCGGATCAGGCGTTCTTTATCCCTGTGAGCATGGATGATGCGGAAAAATACGAGAAACGGAGCAGAGGAACCGGTCAGAACGGCTATGTCAGTCCGTTGGTATATACGGTTGTCTATTTGCAGCCCTTAGATAAGTATATGGAGCTGCCGAAAGGAAAATACAATGTTCTCAACGTGGAGAACCTATATCGCTCGACACTGATCGGTGTCAAGGTTAAAGGCTTGGAGGTCTATGATAATAAAAATTTCCGGTATAATTTGATTGGATCGGCTTTGTTTGAATGATCCCTTGTAAATCCGTTCCTAAAAGACCATGGCAAAGGTATTTTGACACCCTCATTGTGATTTCATTTCTGGGAATAGAGGGTGGCAAAACTGCCTTGAAAGAGAAAGTTTAGAATACCGGAATCGAATAGACCAGCCCTAACGAAATACGATGCGTGTCGGGATCGACTGCTCCCATATCCAAGGCTGCTTTTTCAAGTTTTACGCCGCGATATGTATAAAGGAGAAAGATGAAAAGATCACTGTTCTTGATCGGGAAAAATTCGAGACTGCTCTGTGCATTCCAGGAACGGCGGTACATGCCTTTGGTAAACGGCCCGTTCGCCTTGTACACTCTTCCGGTTTCATAAGCACCTTTCACATAGAGGTTCCAACGCGGGTGAATCCGGTAGTCCACATCGGCGATGACCGATAGATACTCGGTATTGCAAGCTGTCTGGGCTGTCTCTGGCAGACGGCTGATAACGCCGTGCTGGTCCAATCCCTGCCGGGTGTACATGATGTCCAGATAAGTCAGCAGAGGTCCTTTCTCGATCGTGTTGCCGCAGGTGAAGTAATAAGAGTAACGTTTCTGTGTCTGTTGTCCTACGGAAGCGGCATAACGGAGTTGCAGGACGCGGTCGAAATAGTAGCTGTTCCAGTTTACCGTATACATGAAAGGAACTTTTGCTTCTCGTGTGTTGTCGGGCAATCCGGTCGGGTAGATTTCGTTGTCCTGTCCGCTTCGGTTGTTCACGATCTGGAAGCAAAGTTCGTGGTCAGGATTGATCTGCCAGTTACCTGAAATACCAGCCTGATAGCAGGTCAGTAGGTTGTTGAACTCACTGAATTCACGGACTTTTATCGAATTGACAAAATATTCGTATCCTCCGAAATTGACAAACTGCTTACCGATCGTAAAGCCGAACTTGTCATGTACTTTCAGGTTGACATAAGCCAATTCGAGCGAGGACGAAAGGTTGTCCAGCGAATAAGGGTCCGAATATTTATTAAACGACTGCCGGTAATGATAGGAAAGGTTTTTCCATACATCCCCTTTTATTTCCAACCGGACACGATTCAGCTTGAAGTTCATGCCGTCGAAATCGGAACCGATGAAATTGGCGTTTGCCGAAGTAAAAAGCTGAAAATTCATTTCTGCGCTTTCAATCACCTTTTTCCCTCCTGTAAGTCGTTCGACCAAAGTCGGTTCTTGTCCAGGAACGGTTTCTTTCTCAATCTTTTGTGCAAAGACGGATGGAACGGATATGAATAGTATTGTCAATAAGTAGAGATGTGTTTTCATGTTTGCAAATAAAATGTTTCAGCGTTCAAATATAGTGATTTTATATGACCTTTGGAAATCCGTAATTATTCTTACCTTTGTTGAGGTTTAAAAGGTAATGAGTTTAGGTTATGATTAAAGCAGTATTTTTTGATATTGATGGGACATTGGTCAGCTTTAAAACACATGTAGTCCCGAAATCTACCCTTCATGCGATCGAATTGTTGAAGAAGAAGGGGATAAAAGTATTTATAGCAACTGGTCGTCATCGCCGTTCGATTAACAATCTGGGCGATCTTGAGTTCGATGGATATGTAACTTTGAATGGTGGCTATGTGTTTGCCGGAAAGGACGATGTGATTTATAAGCATAGCATTCCCGATAAGGATATCGAAGCCTTGGTTCGTTACCAGGAAAAAGAAGGCGAATTCCCTTGTGCCTTTGTGCAGGAAGACGAGATTTTTATGAACTATACGGATAAAGCGGTCAACAATGTGTTTCATCTGTTGAACTTCCCGGCTCCTCCAATCCGTCCGATCGAGGATATTTATGGAAAGACGGTCTACCAGTTGATCGCCTTTTTTACGGCAGAGCAGGAGAAACGTATTATGAAGGTCTTGTCGCATTGTGAATCCACGCGGTGGAACCCTCTTTTTACAGATATCGTACCGCTTGGAAGTAGTAAAAGGATAGGGATTGACAAGATGCTGGAACATTACCATATCGGTCTGGACGAATGTATGGCCTTTGGTGATGGTGGTAATGATATTCAGATGCTTAGCCATGTCGGGATTGGGGTTGCTATGGGAAATGCGGCCGAAGACGTGATGAGTGCAGCTGGTTATGTGACCACCTCTGTCGACGAGAATGGTGTATACAATGCGTTGAAACATTTCAACATTATTTGATTTTGAACTGTTACATATATATAAGATAGTTATGATAGACGAGTTATTGAAATTTAATCGTGAATTTGTAAAGAGTAAAGGATACGAGAGGTTTATCACCAATAAATATCCTGATAAGAAAATTGCGATAGTGTCTTGTATGGATACGCGTCTTACGGAGCTGCTACCGGCAGCTTTGGGAATAAAGAACGGGGATGTCAAGATCATCAAGAATGCTGGGGCGATTATTTCCCATCCTTTCGGAAGTGTGGTCCGGAGTCTGTTGGTTGCCATTTATGAATTAGGTGTGAACGAAGTCATGATTGTCGGTCATACCGATTGCGGTGCCAAGCATATGGACAGCGAACAGATGATTGAGGTAATGAAGAAGCGTGGTATCCCTTCAGAGCATATCGATATGATGCGTTACTGCGGCATTGATTTCAAATCGTGGTTGCGTGGGTTCGACACCCCGGAAGGTTCCGTTCGTGAAACAGTGACTCAAGTACAAAAACATCCGTTGATCCCAAAAGATATAACGGTCCGCGGATTTGTAATCGACTCGACTACAGGCGAATTGGCTACTGTCGTTTAGATAAATCAAGATAAAAAATATTTAATCAAAACCCAAAAACGGTTAAATAATAAACATTAAATATGTTTTACAGCATAAATTCAAATAAAATACTTATCTTTGCACTGTAAACAAAAAGAAAAAGAAAGTTTAGGTTTAGTTATTATTAATCGTTCTCCAAGCGTGGAGAACTTAAATGAGTAAAATTATGATGATGAGAGAAAACGAAAAAAGTATGCGTACTTTAGCGATGTTGCGTTATCAGGCTGATCGTTATCAGTCAGTAGGAAATGGTTCAATGTGCCAGCGAGTAAATGCTGAGATTCGCAGATTGGTGAGCCAAATGAGCGAAAGCTCTAAAAATTGAGTATTAAACAGTAAATAATTTGTTAGATGTAGTCTCTTCACCGTAGTCTTTTGAAAGACTGGTGAGAGATAAAAGGGGGAGGTATTCGACGCTTATGAGATAGCGGAGTTTGGCCTTTTTTTATTTTAATGAAGTCAGTCCTGCTCTTGTCTACAACCACACTAAAATCATATTTGTGTTCTGTCATTATAGTTCGAATGTATACAAATATCCGTATATTTGCATAATGTAGAAAACTATAATCTGTAAAACACAATATCGAAATGAGAAAAACGGGATTGTTTTTAGCCTCTATTGTACTAAGTGCTACGCTATGGGCCGAGTTGCCTGAAAAGAAAGGGCTGGATGTCATTAACAGGGCAAATGCCGAGGCCTATATCGGTTTTCTGGCAAGCGATGCATTGGAAGGGCGTGAAGCTGGTTTCCGTGGTGGGCGTATTGCCGGTGAATATATTGTATCTAATTTGAAAACGATGGGGATCGAACCTCTGTTCGAATCCTATTACCAACCTTTTGAGGCTTATAACAAGGAACGGCAGAAGAAGGGCCGTTTCCAGGTTCATCCGGATTCGATCGCGAAGTTGAAACAAGGTGTTCATCAGAAGTTGTCGATGAACAACATCTTGGGGAAGATCGAGGGTAAGAACCCGAACGAATATGTGATTATTGGCGCCCATTACGATCATCTCGGCTTTGACCCGATGCTGGACGGTGACCGGGTCTATAACGGGGCCGACGATAATGCTTCGGGTGTTTCAGCTGTCCTGCAGGTCGCTAAGGCGTTTTTAGCGACGGGGGTTCAACCGGAGCGAACCGTTATTTTCGCCTTCTGGGATGGTGAAGAGAAAGGCTTGTTAGGCTCCAAATATTTCGTGCAGACATTCTCGGAGATGGATAAGGTGAAGGGGTATCTGAATTACGACATGATTGGCCGTAATAAAGACGAGTCTAAGCCGATGCATGTCGTTTATTTCTATACGGAAGCGCATCCTGTGTTTGGCGATTGGTTGAAAAACGATATCAAGAAATATGGCTTGAATCTGACTCCTGATTATCGTCCGTGGGATAAACCGGTAGGGGGGAGTGATAACGCTTCGTTCGCTCTTTTGGATATTCCGGTCATCTGGTACCATACGGATGGTCATCCTGACTATCATATGCCAAGCGACCATGTGGAAAAGATAAACTGGAATAAGATTGTCGACATAACGAAAGCCTCTTTTCTGAATATGTGGAATCTGGCGAATGAGAAAGACTATTGATGTGATCGTTTATATTTCTTATTTCAAAACACCTATGTTTCGAATTCAAAACATAGGTGTTTCGTTTTTAAAACATATATGTTTTGAACTCGATATCTTCTGGCTGTGAAAAGAAGTATTATCCATTTATAGAAAGATAGTTGTTTTGTGGAATAAGGTATACATCTTCTCTCTGTAGGTCAGTGCCTTTTCCTCGATAGCCAATAAGCTGTATGTATTTTTTAAATCATATTGTATGATTACTGTCTCATTTAATAGACTTATAAGAAGGTAGCACTTACCTCTTTCACTTTCTTTGTAACTGATTAAATAGTTGTTTTGAACTATGTGAATTGTGTAGTCTTAAATCACTTCATATTCTTGGTATTTCAGTATTTATAGGGAGTTGATATATATGAATTGTTTGCTGAAGTTGTGAAGATGGACCTTAAAATCAAAAGCTATTGAAATAATATGGATTTTTCAAATACAAGAAGGTCCACCCTTCTGTTATGAAGAGCAGACCTTTTGAAAAAAAATTATCAAAATATTTCAATTAATCCCATCCCGGATTTTGTTTTAAATTAGGATTTAATCCGATTTGGTTTGTCGGAATAGAGAACAAATAGTTCTTGGGATCTATAAAGTTTGGAACAGGATTTGTCATTCGTTTTGTATAAACATCAATGGCACCGTCTACGAAACCTAATCCGGATTTAATGGATTCATAATCTTTTGTATTATATCCATTTAAATCATTCTCACTTGTTGCTTTGTCTGGAATGATACCCAATTTCGGTTGGTTCAGGCGAATACCGCAGGCCCAACGCATTAAGTCGTGATAACGATAACCTTCTGCCATTAGTTCAACACGACGTTCACGGCGGATTTCGCGGATCAAGTTGGCGTTCGGGCCTTTGATTGTTGGATATTCGGCAACCAATTTCGGGTCTTCAATCGGATTTGTTGTCAAATGGTGATTAAAACCAACCCGATCACGCAAAGCGTTGATTGTTTTATCTAATTCGGGATCTTGGCCAAGTTCGGCTCCTGCTTCTGCACGTATCAGAAGAATCTCTGCATAACGGAAGATTGGAGCGTCTAATGTTCCAATATGATGAGATGATGTGTATTCTGACGGATTGTAATATTTGATAACACCATATCCCGTAGATGTACTAACACTTCCACTGGTATATTTACCGATATCCGGACGTTTCCCTTCTAGGTAATAGGTGTATTCACCAGCTTCGGGAGTCGGTACTGTTTGTAGTAAACGCGGATCTCGATTCTTTAGTTCGGCGATTAATGTAGTATGATGAGAGTGGCCTTCGCAGCCGCACATAGAGATTGGTTTTCCTGTTGTTGCACACAAATAATCTTCAACAGCGTCACGACTCAAACCGATAGGAGATTCACCGACTGCAATTTGGCGGCTTAAGTTATTTCCTTTGCCGACAGTCGGATCATATTCCTTCGACAGAATAATTTCAGGATTGGAGTTGTAATCTGCTTGGATAAATAATTCATAATAGGCTTTACCAGGTTTTGAACCTTGGAACAATGAATAGCCATATTCGGATTTCATCAGTTCGCCTGCTGCTTCATAAGCGGCTTTGAGCAATTCGGTATCACCTTCCATATTATGATAACGGCGGAAAGTTCCTTCAAATAAACATATACGTGCCTTTAATGCAAGTGCAGCGTCTTTGCTGATGCGGTAGACACCTGTCGTTTCTTTTTTGGGTAACCATTCAATCGCTTGATCAATGTCTTTTATCATGTTTGCTACAACGGTAATACGGGAATCGCGGCCTTTGTATAGGTCTTCGTCTCCAGGAACCAATACTTTGTCATACCAAGGTACATCGCCAAAGCGTTTTACTTTATTAAAGTAATCCAATGTCTTGAAGAATAAAATTTCACCAGCATAACGATGTTTTACGGCCTCGGTTTCCGGGGATAGTTCGTAATCTTGCATAAAAGCATTACAAGCACGAATATTTTCCCATTTCCAATTGTCATTGTCTGCTGTAGAAATGCTGTGTTGACTGAAAGCTACAGAGTTTGCGTCCCACGGAAGTAGGTCATCAGACTGGAAATCAGTTTCCATCATCCCAAAATTATATTCGTTCGGATTTCCATGTCCGGTGATTAATTTGGGATATAAATCATTACAATATTGCTCTAATGCCTGTGCATTGGCATTTGCAAAGTATTGTTGTGTACTGATAGAGTCTAATGGCTCTTTATCCAGTACATCACAACTTTGGGTTGTGAGGAACAATAAACCACCAAATAATATAATTGACTTTTTCATGTTACTTTGTCTGTTTTTAGAATGTTACGTTGATACCAAATGAATAAGAACGGGTGAACGGGTAAACACTACCGTTGTCGTCAACTTTCAAGTTACCGTTATTGTCACGTCTGCCTACAGCATCCGGATCGAGGTATTTGTACAATCCTGTAGCTTCCCAAAGATTCTGACCGCTTACGAACACTTTTAGCTGACCAATGCCGTATTTATTGATGAGCGCTTTAGGAATAGTGTAGCTTAATGTAACATCTTTCAGACGGATAAAAGCACCGTTTTGCAGATATTTTGTCTGTGTTTGTTTACTTCTATCACTCCAAGTCGGAATAGGATAGTAAGCGTTCGTATTGGTTTCACTCCAAGAGTTATCGATGATGTAATCATTTAAGTTAGCCCACCAAATACCTGTCTTGTATCCCCAAAATACAGGAGAGTCCAACCATACGTCGCGTTTCATTGTACCTTGGAAGAACAGACGTAAGTCAAAACCTTTCCATGAACCACTCAAGTTGAGGTTGAAATTGTAGCGGGGAGTTGTATTACCAATGACTTTTTTGTCGCCCGAATCACCAACACGATTATTCCCACGGTCAATTTTTCCATCACCGTTCAAATCTGCATAACGAATATCTCCTGGTTTCCAAGTTGTGCTGATGAAAGCCTGTTTATTGGCCATTTCTTGGGCTTCAGCTTCATCTTTAATGAAGCCATCTGTTACATATCCCCAAATTTCGCCGATTTTCTTTCCCTGGTAATGAGTTTCATCCAAACTTAATGTCGGATTATCATATTTCGTGATCTCAGAAGTGTTGTCTGAGATGCCGATGCTGATAGAGTAATCCAAAGGACTGCCGGCCACGTCTTTAATCTGATCGTTCCACGTTAAAGATAATTCCATACCTTTGGTTCTCATATCTGCCAAGTTCTCTTTACCACCTGTCGTCCCTAATACAGCTGGGTAAGTTTTGTTTACGACCATTCCTTTTGTATCGCGGATGTAATAGTCAAAAGATCCAGTGAAACGGCCGTTCAGCATAGTCCAGTCTAAACCGATATTGGTTGTGTAAACTTTTTCCCATGTGATGTTTGTACTAGCCAATGTCGGAGCTTTCAAGCCACTAATGATACCGCCGTTCATCAGATAGGCCAAAGATTCGCTTGTCAAGAAACTTAAATATTGGAAATTGCCATCTGTAACTTGATTGCCTAATGAGCCATATGAAGCTCTGACTTTTAGGTTGTCGAAAATATTACGAGCTGGTTCGAAGAAACTTTCTTCAGAGATACGCCAACCTGCTGATACCGAGGGAAAGAATCCCCAACGATCACCAGACATATATTTGGATGAACCGTCATAGCGACCATTTACCTCAAGCAAATATTTTTGCATGTAATCATAATTCAAACGGAAGAACGCACCCTGTACAGCCCAGATTGTTGCTTCTTCACTTGGCATGTTATAAGTACTGGCCAAATCGGTGACAGGGAAATTGTTATCAAATAGATTACTAGTGCTTACGCTTAATTTAGTCGTCTTTTTGCTTTCTTGGTTGTAACCGACCATTACACCTAAATTGTGCTTGTCATTGAATGACTTCTTGTAGTCAGCCCATAAGTTCAATGCTTGATAAGTATCTCCGTAATTAGCTTTTGTTACACCTCCAGGTGTACCAACGGATAGCGGAGATAACGTACTTTCTTCTGGCATTGTCTGGTACAGTATCTTACCGTGCTGGGTTTGATCTTTATAGAATTTGTTTCCGGTATAATCTCCCTTGATTGATAAACCGGCTAACGGTGTCAGATTAAAGGCGGCAGTGTACCAAAAGTCATCCGAGTTGGTTTTGTCTCGCCCAGCTCCATCTAGTAAACCAGCAAAGTTATAGTTGAAGTTGCTACCTGCTATACCTGCAAAATTATTACCATCTGGCAGGTAAACAGGAATAGTTGGGAATCCACGATAGATTTCGTAAAAAATGTTTCCTAAATTAAAATTGCTGGTGTAGGGATAATCACTTGTATTGCGGTTATATTTTGTACGGAAAGTTACTTCCAACCATTTTGTAATCTGAGTGGAAAAGTTGAAAGACATATTAATACGTTTGTATTTATCCGTACCATATTGCAAAATACCATCTTGTCCTTTATAACCAATAGAGCCGTAGTAAGTCGTCTTGTCTGAACCACCGCTGATACTTGCATTATGCTGTTGCATGAATGACGGTTTGTACATTACGTCGAACCAATCGGTGTTCCCAGCATAAGCCCATTGTCCGGCAGCAGTTATTGAATTGTCTGTTGTATAAAATGCAGAAGGACCTCTTCCCGCAATGAAATCATCTACAGCTTGAACGTGTTCATCTTTGAAATACTGTCCGCTGCCATTGTTCACGTTTGCCTGATTCATGGCACGAATCCACTTATCGGAAGAAACACCATCCGGTAAGCGAGAGGCCATCGACCAAGAAAAGTTGTTATTGTAGTTGATTTGAACTTTTTGTTCTTTTTTCCCTTTTTTAGTTGTGATCAATACAACGCCAAAAGCGGCACGGGCACCATAAATAGAAGCAGAGGCAGCATCTTTTAATACTGATACGCTTTCGATATCTTGTGGGTTAAGCAAAGACAAGTCTGATGTTTCGACTCCGTCGACTAACAATAGTGCTTGTCCTCCATTCAGTGAAGTTGCACCACGTACATTAAATGTAGTAGCTGCATTTGGATTACCACTGGCGAAATCAATATTCAAGTTTGGAATAGCTCCTTGCAAACCTTGTGCAATGTTTCCGATCGGACGATCTTCCAGAATTTCGCTATCTGCAATCCCTACAGCGCCGGTCAGGTTTACCTTCTTTTGTACGCCATAGCCAACGACTACGACTTCTTCCAGTTTTTGAGTGTCTTCCGCTAATTTGATTTGAAGAGTGGATTGTCCTGTGTATTTGATTTCTTGAGTTGTGTAACCAATGAAAGAGATCTGAATGATGTCTCCATTTTTTACACCTTCCAATGTGAAATTACCATCCATGTCGGTAATGTTTCCATTGGTTGTTCCTTTCACTACGACCGATGCTCCGGCAACAGGCCCTAGATCATCTACCACAGTACCTGTAACTTTTCCGTTCTGCTGGGAAATGTTCATCCCTTGCTTGGAGGGCATTGTTTCTGCAAATATACTTGCTGGGAAACAAGTGGCACCTGCCAGCAAGATTAAGCTGATAGGTTTGAAATTTTTCAACATAATTTGTGTCTTATATTTAATTGAAAGAATGCTCTTTTAATTAAAATGATGGCGCTTATTATCGCTTTTCTACATCATATATACAAAATGTTAGAGTTTTTAGCTTTTGCGTATAAAGTTTATCTGTGTTTGTAATTAGTTCTAAAAAAACTATGGCATTTTTAGCTTTAATACATTTTGATACAACTTCATAACAATGTGATTTTCAATAAATTAAACAAGTAAAATATATTATGCAATAATTACTTAAAATACACAAG
>ERZ779852.3061-NODE-3061-length-12549-cov-50.296542_pt1 | contig 12549 bp, 9 predicted proteins | sample MGYA00511559_ERZ779852 | MGnify/ENA primary metagenome ERZ779852 (study PRJEB29588, sample SAMEA2157977) | human gut metagenome | biome: human gut; feature: human-associated habitat; material: faeces | place: Denmark | collected 2008/2010 ...
TTGCTCAGGTGCTTATAAAAAATATTAAATTATAGTGTTGCGGAAATTAGAATTATCTTTCCAAGTATCCTCTCCCCAAGTCATTGTAATATTAGGAACAGAAATGATTTTAGAACCACCTTCAGGAATTTCGCCATTAGAAACAGCATAAACGCCCTGTGCATTAACACTTGCAGCCAAAGCTACAGCTGCGATAAGAGTAAAGAATTTCTTCATAATCGTTTATTTTTAAGTTTATAAATTAAATTTAGTTGATGAATAACTGTATTGCAGTTTCATTCATTTGCTAGTTCTTTTCGGTGGCAAAAATAATAAATCATTTTGAGAATCTCTGAAAAACATGAACCAAAATGAACTAAAACTACGAAAACGATTACGTAACTTTTAGAACAAAACCAAAACAAAAATACCTTAAATAAAAATAATAAGTGTATTTTTGCACTTACAATCTTAAAGATAGAAAGAGAAAATAATAAGTATAACAACCTAAAAGGCAAACAAATGAAAAAGAATCTACTCAGATTTAGGCTTCTCAGCCTGTTGCTTGTCTTTGCTTTCATCGCAAAGGCGCAAAATGTCACTGCTGTTTGGGACTTTCAGAACAATCTTCCTGAAGGTATCAACACTGCAGCAAACTTCCAAGGTAAGGAGGGCGACCTCGCTTCTACTGTAGAAGGCATCACCATGCACGTCAACGCTACACAGGGTAAGTTGAAGGGCAGAACAACTGATGCACAGTTTAACGCAGGAACCATCCTGCAGATTCCGGTAAAATCAGCCAATGATATGGTTACCGTAACAACTTATCCTAACTACCACAACCTCACTGTAGGCGGAAAGACTGCTACTGAAGACGTAACAGAATACAACGCAACATCTGCTGAAGTGGCTAAGGGATATGTAGAAGTTGTTGCTACAGGCGGCTGCTACCTCTATCAGGTTAAGGTGGTACACGTAAGCGCCATCCAGGAGAAGGCTCTCTACACTACCGACTTCACCAACTGGGAGAAAATAGACAACACAAAAGCTACAGATGTAAAGGTAAATCTCAAAACCCTTTACAGCAAGGAGGCTTTTACCTTTACATTCAACGGAGTGGGTGTTGACCCTACGGGAAATCAGGCTAAGTTCTCTGACCGTACTGGATATATGATTACAGCTAAGTATCCAAGCCAATACACAACAGCTGAACCAAGCGCAGTAACCTCTCCATTGGCTAGCATCACAAAGATTACCCTCCATCAGGCAGCTACAGGTGGCAAACGTGGTATCAAGGTATCCGTAAAGGGCGACGGCGATGCTGACTGGGTAACCATCCACAACGTATCAATTGTAACCGCAAGCGGTGAAGATCTGACACTCGACGTAAACCGCACCAACTGCCAGATCAAGTTCGAAAACTTCGCCCTCAACCAGAACGCTTACGTTACCGACCTCGCCATCTACGGAAACGTAGATATGAGCAAAACTCCAATGCTCGGCACTTTCAGCCTCAACGGCACCAAGTATTCAGCCGTTGACATCTTCAATGAAGACGCATCAGGCAAGCAGCTCGCTACCCTCCTCGTTTCAAAGAAGGCAAACCTCATCAGCGAGACCAATCCGCTGAAAGATCTCGTTGCTGCAAACGGAACCATCAAGAGCACAACATACACTACCACCGGCGAAGGTGCAGACCAGAAGACTGTGGTAACCATCGTTGTAGAATCTAAGGGAGATGAAGTAACTTACGAGCTCACCGTAGGCTTCAAGCCAGACTTCACCCTCACCTATTATAATATAGACGGCACAACAGTGCTCGGAACCCAGAAGGTGGAGCAGGATGCCAACATAGAGAAATTCCAGGAAGGCATGGAAGAGAAGGTAACCGTAGCCGAAGGTAAGAAATTCCGTGGCTGGGCCAGCAACCAGAAGAAAGACAGCAAGAAGTTCACCACCTCTTCTGTCATCGAAGCAGATGCTAACCTCTATGCACTCGTTACAGATATTGAGACCGCAAACGGAACAGCCCGTTACGACTACGACTTCCAGAAGGAAGGTTTCGACATCAACGACCACGAGGCAATCTCGGTAGAAGGCAACGGCAAGTGGCATGATACCACACACGGCTGGAGCTTCGAAGCTACCGACAAACTCAAGGTTAAGATGGGCGGCAAGGGTTACATCAAGATGAATCTCTGCCAGTATTCTAAGTCGGGCAAGATTACCCTCCTCGACCCTCAGGGAAAGGAAGTAAGTTCTATTGAAGCCAAGGCAACCAAGGACGGCAACCTTGGCGTTCTCCAGAACGAATCTACCGAAAGCGGTGAGTACACCATCACATTTGATGCTGACACCTACATCCACAACCTCAGCATCGTAAACATGACAACTCCTGCTTACACACAGAACGGCAACTGGATGGAGGTAAAGGCTGGCGATGTACAGAGCTTCATCACAGCCCTCGAAATTGCGAACGGCAACAATGCAGCAGCCAACGCTGCCCGTACATACATTTTCTTGCCTAACGGCACATACGACCTCGGCGACAAGTGTCTTACCTCAATCAGCGGTAACAATATCTCTATCATCGGCGAGAGCATGAACAACACCATCATCGTCAACAAGCCAGAGGTAGAAGGTATCGGCGTAACTGCAACATTGTATAACACAAGTACAGGTCTCTACATGCAGGACCTCACACTGAAGAATGCTTATCCATTCAACAAGAGTACCGGTCGTGCAGTCTGCCTCCAGGACAAGGGTACACAGACCATCTGCAAGAATGTGAAGATGCTTTCTTATCAGGACACTTACTACAGCAACAATAATAAGGGTCAGTACTACTTCGAAGGTTCAGATATCCACGGAATCGTAGACTTCATCTGCGGCGGTGGTGATGCATTCTTCAACAAGTGTACACTCACATTGGAACCAGGTAAAGGTTCATACATTACTGCCCCTTATACAGACGGCACCAAGTATGGTTACGTATTCGACGGCTGCAAGATTGTAGGTTCAGCTACAGACAGCTTTACTTTCGGTCGCTCTTGGGGCGGTACAGCCAACTGTGCATTCCTCAACACCATTCTCGACAAGAATGCAGCAGCCAAGATTGCTTCTACCCGCTGGACAACAGGTGGTATGAACGTAGTTGCCAAGAACTTCTTCGAGTACAACACTCTTGATGAAGACGGTAAGGTGATTTCTCCAGCCAAGAACATCGTGAAGTTTACCAAGGATAAGGAAGTAAGCGAGTACAACACCATCATCACAGCAGAGAAAGCAGCCGAGTTCAGCCTCGACAAGGTATTTACCAACTGGAAGCCTGCCGACCTCGCTTCTCAGACCACAGCGACAGCGGCTACATTGAGCAACGACAAGCTTTCATGGACAGGTGATGCCCAGATGTATCTCGTAGCAAAAGACGGCAAGTTCTTTGCCCTGACCACAGAGAAGTCAGTAAACCTCAACGGCGAGAAGGGTTCATTCACCGTACGTGCAGCCAACCAGATGGGTGGTTTCGGTGCAACAGCCAATTCAGTAAGCACCGGCATCCACAACATCGCCTCAGCTACAGATGCAGCAGTCATCAAGACCACCATCTTCGCAGCCGACGGCACACAGCTTTCAAATCTTCAGAAGGGTATCAACATCGTAGTTAAGACCCTGGCAGATGGCAGCAAGAAGACAAGCAAGGTTATCGTAAAGTAAAGAAACAGAGACCATAAGTAATTAGATTGACAGATAACTTTCGGAGTGCAATATCCCCATCCTTTTACAGAAGGGTGCCGGATATTGCACTTTTTTTGTTCCCTCAGCTTCTGAAACAGCAGAAACGGGAACTGAGAAAACAGACCGTCGAAATGTAAAAAACAGAGTATTTACGCAAAAATCTGTAAACGTTTACGTATTTTTTTACCCCCAATATACCTATATTCTCATATTTTTTATATACTTTTGCAACAAGAAAACCAAGACTTAGCTATTGCTACGCATCTAGGTTGCCCCATCGGAGCCTTCGGGTTCCAAGAGGAACATCCCTTCAGCAAGCATCTGCTCAGAACTGGAATTCTACTTAAAAACATTAAATAAAAACATTAGAATATTAGTAATTTAGAATAAGTTTTATCTAAACCTAAAGTGTATGTCTGGTAATTATAAAAATCTGAGATTTGCGCTTGTTGCCGCAACCTTGACTATGTCAGCCAATGGTTTTGCGCAAACAGTGATCAAGGGTACAGTAACCGACAATACAGGCGAACCAGTAATTGGTGCTTCAGTCCTCGAACAGGGTACTAGCAGCAATGGTGGTGTAACCGATATTGATGGAAACTTTACTATCACTCTGAAAGGCAACAGTAAGAAACTGAAGATTTCGTACGTAGGTATGAAACCTCAGGTAGTGAACGTATCTGGCAAGTCTGTCATCAACGTGAAGCTCGAAGACGACGCAACATCTCTCAACGATGTCGTTGTCATCGGTTATGGTTCCGTTAAGAAGAAGGACTTGACTGGTTCTGTTGCTACAGTAAACAGCGAGACATTGGCAGCCGTTCCTGTTGCCAATGCATCAGAGGCTTTGACCGGTAAGATGCCTGGTGTACAGATCACTACAAGTGAAGGTTCTCCTGACGCTACCGTAAAAATCCGTGTTCGTGGTGGTGGTTCTATCACCCAGAGCAATGACCCATTGTTCGTTGTTGATGGTTTCCCTGTTGATGACATCAGCAACATTCCTGCCAACGAAATTGAAGATATTACTGTATTGAAGGATGCTTCTTCTACGGCTATCTACGGTTCTCGTGGTGCTAACGGTGTAATCCTTGTTACTACCAAGAGCGGTAAGAGCGGTAAGGTGAACGTAAGCTACAACGCTTATTACAGCTGGAAGAAGCTTGCCAACAAGCAGGACGTTCTGGGCGACCGTGACTACGTGAAGTGGCAGTACGAGTTGGCTCTCCTGAAGAACAACAACGACCCTAGCAAAATCAGCTCTTACACTGATTATTTTGGCGAATACCAGGATATGGATATGTATAGCACAGGCGTTACTAACGACTGGCAGGATCTGACCTATGGTAGAACTGGTAACACATTCAACCACAACTTGAATATCACCGGTGGTTCTGACAACATCAAGTATGCATTCAGCTATGCACACATGAACGATAAGGCTATCATGGTGAACTCAGGTTACAAGCGTGACAACTTCAGCTTGAAGTTGAACACCAAGCCATCAAAGCGCACAACACTCGACTTCCAGGCTCGTTACGATATGACTAACGTTATTGGTGGTGGTGCCAATGAGGCAGCAGGTGCTTACGATACTGACCGCCGCTTGAAGTACTCAGTTATCTATTATCCAATGCCTGTAGCCAATATGGATCCTACAGTTGGTGCCGATGATGATGATTTGGGTAACCTCTACAATCCTATCACCTCTGCTTACGACAACGACCGCAGAAAGGAACGCAAGAACTTGAATTTGGGTGGTGCTTTCGGATGGGAAGTACTCGACAACCTGAAACTCAAGACAGAGTTCGGTTACGACTACTATAACCAGTACGATAAGCGTTTCTGGGGTCTGACAACATATTATGTAAAGAACGTACCAACAGGTAACAATCAGAATCATCCAGCAATCCGTCTTACTCAGACAGATCGCCATCGTTTCCGTAACACCAACACCATCAGCTACGATTTCAAGAAGCTGATCAACAATAAGGATCATAGCCTTAACATATTGCTGGGTCACGAGTACGTGATTACCAAGAAGCGTGAGAATATGGACGAGGTTCACGGCTTCCCAGTAGATTACAACTCTACTACAGCTTGGAAGTTGACCTCTCAGGGTACTCCATACACAATTGATGACGCATATAGCGCAGACGACAAGCTGTTGTCATTCTTCGGTCGTGCCAACTATAATTACTTGGACCGTTACCTCTTGAGTGCAACCTTCCGTGCCGATGCATCATCCAAGTTCTCTAAGGAGAACCGTTGGGGTTACTTCCCATCAGCAGCCTTGGCTTGGCGTATCTCTTCTGAACCATTCATGAAGGGTACAAAGAAATGGCTTGATGACTTGAAGCTCCGTTTCAGCTACGGTACTGCAGGTAACAACAACATTCCAGTAGGTCAGCTCATTCAGGCTTACGAGAATAAGGCTACTACATGGGTCAATGGAATCGCAAACTATTGGGCTCCATCCAAGACTATGGCTAATGCCAATTTGAAGTGGGAGACAACCATCACCCGTAACCTGGGTCTTGATTTCACTCTCTTCGGTGGTAAGATCAATGGTAACGTTGAAGCATACCTCAATACAACAAAGGACTTGCTCATCGAATTCCCTGTAACAGGTACTGGTTATGACACACAGTATCGTAACATGGGTAAGACCGAGAACAAGGGTATTGAGTTCTCTGTCACCTGGCATGCCATCGAGAAGAAGGACTGGGGCATCGACCTTGCAGGTAACATCGGCTTCAACAAGAACAAAGTCAAGAGCCTTGGTATCATGAACGACTTCGGTCAGGACTCCCGCTGGGCTTCTACCGAGATTGGTAAGGACTACTGGATTGCAGTAGGTAAGCCATTGGGACAGATTCGTGGTTATCAGCTCGACGGTAATGGTCGTTACGAGGTAAGCGACTTCACCGGCTATGATGCTGCAAGCAAGACCTGGACTTTGAAGGAAGGCGTAACCGACTGTAGCAGCGTAATCGGTACCATTCGTCCAGGTTCTCTCAAATTGAAGGACCAGGATGGCGACCATGTCATTACAGATGCCGACAACACCATCATCGGTGATGTAAATCCTAAGGCATTCGGTGGTTTCTCTATCAATGCACATGCATACGGATTCGACCTTAGCGCCAACTTCAACTACTCTATCGGTAACAAGGTATATAACGCCAACAAGATTGAGTGGACCTCAACAGGTAAATACCAGTATCGTAATATGAGTACCGAGATGGCAGATGGAAAGCGTTGGACCAACCTCGATCCAGAGACCGGTCTTTTGAGCAACGACCCTGTTCGTTTGGCAGAACTCAATGCCAACACAACTATGTGGTCACCATGGATGAACAAGATGGTACTCACCGACTGGGCTATTGAAGATGCATCATTCCTCCGCTTGAACACCCTGTCATTGGGTTATACAGTTCCTAAGACTCTTACCCAGAAGGTAGGCATCCAGAACCTGCGCTTCTACGTAACAGCTTACAATGTATTCACCATTACAGGTTACTCAGGTTTCGACCCAGAGGCAGACTGTATCTCAAAGACGGCTCTCACACCGAATGTTGACTACTCAGGTTATCCAAGAAGCCGTACATTCTTAGTGGGTGTAAATTTGAATTTCTAACATTAACGAGGAATTATCGAATATGAAAAATTATATTAAACTATCTATATTCTCCATGGCATTGGCTGCCGGAATGACATCTTGTGACCTGGAGGCTCCGACACAGTCAACCCTTGACGGTTCCTCTGTCTATTCAGTCTATTCTCTGGCTGAAGCTGAGGTTATGTCAATCCATGTGTCATTCGGTGAGACCAACTCTTACCGTGGACGTTTCTTGCCATACTATGGCTTGAACACCGATGTGGAAGTACCAAGCGGTTCTGCTCCTTCATTTGCAAGCAAGAATGATGATAAGCAGAATCTGGTAAACTACGATACCAGCGAAAGTAATGGTCAGATGAACACAGACAACAATGCTTATGGTAAGTTCTATGAGGGTATCGAGCGCGCCAACCTTGCTATTGAGGGTCTTCGTCAGTATGGCAATGTTGCCAACAACAAGAACATGGCTCAGCTGCTGGGTGAGGCACTCACCTTGAGAGCTGTAATCTATGCAGACTTGACAAAGGCATGGGGCGATGTTCCAGCTCGCTTCGCTCCAAACAACAACGACAATATCTATATGCCACGTTGCAACCGCGACTCTATCTACAAGGTATTGCTCGCTGATTTGAAGGAAGCAGAAGATTACTGCTACTGGCCAAACCAGAACTCTGTTACCAAGACAACAGAGCGTGTCAGCAAGAGCTTCGTTAAGGCACTCCGTGCCCGCATCGCTCTCTACGCTGGTGGCTATGGTCTCCGTGGCGATGGTTACCGTTTGAGCAAAGACCCAGAGTTGGCTCCAGAGAAGATGTATCAGATTGCAAAAGAAGAATGCGAGGACATCATCAATGCCGGTTACAACAAGTTGGGTAGCTTCAAGGAGAACTTCACCAAGCTCTGCCAGGACAATGTAACAGCTGGCGGTGAGAGTATCTGGGAGATTCCTTTCTCTGATGGTCGTGGCCGTGTACTCTATACATGGGGTGTCAAGCACGCAAAAGCAGACCAATATACCAAGCAGCCTCAGGGTGGCGTAAATGGTCCTACACCATATCTCTACTACGATTTCGATGCAGACGATGCTCGTCGCGACATCACCTGTGTTCCTTATCAGTGGAGCAAGGAGTTGGTTAACGGCAAGTCTCACCAGGAGTTGCGCAAGATTTCTCAGTGGTGCTTCGGTAAGTTGCGCTACGAGTGGATGAAGCGTATCGTAACATCAACCAACGACGATGGTGTAAACTTCCAGTATATGCGTCTTGCTGATGTTTATCTGATGGCTGCTGAAGCAGAGAACCAGTTGGGTAACACATCAACAGCCTGGAACTATATGGAGCCAGTCCTGGCCCGCGTATTGCCAGCTGCTAAGGTAAACGCATTGAAGGCTAAGTATTGTGCAAGCAAGGATGCTTTCCAGCAGGGAATCATCGAACAGCGTGGCTTTGAGTTCGCAGGCGAACAGCTCCGTAAGGCTGACCTCGTACGCTGGGGTATCATTGACAACAAGATGGCAGAGGCTAAGCAGAAACTTACAGACCTTGCAAACCGTCAGGGTGCTTACGAGGGATTGCCAGACAAGATCTACTATACTCTTGACACAGACGGCGAGACTTTGAAACTCTATGGTCTTAACAAGGGTGAGGACAACGCTGACAAGATCAAGGAATTGAAGGCTGCAGGTTGGGAAAACAAGAGCTGGTTTGTAAGCAACGGTGCCAACATCATCACCGAAGATTACATCAACGGTCTCTATGTTGAGCAGCCTAGCACACACTGTTTGTGGCCAATCTGGAAGACATTCATCGACAAGTCTAACGGTTACCTCAACAATGACGGTATCTACGGACAGTTGTCAGACTAAATTTTAATATCTGAAACAATGAAAAAGATTAATATATTAACAGCATGTATGTTGGGGCTATCTACTGTAGCCCTGACATCCTGCGGTGACGTTGCCGATGAAGTAACAAGCATCGTATTCGACCGCAACTTTGCACCTGTAGGCTTGGAATCAAGCAATATGACTGAGACTTCTGCTAAGTTAAGCTGGACTCAGTCTGCCGGTGCCACATCATATACCATCGAGTTGTTTGCTAACGACAGCTTGACATTCGCAGGTTCTCCAGTAAAGACATTCACAGGTATCAGCGCTTCTGATATTCCTTATACACTTTCTGGCCTGGACTACGACACCAAGTATTCTGCACGTGTCATGGCTCTCGATGAGGCTAACACAAACAGAAACTCCAAGTGGAGCAACGTATATTTCCGTACCAGTGCCCAGCAGATTCTGAAGAGCATGAAGACTCAGGACGTTACAGATAAGACGGTAGATCTTTCCTGGCCTTCTGACGAGAAAGATATTTCTACTATCGAAATCTCTACCAAGGAAGGTCAGTTGATTACAACATACACCGTAACCGAAGAGGACAAGGCTGCCGGTAAGGCAACTGTTGGTGGTCTTTCTCCTGAAACAGAATATGTTGGTAAACTCTACTTCAATGGTCGTGAGCGCGGAAGCAAGAGTTTCAGGACGATTGCTGACCTCAACGGTGCTACTGTTGTTAAGGAAGGCGACAACTTGAAGAGTCTTCTTGCCAATGCAACTGATGGTGAGGTATTTGCTTTGATGCCAGGTACCTATCAGTTGGAATCAGCAGAAGCTGATGGTACAACCTCTTCAGTCGCATTGAAGACAAGCGTTATCATCAAGGGTATCTACCCTACTGACAAACCGGTTATTCAGGGACGATTCGAAATCAATGGTGCTACTAGCGTTAAAATTGACAATGTAGTACTGGATGGTTCTTTGAACAACTCTACTGACCAGACCTTCAATTTCAAGAAGGCTGGTGATGTTGAGAAGCTGGTAGTATCCAACACAGAAATCAAGGGTAAAGAAGGCGGTGGCTTCGCTAAGGGTATCTGCTACATCAATGTGGCTGCCAAGGTTGGTGAGGTAACATTCGATAACTGCGATATCCACGAGATTCAGTGTGACGGTGGTGACTTCTTCGACTCTCGTAAGGGTTATATGGACGTTTTGAACTTCAAGAACTGTACATTCTATAACATCTGTGCCAGTCGTGACTTCATCCGCTACGACGATGGTAAGATTGCTAAGGAGACTGTAATTACTGTAGATCACTGTACAATTAATGGTGCAGCAAACAACAAGAAGCGTCTCCTCTATGTACGTAACGGCTGTTCAAAGATTGTCTGGAGCAACAACATCGTAACTAATACAAATGCTGTCTGGACCAACCAGTCTAAGACAAAGGAACCAGAGTTCAACAACAACGTATACTACAACTGTACAAACTTGAACACAGTTGTTTGGGTAGACGGCAAGGGTGATAATGCATTCAACGATCCTACAGCTACTGTATATGATCCAAAGTACAAGAATGCAAGCAAAGGCGACTTTACTATCGGTAACGAAGCTGTAGCTAAGCTCAAGGTCGGTGCAGAAAAGTGGTACGCTGCTAAATAAGATGACCAGACATTTGAAGAAATATAATACCCCTTAATCATTAAAGGCTGTATCATTAGGCTTAGTCCTTCTGATACAGTCTTTTTTCTTGATAAGCTTCATAAAGGTGAACTTTGCGTAATCGTTTTCGTATTTTTTACACGATAAGCCTATTGGTTATTCCACAAAAAGTTGTAATTTTGCCCTTATAAAACAAGCCTAAAAAATGACTCATATAATGAACAAAACAATTGCAAATACAGTATTCAAGTGCTTTCTTGCCGGAATGGCATTAAGCGTTCCACTTACGTCTCTCAACGTAAAAGCTCAGAATCCATCTAAAACCTGGAATCCGAACCTGAAGAACGGAATGTACCGCAACCCGGTTATTGACGCCGACTACTCAGACCCTGACGTATGCCGTGTGGGCAATGACTACTATATGCCCTCCTCTTCCTTCCAGTGTTTCCCGGGCCTTCAGATTCTGCACAGCACCGATCTGGTAAACTGGGAGATTATCGGCGCTGTCCTACTCGATGACTATCCGGTTTTGCCTGTTATCCAGGGTCGCTTCGAGATTAACAATGGTGCTTCTGTTTCTATCGACAACGTAGTTCTCGATGGTTCTGAAAATGTTTCTGCCGACCAGGCTTTCAACTTCAAGACAGCTGATGCTACATACGGAAAGGTTATCATCAAGAACTCTGAAATCAAGAACTTTGATAAGGGTGTATTTTATGTTAACGTAGCTTGTACTATTAACGAGCTTACATTCAAGAATTGTTTGATTCATGACATTAAGTGCGATGGTGGTGATATGTTCGACTGTCGTAAGGGTCGCATAGACAACCTTAACCTCCTTGAGTCTACAATCTATAATAGTGCAGCAAGTCGCGACTTCATCCGTATGGACGATGCTTCTGCACTTGGTGCGCACCTGTTATCACAGTAAACAAGTGTACTATCGATGGAGCATCTAACAAAGGTAAGCGTTTGCTCTATGTTCGCTATGTAGGCAACGTAATCAACTGGACAAACAACATCGTTTCAAATACTGGTGCTGTATGGTCTAACCAGTCAAAGACTGGCGTTCCAACATTCCAGAACAACGTATACTTCAACTGCGCTAAGCTCAATGTAGCAGACGTAGAGGGTAAGACTAACATGTTTGCTGACGAGGCAGGCAAGGAAGCTAACCCTGAGTATAAGGATGCCGCTAAGGGCGACTTCACTATCGGTAACGAGAGTGTTAAGAAGCTCGGTGTTGGTGACCCAAGATGGTAATCACCTAAAAACATGGATATATTTAAATAAAGTGCAATGCCCACACTGGGCGTTGCACTTTTTTGTTTCTCTCTCCCCCTAACACTCACAAAAACTTTTTTAGTTAATTTCTTGGAAGTTACGAAAGAAAAGCGTATCTTTGCAGCGTAAGTTCATAATGAAGAGTGTACTACGTTTTTAGATTGTTGGATTTATAATTTGAAGCATATGGAGACTTTAGAAAAAATGCCTTTCGAGGCTCAGCATAAGATATTCAAGAGGCTGGCAGAAATCGCCGACTCCAAGACTCTGACCAAAGAGGAACAGGAGAAATACGACAACAGCATGATGGTCATGTGGGACAATTATGCGGTATACAAGCATGCAGAAGAGAAAGGAATAAAAAAGATTGCTTTAAAGTCAATAGTTCGTTAATAATTCAATAATGTGCTAAGCAGCTATACGCTGTAAGCAC
>ERZ779852.3062-NODE-3062-length-12540-cov-3.194393_pt1 | contig 12540 bp, 12 predicted proteins | sample MGYA00511559_ERZ779852 | MGnify/ENA primary metagenome ERZ779852 (study PRJEB29588, sample SAMEA2157977) | human gut metagenome | biome: human gut; feature: human-associated habitat; material: faeces | place: Denmark | collected 2008/2010 ...
CAGGCGGCATCCACCTTCAGCACCAGATATCTGCCGCTCCTCCTGCCGCCGCTGATCTTTCTTTCCATCCTGCTCCTGCACGTTCGTGCGTCCTTCGGCTCTGTCTCCGTCTACCAGCTGGCAATGCTGGCCTTTCTGCTGACCTACGGACTGTTTCTGCTTGCCTTCCGCCTGTGGAGCCGCTCCTGTGCGCCGACGCGGGGCCGCCGCGTGGGCGTGATCTGTCTACTGCTTGCGCTTGTCCCGTTCTGCGCGGGTCTTGCCGTCAGTCTGTCCGCCGCGCATGACACCCTGATCACGGGCGATCACGATGCCGTCGGCACAGGGGACATCTGGGACTTCCGGAAGAGATTTTCCCCTGACACGCCGGGCAATGCTCTGGCGCTGCCCTCCGCACCGCCCACCCTGCGCCTTGGCGAGAACCTGCCCACGCTGAACGGCATGGAGGCCGCCAGGCCCCTGTACGCCGCCGCCTTCCAGGCCGCCTGGGTCAACATCTCCTCGGATCCGTCCACGGCGATCATCCGGTATCCCCGCTCCGCCAGCAGGCAGGCCATGGTGCCGGTTCCGCAGGCCAGGTCCAGCACCGTCTCCACCGGGAGGGCGCTTCTGTGGAACTGCCGCGTCAGGTAGTCTGCCCGCCGGCGGTATTCCACATCCACTGTCAGGGCATCGTAGCTGGCGGCCAGGGCGTCATAACTGCTCATTTGTCCCGCTTCTTGTACCGGGCGAAAATCTTCTCGTAGGCCCCGGTGCCGTAGCTGAGGGACCGGTTCACCCGGCTGATGGTGGCGCTGGAGGCGCCGGTGCGCTCCAGGATCTCGTTATAGATCATGCCGTCGTCCAGCAGGGAGGCTACCTCGAACCGCTGCTCCATGGCCCGCAGCTCCGACACGGTACACAGATCCTGGAAGAACTCATAGCACTCCTGCTCGTCCTTCAGCAGCAGAATTGCCTTGTACAGCTCGCCGTTCTTTTCCTTCTTGCCGATCTTTACCATATCCAGTACCCTTTCTGGGAGGCTCCAACAGATTTGCGGCGCTTCGCCGCCAAGATGTATTTTAACACTCTGCCGCGTGAAAGTAAAGGGCTCCGGACAGAAAAAATTTCTTGCACTTTAAAGCGTGTCCAGTCACCCCGCCCGGCGGCAGGGCATAGGCTGGTGCAGAACAGCATCTTTTCGGAAGGAGCGGCGCCTATGAACGAACCTCTCACCCAGCTGCACGCAGAGGCCATGACCGCGGAGCGGGAATGGACCGTAGAGGAGATCCCTGTGCTCTCCGCCTCCATCTCCCTGCCGGAACCAGTTCCAGCAGCGGACAAAGTCTCCCGCCGCATCCGGCGGTATTACCAGCTCCAGTGCCGTTCCTTCCTACGCTATTGTGAGACGTACCTCCTGCCTGCGGCGGCGGAGGAATACCGCGCTGCTCTGGCGGCCAGCCTGCCCCTGCCCCACTTCCGGGCGGAGCTGACCTATCAGGTCACCTACAACGACGGCGGCCTCTGGAGCCTGTATACCCAGTCCTGGGAGAGCGGCTTTTCAGGGCGCCCCACGCTTCTGCGCCATGGGGATACCTGGGATCTGACCTCCGGCTATCCGGTGCCTCTGTCCGCCTTCTTCCCCCGCCGCAGCGGATGGAAGCGGCGGCTGATGGAGGCAGCGGAGGCGGAGATCCAGCGGCAGGAGACGGCTGGGATCTCCCGGTACCATGAGGGCGTCCGCCGGCTGCTGCGGCGCCATTTCAACCCGCAGAACTTCTATCTTACGGCGGAGGGTCTGTCGTTTTTTTATCCCATGTACGCCATCGCCCCGGCCATGGAGGGCATCCCGGTCTTCACCCTCCCCTACGGCCAGGGCGGTCCGGCCCTCCCCGCCCGGGATGCTTGAAGAGACCCTCCGCCCGGAACTTCGGGTGGAGGGTCTCTTTCTGGGCGGGGCGCTTATTTGCGCAGGGCGTCCCCTCCCCTGGCCGCCTTGGCTACCAGCCCGCTGAGGGCCAGCAGCGCCAGCAGGTTGGGGAACACCATCAGCGCATTGAACAGGTCGGAGAGGTTCCAGACCAGGGGAGCCTCCAGCACAGCCCCCAGGGCCACGCACACCACCGCAATGCAGGCGTAGACCTTGACAGCCTTCACACCGAATAGATACTTCACGTTCTGCTCGCCGAAGAAGTACCAGCCGATGATGGTAGAGAAGGCAAAGAACAGCAGGCAGATGGCCACATAGAAATTGCCGAAGCTGCCGAACACAGTGGAAAACGCCACCTGGGCCATGTTCTCCGCCGCCGGATTGGCAGCCATGTCGCCCACGTTCAGCGCGCCGCTGGTAATCATCACCAGGGCGGTTATGGTCAGGACCACAAAGGTGTCGATAAACACACAAACCATGGCCACAACGCCCTGGTCCTGGGGCTTTTCCACCTTGGCCATGGCGTGGGCGTGGGGGGTAGAACCCATGCCTCGTTGGAGAACAGGCCCCGGGCCACGCCGTAGCGCATGGCCTCCCGCACGCCGATACCCACGGCGCCGCCCAGGATGGCCTGGGGGTTGAAGGCACCCTCAAAAATCAGGGCAAAGGCGTGAGGCAGGTTGGTAATATTGGCAATCAGCATGACAAGGCCGCCCACCAGATAGAAGCAGGCCATGACAGGCACCAGCTTCTCCGTGACAGCGGCAATGCGGGTGACGCCGCCCAGGAAGATGAAGGCGGCCACCACCGCCAGCACCACGCCCACGATCCAGGTGGGGATGCCCAGCGCCTCCTGGAAGGCGTTGCTGATGGCGTTGGACTGGACCATGTTGCCGGTGAAGCCCAGGGCGAAGATGATAGCCAGCGCGAAGAAGCCCGCTAGGATCTTGCCGAAGGTCCCCTTGAATGCCTGCCGGATGTAGTAGACGGGTCCGCCGATGACGTGCCCCGTCTCGTCCTTGGTCTTGAAGGTCTGGGCCAGCACCGCCTCGCCGTAGATGGTGGCCATGCCGAAGAAGGCCGCCAGCCACATCCAGAAGATGGCGCCGGGGCCGCCGGAGATCATGGCGGTGGCGCAGCCGGTGATGTTGCCTGTGCCCACCTGGGCGGCGATAGAGGTTGCCACCGCCTGGAAGGAGCTCATGCCCTCCTTGCCGGCCTTCTCGCCGTTGAGGTTCACGCTGCCGAACAGCCGCCGGAAGCCGGCGCCGAATTTGCGCACCTGGATGAACCGGGTGCGGATGGTGAAGATGATGCCGGTACCCACCAGCAGATACAGCAGCAGGCCGTTCCACACAAAGCCGGCCAGTTCGCTGACCTTTGCGGCCAACAGATCCATGTCCATGTTTTCTCTCTCCTTGTCCGCAAACGAAAAGGGCCGGACAGACCCTGCCCAGCCCAACAAAGCGCCGGCCCCCTCCGCTGTGCGGAAGGGCCTGCCCTTTACTCTGTCCTTTTACCTGAGAGATTCAGCGGGATTTCCCGCCTTGCACCTTCGGTACTCATCTGAGCTTCTCCAGAGCCACATCCATCCCTAGTCCTCATCCCGTGCCGGGACACCTGAGAGTTTCACTCCTTCGGCAGGCTTGCGCCGTTTCTCTAGGGACTTCGTTTGCCTTTATGTAATTGACACTTGTTACCTTATCACGGACAACACCCGTTGTCAATGGAGTTTTTGTACAGGAGCCGTCCGCTGTCTGCGGACGGCTCCTGTGCCTTCTCAATAAAACTCCCGGATATAATCCAGCACATCCTGTCGGGTGCCCTGGAAGGGGCCCGGCGTCTCCATCTTCAGAGAGACCAGGGCCGTGCAGTACCGCAGGGCCTCCTCCACCCCGGCCCGCTGGCGCTCCGTGATATAGCCGGCAAAGGTGGTGTCGCCCCGCCCGGTCCGGCCGGAGAGGTTTCTGGCCCGGATGGGGCATGTGTAGATCTCCCGACCATCGTAGACCAGCACCTCCGTGTTATGGGTGATGAGAATCTCCTTGGCGCCCCACTGGTAAAGCTGTCTGGCGGCCTCAGCCCGGTCGGTGAAACCTGTCAGAATCTCCGCCTCCGCCGCGTCGGTCTTGAGAAATCGGACATACGGCAGCAGCTCCTTTTTCTCTGCCCAGTCGTGATAGACCATGCCGCCGTTCTCCACCCAGCGCAGCATGGTTTGCACGTCGATGGCCACCATGGCGTGCCGGGCGGCAAAGGGGATCATCTCGTTGGGAATGTCGCCCGCTGCCAGGCCCGCCAGATGCCAGATCGCCGCATCGATATCCGGCACCTCCTCGGTGCGGTATGGTTCGATGACGCTGTCCACGGTGGAGGTGCGCCGCTCCCGGTCCGGGGTGTGGTAGACGTTTTTTGTGACAAAGGAGGTCCTGCTGTGCAGGGGATAGACGGTCACATTTGGGGCTGGGGCGAAGGCGGCGGCCAGGTCCACCTGGGCCGTGTCCGCCTTGGGGAGCACCGCGGTCTTGTGGCCGGTGTTGGCGGCGGCGAAGCCGGAGTAGTACACGGCGCCGCCCACGGCATGGACGGTGGTGCCGTCATAGTCCACATTGGTGTCCTGTGCCACCTCGCCGATGATCAGAGAGTCAAACTGGCTCATTTCTGTTTCTCCTTCCGCATTTCCTCATCCGTGTCCACAAAGGACTGGAACTCCGGGCTCCAGAGGTGGAAACGGTGCTGCCCAATCAAGGTCTTGTAGGCAAAGGAGTCGGTGGGCCTCTCTGGCAGGATCACGCCAGCCCGGGCCTCGTCCCCACTCTGATGGGTGTCGGATCCCGCCAGGCGGTAGTATTCTGGATGGCGGCGGGCCAGATCTAGAGCCCGGTCATTGTAGTTGTCGTGCCGGGGATTGCCGTTGATGATCTCCGTACCGTGAATCGCGTCCTCAAACACCGTAGTGTTGCCGTCCCGATAGGGGTGGGCGTGGATAATAAGCACCTGGTTATGGAATTTCTGGAAGAACTCCCGGGCGCTCATGCAGCAAACGTAGGGGTTGGATCGCAGCCACGCCTCATCAATGCCGTACACCAGGTAGTCGTTGTCATTTTCGGGAAATCGCAGTTCCGCGCCGAGCAGCACTTGGAAGCCCACCTCGTCGCCCCGCTGTTTGGAGGCGCGGTAGCCGGAGAGATAGTGGTCTATGACCTTATTCCAATCGTGGTCTGTGTCAATCCGGGAGAGGTACTCCGGGTGGAGATGGTCCGTCACAACCAGTCCGGAGAAGCCATGGCGCACATAGCGGTCCACCACCTCCGCCGCCGGCAGGTGGCCGCACTTGCTGGTTTCCGCCGTGTGAGTGTGGGGGTCAAACAGGTATCCGTCCATAAAATGCCTTCTTTCCATGATTCAGACTGTCACGCTCAAACTGCGGGAGGGGGGCAGCGCCTTGGAACAGGGCAGACAAAAGCCGGTTTTTCCACCAAAAAGTCCTCGAAAATGCAAACGTTTTCGATTCTGCGACGCAACTCCGCCCGCAAGAAAGAGAAGTACACTTCTGCATTGAAATATATAGAGTTTTGTCAGAAAAGTCAATATAAAACTGCGATTTCTGGACTTTTGGTCAAAATGGCAAAAACAGGGGAGTGTCTTTGGCGGTTCCTCCCCTTGACAGAGAAAAGTAATCTACCATAGAATAAAGACAGAAAATCGAAAACGTTTGCATTCGGTGCATAAGACGAGTGGGCAGCGGATCCAGAGAGCATCTGCCTGTCTGCGGATAAGGAGGAAGGATGAACGAAAAAAGGTACAGGGCCGTCCTGTTCGACTTGGGCGGCACCCTTCGGATTGCGCTGGAGGATGAGCCCTATATGCGCCATGCCCGCAGGAAGATGACGGAGCTGGCGGGGGCACCGCTGCAGGTGGAGGACTTCTATCAGTTGGTAGAAGACCGCTACGAGTCCTATCGCCGCTGGGCCCTGGGAGAGAACAAGGAGGCTGGCGACCGGGAGCTCTGGTGCCGGTGGCTGCTGCCGGACTATGACCAGAAGCGCATTGCCCAGGTCTGCCATGAGCTGTCCTTTGAGTACCGCCAGTCCAAAGGCCGGCGTGTGGTGGTGGACGGCGGGGCAGAAGTGATCCGAACCTTGCACGAGCGGGGATACAAGCTGGGCATTGTGTCCAACCTGATTGGCGAGCACGAGGTGCCCGACTGGCTGGAGGAGGATCGGCTGGCCCCGTATTTTGGCAGTGTGGTGCTCTCCTCCGTGTGCCATCTGCGCAAGCCTGGCGCGGAGATTTACCACATTGCAGCCCGGGAACTGGGGGTGGATCTGGCAGACTGCGTCTCCGTGGCGGACAACATCAAGCGAGATATTCCAGGGGCCAAGGCTGCGGGAATCGGCTGCAACATCATCTTCCGGTCTCCGGAGAAGAAGCATCCTGTGGAGTTCACGGAGGAGACGCGGCCGGATGCAGTGATCGATACGTTCCCGGAATTGCTGGAGTTGCTGCCGCCGCTGAAGTGAACGCATCATTTTTTTCAAATCCCGGAAAACGTTTGTGTGAGCCGTTCGGATTTGAATTTTGCAAGACAACGAAATAACCAAAATTAGAATAATTTTATTGGATACTTTATTAAATATGCGGTATAGTTCTTGACAAAAGTATGAACGAATGTTAAATTTGAAATCGCATAGAAACGAAAACGTTTGCGATATTTAACACAAACAACAAGAGGAACTGAGGAGAGAGGGTGCAAGAGGAAGATGAAACCGCAAGAGCAAACGTATTCAAAAAGCCGGCGGCTGAAGAATCAGATCAAGGCAGTGGTGACAAATCCCTACAACATCATCGTACTGATCGCCGTCGTTCTGCTGGTCTATCTGATCGTCCTGCCGCTGCTGGACATGATCGCCACCACCTTTGAGCTGGCCCAGCGGGACATCCGGGCTGTGGGCGGCGGCAAGGCCGGCGACTTTACCCTGTACTACTGGCAGCGGCTGCTGGCCAGTGAGCTGTCCTGGACCATGCTGATCAAGCCGTTGATCAACTCCCTGGTCATCGGCGTCTGCGTGTCCGTGTGCGCCATCCTGCTGGGTTCCATTCTGGCCTGGCTGATGGTCCGGTCGGATCTGCCCTTCAAGAAGTTTTTCTCCCTGGCGGTGATTATCCCCTACATGATCCCCTCCTGGTGCAAATCCCAGGCGTGGCTGTCCATGTTCAAGACAGCGAGGTTGGGCGGCGCGCCCGGCTTCATGGCCTCCCTGGGGCTGGATGTGCCGGAGTGGCTGGCCTATGGCCCTGTCGCCATCATCATCGTGCTGACCCTTCATTATTACGCCTATACATACCTGCTGGTATCCTCAGCACTGAACTCCATCAACTCCGAGCTGGAGGAGATGGGTGAGATCCAGGGCGCGGGCAAGGCCATGATCCTGCGGAAGATCACTCTGCCTTTGGTGCTGCCGGCCATCCTGTCGGCCGTGATCCTGACTTTCTCCAAGGCCATCGGCACCTTCGGAACCATCAACTATCTGGGCTCTCCGGTGCAGTACTACACCCTGTCCAGCCAGCTGTACATGAATATCAACTCCCGGGATACGCAGACCGGATTTGCCATGGCGATCCTGATGATTATTATTGCCTCCATCGCCGTGTTCGTCAACCAGAAGCTGATCGGCTCCCGCAAGTCCTACGCCACCATCGGCGGCAAGGGCGGCCGATCCACCCTGATCGGCCTTGGGAAGGTAGGCAGGCCGGTTATCACTGCGGCGCTGTTCGTGTTCTTCGCAGTGGGCATCATCATGCCAATCGTCATCTTGGTCATGGAGAGCTTCATGCTCAAGGAAGGTATCTACTCCCTGGACAACTTTACCCTCCACTACTGGATTGGCGAATCCAATCCCCAGATTATGGAGGGGCTGCCGGGCATCTTCAAGAATGACGAGTTCATCAACTCCCTGTTCAACTCCCTGCGCCTGACTCTCGTGAACGGCGTGTTCGGCACCATCTTCGGCCAGCTGCTTGGCTACATCACTGCCAAGGGCCGCGGCAGGCTCCACGGCAAGCTGGTGGAACAGCTGGTGTTCATCCCCTATCTGATCCCGTCCGTGGCGTTCGGCGGCATCTATCTGTCCATGTTCTCCCAGCCCCAGCAGATCTTCGGCGTGACCCTGGTGCCCGCCCTGTACGGCACCTTCGCTCTGCTGACGCTGGTGTCCGTGGTGAAGCATCTGCCCTTCGCGGCGCGGGCCGGCACCTCCAACATGCTGCAGATCAGCGGTGAGCTGGAAGAGGCGGCCACCATCGAGGGCGCCGGATTCTTCCGCCGGTTCGTGAAGATTGTGTTCCCCCTGTCCAAAGGCGGCTTCATCTCCGGCTTCATGCTGATCTTCGTTTCCATCATGAAGGAGCTGGATCTGATCATCCTGATCATGACCCCCACCACCTCCACGCTGCCGTACCTGGCGTTCCGGTACCAGAACGGCAACTCGCCGCAGGCATCTGACTGCGTGGCGATTGTGATGTTCTCTATTGTGTTCCTGGTGTATGCGATAGCGAATCTCTCCGGCAAGGCGGACCTGGCCAAGAGCATGGCCGGCTGACGCGGACAGAGAACTGAGAGGAGACGACGAACATGAGCAAGATTGAATTGAAACATATCGATAAATTTTATGGCAAGAACCACGTTCTGAAAGATCTGAACCTGACCATCGAGGACGGCGACTTCATGACGCTGCTGGGCCCCTCCGGCTGCGGCAAGACCACAACGCTGCGGGTGGTGTCCGGCCTGGAAAAGCCCCAGAACGGCTTCATCTACATGGACGGCAAGGAGATCGTCAACGCGGCGGAGGCGTACTACGCGCCCCCGTCCCAGCGGAACCTGAACCTGGTGTTCCAGTCCTACGCGCTGTGGCCCCACATGACTGTCTTTGAGAACGTGTCCTTCGGCCTGAAGATCAAAAAGATCCCCTCCGCGGAGATCGAAAAAATGGTTGCCAGCGCCCTGGAACGGATGCAGATCGGCCAGTACGCCAAGCGGTATCCCACCGAGCTCTCCGGCGGCCAGCAGCAGCGTGTGGCCATCGCCCGCGCCATCGTGTCAGAGCCTCGGCTGCTCCTGCTTGACGAGCCCCTGTCCAACCTGGACGCCAAGCTCCGCGTGGATATGCGGTCCGAGCTGAAGCGCCTGCACCACGACACCGGCAGCACCATCATCTACGTCACCCACGACCAGGTGGAGGCGCTGACCATGTCCACCAAGATCGCCCTGTTCCGTGAGGGCGAGCTGGTCCAGGTGGATAAGCCTCTGGAGCTGTACGACAACCCCTGCGATCTCTATACGGCGGACTTCATCGGCAACCCCAGCATCAACTTCGTGGAGGCCTCGGGCACCGCCGGCGCGTCCGGGCTGTCGGTTGACGGCGTCATGGGCCGCCTGGAGTTCTCCCGGGAGGACATGACGCCTGAAGCGCCCGCCTCCGGCGACCTGAAGCTGGTTCTGGGCATCCGCCCGGAGCAGATCACCATTTCCCGTGAGAAGACCGACGCCGCGCAGGTGGAGGCCCGTGTATACGCCGGAATGCCCGCCGGTTCCGAGACCCTGGTCTCCGTCCGGGTCGGTGAGAAGCTGATTACTGTAAAGGAGCTGGGCTCCACCCATTACGCCGGCGATGAGACGGTCTATCTCTCCTACCCGCCCAAGAAGGTCAATGTGTTCGACGCCTCTACCAAACGCCTGATCAAGTACTCCCGCTAATGCGCGTTTCCATCATCCGAGCGATCCCGGAGTATCCTGCGGCGTCAGCCGTTGCGATAAAAGAGAGCGATTTGAGGAAGAATGATTAAAGGAGGAAAAGAACCATGTTGAAGCACAAGAAACTATTGAGCGCCCTGTTGGCTGCTGTCATGCTGTTTACTGTGACCGGCTGCGGCGGAACGGATGATGAGGCGGAGGATGCCGGCGCCACCTCCTGGGAGGAAACCGCCAACATCACCGCCACGGACGAGACGGATGAGGAGCTCTATGAGCAGGCCATCGCCGAGGGCGGCGAGGTCACTCTGTACTCCATCTCCTCCCGCTGCACCAAGGTGGCGGAGGCCTTCATGGACAAGTACCCCGAAATCACCTGCACGCCCTTTGATATCTCTACCAACGACCTGCTGGACAAGGTCACCCGTGAGCACGAGGCCGGCCAGTATGTGGCGGATGTGGTCCATATCAAGGATGAGGACGGCTCCCTGTACAATGAGTATGTGCAAAACAAGATTTTTTACATATATCAGCCTGCCGACATCCTCGCCCATATTGATCCCAGCCTGACAGAGACGCAAACCCCTCTGTACATTGAGCTGACCCAGCTGTTCTACAATGCTGAGGCTTATCCTGACGGTTCCCCTGTCACCAACATCTGGCAGGTGACCGAGCCCCAATGGAAGGGCAAGATCCTGATGCAGGATCCCCTGAATAATGTGGGCTGGGGCTCCTGGATTACCGGCTTCTGCGTGGGTGATACCCCGGATCAGCTGGCTGCCGCCTATGAGGAACTGTATGGCGAGGAGCTGGTGCTCTCTGAGGGCTGCGCCAACGCCGGCTACGAGTTCCTGAAGCGCCTGCGTGAGAATGAGCCGATCTTCACCTCCGCTTCTGACGAGGTCGCCGAGGCTGTCGGCACCCCCGGCCAGTCCGATCCCCCCATTGGTTTCTGCGCCTCCTCCAAGCTGCGCAAGAACGAGGATAACGGCTGGGTCCTGGCTCCCGTGAACCTGTATCCCACCACCGGCATCCCCGCCATCAACACCCTGTACGTGGTGGAAGGCTGTGAGCATCCCGCTGCCGCCAAACTGCTGATCCGCTTCATGATGGGCGGCATTGATGGCGATACCAGCGGCTACGAGCCCTTCAACACCCTGGGCGGCTGGCCTGTCCGGGACGACATTGAACCCGCTGAGGGCTCTGTCCCCTATGAGGAGATGAACGTTTCCCCGTTCGATCCCAATTCCATCTACACGGAGTTCATGACCGTCCGTGACTTCTGGCAGATGCTCGGATAACAGCACTTCGGCGATCCTGGCTGCTTCACACGGCCGGCGGACGGGAATCCGTCCGCCGGCTCTCCATTCCGGCCCTCTCAGATAAGGAGATATGCGCATGAATCTATTCATTGACAAGAATCACCGGCGGAAGAGCCCCATTGCCATTGCAGGCTTTTTCGCTACGCTGCTGGACCTCTGCATCTACGGGGTTCTGTATACCCTGCTGGCAGAGCCGCTGTACCGGCAGCTTACGCTGCCCCGCACTGCAGCCACCAACGCCGTGCACACGCTGATCATCGCATTGGCGGGGACGGCAATCGGCAGCCTGCTGTTCCTTCTGCGGGACAAGCGGGTGGCGCTGTTCGGGTTTGTGGGGCTGGCGGTGGTTCTGGTGATGTTCTACTTCGCAGCCTGGATGCTGGATACAGACCAGCGGGCAACCATGGTGCAGCTGATTACCCTGTATGGTGTGGCACCGGCCCTGATCGGAAACGCGGTGGCTTGGCCGGTCTATCTCAAGCTGAGAAAGACCCATCCTCTGCCTGTGCAGAAGACTCTGCAGGAGGAGATGCGGGAGGCGGCCGGGACCAAGGCTGATGCCGCCCCCAAAGCGCATCCTGCTGCCCCGGCTGCTGAAGAGCGGCCCCGGCGGTCTCCCCAGGAGGATGCCATGCTGTTGTTTGAGGACGGAGAGGATGCCGGCTGCCACCGCCGGCGGAATACACACGGAAAGGATGAGGATTCCTGATGCTGACAACCGTTTTATTTGATATGGGCGGAACTCTGGAGGATATTTGGTACAACGAGGACACCCAGCGGGCGACCTGCCGCAGGCTGCTGGAGGTCCTGCGGGCCAACGGCCTGGAGCCCGGCTGCCCGGACGATGTGTTCTGGAAGCGGATCACGGACGGCGTAAAGGCCTATAAGCAGTGGAGCGAGGGGAATATGCTGGAGAAAAAGCCGGAGGAGATTTGGCCGGACTGGTATCTTCGGGACTTTGCCTTTGACCGGGAAAAGCTGCTGCCCATCACCGAGGAGCTGGCCAACCTGTGGGAGGTCACCTTCTACCACCGGGAGCTCCGCGACGGCGCGGCAGAGATGCTGCAGGCCCTGAAGAGCCGGGGCTACCACCTGGGCGTTATCTCCAACAACGCCTCGCTGTACAATGTGTTCCGCGTGCTGGAGGACTACGGCATCCGCGGCTTTATGGAGGATGTAACGGTCTCCAGCGTCACCGGTTATCGCAAACCCCATCCGGAGATCTTCCGGATCGCCCTGCGGCAAATGCAGGCAAAGCCGGAAATGTGCGTCTATGTGGGCGACACGGTCTCCAGGGACATCATCGGCCCCAAGCAGGTGGGCTTTGCCAAGGCCGTGCAGATCCGCTCCTTCCTGTCGGAGCAGAAGGATGTGCACGTGGCCGCGGATGCGGCACAGCCGGACAAGGTTATCGGAACACTGATGGACCTGGTGACTTGGCTGGACCAGATCAATCCAGAGCTGGCCCCCGCCCCCGGCGCATAACCACTCATTTAATTTGCTCACTTTACTTTTTTCTCTTTCTTGCGGAGAGGCGCCCCGGCTGAATGGCCGGGGCG
>ERZ779852.3064-NODE-3064-length-12536-cov-5.392997_pt1 | contig 12536 bp, 10 predicted proteins | sample MGYA00511559_ERZ779852 | MGnify/ENA primary metagenome ERZ779852 (study PRJEB29588, sample SAMEA2157977) | human gut metagenome | biome: human gut; feature: human-associated habitat; material: faeces | place: Denmark | collected 2008/2010 ...
GCTATAAAGTGGTGTGCCTTAGCATGTTATATAAGAAAGTATCAAAGATGGAAAGATATAACAAACTTTTCATTCCGGCAAATATTTGCCGATATTTTTTGAATATTCGCCAAAAATGCGCCAAAAATGGCCCTGAAAAGGGTATTCAAGAGCCTCAAAGGCCCTGATAGGAGCCTTTGAGAAGCTCGACGGAGATAAATCGTCACTGATGCCGGGAAGAAGGGATCACTGACGGGGGGAGGAAGGAATCAATGAAGAGAGAGAGGAAGGAATCAATGAAGAGAGAGAGGAAGGGATCACTGATGGCGGGGAGGAAGTGCGGAGTGCACGGCCTCAAAGGAGGCGTCGATCACTCGCCGGCGGTCAGCCTCGTCGACCGGAGCCGAGATAGGCTTGTGGATGGTGATCTTGATGGTGCCCCAGTGTGGCACCATGGATGTGCGCGGCATCACATCAAAGGCGCCGTCGATGGTCACCGGCACCACCGGCAACCCGAACTCCATGCTCAGCTGATATGCGCCCTTATGGAATGCCCGCATCTTGCCGGTGAAGGTGCGCGACCCCTCGGGGAACACCACCAGCGACATGCCGCCACGCAGGGTGCGCTCGGCCTTCGACATGGTGCGACGTATGGCCGCGGGCGAACTGTTGTCCACGAAGATATGTCCGGCTGCGGCACACGCCTGCCCCACTACCGGCATCTTCAGCAGCTCACGCTTCATCATCCAGCGAAAGTTGTGATTGAGATACCCGTAGATAGCGAAGATATCGTAGGCGCCCTGATGATTGGCCACGAAGACATAGGAGGTCTTGGGGTCGATATTCTCGCGACCCGTCACCTTGACACGCACCAGCGACACGGCCAGGCATATCCTCGCCCATATCATGGGAGGATAGAATCCCCACCAGCGGCCACCGCCGCATAGCGATCCGATAGTGGTGATCAGACCGGTTACCACTGTGGTCACCAACATCACCGGGAGCATCACCAGCAACTGATAGATGCGATACAGCACAAGTTTCATATCTTCAATATAAGGGGGTTACTCTATTATAACGGAGCAATTAGCCGGATATTCTATTATAACGGATTAATCGGAGAATGGCCCAGGGCCATTCTCCGATTTTCCGTATGTAGTATGTCGCTGCGTTGCTTTAAAGCGAACCCAGTGGCGACATAAGTAGTTGTTTACCAAGCAAACATGGGGCGATCAGACATCATGGCGTTCACCTTCTCGCGCACCGAGGCGATCACTGCGGGGTTCTCGGGGTTGGAGAGCACGGTGTCGATCATCTCCACGATCTCACCCATGCTGTCCTCTTTCAGGCCGCGGGTGGTGATGGCGGGAGTGCCCAGACGGATACCCGAGGTGAGGAACGGCGAACGGCTGTCGAAGGGCACCATGTTCTTGTTGGCTGTGATGTCGGCCTCCACGAGCACGCGCTCGGCTACCTTGCCGGTGAGGTCGGGGAATTTGGTGCGCAGATCCACCAGCATGCAGTGGTTGTCGGTGCCACCCGAGATGATCTTGTAGCCCTTGTCGGTCATCGCCTGAGCCATGACGACGGCATTCTTCTTGACCTGAGCCTGATATTCGCGGTATTCGGGAGTGAGAGCCTCGCCAAAAGCCACAGCCTTGGCGGCTATCACATGCTCCAGCGGACCGCCCTGCACTCCGGGGAACACAGCCGAATCGAGCAGCGACGACATCTTGCGGATCTCGCCCTTCTTGGTGGTCTTGCCCCAGGGGTTGTCGAAGTCCTTGCCGAGGAGGATCACACCGCCACGCGGACCGCGCAGGGTCTTATGAGTGGTAGAGGTGACGATATGTGCATATTTCAGCGGGTTGTCGAGCAGACCGGCGGCAATAAGTCCGGCCGGATGAGCCATGTCCACCATCAGCAGCGCACCCACCTCGTCGGCTATGGCGCGCATGCGGGCGTAGTCCCACTCGCGGCTGTAGGCGCTGGCGCCGCCCACGATGAGTTTCGGACGCTCGCGGAGAGCGATCTCCTCCATCTCGTCGTAGTCCACACGGCCTGTATCCTCCTTGACATTGTAACCGACGGCACGGAACACCAGGCCCGAGAAGTTGACGGGGCTACCGTGCGACAGGTGGCCGCCGTGATCGAGATTCATACCCATGAAGGTGTCGCCCGGCTTCAGCACCGACATGAATACCGCCATATTGGCCTGAGCGCCCGAGTGGGGCTGCACATTGGCATACTCGGCGTCGAAGATCTTTTTCAGACGCTCTATGGCCAGTTGCTCGGCCTCATCCACCACCTGGCAACCGCCGTAATAGCGGTGGCCGGGATAGCCCTCGGCATATTTGTTGGTCAGACAGGAGCCCATGGCTTCCATCACCTGGTCGGACACGAAGTTTTCCGAGGCTATCAGCTCTATGCCCTTCTTCTGGCGCTGATGCTCGCGGTTGATGATGTCGAAAATCTGATTGTCGCGTTGCATAATAATTGAATATATTATTTTACGTTTGTTTCTTTCATTTCTCCTTTCCCTTTTACTTTTTCTTGACCGAGAAGCCGAAGCGCCCCAGTGGCAGCCCCTGAGCGAAATACTGCCCGTGGTTGTAGCTTATCAGCCCCGCATCCGAGAGCCGGAAGAGGTCGGTCTCGGGATCGAAGAGCGCCTCGTCGGCCAGCACGTTCACCACCTCGGCCACAAACATGTGGTGGCTGCCCAGCGGCATCACCGATTTGACCCGGCACTCTATGCACAGCGGCGACTCCTTGATATATGGGCAGCTGACGGCCACCCCTTCCACTGGTGTCAGTCCCGTCTCAGCCCACTTGTTGTAGTCGCGCCCCGAGCGCACGCCAATCCAGTCGGTGGCGCGGGCCATGGCTTCGGTGGTGAGGTTGATGGTAAACTGCATCTGCTCCCTGATCAGCCCGTAGGAATATCTCTCGGGGCGCACCGATATGTAGCACATCGGCGGATTGGTGCAGATGGTGCCGGTCCACGCCACGGTGATGAGGTTGGAATGCTCCACCGAGCTGCCGCAGGTCACTATCACTGCCGGCAGCGGGTATATCATGGTGCCAGGTTTCAGATTGCGGTGTCCCATCTCTCTGTCAGCTTTCAGAGGATCTGTGCCTTCTTGGCAGCCACGGTGTGGTTGCAATAGTGGCAACGTATCAGCTCGCTGTTGTCGGGATCGGCCTCGAAGACGGTCTGCATCGGCTCGTTGTTGGTGATGCACTTGGGGTTGTCGCACTTCACTATGCCGCGCAGCTGCTTGGGAAGCACCACGGGGCGCTTTTCGGCCACCTTGTAGTCGCGGATGATATTCACCACGGCTGTAGGAGCTATCAGCGCTATGCGGTTGATGGTAGCTTCGGGGAAGAAGGTGTCGGCCACCTTGATGATCCCCTTGGTGCCATAGCGGGAGCTGTTGAGGTTGTTGCCTATGGTCAGCTTCTGAGGCATGCTCTCCAGCCCTAAGATCTTCACGCACTTAAAGAGGGCGTCGGATGGTATATGGTCGATCACGGTGCCGCTCTCCAGGGCAGCCACCGCAAGCTCTTTGTCGTCGAACTTTTTCATTGCTACGTGTCCGTTGATGTTGGGAAAAATATTGATACTTGGCGATTAGATCACCTTGATGCCGAGAGCGCGGCATATCAGCGCCTGACGGGCGTAGAGACCGTTGCGGGCCTGATCGAAATAGTAAGCCTTGGGATTCTCGTCTACGTCGTAGGCTATCTCGTTGACGCGTGGCAGCGGATGGAGGATGCGCAGATTGTCGCGCGATGTCTCCAGCATGTCGTTGCGCAGCGTGTAGAGGTCTTTGACGGCCTCATACTCCATGATGTCGGAGAAGCGCTCGCGCTGCACGCGTGTCATATACAGGATGTCGCTCGAATCGATCACCTCGCGCGAGAACACTTTGTGCTCCTCGTAGGGTATCCCTTCGCGCTCGCAGAAGTCGATATATTCGCGCGGCATCCGCAGCTCGTCGCAGGCCACGAAGCGGAATGTAGGTTTGAAATATTTCATCGCCATCAGCAGCGAGTGGACGGTGCGGCCGTATTTCAGGTCACCCACCATGGTGATGGTGAGATTGTCCAGGCGTCCCTGAGTCTTGAGGATGGAGTAGAGGTCGAGCATGGTCTGCGACGGATGCTGATTGGCTCCGTCGCCGGCATTTATTACCGGAGTTTCGGTCACTTCGGTGGCGTAGCGTGCAGCCCCCTCGAGATAGTGGCGCATGATGATGAGGTCCACATAGTTGCTCACCATCTTAATGGTATCCTTGAGGGTTTCCCCTTTCGACGACGATGTGGTCGACGCATCGGAAAAGCCTATCACTCTGCCTCCGAGGCGGTTGACCGCCGTCTCAAAGCTCAGGCGGGTGCGGGTGGAGGGTTCAAAAAAAAGCGTCGCAACCACCTTTCCGTCAAGAATCTTGTGGTTGGGATGCTCTTCAAAATAGCGTGCCGTCTCAAGCAGTTGGAGTATCTGCTCTTTTGAGAGGTCGTCGATGGAAACCAGACTGTTGGGATTCATCTGAATGTGATATTATGGTTTGTTTCTGCAAAGGTACAATTATTTTTCCGAGCATACAGAAAACTTATTGAAATTTTTGGATACGCGGGGAATTGCGTACCTTTGCACTGTATATATACGCACTTGAACAGATATGGGATTTTTCAATAAATTTTTCTCCCGCGAAAAAAAAGAGACCCTCGACGCCGGCCTGGAGCGCACCAAGCAGGGTTTGCTGGGCAAAATCACCAAAGCCATTGCCGGCAAGAGCCGCGTCGACGACGATGTGCTCGACAACCTTGAGGAGGTGTTCATCACCTCCGACGTGGGGGTCGACACCACTCTCCGCATCATCGACCGCCTGCAAAAACGCGTCGCCACCGACAAATATGTAGGTTCGGCCGAGCTCCGCTCGCTCCTGTGCGACGAAATCTGCCGCATGCTCGACGAGGGTGACAACGGCAAGGAGGCTCCCGCCGACTTCTCGCTCCCCGAAAACGCCTCGAAACCTTACGTCATCATGGTAGTCGGCGTCAACGGCGTGGGCAAAACCACCACCATCGGCAAACTTGCCGCCCAATATTCGCGCGCCGGACTGAAAGTGATGCTCGGAGCAGCCGACACCTTCCGTGCCGCCGCCGTAGAGCAGCTCTGCGTGTGGGGCGAGCGTGCCGGGGTGCCCGTAGTGAAGCAGAAACTCGGCAGCGACCCCGCAGCCGTGGCTTTCGATACCCTACAGTCGGCCAAGGCCAACGGTGCCGACGTGGTGATCATCGACACCGCCGGACGTCTCCACAACAAGAAGGGCCTGATGGACGAGCTCACCAAGATACGCAATGTGATGCAGCGCGTGGTGCCCGGCGCCCCCGATGAGGTGCTCCTGGTGCTCGACGGATCCACGGGACAGAACGCCTACGAGCAGGCACGCCAGTTTGTCGCCGCCACCGATGTCACCGGCCTGGTAGTCACCAAGCTCGACGGCACGGCCAAGGGCGGCGTGGTGATCGGCATCTCCGACCAGATGCGCATCCCGGTGCGCTACATCGGCCTCGGAGAGGGGATCGACGACCTGCAGCCATTCAACAAGGAGGAGTTTGTCAAATCGCTCTTCGACGACGACAAAAAAGCCTGACGCCACCCCTCCACTCCCCTTTAATCGACTATTATTCAGGCGTCTGCCCTCGCCGGCGGGCGCTTACCTACGATATGACGCAAAAAGGATTGAAAACGGTCAATATCATCACGCTGGGATGCTCCAAAAATCTTGTGGACACCGAGCGTGTGCTCCATATGCTCCGCGAAGCGGGGTTTGACGCTCGCCACGAGTCGGACCGGCCCTCAGAGATAGCGGTGATCAACACCTGTGGCTTCATCGGCGACGCCAAGGAGGAGAGCATCGACACCATCATGGGGCTTGTCGATGCCAAAAACCGCGGCCTGGTCAAGGAAATCTATGTGATGGGATGCCTCTCGGAGCGCTACCGCAAGGAGCTCGAGCAGGAGATCCCCGAGGTAGACCGCTTCTACGGCAAATTCGACTGGACCTCGCTCGCCGACGACCTCGCCCGGCGCCATGCGGCTCCGGTGAGCTACCGCCGCGCGCTCACCACTCCCCCGCACTACACATATCTTAAAATATCCGAAGGATGCAACCGCCACTGCGCCTTCTGTGCCATCCCGCTCATCACCGGCAACCATAAGTCGCGCCCCATCGAGGAGATCGAGCAGGAGGTGCGCGAACTGGTGGAAAAGGGTGTGAAGGAGTTCAATGTCATCGCTCAGGACCTCTCGGCTTATGGCACCGACCTCCCCGGCCGGCAGCAGCGCCTCCCCGAACTTGTGGAGCGGCTGGCCAAAATCGACGGCGTGAAGTGGATACGCCTCCACTACGCCTATCCGGCCAGCTTCCCGATGGATCTGCTCCGCGTGATGCGCGAAAATGACAACGTCTGCTCCTATATCGACATCGCCCTGCAGCATAGCTCCGACCACATGCTATCGGCCATGCACCGCCACATCACCGCCGCCGAAACCAATGTGCTCCTCGACGAGATGCGCCGGCAGGTGCCCGGTCTGCACATCCGCACCACCCTCATGGTGGGTTTCCCCGGAGAGACCGAGGACGACTTCGAGGATCTGCTCCGCTTTGTGCGCGAGGAGCGCTTCGAGCGCATGGGCGCCTTCGCCTACTGCGAGGAGGAGGGCACCTTCGCCGCCAACAATTACACCGACGATGTCCCCGAGGAGCTCAAGCAGCAGCGACTCGACAAACTCATGGCCCTTCAGGAGGAGATTTCGCTCGAGATTCAGCAGCAGAAGGTTGGACAGGAGCTGGAGGTGGTCATCGACCGCGAAGAGGAGGAGTATTACGTAGGGCGCACACAGTGGGATTCCCCCGAAGTAGACCCCGAGGTGCTTGTGGAGAAAATCGCCACAATGACTCCCGGCAATTTCTACCGCGTAAAAATCACCCAAGCCCTCCCCTTCGAGCTCATCGCCACTCCTGTCACCGTCTAAAATCTACAATCTACACTCTAAGCTCTAACTAAGCTCTAAGCTCTCAGAACTAAGAACTAAAAATGTTTTCCCCCGACCTCATACGCCGCATCGACCTGGCCCTGAGCTGCAAGGACACTTTTGCCCTTGTGCTGATGCCCGGCTCCGACGAGCCGCTGTGGTTCGGGGCTGAAAACAATACAGCGGACGCCACGCTCGACATCGTGCCGTGGCTTGGCCGCTACGCCCATCGCACAGTCATAGGCAACGCCGCCGCCGGACCCTCCTCCTCCCCGATGCAGGTGGAGGAGCACTCCACTCGCCGTGCGGATTATATCTCGTCGGTGAGCAAAGTGATAGAGAGTTGCCGCCGAAGGGAGGGGAAGACGGTCTACTCGCGGGTGATTTGCGGCGAGACCGACGCCGGCCACTCCTGGGGCCATACGGCCGACCGGCTATTCAGCCGATTCCCCGACACATTCCGCTACATCCTCTATACACCCGCCACTCAGGGGTGGATGGGCGCCACTCCCGAGACACTCGCGGAATACAGCGCCGACACGGCCACCATGCGCACCGTAGCGCTCGCCGGCACCCGCCCGCGACCTGCCGTCGCCACCCCCTGGGACGATAAAAATCTGCGGGAGAACCGATTTGTGTCCGACTACATCCTCTCGGCGCTCCGCTCTCTCGGCCTCGAGCCCAGGGTGGACACTGTCGGCAATGTGGGCTACGGCGCCATAGAGCATCTCTGCGCCCACATCAGCTGTCAGGCCCCGGCCGCGATGCTTCCGCAGATCATCGATGCGCTCAATCCCACTCCGGCTCTCTGCGGCTACCCGCTGGGCGACGCCGTCAGCGACATCGCGCTCTATGAGCGCCACCGGCGGCATCTCTACGGCGGATACATCGCCGTGCGCGACAGCAAGGGGTATCATGCTTATGTGAATCTGCGCTGCGTCCACTTCGACTCACGGCGCTTCTGCATCTATGGCGGCGGAGGCATAGTGTCGGCATCCGTCCCCGCTAAAGAATATGCCGAAACAGAAGCCAAAACATCGTTCTTGCGCCAACTTCTCGTCAGGGAAAGTGTTGTAAATTTAGAGACAGATTTGCCCCCACATTCAATGCATTCCTACAATTAAGCTATTACACCGACATCATGAGCAACCTGACAGAAACCGGCAACCTGACAGAAAAGGGCAACCTGACCGACCGAACATTCACCCGCCGTGCCACACCCGATATCCTCCCGCTCCGGGAGGGTGAGAAAGTCTACGACCTCGGCATAGCCCTCAGCGGCGGAGGTGCCCGCGGATTCGCCCACGCCGGTGCCCTCAAGGCGCTGGAGGAGGCCGGCTACCGCCCCGATGTCATCGCCGGAGTGTCGGCCGGATCTGTGGCCGGTGTGCTCTATGCCGCCGGAGTAGCTCCCGACGAGATCCTGCGCCTCTTTACCGAGCTGAAATTCACCGACCTTTGCACCCTCAGCCTCCGCGGCGGCGAGGGGATCTTCTCGCTCGAAAAATTCAAGAAATTCATCGAAGTCAACACAGGCGTCGACCTTATAGAGCAGCTCAAGATACCCACATTCATCGGCGCCACCGACATAGACCGCGGAGAGCCGGCCGAATTCCACTCCGGTCCCATCGGCGACCGCGTGGTAGCCTCGTGCAGCATCCCCATCGTGTTCAATCCGGTGAATATCGACGGCACCCACTATGTCGACGGAGGTGTGCTCCGCAATCTCCCCGCATGGATCATCCGCAACCGATGCCGCAAACTCATCGGCATCAACTGCTCGCCTCTCACCGGATTCAGCTACAAGAAATCTATCTTCGACATCGCCATGCGCACCTACAATCTCATGGCGAAGTCTAATCAATACGACGACATGAAGCTCTGCGACCATGTCATCATCACCCCCGAACTGTCGGGCTACAAAGTGTTCAATCTCAAGGATATCAACAAGGTCTTTCTCAGCGGATATGCCGCCGCACACCGCGCCATCAAGGACTGGGAAAGCCGGTAGAGCGCCCGATCAGCCGTAACCGAAGTCACAAGCATATCAAAACGACTGACAATAAAGGAGATATATGAAACCAATCGTCACCACATCCCCATCAAAGAGCGTCGCCGGTGCTACAACGGCGTCGCGCAAAGCTCATACGAAAAATTTTGCCAAGCCGGTCATCTATCAGATGCTCCCGAGGCTCTTCGCCAATACCAACGCCGACCTCGTGCCCGATGGCACCATAGAGCAGAACGGCTGCGGCAAACTCAATCAGATCACCGACACCGTGCTCCGCGAGATCCGCGACCTCGGCGTCACCCACGTGTGGTACACCGGCGTCATAGAGCACGCCAATGCCACCGACTACTCGGCCTTCGGCATCGCTCCCGACAATCCCTATGTGGTAAAAGGTAAGGCCGGATCGCCATACGCCATCAAAGACTACTACGACATCGACCCCGACGTGGCCGAGAGCGTGCCCGACCGCATGCACGAATGGGAAGCGCTGATAGAGCGCACCCACCGCGCGGGGATGAAGGTGGTGATGGACTTCGTGCCCAACCATGTGGCACGCCGCTACCACAGCGACGCGGCCCCCAAGGGGGTGGAGGACTTCGGTGCCTCCGACGATACCACGAAATTTTTCTCCCACACCAACGATTTCTACTATATCCCCCGACAGTTGTTCCAGCCGCAATTTCCAATCGGCGACTACGTGGAATTTCCCGCCAAAGCCTCGGGCAACGACTGCTTCAACGCATTTCCCACGCGCAACGACTGGTATGAGACCGTAAAGCTCAACTACGGACACGACTACGGCGACGGCTCGCTCCATTTCAGCCCCATCCCTCCGGTGTGGCTCAAGATGCTCCGCATCCTCCGCTTCTGGGCGGCTAAGGGGGTGGATGCCTTCCGCTGCGACATGGTGTTCATGGTACCGGTAGAGTTCTGGGAGTGGGCCATACCGATGGTAAAGGCCACCTATCCCGACGTGCAGTTTATCGCCGAGATCTACGATGTAGGCCAATATCGCGAGTTTCTGGAGCGCGGCCATTTCGACTACCTCTACGATAAGGTGAACCTCTACGACTCGCTCCGCGCCGTGCAGTGCAGCCATCACTCCGCCGCCACCCTCACCGAGTGCTGGCAGCGCATCGACGGCATCGGCCACCGCATGCTCAATTTCCTCGAGAATCACGATGAGCAGCGCTTCGCCTCGGAGCAGTATGCCGGTGATGCCGCCAAGGTGCTCCCCTCGCTGGTGGTGAGCTCTATGATGAGCACCGCCCCCTTCATGATCTACTTCGGACAGGAACTTGGCGAGAAGGGTGAGGATGCCGAGGGATTCAGCGGACGCGACGGACGCACCACCATCTTCGACTACTGGAGCGTCTCCACCGTGCGCCGCTGGCTCAACGATGGCAAGGCCGACGGCGGCCAGCTCTCCCCCGAGGAGATGGCTCTGCGCGGTGTCTACCGCCGTGTGCTCAATCTGCTCAACTCCGAGCCGGCCATCTACCGCGGACAATTCTTCGACCTGATGTATGTCAACTTTGACAACCCCGACTTCTCGCCGCATACCCACTACGCCTTCCTGCGCCACGACGGCGACACCACGCTGTTGATCGCGGTCAACTTCTCCGACCGCCCCTCCACGCTCCGCATCAATGTGCCGTCGCTCGCCTTCGACATGTTCGACATCAAGGAGGGCAAGCGCATGGCCACCGAGCTCATCTCCGGTCGCCGCCAGAGCAAGACACTCAGCACATCGGTGCCCTTCACCACCGAAATCGCCCCCTGGGGCGCCGTGGTGTGGAAGATGAAGTGAACAGCCCGGTCCCTTTTCCACTCTCTCCGGGCCTGGCTCGCCCTTGTCTCTCTCCCAGCTGTGACATACGGTTTTGATATTATCACATTTCCCTAGCATCTATCTCCATGGTAAACAAAAGCCAATCAAGCATCTCAGGCAGAGTGTCGGCGCTATGCCTTCCGGCTCTGCTGAGCCTCACCATCGCAGGATGCTCCCATCCCGTGACAACTACGGCCGACTATCGTGTGGTACCTCTCCCCTCGGTAATCGAGACCACCGACAGCAGCTCAGTGTTCACCCTCTCCGATGCCACTGAAATAGTGGTTGAGGAGCCCGGCGACTCGGCATTGCTCAAAAATGCCGAACTTTTCGCCGGCTATATCAGCGACATCACCGACATCACTCCCGGCTCGAAGTCGCGCAAAAATGTGATAGTGCTCCGCAAGGACCTCTCCGACCCGAGCGCCGACGCCTACACGGTGGATGTCACCGCCGACAGCATCATAGTGCGCGGAGCCTCGGCCGCGGGCAATTTCTACGGCCTGCAGACCCTGCGCAAAGCCATCGACGCCTCCGTCGAGGGTGCCACAGAGGTCAGCTACCCCGCCGTGCATATCTACGACGCTCCCCGCTTCGCCTACCGTGGTGCCCACTTCGACACCTCGCGCCACTTCTTTACCCCCGACAGCCTCAAGATCTTCATCGACATGCTGGCCCTGCACAATGTCAACCGCTTCCACTGGCACCTCACCGACGACCAGGGGTGGCGCATCGAGATCAAGAGCCGCCCCGAGCTGGCCGAAAAGGGACAGTGGCGCTCCGGTACCATCACCGGCGACATACACGATGACGACAGCCTCAACACCTACGACAGCATCCCCTACGGGGGCTACTACACTCAGGATCAGGTGCGCGACATTGTGGCCTACGCCGCCGACCGCCACATCACAGTGATTCCCGAAATAGACATGCCGGGTCACATGCAGGCTGCCCTGGCCACTTACCCCGAACTGGGATGCACTGGTGGCCCGTATGAGGTATGGCGCCGCTGGGGAGTGTCGGAGGATGTGCTCTGCGCCGGCAACGACAGCGTCTACAAGTTCATCGAGGATGTTCTGGGCGAGATCATCGACCTTTTCCCGGGCGAATATATCCACATCGGCGGCGACGAATGCCCCAAAGTGCGCTGGACCTCCTGCCCCAAATGTCAGGCCAAAATCCGCGAGCTGGGGCTTAAATCCGACTCCCGGAGCACCGCCGAGCAGAAGCTGCAGACCTACTTCATGAGCCGCGCATCGGAGTTTCTCACCCGCCACGGCCGCAAGGTGATAGGTTGGAACGAGATGCTCGAGGGCGGACTGCCCGATGGCGCGATAGTGATGTCCTGGACCGGCATCGGAGGCGCCGTGGAGGCCGCACGCCAGGGCCACGACGCCATCCTCACCCCCTGCGGTGTCTGCTACTTCGATTTCGTGCAGTCTGACGACCCGTCAGAGCCGCGCGGAGCCAACTGGGGCCACCCCACCACGGTGGAAGCGGTCTACAACTTCAATCCCGCTCCAGCCGAACTGACGCCCGAACAGCAGCACCACATTCTCGGCGTGCAGTCAAATCTCTGGTGTGAATATATCACCACAATGAGCCATGCGCAGTATATGGAGCTCCCCCGCCTGGCCGCGCTGTCAGAAGTACAATGGTGCAGCGGC
>ERZ779852.3080-NODE-3080-length-12474-cov-12.302118_pt1 | contig 12474 bp, 9 predicted proteins | sample MGYA00511559_ERZ779852 | MGnify/ENA primary metagenome ERZ779852 (study PRJEB29588, sample SAMEA2157977) | human gut metagenome | biome: human gut; feature: human-associated habitat; material: faeces | place: Denmark | collected 2008/2010 ...
TTATACAGATTTATGAACAAAAAATGGCAAGTTAAGGAACTTGCGAAACTTGAATAAATAATAAAAGGACCGGTGAAATCAGTACAGTGCTGATGGGATAGTTTGACGTCCTGGCCATAAATTAAATGAGAGGTGATATTTGAAGGTTTGGGGCCAGGTAGTGCCCCCGTAGTTATGACAGGCCCCGTATCAGTGCCGAAAATGGTAGGTTTCTCCGCATAAGTAAGTAGGTTGATGAACTGACATAGCTTCTCACCTGTACTACTGTAAACGTATTCAATGACAGAACCACGATCAAAACGTTTGAGATTCCCCGTCTGGTCATAGCTGAACAGAGCTCTCTTGTCCGGGTCATAGGTGAGTCTTCCGTTATCGTCATACCTATATGTACTACCACGGTAGATGAAAGGGTTCTCGTATGGCTTTGGTGCACTGTGTTTAAAATCGAAAGAGTTGCTGTATACCAGATTGCCAGCACCGTCGTTAACGGAATGCACACGATTACCGTCAAGCGTTATGGTAAGACTGTCTATAAGACCGAAATCTTCCGTATTGCGTTTGCCATATCGCAACAGGCGTGTCAATGCACCGTTTTGGGTGTATGACATACCACGCTCATTATAGTGGTCCGGATTGTCTGCCAGAGCATCGCCGCTGTATGGCGTGCCGAAAGGATAATAGTTCTTTACATAGTCGATAGGACCGGCAACGCTCCATAAGGATGAGCTGTTTATAACACGCAGTTTCTCACCAGTGGCACTGTAGACAACTTCTTTGTCGGCAAAATCTTGTAATAATTCCTCCATAATAATTATATTTATTTCCCCAAATAATCACGTATAACTTCCAATTTACATAATGAATAAGAGAATCTTTATTCTTATTCAATAAAGAAACCTTCCTGAAGAGATAGTTTCTTAAGCTGTCCGTTTGGGAGAATTTCAAATTTTTTAGGATATGGATAACTCCGCCAGTTATCATTTATGTCAATGTGTCTGGCATTGGGTATTCCATATTTTCCTTTTTTTATCCAAGTATTATCTATTAACCCTTTAGCATTGTTTACACCATACAAGACAATCAAACTCCCATTCCTGTAAAAATATCCATCATATTTCTCTTTGTCATAGTTCGAGAAAGAACGGAATATCACATATTGTTTGTTGTCTTTAATACTGAAACGAAGTTCGTACAGCACGTCAATTTTATTGTAAATATATGAATTTATAAACTCATTCAACTCTTTGTTTTTAATGACATTATTTCCCTTCGTAAGTTTCCTGTTGAACTTCAATTTAACAGAATCGTCAACTAAAACCAATTCGTTATTATTCTTTATCACATATATTTCTTGAGAAGGTTCACTATTACAGGGAAATTTATATGTATCTTTATAATTCTCAATATCACCATTATATCTTTGCATATATGTTGTATCTATTAAAGATGACCTGTCCAAACTGTCTGTCTGATAATATGTCAATAACCTGTTTTTGTAAATACAATATCCGTCTATAAATTCTGGGAAATAGGTAGGTTCGCCTACTATAAACAACAGGTCATGCCCGTCAAGTTTTGAGGCAATCAGCTCTATAACATCCCATGATGGATGCTTACTGATAAAGCTGTCAACAACAGTTGATAAGGATAGTGAAAGTGCACCATGTTTAGGCAAACAGCTTGTTAGTAAAGCTACGAATGCGAAGGTTAATATCTTTTTCATTACTTATAAACTTTATGTTTTATTTGTTTGTAATTGGGATTAAAATAGGGATCAAATTTTGACCTGTCTAAATCATATTGAAACAATTGGCTTTTCTGTTTCTTATCTCCCGGATAATATATATATACCTTGGGATATTTGCTAAGTTCTAAACTTGGATGAGCTTTTTTATAGTCATTGTACATGTCATTTAGTCTCCAGATATCGCCTTTTGTATAAAAACCATCAACGTCTTTACCTGGAGAAAGTTTTTTATAGTCTTCATAATTTCCTGAGGCTTTTGTTCCAAAAGGATTACTTCCCCATGGATGATTGTGCAAATGAAACAGTATGAATCTATTATTTTTAGCATCATTACCAACAGATCCTTCTTCAAAGTTCGTTTTAAGTTTGAAACTAACACCGGAACGGTTTTTAACGCCGACTAAACTCCATTCAACCATAGTATGGTCTGCAACAAATTTAAAGAATTGGAAGGCATCATCAGAATTTGATATTGTTGCAAATGTTCCTCGGTTATTTTGATTTTTTACTAATTGTTCTACCAAATTACGCCCAATAGTTATATTAAAATTTCCACAAAAAATACGATGAGTAGACTTTGCGTTTGTTCTTTTTTTGAATTTTATATATCCCAATTGGTTAATTTGATAGTCATCTCTTCCATCTGTATCAATGGAATTTATGGGGGCATTATGGCAATACACATACGGACTGACATTGTAATATTTCTCACACAGCGGATCCATTGTCGTCCAGCGTCCTATGGGACTGTCGTAATACCGCGCGCCGTAGTCATACCAGTCAAGGCCGTGGGTGTGGTCAAGCTCCTTGCCGTTGTAGCCATAAGGCTGCATACCCATGCTTGTGCTGAGCTCGGGGATTATACCGCCGAAAAGGTCGTAGGTGAGAAGCTGCTCAGCCACGCCGTCCTCGCCGTAGACGGTGCGCACGCTGCCGAGATGGTCTGTCGCAAAATAGTGATAACGGGGAACACCGCCGACAATGTCCATGTAGCCTCCGCGGAACAGCAGCCTGTCAAGGACACCGTTCCTAAAGACAAAGTCGCCTATATACTCCGTAGTGTCACGCGATACGGAGGCGGCCTCCGCTGTTGAGATCCCCGGTTCTGCGAATGGCAGGGCTGTAACAGTGCCGTGGATGACACGCTGCTTGGCACCGGACTGAGAATAGACGTATTCCGTGGTGTTGCCGTTGGAGAATGTCACCTTGCTCATATTGCCGTTGATATCATAGTCTATACCGCTTATCCCCTTGTTAAGGTCGCTCGTAAGGGCACCACTGGCATTGTAAGTGTACTCACCCCCTGTGTCCGCACCGTCCTTGAAGTCCATTGAGCCATTCGTAACGACAGGATCGGCGGCATCAACAACTCTTATCAGTCTGTTGCCGGAGTATGACATCGTGAGATCATCCGTCAAGCCATAGCTGCCGTCGCTTTTCCTGCCGTTGTACACAAATCTTTCCATAACTAACCTTTTGCAATCGACATTAACATTAAGTTGTTATCATCGTATAAAATAATATTCATCTGCTACTATTTCTCGTGATAAAGAGCAAGTATCCGGCAGTCCGATTTCTGAATATCGATATGAGCTGTGCCACCAGCTGAGCCTATAGGATACAAACTGCCGTCTAAAGACCAACTGCCAGTGTTCGTCAAAAACACTTCAAAAGGGAATTGTTTTTTTACATCCTTATCACCCAAAATGGAAGACAGGATAATTATTCCAACTTTTGCTGCAGTTTCATAATCTCTCAGCACCCCATTGGGCAAGTCACGAACACTCGAATCGGGAGTATATCCATTGTCTTTTATCCACTCATACATAACAGGATTTTTCCCCTCGTCATCAGTATATCCATCAAAAGGCAGACGCACAAACGGTAGTTTTTCCACGTGTTTACTACCTAAATAGTCGTATTTCGCAGTAGAATGCGCCACACAAATTTCATTATTTATGTAATCCGAGAACAAGTCATTGTCTTTGTATGTCCAATTATAGGCACTATTGTTTATAAAATCCAACATCGAAAGGTTGTTATATGAATCGTTTCTGCCTTCAAGATATTCCGTATACGAATATCCATTAATGGAAAGCACCCTGCTGTCGAACTGCTGGATCATAATATAGAAATCCCGATATGGAAGCCGGCCTCTGATCTCCCATATTTCGTCATTAATCAAAGAAACCTTATAAGGCTTCTGTATTTCTACTATTCGTTTGCCATAGATAGAACTCAATATGGTTATTCCAATGTCCGTAGCGACTTTTGGAGTGCATATCCTGGGATATTTTATTGCGAGAAAAGCTGGAAATTTTCCAAAGTCTGGTGCTAAAGTAGCCGTCCCTTCAAAGAATTCCATTCCCATATATTTACATATTACCGTATGCCGCTTTATAGTCGGCCTAATCCTCGCTTTTCTTGTACAAAAAAATATTATGCCAAACATCAACACACTTATTAAGACTATAAGCAGCGTACATCCTATTTTATAATTGCATATATTTTTAGTAGTGTCCATACGTTAATATTTTAAGTTGTTGCAAAAGCTCTGTATTCATTTTGATTGGATTAGTCTCTATAAGAGACGACTTATTGTTTACACGACTCGAATCATTGTAGTCACTTGGCATTTCTTCAGAAATCAATGTCACTTTTCCAGTCTTAGGACTATACTTCTTCAGAGAACCGTTGGGAGTTACAAGATATGAATCCCGTTGCCTTCTATTTGCATTGCCTATATCCTTATAATTTCTAATGTTGCGAAGATCTTTACTTTTATCTATATTTTTACCGTCATCCCTTGGCATCCCGGAAAAGTCATTATCATAATAAGATATATTATCATTCTCTGTACAATGGCCATGAGTATGAATATCTGCAACTGTTTTATATCCAAAAGGAGCATTGCTGAAATCAACGTCTCCACCGTTGCCCCTATTAGCAACTGTATATGTATATCCTTTCTGTCCTTTTTTGTTTACGACCTTGATTATAGTAGACCCATATTCCGTTCTTTCACGAATGGAATTGTCATTATAGTACAATCCAAAATCAATAGCGGCTTTATCTATCGTCAGAAAGAAATCACCGGGTGCCATTCCTTTATAATCAACTAATCTCACAGGATTGTTCAAGCAATACACATACGGACTAACATCACCATATTCGTCAGCCAATGGATCTACACTTGTCCATACTGCAAGGGCCGGGTCATACTGCCGTGCGCCATAATCATAGAGGTCAAGTCCCTCGATATGGTCAAACTCCTTGCCGTTGTATTTGTATGGCTGGAGACCGGGATTAGTACTCACATCACCGTATATTCCGCCGAAAGGATAATACTCCGTGGTCTGTTCTATCGTGCCATCCTCACAGATCACGGCCCGATTGTTGCCGAGATGGTCTTGCAGATAGTAATGGAACGACGCCTCACCGTCCTTGAAAGTACAGTAACCGCCGTCGAAGAGGAACTTGTCTAAGATGGAATGTTCAAATAGGAACAGGCCACAATACTCCGTGTCTCGCGGATTGCTTGCATCTCTCCATTCTTGAAAAATATCTGAATTGTTGCTACTTGCAGTATATACGCTTTTGTCATCATCCTCAATATCGCTGCCATCATCATCCCAAATTGCACCGCCATCATCTTCATCCCATCCCCAATAAAAATATGGTGGCTTAGCTATACAACCGTTAAAGTGAGAATAAACCCTTAGCTTATCACCGGAACAGCTATATGTATAATTATTTATATAGCTACTGATTGCGGATTTAGGATTGCCCAAAAGATCATATTCAAAAGCGAAGCCTTTATTAGGGTCATTGGTTAGAGAGCCGTTTCCGTCGTACTCATAGACATCAGACCTGCCATTGCTCTTGAAGTCAAACGAGTTTTCATACACAAGGCTTCCCGCCCCGTCGCTAACGGAAAGAACACGGTTGCCGTCAAGCGTCATCACAAGGCTGTCAATAAGACCGAAGTCGTCTGTGTTGCGCCTTCCGTAACGCAACAGACGGGTCAGAGCGCCGTTCTTCGTATATGTCATGCCTCGCTCGCTGTAACGGTCAGGATTTTCGGACAAAGACGAACCTTCTCCGTAAACGGCATCGGTCAGGCGGTTCATGGAGTCATACGTGAATTTGTAACCGCGTGACGCAGTCTGTGTGCTGTCGCGCCATATTATCGAGCTTATGTTGCCGTTTAAAGATGCCTTCTTCTCCGTTAGCGACACCATCCCAGAAATTAACGTTCCAATGTCTGTATTGTCTTCTGCATTAATTGAATATTTGCTTTGTCCGTAAATAGTATTACTTTGATATGTGCGATAATTCTGTGTTTTTATATGTCTGCACAAAGGTACGTTATAACCTTGATATAAACAAATTTTCAACATCTACTTAACAAAAAAAGTAATTGGAAGCATATACCTCACTTTTACACACTTCCCGTTTAAACGCCCAGAAATCCATTTTGGCATATTCCTCACCATCTCAATAGCCTTATTGTTAATACTATCATTTTCTATTGATGACTTTACTATTCGAATGTCTTCAATACTTCCATATTCATTTACAACAAATGAAAGAACAATAGTTTGGCGAGTATTGTGTGATTCGTTCTTTCCTACATTCGCCCTAATATAATTGTGCAAGGCTTGAGTACCACCAGGGAATGACGGCATTTCATCTACAGAATCATAAACGGCATCTCCTACTACGCTATTTCCATTAGGATGTTCATGACTGAAGTTGTCTATTTCCTGTCCATATACAAGCCGCCTTTCATCTACTCCAGGCTGTATCCCCCACAAGCCATACGCCTTTCTATAGAATTCGTATCCTATGGCTTTATTACTATATTGGTAATACACTTTTTGGTTGTCTTCAGATATTGTGTATTGACGAAACCTAACTTTCCTACCCAATAAGTTCAACACGGTTGACTGCTTCGGAATGCAACTAAAAGCCTCATTCAACAACCGTCTTACATCAGACGTTGGATTGCGGAATATACGACTATCTCCTTCTGTCCAAAATTCAGTCACTCTGTCTTTTGCCTTTATGTAAAAGCGAAAATCAGAGTAAGTATCACAAAAAGAATTACAGCATTCATAAATAGTATCATTATAAAAATATCTGTCATATACTCTTGCCGCCCTGTCCCAAGGCTCTTTCAATAACGCATAACCTTTGCCTTTCCATAATTCATACTCCATACGGCTGTGCCATACACCGTTTCCTCGTCTGATATATATCCTGCAAGAGTCTGATTTGTTCGAACTCACAACAACAATAGTATCTTTCATTTTCCTTACTAATACATAAGGATCTTTTAGAGGTATTCCGACACCTTTCATATCAAATTCATCAAATGTCTGATACTTTTTAAATAAAGAAGTATCAAGACAAAGTGATTTTATCCAAGAAGAATTGTCAACCTTTTCGGATCGTTTTCCACAAATCATTAAATGTTGATTAGCAATAGACGGTTTTCTTTGGCATCCCACAACTATTGCTATAACACAAACACTATACAAAAATTTTAATATGCCCATCTGAATTTATTGTTAAAAATTCCATAGTTATCAAAATAATAGCCTTCCCAACTTATCCCTGCCCTCTTGTCTATAGTGACATTTCTAACACTTTTTGACTCCGAGCCACTCTCTGACAAAATATATTTATTTCCTTTTAACACAGAAGGAAGCATTATATATGGGAATTCCCCTTCATAATAATTCAACCCATCTCCCCCATCGTATCTATATCCTGCACTTATTTTATGACACGCTGCAACAACTGTTGACGAAGTCTGTTCTGCTAATCCTTCTATCATAAAACATCCATAGGAATCTCCAACATTACAAGCTCCAACAAATACTGTTCTCCCTTCTAATTTTTCACGCAAAGAAGATAAATCTGTTGTCATGTCAATGGTATCATCGCCTATGTTAAACTTCCCGTAAGACCCATGACTATTTAATGCTATAGTCTGAAACGTAGACCCTTTTAGAGCTAAATCATCCAAAGCATCTTTAAAATCACCAATATTATCAACGACAAAAATTGGCATTCCCATTTCTTTTGCTATTTGATAATCATACTCAAGTGTTTTATCTCTATTACTTTGGAATACTGCAATAACAGGATAATCCGTATAACCACATATATTTTCAAAATCATAAAGTCCCTTATAATCTATGCGGTTTACTGGATTATTATGACAATACGCATACGGGCTTACCTCCGGGTTATCTTTACCCAACGGATCCATCCTATCCCAAAGTGTTGTGGCAGGGTCATACTGACGTGCGCCATAGTCGTAGGTGTACAGGCCGTGCATCGGGTCGAGTTCCTTGCCGTTATACTTGTAAGGCAGGATGACCGTTTCGCCGTCTATGTTTTCCGTAATCAGGCAACCTGAGGGGTAATAGTCATTACGCTCTATAACCTGACCGTCTGCGGACACCACAAGGCGCACGCTGCCCAGATGGTCAAGGGCATAGAAGCAGGGCTTGACGGGTGAGCCGTCAAGCGGTATCAATACGCTGCCTCCGGCATACTTATAACGCAGGCTATCGCCGGACAACACGAACGGACCGGCATACAGCGTGGAGTCTGAACTGAGGACAGTGGATGCTGTATGCTCATATACCGTGCCGTAGGGAACTTCTATGCCGGGTACGGCGGTACGGTGTAAGGTTTTCAGCTTCACGCCAGATGCGTCATAGACGTATTCCGTCACGCTACCGTCCGTGAACTGGATAAGGCACGGGTTGTTAAAACTGTCGTATTCTATAAGACCGATATGCCTGTCGGGATTGCGGGTCATGGAGCCGTTGGGGTTGTATGCATAACCAACGTCGGCAGAGGGGTTCTCGTGGAACACGTAGGGGGATATGAACCCAGAATAAGAGCCAGCATCGGATATGCCTGTCAAATGGTTTCCGTCATAGCTGAACGACATATCGTTGACAAGGGCATAGCCTATGTCCCTATCTGTAAACATATATCTGCCGTGACGCTTCAAAGTCAACGGTGAGCCGTTGAAATTATAAGTGAAGTATTCGCTGTTGTCGAATTTTTTCTCTGTGTCGGCATGAAGCGTGTATTCCGAGGCGACAAGCCGGTCAAGGCTGTCGTAGCGGAAATCATAGCTGCTGTACGTGGGAGTGGAAGTGTCACCGTTCCATTTCACACGGCTGATGTCGCCGTTATAGCATGGGACAGCCCCATCTGTATAGTAAAGCTCCTCGCGGAAGCCGTTGCCTGTTATCTGCGTCAACCATCCACGCACGTTGTAGGAATACTGCTGATAAAGGGCATTGCTTCCGCGTGTCACCTTTGAGAGCCTGCCAAGACCGTCGTACTCGTTTGACGCAAGGACTGTCTCGCAGCCGTTGGCTTTCAGCACTGAGGAAACGGGAAGGTCATTTGCCTCGCCGTATGTATTCTCTATCGTCATGGGGATGGCCGCGCCGTCCTTGCAGACCGTGTACTGCACCGTCAGGGGCTTGCCGGTGAACGAGTATTCCATCGTCATGACTACCGCAACGCCGTCCGCGTATGTACTGCGGACATCAGAAGGCCTGTACTTGTCATCGTAATATGTAACGTTGCAAAGCATACTGCCGTCAGAGGCACACGTGACAGTCCCCGTAAGCATGTTCGTCGCCGTGGCAGACGTGCCCTTGTTCAATATATTGTAGTTTCGGTCTTTCTTGTGGATGCCGTCAAAGTTGAGGAATGAATAATTGTCGTAGTAGTTAACAATCTCAAGCTGCGCGTTCTGCGGCTGTGTCTTTCCGCCGGGTATCTGGTAGAGGCTGTTGCAGAATCCGCTGAATACGGGAGTGTAGCTGACTACGGGAATATCATTTTCTCCGGTGGCGCAGCTCGTATGTTTAAACCATTGATATATATGATATTCGCCTTTTACATATGATAAACAGTAAAATAACTGCATTTGCATGGCTTGTTGTAATCTGTTATTAATAATTTTCATCATCAATGACATTTACGCTTTGCCGTATTTTAGGGATGAATAAAGTATCTGGTTTCATGTTTATCTGTAATTTCTTATTTCTGTAATACAATAAAAAGGAACGCTTGATAAAGTTTATAATAGGAGTATGGTCTGATATTGCCATATCACCATATTGAATATAAACGCTATCAGGCTTACAATACTTTATTTTTGTTTCATGCCGCATAAAACATGAGCAATCAGACATAACATACACATTCTTGCCATTCACCAGGAAATGGGAAACAACCTTGTCTTCATCCCAAACATCTTTATACATAGGACCGACTAACAGACCTGTATATTCTTTACGGTCATTAAACAAAAAATTTGAAGGGAACAACAAATAAGAGTCATATCTGCCATTCTTTGATATATACTCCTCAATAGCCGAAGATGTTTCCTTGTTAAATTTAAACCCAATTTCCCCTGTCTTGTCACATCTACATGAGACTAATAACAGCAGCAATATGTAATAAATACATTTCATCTACCGATCCTCCTTATTATTGATGATATTCATTGTTTTACCATATTCTCATTTATTGATCTGAGCGATAGACTTTCCATCCTAATACTTTATTGCAGGAGCTTCAAATTCAACCTGCTTCCTGAAAAGTACAGTGTCAGGGCGAGTTGTTTCCAACCTAACTTCCCCGTCATTCCCAACATCGTACATCACGGCATCTTTATAATAGTCTTTCCATGCCTTAACAAAATCTTGCTTGGTGGTTTCATGACATTGTGGGATTTCCTTCAAAAGATAATCCAAGTTTGAAATAATATATACCGTTTTCCCATTCACTTTAAAGCAGATTGAGGGATACAAAGGTATGGATCCTTCCCCATTTTTAAAAACGTTACTGTCATAATGAGATACAATAAACGGGATGCAGCCAAGATATCCCTTTGCATCTATATTTGTATCTATAACATAACTTGAAAAATCAGGATGTTCTGTTATGTATTGCTTTGTTGCATCAAAGATATGTTTATTAATACGAGAGCTGTCAATCTCTACGATATCACGGTCATTGCCACGAGAACATGATGTTAACATCAATGACAATATTAAAAAAATTATTAGTTTCATTTTAAATTCCAATTATTATTTCTAACATATTTTGAAAATCTAATTCTGTTATTTAAAAGATATGTCAACTTAAAAGGTAACTTTGTAACAGCTTGTTTACTCTCATTCTGTATAATTACCCACACATTATCATCATGCCCCATAGTAAAAACTGGTCCATCTATTATTTCTGCAATAGAGCCATCATATTCACCTTTGTTTCCAAAAAAAGAAGGGCTTGGACTACCATTCTTAGATTGATGTGTATGTATTAGTCCCATAACCGAAAATTTTTCATTTTTATGTTTCACAGTTTTATTATCGATTAAATATCCATACTCTTTTATTTTTGTCGTAGATTCATCATTATTATAATCAGGTAAAACCAACACCTTTCCATTGGACAATATGAATCCCCCAACTTCGCGCCCTTCTTTTTCATGAGAAGTACGATAATGCCTATTCGCCTGATCCCACATACGGTTATAAGCCGCATTCTCATCTGTATAGAGAATACTTCCGTCAGAACGGTATTGCACAAGGTTGATTCCCTTACCTGTAAAGAATGATTTTCCTTTATAAATCTGTCCTTTTGCAAGGTCTTTCTGTGAATGCACTTTGGGGCTATACTGCCATGTCTTGTCCTTATCCCGATACCAGTCCATTCCGTCTGGGTCATATCTTACAACAGGATTGTCCCCACAATATACATACGGGCTTACCTCCGGGTTATCTTCACACAGCGGATCCATCCTGTCCCATAGCATTGTGGCAGGGTCATACTGACGTGCGCCGTAGTCGTAGGTGTACAGACCGTGCATCGGGTCAAGCTCCTTGCCGTTATACTTGTAAGGCAGGATGACCGTTTCGCCGTCTATGTTTTCCGTAATCAGGCAACCTGAGGGGTAATAGTCATTACGCTCTATAACCTGACCGTCTGCGGACACCACAAGGCGCACGCTGCCCAGATGGTCAAGGGCATAGAAGCAGGGCTTGACGGGTGAGCCGTCAAGCGGTATCAATACGCTGCCTCCGGCATACTTATAACGCAGGCTATCGCCGGACAACACGAACGGACCGGCATACAGCGTGGAGTCTGAACTGAGGACAGTGGATGCTGTATGCTCATATACCGTGCCGTAGGGAACTTCAATACCGGGTACGGCGATACGGTGTAAGGCCTTCAGTTTCACGCCCGATGCGTCATAGACGTATTCCGTCACGCTGCCGTCCGTGAACTGGATAAGGCACGGATTGTTAAAACCGTCGTATTCAATCAGACCGATATGCCTGTCGGGATTGCGGGTCATGGAACCATTGGAGTTGTATGCATAGCCAATGTCCGTAGCGGTGTTCTTATGAAACACATAGGGAGAGGCATAGTGTGGATATGCACCAGTGTTGCTCACATTCTGTGCACGGACAGCCATAGGAAGCAGCAACCCAAACAGGGCTGATAATAAATATATGTATTTCACAGTCACTTTAATGTATAGTTGTAAATATAGTTAGATATTTTGCAAATATAAGAAAATTATTGCTGTCCGCTAAAACTCAAAGGCTCATCCCCCCCCTATCCGCAATGCCGACAAACAGGTATTGCGGATTCTTTTTTTGAAAAGT
>ERZ779852.3081-NODE-3081-length-12470-cov-3.083447_pt1 | contig 12470 bp, 9 predicted proteins | sample MGYA00511559_ERZ779852 | MGnify/ENA primary metagenome ERZ779852 (study PRJEB29588, sample SAMEA2157977) | human gut metagenome | biome: human gut; feature: human-associated habitat; material: faeces | place: Denmark | collected 2008/2010 ...
AAACTTATAATAAATAATCCATATCTATACCCCTTTACCCCTTATTTTCCCTTGTTTTGGGAATGGTCGGGCAGCCTCAATCGGCTGCCCTATATTAAAATGAGGGGAGTCAAGAATAAGTAAGGGAAAAGGGGATGTCCTTACCTCTTCTTGATGATTAGAGTATATCATATAAATTATAACTTTCAATACCTTTTATTATCTTTTATAGAAATTATTATTTACTCGTTTGAATATAAACTTTATCCCCCTATGCGAAAAAGAGGTCAATAGGGGCGTCCTATCCCTAATTGATTCACCATATCTGGTTTATCATCTATACCGTAAGTATACCCTGTTTTCAATCAACTCATTACCTTTATATTATACTCTCCTTTACCATAATCCCTCTCCATGATGATGGCCAGATCTTCCCCATGATACAGACTTGGTATTCTACAATCCCTATGAATGGTTACACCCTGTACCCTGTTCCAACCTCCCTTTTCCTTTGTTTCTGTCAATGCTTTGATTGCAGCCCTGTATTTTAACATATCTGCTTTGTCATAAATCAAAATAGTATAGTCTCTTGTCTTGATGTCCCTATCCATATTAGCCTCTCTTTCATTATAATAATAGAGGACCGCCTAACACGGTCCTCCCGCAGATCCACAAAAAGCTCCTGCAGGGTACGTCCAATGCCCTTTTACATACACATCATCTACAGAAAACTCTCCAGTTACCAGACTCCTAAGAGCATTGAAATCCCCATGATATACGCACGATTCCGCATCTCCAACAAACGTATCCAAATCACACTTGTTGTCAAGCGTGAATCCAAGCACTTCCTCGTCTCTCTTGAGAGCCTCATATTGTTCTGGGTAGAGTTCCCTTATCCCTGCGAAAAGCCGAGGTGTTGAGAATATACACATCGCGCAGCTACACCTATTCCACCCTGCGCGATAACAAGGATGCACATTCAAATCATGTCTCTTAATAATCTCCCATATATCTCTTTCAGAATAATCTATGACAGGCCTCCACTGATGAACTATTCTGTGAGCTCTTGTCGGTGCATTTGTTCTATGTATCTCCATTTCATTATATTTGGATCTTCCTTTTGATTCTCCTCTTCGCTCCCCTGACACTACAAGTATCTTGACGTCTTTTTTCGTCTGTTCCATATTTGATGTAACACCGTCCTGAACAGCAGCCTTCAAACATCCACTACACCATCTTCCCTGGTGCGCACTTCCCTTGGCAGGAAATTTCATCCTTTTCCCTCCAAGTTGTTCTAATTCATGGAGACTACTTAAATTTGACATTACCATATCGGCAACCATTATCTTTAAATAGGCACTACACCACCGTTTACTCAAATCGCTTGTCTTAGCAGGGAATTTCATCCTATATCCCAGTTTTTTTAACTGATCCTCCATCTCATCTGTAGCTTTCTCTTTTATTTCCTGGCACTTCAGATATTTCTTCGATGGCTTGCATCGTCTAACTTCGCCAGTGTCTGGATCAAGCCATTCAACTGGCTCACTTGCACCGATTCGGTATAGTTCACCAAAAAATCCATTAACCCGCCACGATATCCTCAGTTTGATTCCTTCTGCCTCAGCGAACGACTTCACGTAATTGCTTGTACACTTCCAATCCATTCTTCTCTCTGGGTTTTTCCCATCGATATCATGATGCCAAAATTCTATCCGATGCTTTGGCACTCCAAGTTCTATCAATTTATAATAGCTCGCTATGCTGTCTTTCCCTCCAGACAATAGCACCACTATCAAGTCATAATCCTCAAGAGGAAATAACTCGGGGAGGAAAATCTTCTCAAAATGAGAAGATTCTCTCCTTCCCTCTACTCTTGGTTTGATTCTCGTTCCTGTTCCATAGATTGGAATGTCCTGCTCCCCATACATCAAGGGGGTGTCCTTTGTACAGTCAGAATCCTTTATATAGCCTTTGTAATCACACATATTTACTCTAATCTCTTCTTTCTTGTCATCCTACCCTCTGGCCTGCAGCCACAAATCAGACTCTATCATTTATTTTCTTTGTTATATAAATCATTGGTACCTTCAATGGCACTCTTTTCTTCATCGTTTGCAAACTGGAAACCATATTGCGCCAATACGTCATAAAATTTCTTCGCTTTTTCACCAACGTTTTCTTTATACGAGTTATCCCAAGAAACAAATTCGCTCTCTCCTATAAGCACAGATATCAGGCATAATAATTTGTGTAAGAGACTCATATTATCTATCTTCTTCTCAACCGTCTCCATTTCTTCCTTAGGGATTGCATAAAGATCTCTGCTGAAGAAGAATCTCTTTATAGTAATATTTCCTGTTACGCCCTCATAACTTAACATCTGAGAAAACAGATCTGCCTCAAGCTCCTTGGTCTCTTTTACCTTAATTTTCCCAGACAATATACCTTCAATGAACACCTTCCTGGTATTAGTCGCTCCTCTTAGAATTATATGTAACTGTTTCTTATTTCGTGCTTTCTGTCTATTTTCCTCTTCCTGAGGAGACAGAACCTTTTTCCCTTTCTTTGCTTTACGAATCAGATACAGATAACCATATTTCTCAATATAAAAAATCTGCTCGCCGTTCTCCTTAATCTTTATTTTTGCAGGAGGTTCTTTTCGGAGATCGTAACTGATTACCCTCTCCCACTTGTCCGTATTAAACTCTCGGTCAGCATCATTAGGAGCTTTCTTTATTCCCATCTTCTTCAAACTGGCTATATAGCATTTTAGGTTTTCCTTGCTCTTCTGTTCGCTCTGAGCAAATAACGCACGGCGCATCAAATCTTTTGAATCCGTAGATGCTTTCAAAATATTATCCCTTGTTTTTATATCTTTAATCTTCTCCAGCTCATACAAATCAGTAAGGGATAGCTGATATCCCTCCTGCCGCTCCTTTTCCTGCAGAACCTCTGAATCCAGCTTTGCAATATTCAACCTATGCCTTATAGTTGCCTTGCAGAATCCTGTCTTTTCTGCAATCTGATCCTCTGTATCTCCCAAATCAAGCATCATCTGAAACCCATTAGCCTGTTCCCATATTGTGAGATCATTTCTCTGCATATTCTCTTCAAGCATAATTCCAAGCTGAGTTTTTTTATCAGTCTCCCCTATTATTTTACACGGGAAATCCGTCACTCCAGCTTGTTTGCCTGCAGCAAATCTCCTGTGTCCTATAAGCAGTGTAAAACCATCAGTGTGCCAATTCTTATCATTATCCCAATGCCCCTCTATAACCGTGAGATTCTGCATAATCCCATTCTTCTTGATAGATGCTGATAATTCAGATATATCCCCCAGACTCTTTCTTGGATTATCTGGATGCATATAAATCTGATCTGCTGGTATCTTAACAATCTCCGTTTTCTCCATAGTATAAGCTCCTTTTCTATATTTTTCCTAACAAACCATATTGGCTTTTCTCTACCTCTTTAATTAAATTGTACACCTAAAATAGGTACTTTCAAGCAAATCCGAGCATTTTATAAGGTACTTTTTGCATATTGTAAGGTACTTTTCCCTCTCCAAATTAATATATCTGAAATAACGTAAATAACATCATTTCTTCAAACTCTCTCTCCCTTCTAATTGCAAAATAGCTGATATAGCAGATATATTATTAATAAGAGAAAACTCATCTGTACCGCTCTGAAGTGACACGTTATCCAGGTTATCCCCCAGTTAAGCTGAGGACACGATATGTACATTAAAGCAGATATATCGAAAAAGGGTAAAACAAAAGGGTATTCTCATTGACTTCCTACCTAGAGTTCTATCCCTAATTGGATGCCACATACCCCCCATTTCCCCTTGCTTATCCTAAAGTATTCGATCTTCCCTTTGTTTAGGAGGTCAAGAAGATGTCCCTCCTGTTTCGCACCCTCCTATGTTCGATCTATCTATGCCTCCCTCTTCCCATGTACCATTTCTGTTATACCTCGCATATCACAAGCCAGATAGCTTGTAAGATATATAATTCTGTAATCTATCTGGCAATTTAGCCCCTTATCCCCTTGTTTCACAGAATTTTTCCGTGTTTTTCCCTGACAATATTTGAGTATCTTGATCCTCCTTGCTATATATAGGAAAATTTCCCTATTTTATAGTAAAATGCAAATTAGGGTAACAAATAAAACACGGAATTTTTCCCATTTTTTCTTATATATCCCTTTGAGAAAGGGATATGACAAGTAAATTCTCCTTATTTTTTATGCCTATTCCTATAAAATAAGGATTTTTTCCCTGTTTATCCCTATACATCCCCTAAATAGCAGCATAGTGAGCATGTACTCGGTCATCCCAGAGGGGACCAACCACCAATATCCCCATCACCAAGTAATATTTCTGGTATAATAGGTATATCAAATAGACAAAGTTTTCTCATTTTGTCCATCATTTCTGATATTCCAGATATAGTAGGTATCCCCCCACTCTGCCAATACCTGGGTTTTCACTTTTCTCCAAATGGACTCGGTAATTAATCGGTAATTTTTCCGTATTTTTTCTGATATACCAGATATATCGCTTAATTGCTGCTCCCCGCCTCAGATATTCCCTGATTTTTCCGTGTTTTTTCTTGTTTTTCCGTTCTCCCCGTGAGGGGCCCAGTCTCCAATCTCCCCTCACACATATGTACCAAATCTGCTTTACTAGATATATCAATTTTCACCAGCGGGAATACCGGTGTCCGTTTTTTTACCCACCGTAATCACGCATATTCCCTTATTTCTTGTGTTTTCCTTGCGATTTCATACTCCTCTTCTATCTGCTTTTCACTCCCATTTACCTCTATACCACTACGACCAATATGATTATATTCATACCAATCCAGTCTTACCCTATTTCCCTACATTCTTACCCAAATTCATTAGTATCACACTAGGATAGAGCTAAAGTTTAATGGTACGTTTCGTACCCTGTTTCGTACCACTACTATTTCCTCTGAAAGCCTTATTTCTCCTACTTTCCCCCTACTTTTGGATTGCTTTTTTATCCCTGTACATAGGGGGAACTGTACAGTCAAAAAAACTCCAAAAAAATAGGAACAATGTATCTTGCACTGCTCCTATCTTCTCTTATGCCGTCATTTCCTCGTCCTCTTCTCTCTGAGCCTCTAATTCAGCATCGATTTGCTCCTGTTCCTGGATGTATCTGAGATACTCAATGTCCTTGATCACGTCCGCATCGTCTGCTGTAAACTCTCTCTCAGTCATTTTCATAACACGCTGACTATACGGAGATTCCGTAAGTTCATTCTCCGGAGGAAATAACATTTTTTCACATTCATGCAAAGCAACTTCTTTCTTGACCTCTTTTTCTCTGTCTTCTGAACTGTAGCTATCCGGATAATTTTCTGATTCGTCATACTGCCACATAGTCTGAACTTCATTACTATTACTTGAATGCTTAACTCTCCTGGGATTTTTCAATAAGATAATCATTACCCACAATATAATCGGCAATATCATTATCATAATTTCCCAGATAAGTATGTGCAAAAGCATACTTTCTCCTTTCTCCTCTTCTCATAGAGGTATAATATTTTGCAACATATAACAAACGAAATCTCTCATAAAATACAAATAAGAGCATGAAATTTATATCATGCTCTTATTACTGTGCTACTAATATTGTCTCTTACCCAAAAATCGGAAGAATACCCCGCAGCGCCTTTCTCGGATAAGCCTGTGCTGTTATGCTCGATTTCCCACCATTATACCCATGATAGCTCATGGCCACTTCCCTTGTCGTTTCCTGATACTCACCCGGTAGAATCTCCCAGAATCCTAGTTCGTTCTGAAGTCTCTTATATTCCAAATTTACTTCATTTCTGAGTTCTTCCTGTATATCCTTGTCATCCCCGGATATGAAAATCAATTTTTCCCTTTTATTTACATGGGAAGTTCCTTTTTTAGTCACTATTGTGGCATCTGCAGTCTGCACTCTTATAATACTATCCATAATGTTCTCCTTCCTCCCCAGCTCAATGGGGAATAAAATACATTTGCATTACATAACAGACGCTCAATTTGTAAAACAACAAAATTTTCAATTATATTATTTGTATATTACGTTCTCTGTACCAAATTCATCCTGTAGGATAAGAAATATCGAACTTCCTTCCGTAACCATTTTTTTGAGTCTATATACCCTATTTTTCAACTGAAAAAAAATATAATTTCTTCCAGGATGTTCTTCTGCAATTTTCAGAAGTTTATCCAGTTCTTTTTCATTTCTTATGTTTACATATATATTTTTTTGATGATCTGATTTTTCAAGACCCTCTATATCTTTTATTGATGAACATACCAGTTGATATCCAAAATCCCCATATTTATACCTACCTGTCACAATTCTGATCGCTTTTGTATTAATAAGACTTCCAAATTGGGCATAATCGTCTGGATATATGACACACTCCAAAGAGCCAGATTTATCTTCCAGGCTAAAAGTAGCCATAGTCCTGCCATCTTTTTTTGTAACCCGTGTAGAAACATTTTTTATCAATCCGCACAACATCACCCTCATCCTTAAATCCTGATCACCAAGCAGCGAAATCTCTGATATGTTATTTTTTTCAATTACTTCCTGATATCTATCAAGTGGATGCTCCGTGATATACATTCCTGCTATCTCATATTCCTTATCAAGCAAAATATCCTTCGTATATTCATCTACATCAGGAATAAAATCATCATTGGTCATCTCTCCATCTATAAGAAGTACATCGAAAAAGTTTAACTGGCCCGCTCCAAATGCTGCATTTTTTTTAGCAGAATCCATTAACTTATCAATTGATTCTTGTATTGACCTCCTGGTCTTTCCAAAACAATCAAAACATCCAACATAAGTTAATGCCTCAATATTTTTCTTGCTTACCTTATGTACATACATTCGATTACAAAAGTCCTGCACTCCCTTAAATTCTCCATTTTTACATTTCTCTTCCTCTATCAATTTTGCAATCTTATTAATACCTTTGATTCCTGCAAATCCATATCTGATACAACCATTTTCCAATCGAAAATAGTTTGCCGAATTATTTACATCGGGCTGTAAAATACGAATCCCCATTTTCTCTGCAGCACTTATATATCCCTTCGCTTTATTCGTATCAATATACGCATTAATCATCGCACACATGTACCCTGCCGGATGATAATGTTTCAGGTAGGCACATGTAGCTGTGATTACACTATATACCGCTGCATGAGACTTATTAAAAGCATACTCTGCAAAATGTTCCATCTTATCCCAAAGTTTAATTGCATCCTGTTCAGATATCCCATTTGCAATACATCCTTTTATGCCAAAAGGCTTTCCCGTATGTGTATCTATCTTGTCTCCCGATCCATATATAAAATACGGTTTATATTCATCCAGGATCGCCTTGATTTTTTTACCCATCGATTTTCTTATCGTGTCACTTTGACCACTGCTAAATCCTGCCAATAACCTTACTATCTTCATGACCTGTTCTTGATAAACGATAATTCCATATGTTTCTCGTAACACCGGCTCCAATTGCGGTATGTCATACTTTATGTGTTCTGGATCCTTCATGTTCTTTATATAATCAGGGATATAATCTCTAGGACCTGGTCTGTATAAAGATACCCCCGCTACCAGTCTCTTAAAAAGTTCTTGTCCAAGTATCTCCATTTCTTTTTGGTAACTATCGTTTTCTGTAGCATTTTCATATCGCGCATATTCCTTAAATCCTCGACAATTGTATTTGTTTTCCAGATTTTGTATTTTTATTTTAACATCAGCAAATAAATCTCGCATGAAAGTTCTCATACCAAAACTTTCTATCTGGAACACTGCATGAGATTTACCTTCCCCTATTTCTTGATAAACATACGGATCAAAACATGAAATTTCTCTATAATTAGCAAATTCTTGCAGTCCTTGCCTATTTCTATCTTCGTTTGCGTACTTGAGCCCTTCCTGTATTACAGTCAATGTTCGCAACCCCAAAAAATCCATTTTAAGCAGACCAAGTTTTTCTACTACGTTCTTGTCCGCCTGTGTAGTCAAGAATTTTTCACCATTATTGTAATCTTCGTCACTACTTTCCATCAATGCTGTCGGAACATAATTTACAATTGGATCTGCTGATATAACCACTCCACATGCATTTGTACTAGGCTGTCTCACGTTCCCTTCCAGTTTTAATGCTAAGTCAATAACCATAGCTGCATCCTGGTCATTTTTTATGAGATTCGCAAGTTCTATACTATGCTGTATAGCCTCTGCTATACTTCCCTCCTTCGGCCCTATCATTTTGGATATTTTGTTACCTAATTCTGACTTTCCACAAACTCTCGCACAGTCCTTAATTGCTGCCTTTGCGCGCAGGGTGGAAAATGTTGATATATTGCATACACAGGCCTCTCCATACACTTCTTTTGCATGATCTATTACTTTCGCTCTGTTCCTATATTCAAAATCCATGTCGATATCTGGCATGGATATACGATCTGGATTGAGGAATCTTTCAAAAAGTAATCCATATTCTATCGGGTCAAGATCTGTAATCCGTAAACAATATGACACAAGAGAACCTGCCGCAGATCCTCTTCCTGGTCCCACAAGGATATTATTTTCCCTTGCATAATCAACATATTCCCAAACAATTAAAAAATAAGCAGGAAAACCCATTTTTATAATGACCTTTTCCTCATAATTGAGTCGTTCAAGGTATTCAGATGAATTTAATTTGGATGTATTTTTAAATCTTTCCTGATATCCCTCCTGTACCAAATGTAAAAAGTATTCCGTTTCATCCTTATAACCATTTGGTACGGGAAACTTAGGTAAATAATATGTTCCCGTACTTATACTGACGTTACACTTTTCGGCTATTTCAAGGGTTGACTCTATAGCCTCTGGAATATCCCAGAATTTATTTATCATCTCAGAATCAGTCATATAATAGTAATCTGTTCCATCGAATTTAAAATGAGGCTCATCAAGTTGTTTGCCTTCTGCTACACATAACGCTATTTCCTGAGGAAGTTTATCTCCTTCATTTATATAATGACTGTCGTTTGCTGCCACTAATTTAATCTTAAGTTCTCTGGCCAATTTTATTATCTGACTATTGATATAGGATTCCTTTTCTATTCCGTGTCTTTGAATTTCCAGATAATAGTCTGATCCAAAAATTTTTTTGTATATTTCTGCTACTCGTTTTGCCTCATCATATTCTTTCTCTATTTTTCTTGCAATTTCTCCGCCAAGACATGCTGACGTACATACTATTCCTTCGTGGTATTCCCTTATATCTGAGAGACTTACATGCGGTTTATAATACATATTTCCATAGCTCTTAGATGTAAGTTTCATTATATTTTTAAGGCCTGTTTCATTTTTCGCAAGCAGTATAAGATGATACTTTCCTTTTTCACCGTCAATTGATTCTGCATAGGCCTCAAACCCAAATACTGCCCTTTTACCCTCCTTATACATGGCCTCTTGCCAAAGCAAAGCAGCGAACATATTCCCATGATCTGTAATAGCAGTTACCCCAGAAGATTTACTTGCTATATCTGTCAATTTAGATATTCCGTCCAACATTGAATATTCTGAATGAGTATGTAACTGTGCAAAAGTACATATACTCATCTTCTCTCCTGATATACATACCCCTAAAGCTCTTCCTATGTGCTTAATATCAACTCGCGTTTGATTATCAAGCCGATCAGTAATATCCGCTATCGCCCCTGTCTGAGGGGATACTGCAACATAGCGATTATTTTTTATAAATATTGGAATAACACTTCCCTTTTCCATGCTGTTCTTAAATAGTATCTCCATAATTCCCCCTGTATATATCCGCTTTATTTACCTTGCTATCATGCATTATTATACATTATGATTGACATATTATCTCATTTGATTATATCATTTAGAAAAACACTTACAAGGGGGATTAATATGAAAAAAAACAATAATGATTCAACTCCATTACATTCCAGAATACTTGATAAATACTGTAAATTTTATTCTGTTATAGAATTGACATTTATACCGGTATACTTGATCACTATATTGATTCACATGTACGTGAGTTATAGTGTATACCTCTTTCTTTTGCTGATTCATATTATATTATTTTTGGTGGCATCACCATTCCAGGAAAAATGGAAACAATCCTTGAAATACCTATGGGTATCTACTGCTGTTATGCTTTGTGTGTTGCCTTTTCAATTAAGCTACCATATTGAGCTTTACACCCAAAAGTCATTGCCGACTTTAATTTTATTTGTATTTTCGCTTACACTTGGCATAATGACCATATTAATCTTTAAATCAGGAAACTCAAAAGTTGAAGACATCGTATCTAAATACAATCTTTCCGTGATAAAAAAATTTTCAGTATACGATTATGACAATGACGAAGAATATGGGCTTACAATTTGTAAAGACGAAGAAACAGGCGAAATGGTAAGGATGGACGCTGATTCAAGATATGTACATGTCTTTGTTGACGGCCCTACAGGTTGCGGTAAGACATCTCTTGCTCTTGTCCCAATGATCAAGCAAGATATTGAAAAAGGACACGGAGTAATATGTATTGAACCCAAACAAGATCTTGCAGAAAAATGCTATGCAATGTGTGTTCTTAATAACAGACCTGGAATATATTTTGATCCGACATCTCCTTATTGCCCGCGTTTTAACCCTTTTGCCGGCAAGGAAGAGGAAGTTATCGAGACTACCACCACGGTGTTTCTTATGCTTGCGCCCGACAGTAAAACGTATTTCAGAGATATTACAACTAACCTTTTACGAAAAGCTCTCATGACCCTAAAAAGAATTGAGGCCGCATACATGAACTACGAAACAGGTATCTCAAGCCGCCCAACTACATTAATTGAATTGAATGATCTTATTTGCAATACGAATGGTAAAGGAGTCGCCCTGGTTAATGAATTGGTAACTCTTCCTGTAATTAGTGATTCTGAGGCAAAACAAAATCAAGATACCAAATCGTGGTTCCTCAACGAGTATTTTTCTGATCGAAGTAAGGTATACGACAATGCATCCGGCGTCCGTATGCAAGTTGCCAATCTGATACAGAACAAACACTTGCGTAGGATTTTAAACCCTGAGAATGGCGTGTCAGATATAGATTTTGACAAGATTCTTGCTGAAGGTGGATGCTTATTTATCTCAACTGCTCTTGGAACACTCCGTGAATTAGGTTCATACTTGGGATATTTTATTATTTTCAATTTACAATCCTCCATTTTTAGGCGGCCTGGTAACGAATACACAAGAAAGCCTAGTTTTTTATATATTGATGAGGCTCAAAAATACTTAAATGCCGGATTTTCAGATATCCTTACTATGGGAAGATCATACAGAGTTGCTGTTACACTTGCATCGCAGTCGAGGGAATTGCTGGTGGAAAATGCAGGAGAAAAACTGAGAGCTCTTTTATCAAATACATCATCAAATCTTCGTAACACAATCCTTTTCCCTGGTATCTGCTATGAAGACGCCAGATTTTACAGCCAGGCTTTTGGTAATGTGCTTACAACAGAAGTCCGCACGGGCGAAACAGAGCAGAAATTCAGCATAGCATCTGCATTCGCAGGGCAGACAAGACCAGGAACTGTTTCAAAACAGGTATCCGAAAAAGAGACTGCAGAGTTCTCAATCTCTGACCTTACTTACCAAGACTTTAACCACATCACATACAGGATTTTGAAAAATAAAACACTACAAAGGGCTCGCCGTGGCGTTGTCAACTGGATAGATAAATCTATTGACAACTCTTTGAATGATATTGTTACTCAGTATAAAAAAGAAGTGGGATTAAAAACGCAGCAGGAAGAACAAGCTGAAATGCAAAAAAGACAGGAATTATACGAAAACTTTCAGAAGAATATCCTCTCCTCACCTACTTCACCTAATCACCAGGCATCAAATACTGGAATGAATATGGGCAAGAAAAAAGCCTCTTCATTTGCTGCCAAAAAGTCTCAAAATGGATCGAAGAACGGGGGTAATGATGGTATTCCTGATATTAAATTCCCTGATTCCGGATTAATAGATTCTGAAATAGAACAATTAATTAATGATGATGAATTATGGAAATAAAAAATGTTCATTAGGGTATTGAAAGTAAAAATTTATATGATATATTAAAATCAGTTCACAGGAAACACAGTCTACAGTATTGGTCTTCATCTGCAGAAAGACAATACATACCTATTGACTATTTGTGTTTGTCTAGTGAATCTTTATATACTTGTTGCGCATTGGTAGGGTGATGATAATCCCACCCGATCCTACAAGGCTCGAACAGAGAAGGACTGAGACGGGATGTTTCGGCAGGATTTCACAACTATATAAGGTCTCTTGAAAACGTCACATCCGGTTTGATATGTACCCAGAATCCTGGACACATATTTATGAACTAGGCTGAACACATGGA
>ERZ779852.3089-NODE-3089-length-12427-cov-3.039525_pt1 | contig 12427 bp, 10 predicted proteins | sample MGYA00511559_ERZ779852 | MGnify/ENA primary metagenome ERZ779852 (study PRJEB29588, sample SAMEA2157977) | human gut metagenome | biome: human gut; feature: human-associated habitat; material: faeces | place: Denmark | collected 2008/2010 ...
CATAGCAGATACCCCAAGGCCGTCATCCTCGGCCACCGCTCCATTTGGGGTGAAGACTCACCCGGTAAGTGGCACAAGCAATGTCCATGTTTCAATGCTGCAAAGGAATATGCAGACATTTAAGCATTTTTTTTCGTAAGAAACAAGCAGTTGGCTTAGAGCTATAATCCCCTGATGCACTGTAAAGACACATCAGGGGCTTTTTTTTAAAAAAAACTATCAAAAAAAATAGTCTTTTCTTTGATTACTATCCAAAAAAGTAGTACCTTTGCAGTGTTCAAATAAAAAACCAACGCATGAAAAAAGAAATGTTCAAGATGGAAGTCACGTTTGAGGAAAAAGAACTGATAGAATCCATCCGCAATTATTGCAAAAGCTATCCAGACGGCTACCCTCACCTGTTAGAGTTCGCTCAAGATCTATTCGACAGAATGACGGATATGCCAAGATGAATTACTGCCCCTCCCTCCGGGGAGGGGTGAAAACAACAACATAAAACTAAAAACAATGGAGACAGTAGTGAAGAAAGCGGATAAAATAACCGACATGAAGCAACGCATGAGCGACATCTATCTTGCCGTATCATGGAGAGAGATTGCACGTACTTATTTCGACAAGTCTGTGCCGTGGTTTCAGCACAAAATGTATGGTATTGACGGAAATGGCGGCGTGGGAGGATTCACGGAAGAGGAGGCAGGGCAACTGCGAAACGCCCTCATTGACCTTAGCAACCGCATCCGCCATGCGGCTGAAAAGATCCCGTTACAAACTCCTACCATATAGATTATTTGAACAGTAGCACAGCTACGCGAGAGGTCGCCAGTATTCATGCGCTGGTGGCCTCTTTTTTTTTACACAGAAGCCGCAATCACCCAAGGAGTGAAGGATACGCAACGGGCTTGATTTGTATTTTCCGTTTCCCATTCTTTTCTGTACATTTGCATCAGTTTTTAAAAGAAGTAGATATGTCTAAAGATAGTAAGGAGAGAATACAGTATATCTCGGCATGTGTCATGCTTGGCAGTGGCATTCTGCTGACGTTCCTGTGCTTCTTCCTCAATCATTACAAGATCGAGGATTCTGTACTCTGGTACGTGGCCCAATCGCTAGTCTATGCGGGCTCGGTGTTTGGCATCACAATGTATATCTCTACGACCAGAAGGGAGATTACCAATTTTCTCAACGACCGTCTTGGAGGCGGCAAGGAGGACAGATTGGCCAAGGAGGGAACCGCATGAGCAGGAGAGGTATAAAAGGCGTAGGAGTGCTCCTTGCGGTCCTTCTTTTCCTAGTCTGCGTGGTGGCGTACGTGTGGCTGATGCGTGAACGGCTGAAAGTGCTCATGGAAGAGAATGAGCGAATCTCCGTGGAGCTGGCCAACGCCATGGCGGGCAATGTGCTCGTGCGAGACACCATACGGGACAGCGTTCAGGTAGTCAGCGCACCCGTGGTGGTTGTCGGAAGCAAATCCTATAAAAAGGAGGTGGCCGACAAAGAGCTGCTGAAGGATTTGGGGCTGAAGCCACCGCAGGTCGAGGAACAGCAGACTACCGTGACGGTTATCCATGATACCGTGACCATGCGGCTTGCGCCGGACAGTGCGTCGTTCGTCTATTCCGACTACTGGGCGGATTTCCGACTGACAGTGTCACCGTCGGACACGACGCTAGCCTACTCGGTACGCGACTCCGTCTCCACCATCGTCCATCGCGACTACAAACACAGGTTTCTGTGCTGGAGATGGGGAACGAAAGGGTATAGGGTGAAGGTTGTCAATTACAATCCTCACGCTCGACTGCTCTATGAACAGTATGTACGCGTGAGGAAACGATAAGTGCGATTGGTGTTTTTATTGTTAATATCTCTGGTTTTAACGTAAATCTTTTCATTTCACAGGTGGAGTGGCCGTCGCGAGACGGTCCTGCATTGTTTACTTGTAAGAGCAAAGTTGTTAGATAAGGTTTTTAGTTATTTCGAGCGGGCGGAGGTTGTGAAATCTCTGCCCGCATTCGTTGTTAGCATCTTTTAATCAAGATAAATTGAAAAACGCCTACGCTGCATGTTTCAGTGAGAGTGCGTACCTTTGCAACCGTAAACAAGAAACAAGCATATTATAAAAACGACGGAGGCACCAAACGTTAAAAAACACGCTTCACGCTTATTTTTACGACAAAATATTTGGTGGTTCGGACTTTTTCCCTTAACTTTGCCATCGCTTACATGACGATGGTAAACCATCCCGGAGAGCAGCGGTACTGCTCGAACATATAGGTGCGGGCATTTTTTGTGTCCGCACATGAAGGGAGAGCAGCCCTTCATGTAGATATATTGGCGGTTGCCATTCCGTAAAGATTAGATTAAGCCCTTCGGGTGGAAGTCATCGTCTTGTAAGCAGCGGGATGTGCAGCCGCCTTTTCTGTGCTTACGGCCCAGCGTGTTCTGGGAGTGCTTACAAGATGATGCGTCATGAATCAGACGACTATCAACATCACCGCGCGGCAGGACCTTGCGCAGGTGAGCCTTCGGAAGAAGGTCGGAGAAATGGTCCAGGGTGTGAACAAATGGCTCGATGCGAAGAGCGGATTCTATAGCCGTATCTGCGGATTCTCCGTGACGCGCCGGGTGGTGGCCCGCGTCAATACAGTGACGCTCTCCCTTAGGGCGGGGGCGGCATGCGTGGAGCAGGCGCCACTGGCGAGCCTCACGGCAATGGCCGTGGCTGGATGGATGGTTTGGAGAGTAACCCAGGGTAGCAACTCTGAGAAGAAAGGAGGAGCGGCATGAGTAAGCTGATATTAGAAAAGCTGACCGAAAATCAGCTGGAGACCTTAAGGATTCTCTTGGACGAGAATCGCATCGCAAACGACATCGAGCTTCTGTTCGAGATTAGAGATGATATCATAGACGAATTCGCCAATGCCAATGCCGACGGGAATGATAGCAAAAAGTATAAAGACCAATTGGTGGGGCTTACACGGATTATCCAACTGTGGCGTCAAGTAAGGAGGGACATGCGATGAAAGAGAGGAACGATTTCGAGCAGTGGAATGACTATGTGAACAGCTTCGAAAGGAACGAAGCATGGCGCATGAGCCTGGAGATCGCAAACATGGTACTGGAAGCATACTTCCAAAGCCGCGATTCCTTCCCAGGGACGAGCCTGATGGGGGAAGACCTCGTTGATGACTCCAAGACGACGGACGAGATTGTCGAGGAGGTGTCAACGATGATGGACATCGACAAAGAGATCGTCGCTATTTGGATGCGCTACCACGGTTTCCATATCAAGACCATGGAGGACGGCACCGTCAAATGGGCCATCTGGCGGGATATGAAGCCGCTGCTGTAACCCATCGGGGGTACGCCCCGTATCCCTTGGAGCTGCGCTTGTAGCTCCTGGGGACGACGGGGAAGCGATAGAGTTAGAACACATTTTTTACATTGACAAGGGGTTCATGGTTCGTGAGGATAGTGTGCCCCGCTTTTTCCACTGGAAGTCGAACGATGTGATAGGACAAATACTATTCCTTCAAATAATGTGTCGAAAACTTGCGGGAAAGAGTTTTTTTCCTTATCTTTGTAATCGAATCGCTACACGTGGCATGCCATTCAGGCCAACTAGATGGCTCTGCCTTCAATACTCGGCGTCTTTCAATAAACAATCAATCTTTCTAAATACGATCATATATGATGAACTTTTTTTTATTAATGCTAACATGGCTGATATGCTACCTTGTGACAAGGGAGAAAAAAACGACTAGTTGGAACAATTACAAGCCAACTAGCAAGGAGGACATTTTACGAAGCCTGATCGACCGCGACAAATACGAGGAGGAAACACAACGTTTGATAGGGAACGAGGTAATAGCTGATAGTTTGAGGGAGAAATGGATGAAGAACGAGGAGGAGTTGGAAGCGCTCAAGAAGGCCAAGCAGGAGGAATGGGAGAAAACTTGTGCGTATCCCACGCCAACTGAAAAACTATTCTTTCATTTTTGTCTGTCCCTTATAGTCGTCGGTATTATAGTGTTTATCATTTATGTTGTTGCGAAAGTACTGCCACGACTGATACAATGAATGAGCGAACTGCCGCTGTGTCCCCCATGTGTATGTATTTTACATGAAAAAAAGTAGATGCTACTTTTGGACTCAATTTCCAAAAGTAGCATTATTCTATGGCACGTAATACACAACAATTCGAGACCGTTGTCACCCTCAATGCACAACAGGCACAGAACCAGTTGGCTAAGATGGAAGAGAACTTGAAAAAACTCCGGAAGGACAAGGCAGAGCTTCTGTCTGGCAAAAGCTACAAGCCCGAGGATTTGCGTGAGCTCAACAAGGAGATACGTCAGGCCGAGGGACTGATGGGGACATACCGCGGCAGCATCACTCAGACGATCAAGACACTCTCCGACCTCGACAATGCGAGCCTCGGTGAGATACAGACCGCCGTGCGCAATCTGAAGAAGGAGATGAGAAACGTCACCTCCGAGGATGAGTATGCCCGCATGGATGCTCTCTTACAAAAGGCCAATGCACGCATCATCCAGTTGAAAAGCGAAGCGGGAGAGACCGCTCAGGAGATGCGCCGGTTAGCGGAAGCTGGACAAACCACTGCATCCGTATTGGCCAACATCGAGAATGCCTCACTTTATGACTTGAAGACAGCGGCGGCAACGCTCAATGAGGAGATGCTGAAGGCAAAGCCTGCTTCCTCTGCTTATGTTCATGCAGAAGAGAACCTGCATAAGGTCAACGACAGAATCCGCTCTCTGACGGAGGGCCAACGATTGGCGGCAAAAACGCTGGAGCAGTACAACAGCGAAGCCAATAAAATTACGAAAACTCAGAAACAGATAGACGCTGAAAATCATATAATAGAGAATACGATTAAAAACCTCAGCCATTCAAGTTTGCGAGATCTTGAGGCTTCCTTAAAGATGGTCAAGGAACAAATGGGCCAGTTTAAGGATAGAGGAGATGCAGGTTTTAAGGAACTGGCGGAGAAGGCGCGAAAACTCGATTCAGAAATTAAGAAGGTCAATGAATCTATTTCAGGTAAAACTGGAAATGTTTTCGGTAGATGGTGGCAGAGACTCAATGATAATTGGGGAGCCATGACGCAGGCTTGGGGGGCATTCACTGGCCTTACAGACACCGTGCGTCAGACGACGGCCGCTTTTGCCGAGATGGACCAGGAAATGGTCAACGTCCAAAAATATACGGGCCAAACCAAGAAGGAGGTGGTGGCCATGAATGAGGACTTCAAAAGGATGAATACCCGTACAGCGCGCGAGGAACTCAATCAACTGGCTGGTTCTGCAGGACGACTGGGCATCACGGCCACGAGCGATATTGAGGAATTCGTCGATGCAGCCGACAAGATTAATGTAGCACTAGGCGATGACCTCGGTGAGAAGGCCGTTGATCAGATTGGTAAACTCGCGATGATGTTCGGCGAGGACAAGAAAAAAGGATTGCGTGGGGCGATGCTTTCCACGGGCTCCGCCATCAATGAGTTGGCACAAAGCTCGTCAGCATCTGCGGGATACCTTGTCGATTTCACGGCACGCTTGTCGGGAGTGGGTAAACAGGCGGGACTGACACAACAACAGATCATGGGCTTCGCTTCCGTCCTAGACCAGAACATGCAGCAGGACGAGACAGCAGCCACGGCCATGCAGAACCTGATCACGAAGATGTTTCAGCAGCCTGCTAAGTTTGCCGCACTGGCTGGCAAGAGCGTCAAAGAGTTTACCAACCTCCTGAAGAATGATGCCAACGAGGCACTGATCCAGTTCTTCGGTGCCATGCGCAAGAACGGCGGGCTTGCGCCGATGTTTGACGAGATGAAAATGGACGGAAGCCGTGCCGTCGGCGTACTCTCGGTCATTGCGGATAAGCTGGCCGATGTGAAGGTGGCACAGGAGACGGCCAATAGGGCCTATGCGTCTGGACAGTCCGTCATAGACGAGTTCAATACCCAGATGTCAAGCCAACAAGCAGCGCTTGACATGGCTAAAAAAGACTTCAAGGAGTTGGCCATTGAACTCGGAGAACAACTACTGCCCGTCGTGAAATACACCATATCGACGGGAGCGCTCCTCGTCAAGTCGCTTCTGACTATTATCAATTTCACGCGACAGCATTACAAAGGAATCATTGCGCTTGCAGCAGCAATTACTACCGTCGCCTCCATCTATTACATGACGACTATCAAGGCCAAGTTATTCACCGCAAGTATGATAGTGCAAAAAAACATAGTAAAGGGACTAGTTTTTGTAGAGAATGCGCACAAGGTCGTAGTACTTGCCCTCCAAATGGCCTATTTCAAGCTAACTGGTCAGACGGCAAAATGCAAGGCGGCAATGGACGCGCTGCGTGCGGCCTCCATTGCCAATCCCTACGCGATACTGGCCGCAGCACTGCTTGCGCTAGTAGCAGTAGCCTACAAACTATATGGGGCCTTGGTTTCATCAAAAAAAGCCATTGAGGACAACATGCTCTCCGTGCGTAAGGCGAAGGCTGTGCACAAGGACATGGTTGACGCAACCAGGGAGATGAATGAGAACACAGCGGAGGAGCGGACAAGAGTGGAGCAACTCACGAAGATCATCGACTCCAATGTCTATTCATACAATGAGAAAAAAGCGGCTATGATTGCGCTAGAGAAGATTGTTCCTGGCTATCACCGCAACCTTAAAAACGAGGCAACGCTTACGCGCTCGAACAACAAGGCACTGGCTGAGTATGTGACAAGGCTGAATGACGCGGCCATGGCGCAGGCTCTCTACAATCGAATGATCGAGCTCCAGGGGAAAAAGTTCGATTTGGAGGTGGAAATTAGGAAACACAAAGTATCTGCCAAAGCCGTGCAAGCGGAAATTGCGCGTCATCCTGATATATGGAATGCAACGGAGACGGGTGCGTTTTATCGAGGAGGAATGAACGGATATGTCTCGCTCGTCCCCAATATGCCTACAGAGGCCAATCGCAGGAAACATGCAGAACTGAAACAATGGGTTGACCTGATTGACAAGGCGAGTAGTAAACTAGTTGTTATCAATCATGAGATTCAATACATTGATGACTACATGGTAAAGAATGCCGGAGTGAGGGAGTATTATGCAAAGCTCGCATCTGAGGGAACTGGTGGCGGAAATGGAACTAGCGGAGTGGTGATTCCACGATGGGATAGAGGCTTCAGCTCTCCTGGTCACTACAAGGATCCTAAGCAAGTGGAGAAGGAAAGGAAGAAGGCGGAGAGCGAGAAGGAGAAAGCCAAAAGACTGGCGGAGAAGAATGAGCGGGAGATGAGCAAGCAGCGGAAGCAAGCTTATCAAGAAGCTATCAAGGAGGCAAGGGGCAATACGGACAAGGAGCAGGCTATGAACATACTCGCCTATTCCAAGGGCGAGAAAACCTTCACGCAATATCTCGATGACCAACACAGTATCGCCATCGAAGGCTACCGGAAGCTGGAGGCAATATACAAGCAGTATGGCACAGACTATGGCCAGTGGCAGGACGAGATAGCCAAGGAGGAACTTAAAAAGAACGAGGATCATCAGAAGGCACTTCTTAGCGACATCGAGAAGGGAAGAGTTGACCGGGAGAACAAAGCGAAGGAGGCGTACGAGACGCTGGGATCGTCCATCTACCATGACGAGAAAGCCCTGAACGAGTTGCTTTTCCAAAATGATATGAGAGCATTATCACAGAGGCTGGAAGCCATGGAGAAGGGTACGCAGGAATGGTTCGACACCAGGTCCGAGATGGAACAGCGAGATCAGGAACACCGAATATACCTACATCAGTACTATGCCGAATTGCTCTCTCATTACCAGGAGCAATGGGGCAAGGCAGACCTCAAAGAGCAGGAGCGCATAGCGATGAAGGGCATCGAGGAACTCTATGATAAAAGGTTGATCAAGTGGCAGGAGTACCAAGAGGCTCGTGCGGCAATCGCGCTTCAATACAGAAAGAAGCAGAGCGAGCAGGATGTGGACCACTCTGATGGTATGTGGTTTCACCAACGTTCGGAGGATGCTTACCAGACCGCTTCGAACAACGCCAATGCAGACTACCAGAATGAGCACCCGTTCGGCATGAGCGTTAAAGACTGGGCGACGGCCGACGTGAAGATCTACGCCTCCACACTTGCCAATCTCAAGAAGATGGAACAGGAGAGTGTCATTACCCACGAGGAGGCCATGGCAGCGATGGGACGTGCTACAGCAGAGATGGCCGCGGGTATCGCATCGAAGATGCAGGCAGCATACGATGCCGTGTCTCCCATTATGGACGCAATGTCCTCGTACTACTCGGCACAGTCAGACTATGAGGTGACAGTGACAGAGAAAAAGTATGAGAAGCTCATCAACGCTGCTGGCAACAACCAGGCAAAGGCGAAGAAACTGGAGGAGAAGAAGGAAAAAGAGATTGCGGCCATCAAGACGAAGTATGCACGAAAACAAAGCAAGATGCAGGTGGCACAGGCCATTGCACAGACGGCCATATCGGCCATCAGCGCATACAGCTCGGCCATGGCGGGCGTACCATACCCTGCCAACCTGGTATTGGCACCCATTGCAGCGGGACTGGCCCTGGCAGCTGGTGCCATACAGATTGCCACCATCAAGAAGCAGCAACAGGCTCAAGAGGCAGGCTACTATGAGGGTGGCTTCACGGGAGGACGCAGTTACCGCAGACGGGCGGGGGTGGTCCATGAGGGCGAGTTCGTGGCCAACCACGCCGCCGTGAACAACCCGCAGCTGCTTCCAGCCCTTCGACTCATCGATATGGCACAGCGGAACAATACCGTCGGCTCGCTCACGGCATTGGACCTATCCCGCTCAATGGGGGTTGGCGCAACGACTGTGGTATCGGCACCTGTCGTCAATGTGACCACCAACAATGCGGAGCTGGCCACCGCCCTGCGAGAGGCTCGCGATACCATCGAACAGCTTGGCGCCCTCCTCGATGGGGGCATAGCCGCCAACGTCTCGATGGAGGAGTTCAAGAAGAAAGAGAGACACTGGAATTCGATTCATTCTAACAGATAAACCATGATAGTATGCACTTTGGACGGAAAGGCGGGATTCCCGTCTTCCGCCGACAAAATCAAGGTAACGTATGAGAACCCGTTCGTCAAGGATTCAGGCTCCTATACGTATGATATCAACTTCCCGATGGCCATTCCTGGCAACAGACGCCTCTTCGGGAATATCCAACGTTTCGACGTGAAAAAAGCGGTGCCAGACTTCGAGGAATGCCGGCTGTTTGTGGGGAACAGGCTCGTCATCAGCGGCAAGGGGACGGTTACGTCCGTCACCAACGATATGGTGAAGGTGCAGATCGTTGGAGGCAAGAGTAGGATCAAGTACAACTCGAAGTTTGAGAAGCACTTCATCGACGAGGTGGACTATCCGCCCGTTGTTCTCGATAGCGGTATCAGAAAGGATATCTACCAGCAGGCTGGGCTGGGTGGACCTGACATGAGTCAAAACCAACCAGTGCTTCTGGATTTGACAACATCCAGCTTTGTCGGACAGAAAGGGGTGGCAGTGCTCAGCCCCGTTCACGACGAAAGCAACGACATGCTGTCCAACCGGGTAGTAATCTACAATATAAAAAGTGTCAAAATCAACGGCATGCCTGTCAACGTGAAAGGAAAGACACCGTGCATGGTCAACTGTGCCCTGCAACCCTATCTGATGTATGTGCTGAGGAAGGTGCTGGAATACGAGGGGTACGAGCTGGTGAGGAACGATTTCGACCATTACCCGTGGAACCGGCTGGTCATCGTCTCAGCCTGCAAAACGGGGAAGCTCGGTGACGCGCTTCCGCACTGGTCCGTCTATAAGTTCCTCGATGAGATGAGGAAATTCTTCAATGCCTCCTTCGTTTTTGACGAGGAGTCCAAGAAGGTGAGTATGGTGGCCACTAACGAGATGCTCGGTAATGAGACCGTTACCTACGACTGTGAGGATGACTTCACCGTGGAATATGATGACGACGGGCTTGACAACCTTGCCACCTCCAATGTGGAGTACGCCATGGCGGATTCACCAAACCGGGACTGGAGGGATACCATATCGCAGAAGGTTATGGAGAATTTCACACTGAGGGAATATCAGAGTTTTGGCGAGATGTACAATGCGCTGGAACAGATGAACGACAAGGAGAAGAAGACCACCCTATTCCATCAGAATAACACTTATTTCGTTTGGGCAGAGCTTCCGAAGGACGGCAATCCATACACAGAGGAGAAAGAGACAACGCTGACGAGATGCGGGTTCTTCAACCCGATCGTGCGGGATGCGAAGAGTGACAATTACCAGAAGCTGTGCATTGCTCCAGCGGCCATATTCCGCAGGGCCTACTTTGACGAGAAATCACTGAACGTCGTCATCAACAACTACATCAAGGATGTGGTGGTGACGGTACCGTCCGTCTCCAACGAGAAAGAGGCGAGCCACCAAAAGATGGAACAGGATGAGAACGGAGGGTTCTACTATTCAGTACAAGAGGCCATGCAGGGCACCGTGGAAGACTCAACGACAGATACAACGGAGGATGACGGGACGATGTCGGTAGCATTCCAAGCCGATTGTCTGACCAACCTCGCACCTGGACAGATTTATCCAGTAGAGTATGACCATAGGTTGCCGGACGAGGACACGAACCACCGTGCCCCTGTTCTCTTCACCGACTATCGAATGACCTATCCAAGACTTTGCGCTGACACGGCCTCACTGTCGCTGGAGGCACTCCCCTCCATTGGTATCGGATCATTGCGAAGACCAGACTCGTCCGACAAAGACCGATTCGGAGAGGTCGTTGTGGATTGCCACAACCAGGTGACGGTGAAACTGGTGACAGACGAGATTCCAGACCCATCGAGGATATTCGTCATTCGCAACAAGAAGTTCATCTGCGAGAAGATAGAGATGGAGGTGGCCGACGACGGCATTTCCAAGGTCAAGACGGGGTATTTTTACGAGATAGTAAAATAGCGTACCTTTGCAGACAGTTGATTGTTTAGGAATTTTTTTTATCTGATGAAGGGGAGCCGTGAGGGATCATAGCTCCCCTTCGAAGTGCTTGGTCTCCTCATGGGCTACCTTCGCACTCTTCAAGTACTTGTTGGTTACACTGATATCAGAATGCCGTGCCTGGTCGCGTGCTATGACGATTCCCTCGGCATTGGCGAGGTCTCTGATACCAGAGTCCTTCAGGCTATAGAACTGGTAGGATTTGGGAAAGCGCAGGGCGTCCCGTACCTTGTTCCACTCCACACGAAATCTGTTCACATAGAGCTGTATGGGTCCGGGGACGAGGTTTTGTCCGAAAAGGTAATCGTTTGACGGATGGTCAAACACTTCTTGCTGTATCATTATTTTTAACACTTTATCATTGATGGCGACCGTTTGTCCCTTTCGATTCTTGGAATGTTCGCCGTGAACAAAGACGCTCTGCTCGGAAATGCTGATGTCGCCCACCTTCACATAGCGAAGCTCGTCGGGACGGATGAAGCAGTAGTACTCCATCATACAGGCGAGATAGAATGGAGGATTGTACTTCTGGGTATAGTCACGGAGTCTGGCGAGGTCCTCAGCGGTGAGGGGGTCACGGAACTTCTCCTCCTCGCGCAGCATCCGTATCTCCTCGATGGGGTTCTTCTCGATGTAAAGCCGCTCCACCATCCAATTTCCGAAGGTGGAGAGCCATGTGCGGTAGTTATTGCGCGTTTTAGCCGATACGTCCTTGTCCAGGATCAGGTAGTCCAGGAAGTCGATGGCAAAAGATCTGTTGAAATCGTAGGCGTACCTTACACCAGTAGAGACCTCGTCCAAATAGATTCTCATCTGATTGAGACGGCTGCGGTAGTCGATGGCGGTCTTACCCTTCAACACGCCCTTCTCCTCGGCGCGGTAGGTGTAAGCCTCGTAGCGCTCGAGCACTTTACTGAATTCTGTGAAATGGCGTGTCCGGCTGGCCGTTGTCCAAGGGTTCCAGCCGAGTTTCAGCTTTTCGAAAAGGTTGTGGATGAGAATTGCTGCGAATTTTTCTCGATCCCGTGCACTCTTGTAGCGGTCTAGCATGTATTTCTTCCGACGCATCGCATCGCGTTTCGGGTCATAGGCGAAGAAATCGACATACCAGTGCTTGCCCTTGTGCAAGCGTGGCAGTGTGAACTGAACTATTTCTTTTTGCGATAGAAGTTGGTTTCGTGACGAGCACATTTTTTTTACATTGTTCTCCCAAAGGAAACCAATGCCGTGATACTTACTGTCCCTCTTTTGTCCGAGAGGATGGCACCTAAAAAGAGTAAACGCCTTGAAAATCAAGGCGTTTACTTACTTTTAGTTGCGGAGGCAGGACTCGAACATGCGACCTCCAGGTTATGAGCCTGGCGAGC
>ERZ779852.3091-NODE-3091-length-12420-cov-7.140315_pt1 | contig 12420 bp, 22 predicted proteins | sample MGYA00511559_ERZ779852 | MGnify/ENA primary metagenome ERZ779852 (study PRJEB29588, sample SAMEA2157977) | human gut metagenome | biome: human gut; feature: human-associated habitat; material: faeces | place: Denmark | collected 2008/2010 ...
TTTTTTCGCTTTGCAAGCAAAATCCCACTAAACCCTATAGGTTGCGGATTTGAGGTCTATAACATCATCAAGAAGATTTCAGGCAAGTCTCCTCGCAATGGTGTAGATAAGAAAAGTACTCGCAAGGTCATGGAAGCCTTGGGCGGTGAGTGGGTGCCTGTAATGAAGATTGGCACAGGTTGCAAGATGCATCTTTCAGTAGAAGACTTTCCACTTGAAGGACGCTATGTAGCATCACTTTCTGCACATGTCTGCGCAGTGATTAATGGTGTAATCCATGACACCTTCGATTCTTCAAGGGAAGGCAGCAGGTCTGTGTACGGTTATTGGAAATTTAATTAAATATATACAAATGAGTAAAGCAACCACCTTTGACGCGCTTTGCTTGGAAGCAAAGAACGCTCCTACGAAACTTGATGACCTCATTGCTCATGCAGCAGCGGTCACTCGCAAGTCAATCGCCACAGTCAAGATGTGGAGCATAGGCCGGCAGATGCCCGATGACCTTGCAATAGAGAACCTATCACGCGCCTTTAATATCGAATATGATGCGCTCAAAGACGGCTTCATTGCCAAGAACAACGAATGGAAAGAAAACCGCATTAAGAAAGGATTGAAAGTATGAACCTCAAAGTATTACGCAACTGGCGATACTATGTAATGTTCGCTTTGTCCACAGTCGGCTTCCTATTCTCACTCGCAGCAGCAGGTGAAGAGCCGGTAGTTCCCATGACATTTGCCGCAGAAATGTGGTTGCGCTTCAAATTAGCCGTAGTAGCCGCATCATCATGGTACGCCTTTTACCGATGCGTGAAGTATTGGGAAGCCAAAGGGCAAATTCCTGAGTTCAGCAACATGGAAGATGAAAGCAAAGACCTTTGGGATTGACATCATGGCAGACTTAACCTTTGACATCAACAAAAGGCTCAAACGCATAGAGCGTCTTATGGCTATGGCAGCGACCAATGTGTGGGGCGTAGAGGACGTGGCATTATTGCTCAACGTCAGCACAAAGCGCATCTATAACATGACATCAGCCAAAGAAATTCCGCATTACAAAAAAGGCACAAACATCACATTTCTACGCGAAGAAATCGAAGCGTGGCGACTCGGCAACAAGGTACATACCGATGCCGAAGTGATGAGCGAAGCCGTAACATATACATCAACTCACAAACGCAACAAATAAACTCCAACCAAGATGAAGAAAGTAATCATCAAAAGCATCTCTCTGCTGAACTTCAAAGGGCAGCGCGACTTGCAAGTCAACTTTGACCCGGTGGCGACTTCCATACTCGGTGCAAACGGCACAGGGAAGTCAACCATTTTCGACGCATTCACTTGGGTAATGTTTGGTAAGGACAGCCATGACAGGAGCGACTTTGACATAAAGACGCTCGATGCAACCGGCCAAGCAATCCCAAAACTACCTCACGAGGTCACTATTGCCCTTGAAGTTGACGGCGAGGCAATCACATTGACCCGACGCTACAACGAAGTATGGCGCAAGAAACGAGGTTGTGCTACCGAGGAATTTGGTGGCCATGAACAGGAACGCCTCTACAATGACGTACCTTGCTCCGTGAGCGAGTGGAAGCAAAAAATCTCAGACATCATCAGCGAGGAAGATTTCAAGTACATCAGTAATCCCTCTTACTTCACATCACAACGCGCAGACAAGCAGCGCAAGAAATTGTGTGAAATGGCCGGCACAATCTCGGATGCAGACATTGCCGCAGGAAATGATGATTTCCTTGCCCTCATTCAACGCTTGCAAGGCAAGACGATTGATGAATTAAAGCGCGAGATTGGCGCGAAGAAACGCCGCTGCAAGGGCGAAATAGACGCTATCCCTGAAAGGATAGACGAGCGCAAGCGCGATATGCCCGTAGAAACCGACTGGATGCAGGTTGAAACCGAACTTGCAGAAAAGGAAGGTGCGCTTGAAGAGGTCGAAAAAATCCTCAATGACTCGTTTGCACATGATGCAGACCGCGAGAAGCGCAAGCGCGAACTTCAAAAAGAAGTCAACGACCTATTGTGCTACATTGAAGGCATAGAATATCAAACTCGCCAACGCGCAAACAAAGGATTATATGAAGCACAACGCGCAGAAGAAAAACGACAGCGCAACATCACTGACTTGCAGGAGCAGATTAAATGGGACACCAAAATGCTTGAAGAAGCGCAGACCAACCTGAGCGTCTACAATCATCAGCGCGAGGTATTGATAGCTGAATGGCGAGAAATCAATGCAAGGCACATCACAATAGACCCGGCGGACCTCAACTGCCCGACCTGCGGACAGCCATACGCTCCTGAGGATGCCGCAAAGATACAAGCGCAGATGATTGAACGCTTCAACGCAGAGAAAGCCGCCTTAATCGCAGATAATGTCCGCAAGGGTAAAAGAGTTAAAGGTTCTATCGAAAATGCGTCAGAAGCCATCAAATTGCGTCAAAAGAAAGTTGATGATGCAAACGCCGAACTTGCAACACTCCAAGCAGCCGCCCCGGTCAACATTCCTGCCGAAACTACCGAAGCCGAACTTGAAGCACTCTACAATGATGACCCGGAATGGCAAAGTGCAAAAGCGAAGATTGACGCGCTCAACGCAGACCTCAGAAAGATAGGCGAAGAGCAAGCAGCAGACCTCTCGGAATACCATGATGCAAAAGCCGCCCTGAAAAGCAACATAGACGAGTTGAAGAAAATACTCGCTCGCAAGGACATCATAGAGCGCAATAACAAGCGTATCGCTGAACTTGAAGCCGACCTGCGGAACAATGCCGAGGAATTAGCCGAACTGGAAGGTCTTGAATATACCATAGCCGCTTTCTCCAAAGCGAAGATAGAAGCCGTGGAAAGCCGCATCAACGGTATGTTCCGCATCGTGAAGTTCAAGATGTTTGAGCAGCAGATTAACGGTGGCGAAACCGAAACCTGCGAAGCAACAGTCAATGGTGTTCCGTTCTCGTCCCTTAACACGGCAATGCAGGTCAACGCAGGTCTTGACATCATCAACGCAATCTCAAAACATCATGGCATAAGCGTTCCTATCTTCATTGAGAATGCCGAAGGAGTCCTGCAACTTGAACCTACCGAAGCGCAGACAATACGCTTGGTGGTGGCGGACGTGCCCAAACTCATCGTATCAACAAAAAAGTCAGCCAATCTATTTGACTGAAAGTAACATAAGTTTCACAATTAAAACCTCACGCAACAATGCAAGGTAACAATCCACAGACAGGCGCGTTGCAACAAGTGCCTAAAAAGCCAGCAGTCATCTTTGAGGACGTGCTGAAGGAGAGTTTTATCGACCGCCAACTGGAGAGCGCACTCTCGGAAAAGAAAGGGGCTTTCGTAACCTCTCTCGTAGAACTTTACACCGGCGACAAGTCATTGCAGTCATGCAATCCCAAGTTGGTTGCTATGGAAGCAATCAAAGCAGCCGCTCTTGACTTGCCAATCAGCAAGGCTCTCGGCTTCGCTTACATCGTGGTGTATAACAACAGTGTAAAGACCGCGCAAGGGTGGCAGAAAGTACCGACTCCGACCTTTGTCCTCGGCTACAAAGGTTACATCCAACTCGCAGAACGCACAGGGCAATACCGCACCATTAATGCTACCCCGGTGTACGAAGGCGAGTTTAAAAAGCGCGACCGCCTCACAGGCGACATCGACATCAGCGGAACAAAGACCTCTGACAAAGTCGTAGGCTACGCAGGTTACATTGAATACCTCAATGGTTTCTCCAAAGCGGAGTACATGACGGTCGAAGAAATGGCGAAACACGCACTGCGCTTCTCGCCCTCAATGCCTCGCAACATGAAGTTGGAGGACATCATGGCACTCGCCAACAAAGAACCCGAAGGGAAAAAAGTCGGTTGGCTCGGCAACTTCAACGATATGGCCGTTAAGACTATCATTCGTCGCCTCATCAGCAAGTATGGCTATATGTCCATTCAGATGCAGACCGCAGTTCAGAACGACTCGTCGGAATCATTCACGGCACTCCCGACGCGCAATGAAACGCTTGCCGAAGAAGCTAACACCGAAGAAGTCAATCTTGACAGTGTTGACTACGAAGATGTGAGCAATGTTCCCGAAGGCGTTGACCCGGAGACAGGCGAAGTGAAGTCTGCAAATGATGCAGCAAACGAACCTGCAAGCGAAGAAGCCCCTTACTAACCCTGTAATGCCCCGAAAGAGAATGGTTTTGAAAGTCATTGGCTCATCATCAAGCGGCAATTGCTACCTATTGCAGGGCGAGCGAGAAACCCTTATCATCGAAGCCGGATTAAAGTTCATTGAGATTAAAAAGGCTCTCAACTTCAAACTACAAAATGTAGTAGGTTGCCTCATCAGCCATAAGCATCAAGACCATTCTCTCTCCGTCGGGGATATGGTAAAGAACGGCATCATGACATACTGCAACGAAAGCGTGATAGAACGTCACGGGTTGAAAGGCAAGCCGTTTGTGCAACGCATCAAACCTGACCCCAAGAAAGGTTTCTGCATAGGCGAATTTCGCGTTGTGGCATTGGCGATGAAACACGCAGACAACAACGGCGAAGATTGCCCTTGCCTCGGTTTCATCATCACACACCCGGAAATGGGAAAGTTGCTCTTTGCAACCGATACCATGATGATACGCTACAAAATTTCCGGTCTGCACCACATCATGGTTGAAGCCAACTACTGCGATGCAATTCTTGACGAGAACATAGCGAATGGCACAGTTTTGCCCTCGGAGCGAGAACGGCTCATGCGCTCACACATGGAACTCCAAACAACGGCGCAGTTCCTGAAAGCAAATGACCTTTCAACAGTCAACGAAGTAGTGTTGCTCCACCTATCATCACGCAACAGTGAGCCGCAAATGTTCCATGATGCAATTACCAAAGTGATAGGCTACCCGGTATATGTGGCGACACCCAGATTAACCATAGAATTATCACCAACCGCACCTTACTGACATGGAAGATAAAAAACGTACAAGCATGGTTTTTTATGAAGATTGGTGTTCTGCAGTCAAAGGATTGCCTGACGGCCAAAGGCTTGAAGTTTACGAAGCAATTTTTGACTACGCATTCCAAAATCTTACGCCAGAGAACCCACTCATAGCAGCTTTAACGGCAATTATGCGCATGAAGATTGACAAAGACCAAACGGCATTTGAAGATAAAGTTGAAAAGCGCAGGGAAGCCGGGCGATTAGGTGGCTTGAAACGAGCTGAAAATTATACCAAAGCCAAGCAAGTTCAAGCAAATGTAGCAAATGCTAAAAATGCTATAGCAAATTCAAGCAAAGTCAAGCAAGTTCAAGCAAATCAAGCTGAGAATGAGAATGAGAATGAGAATGAGAATATATCTACTAACGTAGATGTGATTAAAAAAAATAAACAAAAAAGTGAGAGTGATTTAACTGCACTGGAAGTAGAATTTGAAAAATTCCGCTCCGCGTACAAAGGTCAAAAGCGCGGCTTCAAAGCAGAATTTGAAAATCTCAAAAAGAAGTACCCCAACGACTGGCGCAACATCATACCCTTGCTAATGCCCGCTCTTGAAAAAATGGAGCAGTGGCGAGCCGAAGCATCAAAGCGTGGCGAGTTCGTTCCGCAGTATGCGATGTTGCAGACATGGATAAACCAATCTCGCTGGACTGCCGAATTTCCAACTTACAATGACATCAACAAAACTCAACCACAATCGCAACCTCGCCGCTATGATGAGAATGCAGGTTTTGGTGGAATGAATTATTAGACCCTTACGCAACAAATGGAAGCAGTAAAAATATCCGACATCATCGAAGCACAAGTCAAAGCAGCAGAAACGCTGAAAAACGCTCCTACGGCTGATGATGATAAAAGGGCGCAAGAAGAAAAGGAAAGGCTTAACAAAATTTATGCAAAGGTACTTTCTGACGAGCGCAAGAGCGAAAGACAGTATCCCGACATGAGCCATGAGCCGACATTCCAACTCCACTCTCGCCTCATCATCGAAATTGCCAATCGCATCTGCCTCAAACCGCAGCATCGTCGCATCATACTTGACGAGCGCAACAAGAACATTCTGCGCTTTTTGCTCTTTTACTTCAACAACTCTCCGAGGATTGAAGAAGTATTTCCGGGCAAAGATTACAAACTGGATAAAGCAATCATGTTGGTAGGCGACGTGGGTGTAGGTAAAACCATCATCATGCAGATTTTTTCAGAGTACCTTAAACGCACCGAGAACCCCAACGCATTCTACAACGTCTCGGTAACGCAGATGGTCAATTACTACACCATTCACAATAACCTTGACAGGTACACCTACAACGAGATGGACAACCCACATCTGTTTGAAGGAAGCCCTGTAAACCTATGCTTGAATGACATCGGCTTGCAAAATGGGAAAAAGTTCTACGGCACTGACGTATCAGTGTTGACCGATGATTTCCTACACGCAAGGAACGAAATATGGTGGCAGTATGGCAAAAAGGCTCATCTCACGACAAATCTCTCTACTGATGAACTGAAACAAAACTACTCCGATGACTTCGGGGGACGATTGATAGACCGCTTCAAAGCATACAACATAATCTACATGACCGGAGAAAGCCGTCGATAACGCATTTTAAGGCGGCTCACACGCAACGAAACATCAAAATGGATAAATTATATACCCCACCCGAAAGAATGCAGTCAGGCGCGTTATTTGGCGGCGCAGTGAAGCCAATGCCGGACGCAATGGCGAGAATGTTTGAAAAATCACTCCCAAAGGAACAGCGAGCAGCGTTCCGTCAGCAACATGCGCGTCTTAAACATGACGCAGAAGTAGCCGAGCAACGCGAGAAGGACAAATTACTTGGCATCCTCGACTCGGAAACATTGATGCGCTTTGCATACGTCCCCTTTGTGGTCGCAGAACTCGCGTGGGATTATGCCGAAAGTATTCTTGACTTTGTTTCCTACATGAAGATTGACGCAGTAAAAGGCGTTGGCCGGGCAATACGTCAACTCCGCAGGGAGTATGAGCAATTACGCGCTCCATACACTGATGCAAAGCATCGAAACTCGGAACTTGACAATATGCTTGTCTTTGAGGACGGAGTGAAAGACCTCTCCAATCTATACCTCGTCAACCTTAAAGCCGACATCAAAAGCGAGTACCCGGAGTTAAATGATGATTACCAAATCTTGCTCTCAGCGACATATCAATGCCTCATTGTCTTGCGCTCGCTATTCTATTATGCCGAAAAGCAACTTGGCATCATCGCCAAAAAGGTAGGACACCCCATAGGGCAAATACTTCCCCCACAACTGCGAAAATTGGAAACGCTTGTGCAATGTTACATCGGCGACAAACCAATCAGTGAGAAATTCCAAAAACAGCAAGATACCTACATAATGGCACTCTCCAATAGAATGATGCTAATAGGTTTTAATAAGATAAAATAACAACAAGTATAATCTTAAAAAAGAAATAGTATGTCTTACATCGAATGTAAAGTCAAGAACGACAAGATGCTTGAAAATGGCATGGAGAAGAAAGTAACCGATACCTACCTTGTGGACGCTCTCTCGTTCACCGAAGCCGAAGCTCGCATCATCGAAGAAGTGTCGCCCTACATCACTGGAGAATACTCGGTGGAAGCCGTTAAGAAAACCAACATCGATGAACTGTTCCCCGATGAAGCCGGTAGCGACAGATGGTTTAAGGTCAAAGCCAACTTCATCACAATAGACGAGCGCACCGCAAAAGAGAAGCGCAAAGCGTCCAACTTCCTTGTGCAAGCCGAGGACTTCCAATCCGCCTTGCAAAACTTCCTCAAAGGCATGAAGGGCACAGTCAGCGACTACGAGATTGCATCAATCTCCGAAACGCCCATCCTCGAAGTGTTCAAACTCAAAACCAACAACTAAACATCATCACAAATGAAGTTGAATGACTATCAGAAGTATGCCATGACTACCTGCATGGATACTTGCAACAATTTCTCCTACATGATGCTCAACCTCGTAGGCGAAGTTGGCGAACTGGCATCAAAAGTCGCCAAAGCAATCCGCAAGGATAAGGCAGTAGTGGACTTCAACCAGTTCATCAGCGAACACGGCAACAATGCCATGACAACCGAAGAATTAACCGACCTCCGAAAAGAGGCCGGCGACATCCTTTGGCAATTGTCCGGCCTATGCACCGTCATGGGTTGGTCGCTTGAAGAAGTGGCGATGGAAAACTTGTCAAAACTTGCCTCTCGCAAGGAGCGCAATGTGATAGACGGCAACGGAGATAACCGTTAACATCATCATGGACGAGATTTGGAGCGTGTCAAGAAGCCGCACGCCGCGAGCAGAAGGAGAAAGAATTTAAAATGTGGAAAACATTCAACTATGACCAAGGAAAGAAATTCTAACGAAACATCATCCCGCTCCGTCCTATGGCATTTCACCCCGAGGGAGGAGATGCTGATGCGCTATGCTTGTCGGCTCGCCCGCGAGTTTATGCAAAAGTACGGCAAAGGGGCACTCCCCCAGTCTATTGACAAGCGATTCTATTTCCGAGGCACCCGCCGTGATGCCGACTGACATTTAAAAATTCTCAGTATGAAAATCTACATCTCTATCCCTATCACTGGCCACGATGAGGCGGAAGTGCGCGAACACGCCGAGGCCACCGAGGCGATGCTCCGCAGTGCGGGACACACCGTGGTTAACCCCTTTGACATCTACGCGGGCGAGAACCCCATGTGGGAGGACTACCTTTGCGCCGACCTGCGGCAGCTGTTCGACTGCGATGCAATCTACCTTTGCGACGGGTGGCAATTCAGCAAAGGGTGCAAGATAGAAGCCTACGCCGCAATCGCCAAAGGGCTACAAGTCTTGTATGAGCGCCAGCCCGAGCAACCCTCAGAATACTATTTTGAACGATAATCTTCTATATGGAAAAGTATCTGCAAGACCGCGCATGGTCTATGCTTCCGTGCAAATATCGGGAGGAAGTAAAGCGACTGTACGATGAGTTTAAAGACGTGAGCGACCGCTACAAAGATGTCCCGTGCCTCAGTGATGCCGACCGCCGCAGCTCAGACCGCAATATAGGACACCTCGCCGCGATGCGTGCGGTGTTCGGCGAGCACAATCTCACCGCTGAGGAAGAACCAGAAAGACTATGCAAATCTATGAAAGATTTTCATAGTGCGGAGCAATCAGACCGCCTACACATAGCGGCGATGCTGGCTCAGAGCTTTGTAAGCGAAATGTACTTAGCGCCGCGCGACATCCCCCGTATTGTGACAGCCTCATTAGGCGTGGCCGATGCCCTTATAGCCGCAGTCAAGGAAGGAGGCTCCCATGATTGAGCGAGTGACAATGTACTGCGCCAAGTGCGACCGCTGCGGCGAGATACTGCAAGACGGTGAAATAGTGGCGTGGGCAGATGCCGATGAAGCTCAGCGCATGGCCGAAGAATCGGAGTGGCGCGAAATCAATGGCCGTCTGCTTTGCCCCGACTGCTACGAAGTAGACGATGAGACGGATGAGTATGTGGAAAAGACTTGTTCGGAATCTCCGAACAACTGAACCCGTCGGAAATACCGACAAGTTGAAATTATGAGTACAGAAGAAATCAACACCATAGCCCGCGAGTATGCGGAGTTCACCGATATGTCCTTAGTGGATAAGAAAAACATCAGTGCGATATGCGAGTATTTCCTCCAATACACGCTCCGCCGCTACTGCCTTGTGGAGAAAAGCAAGGTGAGCGAAATGTATGATGTAGCAATGGAGATAAGTAGATTGCCAAAGAGTGTAGAAGCGCGTGGGTATGCGATAAGCCGCCTACAAACGCTTGAACGCCTCTTTCCCGAAATAGCAAAGGAGGTGGAGGGATGACTATCGCAGAACTTCGCGAGCGTCAATCATGGACGCTGGAGCAAAAGATAGACCATTCACTCGGCACTATCGAGGCGTTTGTCAATCGAATGGGTGGTGAGGATAAGGTATATGTCTCATTTTCCGGCGGCAAGGATTCCACGGTACTGTTTCATCTGACACGCAGACTATATCCGAACATACTTGGCGTGTTTTGCAATACTGGTAACGAATATCCCGACATCATACGGTTTGTAAGACAGACGCAAGCAGAAGGCGCAAACATTCAGGTTATACGCCCGAAAATGACTCCGAGGGAAGTGTGGGCGAAGTACGGGTTTCCGCTTGTCAGCAAACAACAATCCCAAAGGATTCATGCTGTAAGATATAACCCTAATACTGCGACGTCAAAGAAATATATGAGCGATGGATTCTTTGCCATTGGTAAAAAGTGGAAATATCTCGTGGGAGAACCTTATGAAACATCCGACATGTGCTGTGACAAGTTGAAAAAAGAACCGTTCCATAGATTTGAGAAGGAAAGCGGTCGTGCTCCCATATTGGGAGTGATGGCTTCTGAGAGCCTTCAACGCGAGCGTTCATATATAAATCATGGGGGGTGTAATGTGTTTAGTGAGAACGGTAAAAACTTATCGCATCCATTGGCTATATGGCTGGAACAGGATATTTGGGATTATGTCGAAAGGTTCGACATCTCGATTGCAGAGATATACCACAAGGGTCTTGACCGCACGGGATGTTTTGGATGTGGATTCGGCTGTTGTCGGGCAGACGATGAAAGGTTTAAGACCCTGCTTCGCGAATACCCAAAATGCTACGATATGGTGATGAACTACACCAACAACGGAGTGACTTTCCGCGAGGCATTGAGAAAGGCATTGGCTGTAAACGGACTTTATCTGCCCGATGAGCAGCCGCCGACATTGTTTGACGAAATTAAATAGATTGATTATGACCCCGACTGACCAGCGACCGCAGGAGTGTAAGTATTGTGTTAACAACCATTGCCAACACCCTTATTACAATGATTGTGACTGCGCATCATGGAGATGGTGTGACCTCTTCACCCCTAAAACAAAAGAGAAATGAAAGATAAGCTGAAAGCGATATGGCGCATACTCCGTGCCAAATCATACTTCTATACCGTTCACGTTGGCGATAGTTTTGTGAGCGACCATGAAATAGGCAATCAACCTAAAACACCGCTTCCTGCCCATGTCAGAGTGGACATAATGTTTGCCGAGGTTGATAAACTTGCAATCATAGCAAGAGACCACATCAAGCGTATGGTTACAAGATACCACCATCTAAAGAAGCATACCTAAAAGATATAGCGAAACATGGAAAATGACTGCATCAACCTCTATCGAGGCCGTTTATGCGCTCTGACGGCACACGAATCGCAATATCCCCTGCGCGGTCAACTGATAATGTACGTCTGCGCATATCCCGAGAACTGCCGTGATTGTAAGGATTACAAGCAAGACCCCGTAAAACGAAATGAGAATGAATGAAGATTGCGTTAGCCATTCGTTAGCCGTGGCTCTCAAGGCCGCTGGCTTTGATTGGCATTGCCGCGCGGCGTGGCACTATGATGGCTCAGAGTGGAACTTCATCAAGGACTACGCCTCGACATTTCAGCGCCCCAAAGAGATTCCCGATTGGAAATCCGCCACATGGAATACGCCCTACATCGTTTCCGCGCCCACATTAGCGATGGCGCAGAAGTGGCTGAGGGAGAAACAGAAAATTGACGTGCTTGTGTGGAACTGCGCTTGTGGCTACGGATGGGAAATATCCAAGGCCGATACTCAATCACGCGGCACAACGCTTATGGTTTATGACGATAATGGAGAAGATATGGATAGTGGAATGTGGCTGACGTATGAAAATGCTTTGTCGGCAGGCATTAACGTCGCCCTCCAACTCCTTGACAACGAAAAATAAATGACGATATGAAAAAGACAATCGAAGAATTAGCAAAGCAATACGCCGAAGATATGTGTCCCGTTGGAGATTATTGTAGCGGCGTATGTGACGAACAACGTAATTGTGATTTACCGATTTACATTGACGATGCGAAGTCTGTGCTTGAATGGCTATTCAATAAGCCTCTCGTCTCGCGTCTGACCGCCGAGGAGAAAGAGAGGGTGAGAACGAAGTACAATACCGCAAAGATAGGTGCGACAGAGTTTGACAGTCCTGAATGTGCCGATTTGATGGATATATTGGAGGACATCTTCGGCGCGGACTTTTTCAAGGAGGAGGAATGATATGGCAGTAGACATTAAGACACTTAGAATCGGAAGCCATGTGCTTGTAGAAGGCAAGCGTGAGCGAGTACGCGGAATGGACGAGGACAATGGTCTGATTGTCCGTTTCCCTGCGGAGTATGTGATGGCGAATGAGGTTGAGCCGATTCCGATTACTCCCGAAATTCTGAAAGAGTTCCAGTAATCACTGGAGCGGTACTATATCCCTAATAAAGATAATACCTGTTGGTTGAATTAATTTCTTAAAATATTTATAATGAAAAAGTTGCG
>ERZ779852.3092-NODE-3092-length-12417-cov-5.982204_pt1 | contig 12417 bp, 10 predicted proteins | sample MGYA00511559_ERZ779852 | MGnify/ENA primary metagenome ERZ779852 (study PRJEB29588, sample SAMEA2157977) | human gut metagenome | biome: human gut; feature: human-associated habitat; material: faeces | place: Denmark | collected 2008/2010 ...
CTGCACCCACATCTCCGCCTACCTATTAAAGGTAGAGCCGGGCACGGCATTTTACCGCAACCCGCCCGCCGGCCTGCCCGATGCCGATGCCGCCGCAGATTTTTACCTGTACGCCGTGCGGCAGCTGGAGGCTGCGGGCTACCATCAGTATGAGATCAGCAACTTTGCCCGCCCCGGGCATGAGGGACGGCATAACCTGCTGTACTGGAACTGCGAGCCGTACCGCGGCATCGGCCCGGCAGCCCACAGCTGCGTGGACAATGTGCGGCGGTTCTGGCCCGGGGATGTGCAGGGGTTTATTGACGGCACGATCCACGAGGAAATCGAGGGTGACTGCACTGCCGAGGATTACCTTTTGATGCAGCTGCGGCTGACCCGCGGTCTGGATTTAGAAGAATATGCGCGGCGCGGCGGGCATTTCACCACCGCACAGCAGGCATTTATGCGCCAGTGCGTCACCCACGGCTACGCCGTGTGGGAGGGCAGCAGCTTCCGGCTGACCCCCGCCGGGATGGTCGTGCAGAACGCGATTCTGACAGAGTTGATATAAAAACCGCCCATGCGATATTTTTTCGCGTGGGCGTGCTTTTTATACTTCCTTTACCGGCCAGCCGAGCAGATCGGCAGCAGCACGGTCATGGGTGACCAAAATCGTGGGGCGCGCCCCCGCCAGGCGTTTTGTGGCGTTGACGGCATCGGCTACAAGCTCGGCGTCCATACCGGTGAAGGGCTCGTCGAGCAGCAGCGTTTGTGCATCACGGCAGAGCAGCGCCCGCAGCAGCGCAGTGCGCCGTTTTTGCCCGCCGGAGAGCCGCGCTGCAGGCAGTGCCAGCTCCGCATCGGTAAAGCCGAGTGTGCGCAGCTCCCGCTCTGCCTCCTGCTGCGTCAGCCCATGGCCGGTCAGCACTAGATTGGCAGCAGCAGTCAGCTGTGGGCAGAGGCGGTCCTCCTGAAAGACGGCAGCAGGCCTCTCCACGCCCGCGGCAGTGCCGGAATCCGGTGCTTCCAGCCCCATCAGGATGCGCAGCAGCGTTGTTTTTCCGCAGCCGGAGCGTCCCATTAGCACTGCCGGGCCATCGACCGTCCATGTAAAGTCCTGCAAAACAGGCGTATCGCCAAAGCGTTTGCAGAGGTTCCGTATCACAATGCTCATGCCTGTACCTCCCCGCAGAGGCGCATTTTTGCCGTGCGCAGTAGCCGGGCTGCCGCCGCAGACAGTGCCGCTGACAGCAGCACGATCACCAGCGTCCATGCGAACACATCCGGCGTGGATAGCGTGATCTTGGCGCGGTAGAGCGCATCGCCGACCGAATGATCCGGCAGGCCGATGACCTCGGCAGAGACGCCGCTCTTCCAGCACATGCCCATTGCAGCGATGCAGCTTTCACAGAAGGATGGGAAGATGCCGGGCAGCCAGATATACCGCAGCCGCGCAGACAGCGGCAGACGGTAGACTTTCGCCATTTCCAGCAGCTTCGTGTCTGTGTCGGCGATGCCGGCCAGCACCCCCGCATAGACCACCGGCAGCACATGGGTAAAGCTGACGATGACGGAAAGATTCGCACTGCGCACCCACAGCAGTGCCAGAATGACAAAGCTGGCCACAGGCATGGCGCGGATCAACTGCATGGCAGGGTCAATGAATACCCGCACCCAATGCCAGCGCGCCCCTGCTGCACCGAGCAGTAAGCCGCCCGCCGCTGCCAGCAGAAAGCCCGCCAATATGCGCAGTGCACTGAACACGATGCGCTGCCAGAACGCAGCGGTAGGCGCCAGTGCTGCCAGCGCCCCCAGTGTCTGCAAGGGCGTGGCCAGAAAGAGCCCACCATGCCCCAGTCCCACAGCGGCAAGCTGCCAAATCGCAATCCATGCGAGGATGGCGGCGGCTTTTTGCCACAACGGCGTTTGCAGGGGCGGATGCTTGCATCGCCCCCTGCAGTGGGCATGCAGATTCAATTTAGCCGACATAGTAGAAGTCGTCCGCAGGCAGGCTCCCGCCCACGCTGGCGGGGTCGGCGGCATACAGAACATTGAAGTAGGTCGCAAGGTCGTTCTTCATCTCGTCACCCGTCTCAAAGACGATGTTGCACTGCGGCAGCGCCTTCTGGGCCAGTGCAGCCTTGGCGACAACACCGTACTGCTCGCAGAGGGCTGCCGTACCCTCGACATCGTTGTTGGCGGCCTCAACGCTGGCCTTATAGCCGTCCATGAAAGCGGCAAATGCTTCGGGGTCATTCTCGACAGCATCCTTGCGGACGACCAGAACGCCGGTAACGAGTTTGGAGCCGGCAACCTTCTGCCATTCCTCGTTCATATCCAGTGCAACGCGCAGGCCCTCGACCTGAGACAGCGCACTGGTGACAAAGGGCTGGGGCAGCATGGCGATGTTTGCCTCACCCGCCTGCACCTTGCTCAGGGCCTCGGTGGCCTCGCTGGTGTATTCCAGCGTGACATCCTTGTCGGGGTCGATGCCGTTCTCACTCAGGACATAGCGCAGGACATACTCAGGGGTGGCACCCTTGCCGGTCGTGACAATGGTCTGCCCCTTGAGATCCCCGACCGAGTTGACGGTATCGCCGTTCTCGACAATGTAGAGCACGCCCAGCGTGTTGATGCAGGCAACCTCCACCGCGCCGTTCGTCTTGTTGTACAGCGTGGCAGCAAGGTTGGCGGGCACAGCGGCGGCATCCAGCTCCCCCTTGACCAGCAGCGGAACGATCTCATCGGCTGCACCGTACATCGTGAAATCATAGCTGGATGCGACTTCATCGCTCATCAGGTTGACAAGTCCCATTGTTGTGGGGCCTTTCAGGCCCGCGATGCGCAGGGCGGCTTCGGTCGCGGCGGCATCGGCGGTCTCCTCGGTTTCCGGCGCGGCCTCCACGGCAGATTCCACAGCGGATTCGGCAGCAGACTCGCTCACGGCCGCTTCCGCACCGCAGCCTGCCAGAGCGGCACACATGGCAAACGCCGTAACAGCGGCGAAAACGCGTTTCAGTTTCATAAAAATCTTATCCTCCTTGTTGCTTTTGCGGCCTTACTATACTATAATACAGATGAATTGTCTGTTGCACCGGCAACAGGAAACCCTTTTGTAACCCACGCAAGGAGCCGTATGGACTACACACCCTACTATGAGATCATGCGCAGCACCAGCCTTTTGCGCGGCCTGTCCGATGCGGAACTGGACACGCTGATGACCTGCTTTGCCCCGCGGGTGCGCCGCTACGCCAAGGGCGAGCTGCTGCTGATGGCCGGGTACGAAACCCACGAGCTCGGCCTTGTGCTGGAGGGTGCCATCACGGCCAGCAAGCCGCTGGCTGACGGCGGCACGGTGGTAATTGCCCACATGGGGCCGGGCGGCGTTTTTGCCGATGTACTGGCCGGCGGACGCAGCCGCAGCCCCGTCAATGTCTCTGCCGCCGAGCATTGCCTGATCCTATACCTGCCCTGTGAAGCGCTGCTGCGCCCCTGCGCAGCCCTGCACAGTGCGCATTTAAAGCTGCTGCAGAACTGGCTTGAAACCATCAGCGACAAATATTTTGCGCTGGACCGCCGGTTGGAGCTGATCTGCTGCAGAAGCCTGCGCGGGCGCATCTGCATGTGGCTGCTGGAGCAGCGCGAGCGCTGCGGGGCCGACACCTTTACCACCGCCATGAGCCGCACCGAGCTGGCCGCCTTTTTGAACTGCGACCGCAGCGCGCTCTCCCGCGAATTGAGCCGTATGCAGGAGGAGGGGCTGATCGAGCTGTTCCGCGGCAGCTTTAAGCTGCCTGACCCGGAGCGGCTGCGCGCTGCCTGCCCGTGACCCTGCTGCCTGCCACTATCATATTCTGAGGTTTTATGCTATGAATGACCGCACCTGTCCCATCCTGTATATCGTGATCCCCTGCTACAATGAGCAGGAAGTTCTGCCCATCACCGCGCCGATGTTCCTGCAAAAGCTCACCGATCTGACCGTTGCAGGCAAAATCAGCCCTGACAGCCGGGTCCTGTTTGTAAATGACGGCTCCAAGGACCGCACATGGGAGATCATCAATGAGTTGGCTGCGAGCGATGCGCACTATGTCGGCATCTGCCAGAGCCGCAACCGCGGCCACCAGAACGCCGTGCTGGCCGGGCTGATGGAGGCCAAGAGCCGCTGCGACATCACCATCTCCATCGACTGTGACGGTCAGGACGACATCAACGCCATGGACGGCATGGTGGACGCCTACCGTGACGGCTGTGATGTTGTGTACGGTGTGCGCAGCAAACGGGACACCGACACCTTTTTCAAGCGTTTTACCGCCGAAAGCTTCTATAAGCTGCTGAACGCCATGGGGGCCGAGGTCGTATTCAACCATGCGGACTATCGCCTGCTGAGCAGCCGCGTGCTGGAGGAGTTTGCCAAGTTCCGGGAGGTCAACCTGTTTTTGCGCGGCATGGTGCCGCTGGTCGGCTTTAAATCCACCTGCGTGACCTATGAGCGCCACGAGCGCATTGCAGGCGAAAGCCACTATCCGCTCTCCAAAATGCTGGCATTGGCCTTTGACGGCATCACCAGCCTGTCCACAAAGCCGATCCGCTTCATTACAGGCTTCGGCGTTTTTGTGGCATTGGTCAGCTTTATCGGCGTGCTGTGGGCTGTCATCGAGGCCGCGCTGGGGCTTACCGTCTCCGGCTGGGCGTCTATGACCAGCATCATCTGCTTTGTATCGGGCGTACAGCTTATCTGTCTGGGTGTCATCGGGGAGTATATCGGCAAGATCTATCTGGAAACAAAGCATCGCCCGCGCTACATCATCAGCGAAGCAACGCCGAATTTCGGCGATATCAAGGAGGACGCACAATGAGCCGTCAGGTATGGAAAGGGTCTACCCTGCTGAACCCGGAGCCGCCGGTGCTGGTCAGCTGCGGCAGCCCCGACAAGCCGAATCTGATCACCGTAGGCTGGACGGGCACGATCTGCACCCAGCCGCCCATGCTGTCCATCAGCGTGCGGCCCGAGCGGTACAGCCACCATTTAATTAAGGAGAGCGGCGAGTTCGTTGTGAACCTGCCCACCGAGAGCCTTGTCCGTGCCATCGACTGGTGCGGCGTCAAGAGCGGCCGCGATGTGGATAAGTTCGCCGCCATGCACCTTACCGCTGCGCCTGCCGCCAAGGTCGGCACCGTGCTTGTCGAGGAAAGCCCCGTAAGCCTTGAGTGCAAGGTCACACAGGTCATTCCGCTGGGCAGCCACGACCTGTTTTTGGCCGAATGTGTGGCCGTGGATGTCGATGAGCGGCTGCTTGATGAGAGCGGCAAGCTCTGCCTGAACAAGGCGAAGCTCATTGTATACAGCCACGGCGATTATCTGGCGCTGGGGCGCAAACTGGGCAGCTTTGGGTATAGTGTCAGGAAGAAGAAAAAGGTGATCAAAAAATAATAGGGGCAAATTCCATATCCGCCTCTCGGCCAGAAGGCCGCCGCGCTGTAAAGGCAAGGTTGCGGGCCGCAGATGTGCGGCCCCTACAACTCTGCTAAAGCACAAATAAAAGCACCGTTCACAGAGATTTTTCTCCGTGAACGGTGCTTCTTTTTTTACAATATTCCCTTACTCTTGAGGATGCCGACCAGCACTACGATGACCAGTGCAGCAACACAGACGCCGATAAAGATGTCGATGTATTTCAGCGGAACCTTGCGGAAATTCTCGTAGAAATTCTCAAAGGCATTCAGCTGGCTGCGGTCGGGGCGGTCGGGTTTCTTTTCGGTCTCGGGAGTAGTCTTTTCTTCGCCCATAGGTTACTTCTTCGCCAGATACTTGCGCAGGTCAAGGGCAACGGCGATGACGATGACAAGGCCCTGTGCAATGTAGGTGTAGGCGGGGTCGACGCCGAGGAACTGCAGGCAGATCTTCAGGACTTCAAAGACCAGAACACCGACCAGAACGCCGGAGACCTTGCCAACGCCGCCGTTGGTGGAAACGCCGCCGATGGTGCAGGCTGCGATAGCTTCCAGCTCATAGCCGTTGCCGGTGTTGGTAGAAGCGCCGCCGGCCTTTGCGCCGACGAGGAAGCCGCCGAGAGCATACATGCAGGAGGCCAGGATGTAGATGCGGATCAGGGACGCGGTGACGTTGACACCGGCAACCTGAGCGGCGTTCTCGTTGCCGCCGATGGCGTACATGTACTTGCCGTGACGGGTCTTATTGTAGAGGAACCAGAAGTAGAGGCCGACGATCAGCGCAAAGATGGCCAGGAACGGGATGGGGCCCAGCGTGCCGCTGGCAACGGTCAGGTAGCTCTGCTTGTAACCGCCCATGGGCTGGTTGTTGGTGATGACGGAGCACAGGCCGTAGACGATGGTCTGCATGCCCAGCGTAGCGATGAAAGGAGGAACCTTCAGGAATGCGATAATGCAGCCGTTGATGGCACCGAAGCAGGCCATGATCGCCATGACGATCAGCAGGGCCACGGGCCACGGAATATCGGGCAGCCAGGGCAGCATGCGGGCAGAGTAGTCAACGCTCTGCAGCAGCATGGCGGAGAAGCAGGCGGCCAGGCCGACCTGGCGGCCGGCGGACAGGTCAGTGCCCTTGGTAATCAGGCATCCCGAAACGCCGCAGGCGATGATGAAACGCGGGGCGACGTTCAGCAGCAGGTTTTTGCCGTTTTTCTCGGTAAAGAAGTTCTGGGTCGTACAGCCGACGAAGAGGGCCAGCAAAATGATCAGAATAATGATCGCGTTATTGGACAGGAATTTTTTAAAGTCGAATTTTTTCTCCATTTTCGGATCTCCTCCTTATTCAAACTGGGTAGCCAGCGTCATGATGTTCTCCTGATTCGCCTTATCACCGTCGATAAAGCCGGTGCAGCGGCCATCGCACATGACCATGATGCGGTCAGACATGCCGATCAGCTCGCTCATTTCGGAGGAGATCATGATGATGCTCTTGCCCTGTTTGGCCATCTCGGCGATGATGCAGTAAATTTCATACTTTGCACCGACATCGATACCGCGGGTCGGCTCGTCCATGATGAAAACATCGGGGTCGTTGGCCAGCCAGCGGGCAATCAGCACCTTCTGCTGGTTACCGCCGGACAGCGATTGAATCTGCGTTTTGGAGGACGGCGTCTTGATGGACAGCTTGGCGACATTATCCTGCACGAGCTTTTCGATTTTGTTGTCGTCCAGCATGACGCCGCCGATCAGATACTTGTTCAGCGATGCAATGGAGACATTATCCGCAATGGAAAGCACACCCAGAATACCGGTGGCGCGGCGGTCCTCGGTCAGCATGGCGATGCCGTTTTTGATGGCGTCCTGCGGCTGGTTGATGGTCAGTTCCTTACCCTTATAGGTGATGGTGCCCGATGTGTGGCAGCGCAGACCGAACAGGCCCTCCATCAGCTCGGTGCGCTGGGCACCGACCAGACCCGCAACGCCGAGGATCTCGCCCTTGCGGACATTGAAGTTGACGTGACGGAAGCTCTTGGGGTTGATGGACGTGAAGTCCTTGACCTCAAACACGACCTCACCGGGCGTATTCGAGCGCGGCGGGTAGAGGTTCGACAGCTCACGTCCGACCATCTTGGTGATGATCATATCGGTGGTCAGTTCCTTGGCCTCCCAGGTGCCGATGTACTGGCCGTCGCGCATGATCGTAACTTCATCGCTGATGCGAAGAATTTCGTCCATCTTGTGGCTGATGTAGACGATGGAGACGCCCTTGGCGCGCAGCTCGTCCACGATGGTGAACAACGCCTCGACCTCGGCCGCCGTCAGCGAGGAGGTCGGCTCGTCGAGGATCAGTACCTTGCAGTCTGCCGAGACGGCTTTCGCAATTTCGACCAACTGCATCTGGGAGACGCTCAAGGTTCCGAGCTTTGCGTGCGGATCATAATTCAGGTGGACTTCCTTTAAGACCTTGGCCGCATCCGCGTACATCTTGTCGTGGTCGATGACGGTGACGGGTCCGTATTTCTTGGTTGGGTAGCGCCCGACATAGATATTCTCGCCGATGGAACGCTCCGGGATGGGCTGCAGTTCCTGATGCACCATCGCAATGCCGCGGTTCAGTGCATCCAGAGGTCCCTTGATCTGGACCTCCTGTCCCTCATAAATGACCTTGCCTTCGTCCATGTGGTAGATACCAAACATGCACTTCATCAAGGTAGACTTGCCCGCGCCGTTCTCTCCCATCAGCGCATGGACGGTGCCGGGTTTCAATTTCAGCTGTGCGTGATTCAGTGCCTTGACGCCGGGGAACGTCTTGACGACATCACACATCTCCAAGCGGTACTCTGACAATTCGCTGGCCCCCTTTAATCTTTTGTAACCTTTTCACGAAAAAAGGGTGCGTGCGCCTGCGCACACGCACCCCGATTGTTCTGGTCTAAGCTGTGGCTTTTGTCAAATTACTGGAAGTCCTTGACGTTGTCAGGGGTAACCTTGACGTAGTCAACGTAGACGCTCTGGCTGCCAGCCTCGAAGGTCTTGCCGCCCAGCAGCTCCTCCATGGAAGCAACAGCCTGCGTAGCCTGACCCTTAGCGTCGTTCAGAACGGTACCGGTCATGTTGCCGTTGGCAACTTCGTTCTTGGCAGCGTCCAGAGCGTCAACACCGACGAGGTAGATGTCCTTGTTGACGGTGCGGCCGGCAGCCTGAATAGCCTGCAGAGCGCCGATAGCCATATCATCGTTGTTGCAGAAGACAACCTCGATCTGGTCGCCGAACTTGGCGAGGTCGTTCTGGCAGATTTCCTGACCCTTGTTACGGTCCCAGTCACCGCGCTGCAGGTCGAGCTGCTCGACCTCAACGCCGGCATCGGTCAGAGCCTTGACGGAGTACTCGGTACGCAGCTGAGCATCGATATTCTCGGGGTCGCCCTGAATCATGATGTAGGAAACCTTGCCGTCGCCGTTGATGTCGCCCTTGTTCTCAGTGTCGAGGATCAGCTCGCCCTGGAAGGTGCCGGACTGAGCAGCGTCGCAGCCAACATAGACCAGCTTGTCGTAAGCGGACATCTGATCGGCGGTGGGCTCACGGTTGATCAGGACGGTGGGAACATCGGCATCCTTAACGGTGGAGATGATCTGGTCAGCAGCGGAGGTCATAACGGGGTTGATGATCAGTGCGTCAACGCCCTGCGTGATGAAGGTGTTGATCTGCTCGTTCTGCTTGGCCTGATCGTTGTTGCCGTCGACAATGGTGACTTCGTAGCCCTTGCCCTCGAGGATCTCCTGCAGAGCATTACGGTAGGTGGTCATGAAGGCATCGTCGAACTTGTAGATGCAGACGCCGACCTTACCGCCCTGAGTGGCCTCGGTAACGCTCTCAGCTGCGCTCTCGGCAGCAGAGGTAGCGGCGGACTCAGTAGAGGCAGCCTCGCTGGAAGCGGGGGCGGAAGCGGAGCCGCCGCAAGCGGCGAGGGATACGGCCATGCAGCCAGCAACGGCCAGAGCAGCAAACTTTTTCATGATAAGTTTCTCCTTCTTTTTGCAGTGGATTTTTTCGGGCCGCGGTAGAGGTGCGGGCCCTGTTGACAGTTATTATAATACTCGGGTGCAGGGCAAAAAACAAGGTGAAATTTCACCGACAAAAGGGGGAAATTTTCACCGTTTAGGGCACTTTTCCCAATCCGAACCTGCCTTTTTTGTGCAGAAGGCCCACAAAAAATGACAAAACGGTTCCTGTTGTTTTTATTTTGTAAGATTTTTGCAAGCAAAAAACCTCCCTCTGGGAGGGAGGTCAGGTTGTCAAAGAATCACATTCTCGGCCTGTTAAATGTGTAGGGGCGACCATTGGTCGCCCGCCAACTTGGCACAGTAACGCGCGTTCCGGGGAGTTTTTTACAGACAAACGGGCACGGGCGAGCAATGCTCGCCCCACAAGAGTTGTTTGACACCCTTCCCTCCCTCTGGGAGGGAGATGTGCCGTAGGGGCGGATTCCATATCCGCCCGCAAAGAGGCCAAGCCTCTACAAATTTCACCCGAACGGGAACAGCGCCTTTTGCTTATCTATGGCAAACATATTATCCCGGGTAATGACCCGGACGGCAGTAATGTTGGATTTTTCCACACTGCCGCCCTGCCCTGCCAGCAGCCTGTAGGCGCTCTCCACACCGAAATAGCCCATGCTGTAGGTGTTCTGCACGATCAGGGCGTCCACTGCGCCGCTTTGCAGCGCATCGATCGTCTGCACATTGGAGTCAAACGCCACCAGCCAGAGGTCATCGACCCGCTCCATTTCCTGCACAGCCTGCACGGCCCCCACGGCGGTGGCCTCGTTGAAGGCCACCAGCACATTGATCTCGGGGTGCTGCTGCAGCATCCGCAGGGCATCGCTGTGCGCGCTGGCTGCATTCGGATGGGTCTGCATCGAGGTAACGACCTCGGCACGGCCGCTGTCCGCAAAGGTGTCGCGGGCGCCCTGCTCCCGGTCGCGGCCGTTGGCACCGTTGACCTCATAGTTGATCAGCCCCACACAGAGTTTTCCCTCCGTGCCTTCCAGTGCGCTGCGGGCCGCCAGCCGCCCGGCGCCGTAGTTGTCGGACCCGATGTAGGCCGCTACCTGATCGGAATGTACGGCCGAGTCGATCCCTACGATCGTCACGCCCGCTGCGGCGGCTGCATCAATGGCCTCGGCGTTGGCCTCGTAGTCGATGGCAGAAAACACGATGGCCTGTGCCCCGTCCTCGACCGCCTTTTCAATCAGCTGATTCTGGGCGTCATAATTTTCCTCATTGTCGGGGGCAAGGACGGTGAGCTGCATGTTGTACTCGGTCGCAGCGGCCTCAGCCCCGGACAGCACCGCCTTCCAGAATTCCGACTCGCGGGATTTGGCAACGACCGTCACCCTGTACCGCGCGGTGGTGGCCGCCGCAGACTGCACATTGCAGCCTGCCAGCAGCAGCACCGCCAGAACGGCGGGCAGCAGCATTTTAATGCGTTTTATCATACTCGCCCTCCCTGTCCTCCGGCACACGCGGGGTGCGGATGGTAACAGTCGTGCCCGCATAGGGGGCGCTTTCGATGGACAGCCCGTAGCCGGGGCCGAAGTAGATGCGCAGCCGGTCATTGACATTCTTGATGCCGATGCCGGTGCGGTCGCTCGGCTCATTCTGCAAAAGCGCCGCGACCTGCTCCGGCTCCATGCCGATGCCGTCATCACTGACGATCAGCAGAATATCGTCCCCGTCCGGCCTGACCGTGATCTCGATATGGCCATCGTCTACCATCAGATCCAGCCCATGGACGATGGCGTTTTCAATGATGGGCTGCAGGGTGATCTTGTTGCACAGGCAGTGTACGCAGTCCTCATCCACCGTAAAATGATAGGTAAACTGGTTTTTGTAGCGGTATTTCTGGATCTGCAGGTAGGCCTCGGCGTGCTGCAGCTCCTTTTCGATCGGGATCAGCTCATGGCCGCGGCTGATGCTGATGCGGAAAAGCCTTGCCAGCGCATGGACCATCTGCACAGCGTCTGCATTTTTGCCGCGCTCGCACATCCATGCGATGGAATCCAGCGTATTGTAGAGGAAATGCGGGTTGATCTGTGCCTGCAGCGCCTTCAGCTCGGTCTTGCGCAGGACGATCTCCTCCTCGCGCACGGTGTTCATCAGCCGCTGGATACGCCCGACCATGTGGCCGAAGGAATCCGAAAGGTTCTGCACCTCCCGCGTGCCGCGCATCGCGCAAAAGACAAAGTGGTCGGCATCCTGCTCAAATGCCTCCATTGCGTTCTCCAGCTGCTGGAGCGGGCGGGACAGCAGGCGGGACAGCACCCAGCCCACCGCCAGCGCCGCCGCAAAGATCAGCGCTGCCGTTGCCACAGCGATGCGTGCCATCTGCCAGAAGCTTTCGTTGACGGTCTCATCAATGTAGCTGACGCCGACAACGCGCCATGGGCTGTTCGGCACGCGCTGGACACTGTAGATGACGGTATCCTCCACATAGGTGCCGTCACCAAGGCAGGCCAGACGGCCGGCCTCCTCCTTTTTCAAGCCCGCATAGAGAAGCTGCTGCTGCGGGTGGTAGACCATATTGCCGCGCTCATCCATCAGGTAGCAGTAGCCGTGCTGGCCGATGCCGACATTGCTGATGGTGGCGGCCAGCTCGGTAAAGCTCAGGTCCAGCGACAGCCAGCGCTTTTCGGCGGTGCCGGGCACTGTGCGGACAATGGAAACGACCCATGGATAATACCCCGCAAAGATCGACTCAACATGGGGCGTGCTGATATAGCCCTGACTCAGACGGCGGGCGGTCGTCAGATCAAACGAAAGATTGCGCAGGATCTCCTCCTTCGGGGTGCGGCCGTCCTGCGCCCAGCAGTTCAGCAGCGCGCCGTCCGCATCGTAGGCGGTGATGGCGGCCACCTCGGGCCGGGCCGTCAGGAACGCGCCCAGAAACGCATCCCGGGGCTCCTCTGCATCGTCCAGATGCCCCATA
>ERZ779852.3101-NODE-3101-length-12394-cov-4.585299_pt1 | contig 12394 bp, 6 predicted proteins | sample MGYA00511559_ERZ779852 | MGnify/ENA primary metagenome ERZ779852 (study PRJEB29588, sample SAMEA2157977) | human gut metagenome | biome: human gut; feature: human-associated habitat; material: faeces | place: Denmark | collected 2008/2010 ...
ACTAAGAAATAAACCCGCAGTCAATAGTAAAAACGCAAAAAAGCAAATCAAAAAAAGCCGCACACTGCTTTTTTTGCCAGTGTGCGGCTCTTATCAGTCACTTAAGACTTATTTTGTTGCTTGAAACTCTCATGATCCTTGTTACTTAGGATTCCTCTTCTTTATGCTTCTTGCTCATAGCTGCCAGTGCAAGGAAGATACCGGAGAACATAAGGGTATTTGTCCTTCCTTCGTGTAATGTCGCAGGAAGATACTGCTTATGATCCGCTCTCCCTGCTTAAATTAATTTGGGTTTAAGCAAAGAGTCTTTCAGATACTGGTGAAACCAGCTTAGATTTGAATTAATAATATTTTAGAATTATTCCAGATACCTTGCTCATGTTCATTTTAGCACATGACACAGTGGATTGCAATACATTTATGCCCCTCCCATTTTATCCTTCAGGCCTATTTCCCTTTGTGTTCCCGCTTTTTCTTAGTATGTTATATACGCAGAAAGCCCCGGCCGTTTCCGACCGGAGCTTTCCGCTAACAGGGTATGTTTATGAGTTTGGGAATATTTTCTTTATTTCAGATATTCTTTCTATACATCCTGTTCTTTCTTTTTCCTTCCGATTGCAGTTAATGCAAGGAAGATTCCTGAGAACATCATGGTCAGTGCTGCTTTTACAGTGGTCTGGCCAGTCTTTGGAAGTGCTGCCATTGGGATCTCACCATCATCAATGACGATTGGTGCCGGTGACTCTGGTAATTCTGCCATTGGTACGTCTCCCGGGGTGATCGTTGTAGTAACACCAGGACCTCCGCTTGTATTAGAGATAGTTGATCTGTGGCTTCCGCCACCGCCTCCACCTGATGAACCGCCGCCACTATTTCCGCCACTGTAGCTGAAATATGCGGTAAATGTGGTATCTGCAATAAATCCGGCTTTTGCGATCTCACTTGCTGCGCTATAGTTCGTATTTCCATCAGACCAGCGGTTAAACTTATAATTTCCGATTCCTGCAACTGTTACTTCTGCCTTCGGATGAACCGGTGCAGTCATGTTGTAGGTACCATCTGCATTCTTAGGTCTGGTAACAACTTCTTTTACCTTACCGCTTACTGTTCCATAAGATGGATTTTCAGAAATATACTGGAAAGTAACCTGATACTTATCTGGAATGTTGTCTGGCTCATCTGGATCAATTTCTCCGATCTCGTCCATACTGTAATATACATTTACCATATTTTCCTTAGGATCAAGACCGATCTGCTTATCTGCGCCTTCAATGCGTTCCAGAACGTAATTCTTTCCGTTAAATTCAGATTCTTTTGGCACTGTAGTCGTAAGGATCTTTTCTCCGAATACACCGATATCACTTACAATCGCTGCTGCTGTATCTTCTGTTACAACGCCATTGGCATCTTCATAGAAGTAATGGATCTCATAATGAAGATCTCTTCTTACAGTAAAGTGTGCAATGAATGTTTGATCTTCCAGGTATTCAGAATTTCTCAGCTCATCATCACTATTGAAGAATGTCAGATCATCCTGCTGCCATTTTTCAAATCTGTAGCCGTCTTTTGGTGTTACAGTAGATGGCTGGGTTGGATGCTGAGGTGTCTGTGGGCCAAGTTCTGTGATCTCACCAGTTTCACTGTCTCTGAAGATTTCATAAACAGTAGCAATCTCACTTGTTGTTCCTGTCACAGTTCCTTTATCATCATCTGCTGATACATAGGTGAATGTGATCTGATACTTATCCGGGATATCATCCTCATTAGTATCTTTGCTGTAATATACAGTTACAATGTTCTGTTCATTGTCTGTTCCTACTGTAAGGTCATCAGCTCTTACAAAGGTATATCCACTGATTTCAATTTTCTCTGTATAACCCTCGATCACATCCCCAAAGTGTGCATCCCTTGGATCTGACATATCACGGATTTCAACATTTTTATCTTCATCCAGATATTTCACCCTATAAGTCTGCTCTGCTGCTTTAAAGGAACCTTTCAGTACCACATTTGCATCCGGCATTACAAATTTGCCGCCTGTAGTAGTCACTGCTGTTCCGTTTTCAGTTGCTGCCGTCCAGCCACTGAAAATATATCCTGTTACATTCGGATTTTCTGCTACTGCAACCTGTGCCTGATACTTATGATTTGCTACATCAGGAACTGCCGGTGCACCTGTTGGAACATCACCTTCATATTGATAACTTACCTGATGGGTATTTCTGCTGTAATACAGCTTCAGGGATAATACATTTTGAATATCTGTAATACCTTCTGTTACTGTTCCAGTAATACTTGTATCCAGCGTAAATCCAGCAACCGGTCTGTTGTCTTTTTCTTCTGTTGTAACGAACTGTCCTGCTGCTGTATTGAATGTATCAATATAGCGCAGACCAAATGTACCATCTAACCTTTCATACCAGTGCTGTATATGATAAATTGCAGTCTTAGGTGCATAGTAGAAAATAACTTCCGAATTCTCCTGGGTTACTTTCTGCACTGGATCAGATTTTAATGTATATCCTTCAAATGTCTTAAAGGTTATCATTACATTCTGGTCACTGGTAGTACCTGTTTCAACTGTACTTCCAGGTACCTCTGTTTCAATGCCTTCCAGTAAATATTTTACTGTATAAGTCCAGCTCTGTACTGCTCTGTAGTTAAATATGATCTCCTGTCCATTCCTTGTGATCATTGCACTGATGGATAAAGTTTCAGGATAATATCCATCTACTGTTTCAGCAGGTTCACTTACTGTGGAATTTCTTATTACAGTCTGCTGCTTCGCAGTGGCAATCTCTTTATCACCATACATATATTTCACAGTATATGTAACTGTATCAGAGTTTCTCCATCTTGCATATAAAGTTGTATCCCTTACGATCTGTGACTCTGGAATAAACTTCCTTGTAAGTTCTCTGTCTGTATACCAGCCAAGGAACTCATCATCCGCTTTTTCCGGTGCTGCCAGTTCAGCTTCTGTTAAAACAAAACCTTTTTCCCTGGTAATACTATCTTTACTTTCTTCACAATTAGTTACGAAATTAACTGTATATTTCGGTTTTTCCCATTTTGCGTAGATGGTAAGTCCATCTTCCGTCATGGTCTCATTCCAATTTACCGGTTCCTTAAAGCCAGGATCCAGATACCAGCCTGCAAATGTATAATCAGAATCTACATATGAAGGTCTTCCTGGATCTCGGGAAGGTTTGCCTGTGGACAGTTTTGCCTCAAATTTGATGCTTACCGGAGCCATTTGCTGACAATTCTCAAAGCGAAGCATATAGGAATTTCTGGTATAATAGAGCCAAAGAACAGGTTCTTCGTACCATTCATTATCCTGCTTCCAGTCAGAAAACTTAAATCCAGTAATTGGCATCTGATCTTCTTTGGTTAAATATACATTCCTTGAAGCTTCAAATGTCCTGTACGTTATTCGTTTTCCATCTAACCCTTCCACATAGTAAATAATCTTTTTACCTGAACCTGCATCTTTTTCATACATGGTCAGGTTTTCAGCTGGCATATTCGCTAAAAGTGTATACTGTGTATTATCATATATATCTGAATTTGGTCCCCAGCCAGTTTGATTTGCACAGGCTTTTTCCCATTGCGCAGATACGTCTACACCATAACGGGCGGTAATCCTTAAACTTTCATCTTCCTTCCACTTCCGTTTGTCCCGTCTCATAAACTTAATGGTATACGTCTCTCTTGCATAATAAACATTCTTAACCGCCGTTCCATTGGCCGTTATCTTCACATCATCATCCGTTTTTCCTGCTACTGGTGTTGTCTTATATCCCTTCGGTACTGTATAACTTCCATTCGGGATAGAATTTCCCACTATACCCTTTCCATTTATCACATGGTTTACAGTGTAAACACCCTCTTTTACAGTTTCAGTCCAGTAAATAATCTTATAATCAGCTCTCTTTGCTGCTTCCCATTTCGCAGTAACTACCAGATCTTCTGCCGGCATGGTCATGGTCTCCGGAAGATTTTCCCAGCCTTTAAATTCATAGCCTACCTTTGTCGGATCCTTGTCTGGTTTTGTTACGGCTGCACCATAGCGTACCTGCTCAGGTGCAATATAAGAAGCATTTTCTCCTGTATTCCAGGTCAGAGTATAATAATTTCTTTCATATAAAATCTCTACTACCGTACTTCCATCTGCATTTACAGTTGCCTGACTGATAGCCTGTGGTGTAAATCCTGCATACTCTTTTGCTTTGGCTTCAGTTGTCAGTCCGGTTTCACCTGGCACTATTTCTGTATCTGCAGGTGTAGCTGGCTTTCTATCATCTACATTTAACAGATAATGATTTACTGTGTAATTAACTGCTGCACCTTTGTAGGTAACGTTCACAGTCTGGTCTGTTGTATATGCATCATTAAAGGATACACTTGTCTGATCTGGTGTGAATCCCTGGATTGCAGGAGATTCTGCTGTCAGGTTACAGGAAACACCGGATTCTACATGAGAAACCCACGGCTGTGCTGCCAGACTGCCATTGCTGTACACATAATTTACAGTAAGGCGTACCTGACCGGCTATTGGTGCATAACCAGCATAAATATCCATATCACCAGTTACTTTACTGAAATCTGTATCCCAGCCCGTAAACATGTATCCATCACGATCCGGCACTGCTGGCGCCTGTGCTGCTTTTCCATCTTCCACGTACTGCGGACCGGAAATAAGCACATCTTTTTCTTCTGCATCTTTATAATAGAAATTTACTGCATGACAGGTGATCTCTTCTGTATCAGCTGCTATATACAGTGAGAAATGATCTGTCATAAATGCTGTTGCATCACCTTCTGCTGCTACAGCTTTTATCATCTGTGCATCATAGTTTTCTGTATCAGAAGCATTTTCACCCATGTAAAGAACTCTGGTGCCGGAATTTCCAATGGCGGTTCCTTCAAAAGTAACTTTTACACTTCCATCTGGCTGAACTGCTTCACCATCTTCATTGTAAAGGGTGATATCTGCTGCAAAAAGATCCGTTACTCTGCGGTTTTCAGCTTTCAATATATCATCTGCAGCTGCTTTCATAAGATCCAGCTGAGCTTCATCCTCTACTGCATTAGCCTCAATATAGCCATTTTCAGGAAGCACATCGCTTAAAGCTGTCAGCTTCACTGTCACGCCTTCTGCTCCTGCAACTTCTGCAGAAAGTACAATTTCAGAATCAAATACACGCAATGCATTCAGTGTACTCTTATAAACCTTCGCTGTACTGCAGTAACCAATACCTACCAGATCTCCGTCATCTGCTGTTTTTGCCGGTGCTTCTGGCTGTGGTGCTGGTAATGTTTCCGGGATAGCCGCTGTTGTTTCTGCCGGCTGTGCAGGCTCTGTTTCCGGTTCTGTACTTTCCGGGGTTCCTTCTGGTACAGTTGTCTCTCCCGGGCCTGCCGGAGCTTCCGGTTCAGTTTCTGCCTCTGCTGTGGTTTCTTCTGCTGCAGAGCCTTCCGGTCTGCTTTCTTTTTCTGCCTCTGCTGTGGTTTCTTCTGCTGTAGTCTCTTCTGTCGTATTCTCTTCTACAGTTGTTTCTGTCTCTGGTTCAGGTGCAGTCTCTGGTTCAGAAGCTTCTTCCTTTTTCAGTTCTTCCGCTTTTTCTTCTTTGACCGGCTCTGCAGCCTCTGCTGCTTCTTCCTTTTCCGGTTCTGTTGGCTCTGCCCCATCTGCTGCATTTTCTGCATCTTCCTTCATGGCAACTAACGGTACACCATGTCTGGAAATAGAAGCTGTCACTTCACCTTCCTGCGCCGGTCCTTCTGCCGGAGCCTCTGCCTCTGGTTCAGAAGCTTCTGTCTCAGATTCTGCTGCTTCCGTTTCAGCTGGTGCCTCAGTCTCAGGCTCTGTTATCTCCTCAGGAGCTTCTGTTGCTGCCTCAGTCTCTTCTTCCTTAGTCTCTTCCGGCTGCTCTTTGCTTTCTTCCACATCTTCCTTGGTTTCCGGAACTTCTGTGGTCTCTTCAGCAGCTGTGGTCTCTTTTTCTGCATCCGTTGGATTTACAACATTTTCTGTTGTTTCTTCGTTTACTGCTTCTGAAGGCTTTTCTGCCGGAGCAGTTTCTGCAGGTTTGGAAATAATGTTTCTTTCTTCATCCCCAAACTTATCTTCATAACTCTTTATGGTAATACGTTTGGTGGTCTTTTCCTTTTCTTTTCCGTTTTCTGTTCTTGTTACAGTTGTGGAACAGCTGATGGTATCTTCCCCGTTATTTACGTAAAGGAAATAAACCTCTTCCTCTCCTGTTACCATGTACGTATCATCTGCATCAGCCGGAAGCTTTACAAATACCCTTAACTCTGCCTCCATGCTGTCTCCCTGGATGTCCGGATAGACTTCATATACCTTTCCGTCTCCAAAGAACAGTGCTTCAAACTTTTCTGTGGCACCGTCGGTAAAATCCAGGCTGTCCTGTGATACCACATTTTCGTCTTCGATGGCCTGACGGATGGCATCCACCAGGTCAGCACCGCCAATGGTAAAGTCCACTTTATTTCCTGATGCTGCAAAGCTGACATGCAGATCTGTTCCCACATTGGTGAAGATCATGGCAAATGCCAGCATAAATGCCAGGAAACGCTTCTGTAAACTAACCATTTTTCCCGTTCGTTTCTTGCGTCTGCTTCGTCCTCTCATACCCTGTTTCTCCTCTCTCTGAATTTTGTGCAGGCCCCATTTCCTGCCAAACTCCAGTACTTCCTGAATCCCGTTTCACAGTCATTCAGTTTATACTTTCATTTATCTTTATCATAGCAGAGATAGCGTTATACCAGGCGTTATATGGACTTATATTTTCAAAAAATTTTCAATTTTTCAAATAATTTACAGACTCTATAAGTTTTTTTCTCAGTCGTTCTTGTGTTTTTTTATAACATATGCTATAATTCGCTTCAATGAGTTTTTTTCTCACATCTTCGCATTTTGGAGGTTTGTATGCTGAATCAGTTTGTTTTAAGAAATTACAGATTATTTAAAAATGAAACATTGCTGGACTTTTTTCCGGCTCCTATTAATGAACACAAAGCTTCTCTGCTGACAGCGCAGGGAGACGGCGAATCATTTCTTCCTGTTATCTCCCTTTACGGTCCAAACGGCTGCGGAAAATCTTCTATATTAGAGGCGCTCTGGAATGTATGTCGTCTGGCTGCAGGTGATTTTTCTCTTATCACCTCTTCCGTCCGTTCCTACTGCCGTCTGGATCATACATGCAGAGAGCTTCCTTTAAGTTTTGACCTGCTTTTTCGCAGAAATGGTTTTCTCTTCCGTTATCAGCTTGATGTAAAACAAGGCGCTGTCCTGGAAGAAAATATGTTTTACGGCAAACCCGGTTCTGATGATGCCGGCGTTCTTTTTGCCCGCAAAGCAAATGAACTCCATATTGGAAATGAAGCCGGGAAAATGGATTTTTCCACTCTCCCGGCCGGGGTCTCTCTTTTACGCTATCTTGACCCAAAATCTTCCTCTGAATGTGCAAAAGCTGCTGCATCCTGGTTCAGCCAGGTTCTGTTTTTCCGGGAACATGACTATAAAAAAGCCCCGGATCTGCCCTCTGAAGTAGAAGAACGTCAGGTCATCTGCCGTCTGCTCCAGGCTATAGATATTGATATTTTAGATTACTCCATTACAAAAGAACAGGGCTTCGATGATCCATCCCTGATCCTGACCCATGGGAAAGCAGATGGAAATACCTTTTTTGTTTCTTTCAATGAAGAATCCACAGGCATCAGAAAGCTGCTTACCCTGATCCCGTTAGTCGTAAAAAGCCTGCGTCTGGGAAGTCTTCTATTAGCCGATGACTTAGATAACGTGCTCCATCCTCATCTGCTACGCTTTATCCTGTCTCTGTACCAGGATCATGAGAAAAATCCTCATCATGCGCAGTTAGTATTTACCAGCCATAACACAGCGATCCTTAATCCGGCTGTTATGCGAAGAGACGAGATCTGTCTGTGCTGCCGCCCGGAAGGAACGGATGCTGTTCTCTATCCACTTTCTTCTTATAAAAAAGAAAATGGCCTCATCCCAAGAAATGATGAAGCCTATGGTAAACAATATCTGGAAGGACGCTATGGTGCCAACCCCAGGATCTGATGACTAAAATTGATCTTTTTTCCATTTTCCCATTGCTTTAAACTACGTTCCACACGTTCACACACGGCCAGGACATGTTCCTGGCCTGCTCCATTTAACAGGACCAGATACTGGACCGGGCTGTAGCAGGTAAACAGATCTCCCTTTCGCAGACTCTCTCCTATGGCATTTTTTAACATCTCAGATGTCGTCTGCACCATTTCGCCTTCCAGCAATGCTCCTTTTCCATCTACAAGAGTAATGCAGAATAATGTATATTCAAAGGAAAAACGTTCTGCCATGCGGCTCACCAGACGGTAACTGTCAATAAAGGAAGGGTATGTACTGTAATAAGGTCCCTGGGTTTCTTCCCTCTCTTTTAAGGTATTTTCAATGTCCTTTAGCATATCGGAAGTGTAACGGATCTGACCGCTCATCAGGCGGAAACGCTGCAGCATGGTTTCAGAAGGCGGAAGCCCCTGTTCTTCAAAATACTGGACGACCACCTGTTTATAAACTTCCATGGCTTCCTGATACCGTTTTAAAGCGATCAGGCAGTCCAGCTTCATCATCTGGCATTCCTCATAAGGATACAGCCTGCTGGCTGCTGTACTTAAGTTTAAAAGCCTGTCATATTCCCGGTCTGCCTTTAAAAGCCGGCTTGCCAGGCGCAGGCATTTAAAATACAGCTCCTGGTATTTTACACCGATCACATTGACCCATTTTTCTCCTGTCATCTGAGAAAGGAATTCCCCGTAATACAAACTGCAGGCGTGGCACAGCTCCTCTTTTTTTCCTGTTGCAAGAGCACTTTGAGCTGCTTTTTCAAAATTTCTGGCATCAATGGAAACCGTCACATTTCCCTCATCCCACCGGTAAATACCGCCATCTGTACAGATATACTCATGCTCTGGCAGCATTTCTTTTAATAATCTGCGCAGCCTGAAAACTGCTGCCCTTAAACTGCCGGATGGATTAGCATACTCTCCATTTCCGTAAAATGCATCTAACAGCTCTTCCCTGCCCACTCCCTTCTTTCCTGCATACAAAAGGATCAGGAAAAGCTGCAGGATCTTCCCTGTAAGAGCAGTCCCTATAGGAAAAAACTCCCCTTCATATTCTACTGATATGGTTCCCATCATCCGCACAGTCAGTATTCCCTTTTTGTCCATATCATTGCCCATATCATTTCCTGCCTTTCTGTGATAAGGCGCCCTTTCTAGTACAGTTATTTACGAAACGATGTACTGGTAATTAATAGCTGCGCAGCTGGTCTTCTTCCTCTTTAGCTGTCTTATCGATGGAACGGATCTCCGCCTCATATCCGTAGGTGTCATTTACTTTAATATACACCTTATCTCCTGTTTTGCGGCCCTTGATCGCCTTTCCTAAAGGAGAATCAATACTTATAAGTCCTTTCATGGAGTTTCCCCGGACTGTGGTCACTAATTTATAGCTTTCTGTTTCATCATCTTCCGGAATATATAATTCCACCCGGTCGCCCAGACCTACTTCATCTGATTTTGACTCATCTGAAACAATACGGGCTGTTTTTATCATTTTTTCCAGATAACGGATACGGCTCTCGTTACGGTTCTTGTCCTGCTTTGCTGCCTTATATTCAAAATTCTCACTTAAATCCCCCTGGGCTCTTGCCTCCTTTACTGCCTCCAATGCTTCTTTGCGCACCACCAGCTTACGGTATTCTATTTCTTCCTGCATTTTTTTAATATCGTCTTTTGTCAGATTATCATACATAGCTTTTCTCCTTATCTGCTTCCGTCGGAGTCTTTCATAATTTCTTTATTTTCCCTTCAGGAATTTTATTTTTTCTTTATCGTCTGCTCAAACTTTGTCCACAATTTACCTGTATATTATTACTTGTAAGGTTGATGAGACCTTTTACCATACAGGAAGACACTTTTTCATACCTAAGCCGGCAGATTCCCCCCTTTTCTGCCGGCTCCCTCCATTTTATAGGGCAATAAATTTTTCTCATGGTCTTATTCATGCCCTTATTCATGCTCTCTCATGCGGCAGAACAGTTCTGATACCACCCCTTCATATTCTGCAAGGTGCTGTGCCTTGCGTATCTTCTTCATAAGCTTTTCTTCTTCCGGACAGGAATGGATCAGAAATCCCCACAGTTCTTTCATTTTAAACAATACCGGTCTGTCTCCGCTCATAACATGGGTATATCCGTCACAGAGCAGACGGTGGAATTTCTCCAGCCGGTCTGCCTTCCTGTCGGCAGACATTTTTCCAGATACTTTCTGGGATGTTCCGTCAGCGATCTCTTCCATTAAAAATGGGTTCATCATGATCCCCCGTCCCATCATTATCTTATCCAGATCCGGATACTCTTTTACAAGACGGTCATAGTCTTTCCTTCGGAAAATATCCCCATTATAGCACACAGAATGTCTGCTTTTTTCAAATCCCTCTTTAAAAGCATTCATCCGCACATTGTATTTATAAAAATCTTTTAATACTCTGGGATGTATGATAAGTTCTGTTAATGGGCACTGGTTGTACAGACCTAGAAGAGTCTGAAACTCTTCTTCACTTTCCACCCCCACGCGGGTCTTGATGGAAAAATGAAGATTTTCCCGTTCCATTCCCTCACTGACCTCTCCCAAGAACCTGGCAAGCTTTTCAGTATCTTTTAAAAATCCGGCGCCTTTTCCCTTGGCTGCCACAGTACCTGAAGGACATCCCAGGTTCAGATTAACCTCTGTATAACCATATTCCTTTAATTTTACCGCTGTATCTAAAAAATCCTCCGGATCTGATGTAAGGATCTGGGGAATGACCTCCATTCCCTGATTATGCTCCGGAAGGATGTCATTTAATTCTTTGCTGCTGAAACCGCTTTTGTGCTTCGGTGCCAGAAATGGTGTAAAATACCTGTCCATAGGCTTAAAACAGCTATTGTATGCCTGTCTGTATATGTATCCTGTGATCCCTTCCATGGGAGCCAGATAAAATTTCATATGTCCTTTATCCTCTCATTTACCCTGATGTACTATGTTCGTGTCTATTATCCGTGTTTTTGCCAGAAAATACAATACCTTATCTGCTGCACTTCGCAACAGACAAGGTATAAAAAAGGGGAGGATAAGTATTAATATTTTCTCTTTGGTGATAATCCTATTATAACCATTCCTTCCCCGTTTATTCTCTTTTCTTCAAAAATCCAGTCTGCTTTCGCAGAATTGTTCCATCATTCATTATTTACAGTACAAAAATAAGTACAGTTGTGATCATGATCATACTGATAATAATAGAAATAGAATTTACTGCACTTGCAAGACCAATATCCCCTTTCAGGTCACCGGTAAACGCAGGTGCTGCTGCTGCAATAGGGCTGAACACCAGTACCGCCAGTGTCTGACGATATTCCAATGGAAGTGGAAGAACAAAATAAAACATCAATGATGCCACCACTGCCACACCATAACGTATGGAAAGGATCTTTCCGATTTTTCCGATCTGCTTTTTATCGCCTGAAAGCTTAAAACCAACTCCAAGCATTAACATTGCCATAAACGCATTGGCATTTCCGATCAGCTGTGCAATGCTGACAGCAGGTGCTGGAAGAGAAACATGGATCAGGGAAAGGATGAGCATACCGATATATGCATCAAATGGCGCAGATTTTATCAGTGTTTTCAAAATAGGACCCACAGAAAACCTGCTGTTTTTATCCTTTGCCATAGAAGCAACACTGTAAGCACCTCCCAGACAGATAAACGCATTTCCCGTATCAAATAAACTGGTGATGACTACACCTGTAGGGCCAAAAAAACCGGCGGTAAATGGCATGGTGAAATTTCCAATATTATAACCAGACATATTCAGGATATGAAATGCCTTTTCATCCCTGTCTTTCCCTCCAAGGATCCATCCAAGGCTCATGTAGAGCACGCCGCCTGCAAATCCTACAAGACACAGCAAAAGCATGGCAGGCTGTATCTCAGCCTGTGAAAAATTTGCAATGATGGATGCAGGAAGTGTGATCTTAAGCACGATCTTTGACAATACATAAAAATCTTCTTCTTTAAAAAAGCCAGCTTTCCGCAATCCATATCCTAAAATAATAACTGCAATAAAAGAAGCTGCTTTCATCAGGATCGCTTCCATTTTTCTGTCCTCCGTAATAACCCACCTGTATTAAACAGGCTGTATTTATGATCTTTTGCCCCCTCTGATACCGAATTGCTACATGCTTTACACTCCCGCAATTCTAAAAACATTCGTAATCCGCTCATTTTTCTTCAAAAAATGGCTTCTTACTCA
>ERZ779852.3106-NODE-3106-length-12373-cov-4.608703_pt1 | contig 12373 bp, 10 predicted proteins | sample MGYA00511559_ERZ779852 | MGnify/ENA primary metagenome ERZ779852 (study PRJEB29588, sample SAMEA2157977) | human gut metagenome | biome: human gut; feature: human-associated habitat; material: faeces | place: Denmark | collected 2008/2010 ...
GCCACCGGTACCACCTCAAGCGTCCACCCCTCGGCGGCGAAGTCGGGCAGAAACAGAGGCGTGCGCGGACGCACCACTGCCGAGTCGGTCAGCAGGGTGCATGCCAGGCAGTCGGGCGACGGCATAGCATCGCTCTGCAGAGCTGCCTGTGCCGACGGCGGCCAGATGTCGTATGATCGCTCTAATGCAATTATTTTCATACTTTTTCCATATCCCCGCGGGTGCTCTCGCCGGGAGAGTGCGGGGTCAGTGCATGCGGTTGTACATCACTGCCAGATGGGCATAGATGGAGGTGTTGGAGATCACCACTCCGTCGGGCACACAGATGCGGTAAGGGGTGAAATTCCATATGGCTTTCACTCCCGCCTCTATCAGGCGGTCGGCGGTGGCCTGCGCATGCTCCACAGGCACTGTGAGGATGCCGATCCCCACCTGCAGCTCACGCACCTTGGCCGTCAGCTCCGACACGTCGTAGACCGGCAGCCCGTGGCGGTTCTTACCCGTAATCTCGGGGTCAACGTCGAATCCGGCCACGATCTGCAGACCGTAGCGGCTCAGACCCGAATCCTGCATCAGCGCACCGCCAAGCGACCCCACTCCCACTATCACCGCGCGGTGCTCACGGCGGAAGCCGAGAAATTCCTCCAGCTTATGCTCCAGAAGCGCCACTTCGTAGCCTATGCGCGTCTTGCCGCGGATATCGAGAAACGACAGATCCTTCGCTATCTGCGAGGGATCCACCTTCAGCTCACGGGATATCTGGGTGGACGACACATACTCCACCTTCATCTCGCGCAGAAGGCTCACATAAGCCAGATACCACGGCATGCGCCGCAGGGCCGGTTCGGGGATTATATCGTGTCGAGGTGTGGTCTCCATCTGATTGACAGCAAATTTACTGCAAAGATACAAATTCTCCGGCAGATTACCCAATTCACTGCGCCGTCACGGCAAGTTTGCGCGAAGCTGTGGCGGTTTCGTCGCCGCTGCTCTCGTCCTTGATGGTGGCGCGGTAGAGGTAGATGCCGCGGTTCACGCGCCGGCCGCCGCTGTCGGTGAGATCCCAGGTCAGAGGCATGGTGATGAACATGTCGCTGCGTCCGGTCTCGGTGCTCGACCACAGCGGCTTGCCCATGAGGTCAAACACCTCCACGGTCACTGTGATGGTCTGGTCGGGACGGTCGTGCGATATATAGAAATTGGCACTTTCGCTCACGGGGTTGCGGTCGGTGTACACATCGTAGATCACCGGAGCCACATTGTCGGCCACGTTGAAGTAGACGGTGGCCTCGGCCGAATTGGGGGCGGTGTCCCACACGCGCAGACGAAGCGAGTGGGGTCCCTGCGATATCCCATCCAGCTGATAGGCTATGGTGCCGCCGGGGCGCCCGTCGTCGAAGGGGGTGAAGAAGTCGGATACGTCGGTGTAGCTCTTCCCCCCGTCATCGAGGTAGATGGTCATCTGATGGCCCACACCGGCGGTGGAGAGGTTGATGGCGCGGTCGTCGGTGACGCTCGCTATCAGCATCGGCGAGGGGTTGACGGTCTGCCATTCCTTGAACGACGAATGGTTCAGATAAATGCTCTCTATCACCGGCGGATTCGAGTCGGGTGTGGCGGCCTCGTCGGTGCCGTAGACATACACGTCGCGGCACACGCCGTTGGCCCGGCGCCCGTCCTCGGCCTGCGCATAGAGGTTGATGGTGGCCGGGCGGTAGTTGTTCGCCACCTCGGCGGGCATCGACAGCGGCATCTCAAACTCGCCGTTGGTCACCTTGGCGGTGCCCACCAGCAGGCGGCCTCCCATCTTGTCGAAGGCATATTCGATGCCCTCGTCGTTGCTCGAGCTCCAACCCTTGCTCACGGCCGACTGGTCGGCATCGTAGAGGGTGGCTGTGACGGTGCCGGTGAAGTCGGCGAGCACTCGCCCGTCGGGAGAGGTCACCGAGCCCTTAAGCGAAGTGTTCTGGCGCGCCTTCAGCGTAGCGGGCTCATCGTCGCCGTCGGCGTCGACCACCGGCATGCCCCCCACTTCGGTCAGGTTCACTATATTGTTGGGATATAGCAGACGCATGGCGGGGTCGCCCAGCAGCACATAGCGCAGCTTGTTGGTGTCGCTGGTGGTCATGGTCATTCCGTCGCCGTTGATGTTGTTGAAGAGCACCTTGGTCATGCGGTAGATCTCTCCTATGGTGCGCTGACGGCCGTTGGCGTCGCGTTTGAAAAATTGCGCGCCGAGCGAGGCCGAGAGCATGCCGTTGTTGCCGATATACACCGGGCGCACGGCGCTGATGGCCGCTATGACGCCTCCGGTGGGGTTGCGGAAGAGGATTTCGGCGCCCGAGGTGGTGTTGGAGTCCCAGCGCAGGAAGTCGCAGGTGGCAGCGTAGATCACCGGCCAGTGGCGCAGATAGAGGTTGTTGAGGTCGGTGTAGGTCACCACCTTCTCGGCTGTCAGCGACGAGGGGTTGGCGTGGCCGATGAAGGCCCAGAGCAGCGCGCCCTCGTCGAGGCCGCGGTAGAGCTGGTTGCGGGCCTCGGGATAGGTGTTGGAGATCAGCTCATACTCGTCGATATAGATCTTCTTGTATATGCCGCCCGAGCCTTCGATCTTATGCGAATTTTCCATGTTTCTCACCATCTCGTCGGCCTGCTTCATGTGCAGACCCGAGTTTTTGTCATCGGCGAGGATCACGATATTGTTGCGCCACAGCCCTTCGGGCGATTTGCCGGCATAGGCGAGGATCTTGTCCACAGCCGCCTTGGCGTCGCGCTGCGAGGTGACCGGGAGGCGCCCCAGCGCCACCGACAGGCGGTCGCGACCCATGTTCACACCCGAGTTGTCCTCAAGGAAGGCCATGATGTCGTCGGTGGTGTAGCATGAGTTGTCGTTCAGGCCGTTCTCGGTGAACCATGCCGGAAGGGTAGGTATCTTCATTGCAGCCACCGAGGGGGTGACGCGGCGGAAATCGTAGGTGGGACGGCACATCAGCAGCACATAGCGCAGCTTCCCCTCCCCTTCGGGAGCGGTGTTGACGGAGCTCTTGCCGCCGCAGCGGTCGTAGAACATCTTGAGCATCTTGCGGAAGGCCTGCACATCGGGCACACCCGAGGAGAACTCGTTGTAGACCTCCTGAGGGGTCTGCACCAGCACTTGCAACGGCTCTATAGAGTCGTTGCGGTGGAAATCGGCCAGGCGCTCGGCCTCCGACTTCCATTCGGCAGGGGTGAAAATCACCATATCGGGCACCGGGAGGGCGTGGAGGTTCTGCGCCTTCACATTTTCCACAAACTTGGGCGAGGGGAAGGAGCCGCCGGGCTCCCAGGCCACATACGAGCGCTGTTCGCTCGATACGCCCCATGAGGCGGTGGTGCCGTCGAGGCTGATCCCGGCGTCGCGGATGTTCTGCGGGTCGGTCACCTCCCACACTCGGGTTTCGGCGCCGGCACCGCTCAGCCGGGCGTTGCCGCGAGCTTTGAGGTAGATGTTGAGATTGCGCTCCGAGGGCATCTCGAGGCGCCGCAGATAGTTGATGGCTATATAGTTGAGATTGGCGAGCACCACCGAGGCACGGCTGTTGAATTTCACCCCTACGGAGATCTTTTCGTCGCTGTGCGAGATGGACTTGTCCGACACCAGCTCGCGTCCGTGCATATAGGTGCCTTCAGAGCGACCGATACTGTCGGTGGTGACGTACGGGAGGTCCTTCCCGTCGATGCTGAAGCGCAGGTTGCTCCCTCCCGAGAGGGTTTTGGCCACGAAGGATACCTCGATCTTCACATTTTCAGCCGCATCCCCGGCTCCTTCGGCCGGCGTCTTCAGCTGCTTGAGGTTGAAATCGAAGCTCTGCGACTTGGTGAACCGGAAATCCTCGCCAAGGAGCATAAATCCGGCCTCGCCGGGCGTGATCAGCTCCTGTTTGTGGTATATGCGGTCGTAAAAATCGGTAATCTCCTCTGAGCCAACCGTTTCGCCGTCGCGCTGCGAGGGGGCTTTGCGCACCGGCGAGTAGGCGCGGCGCTTCACTTCGGCACGCTCCTCGGAGTCGCTGTCGCTCAGGAAGTAATATCCGACGAAACTGAAGGGGTGGATCGACGGGATGTATATGTTTCTGTTCTGTTTCCACTCCAGCGGCCCGAGGGCATAGAAGTAGAGCCCCTTGCCGGTGACATATTCCGACGTGGTCTGGGGCAGGTCGTCGTTGAAGGTCGACAGCGACAGCTGGTCGGGCACGCGGTTGCCGCCGTAGCCGTAGACTTTCACCGCCGAGGGGTTGGGAAAGCCCCACGAGCGCAGCTGCGAGTCGGAAATGAAGTGCATGCCGGTGGTCTCCACCGACACCTTCACCCATTTCCCCGATGCGAGGCGCGAATTTTCAGCGTATGTGTCGAGTTTGAAGGCGTGCGACGTGGCCGCAGCGCCGAGCAGGCACGCCACGACGAGCGCCAACCGGCTGATCCACAGTCGACAACGTGATATGATATTGCAGTTTGATGAATATATTGTTGTCATATACAGTATTCTCCGGATATACACACCGCGGGTGCGCCCCCCCTTCCCGGAAGACACACCTTGGTATAAACTTAACGCTCTTTACTGCAATTTATTGCCCCCGGCGGCATATTCGGACACAGCTCCAAAGCGGGTTATTGCCCATAGCCGGACACAGCTCCGAAAAGCGGGTCGCGGGGATTGATGGTATTGCAGTCTACGGCGCCCGTGATGCCGGCGATGCTCCCCCGGTGGCTGAACTGCCATATGGTCCATGGCACCGCGTCCCCCTCCATGGGCGGATCGGTAAAGGAGCAGATCCACAGGGGTATATCGGTGAAGCGGTCGCGCACGTAGCGCTGGTAGCCATTCTTGTTGGTGTAGATGATCGGCTCGTACCCCTCCTCCTGCATCAGCCTTACCATGCGCCGCAGCTCTTTCTGCACGCGGCGGCGCCCCGGGTCGTCGGTATTGCCCCACTCCTCCACATCGATGGCCGGAGGGAGCTGCATCTTGCGCCCTTTCAGTGCGTTGAGAAAGTTCCACGCCTGCATCTCCCCGTCTTTGTCGAAGCGGAAGAAGTGGTATGCCCCGAGGGCTATCCCCTCGCGGCTCAGGCCGGTGCAGTTGGCCACGTATCGTTTATCGAGAAAATCGGCCCCTTCGGTGGCCTTGACGTAGGCGAAACGCACTCCGGCATCCCTCAGCTTCGCGAAGTCGATTTCGCCGTTGTGAGCCGAGATGTCGATACCCCGCAGGGGATATTCAGCCTGCGATGGGTTGGCTCGCTCGGCAAAAAATGCGTGATAGATCCATGCTCCGGCGCCCGAAAGCAGTATCAGGCCCGCTATCAACCACACCCGGCGCACATGGTGCAGATATCGGAAGGCGCCGCTCATGGCTCCTCCCCTTTCTCCCCGCTCCCTCGCCCGGCAAGGGCGAAACGCACGACTCCCGCCACACGGCATAGCGCGTAGACCGCCCCTAATACCAGCACTATCAGCGCCGAGCAGGGCACATCCACGTAGGCCGACACTATCAGCCCGCACACCCCTCCGGCCACCGATATCAGCGCCGAAAGCCACATCACCCGGTTGAACCGCCGCGTGAACACCTCGGCCGACATCTGCGGCAGCGAGATCACCGCCATCAGCATCATGATGCCCACCAGGCGGATGGCCAGCACGATGCAAAGCGCGGTCATTACGGTCATCACCAGCGTTATAGCCTTCACCGGAAGACCCTGCACCCGGGCGAAGTCGCGGTCGAAGGCACAGGCCACTATCTCGCGCGATTTCCATGCGAACAGCCCCACAAGCAACGCGGTGTACAGGGCGAAAATCCACAGGTCGGTATGCGATATGTTGAGTATGTTTCCGAAAAGGAAGGCATTGAGCTCGGGCACGAATCCCGGGGTGAGAAACACAAACAGCACACCCAGTGCCATCCCGAGGCTCCACACCACGGCGATGGCCGAGTCCTCGCGCACCTTGTGGCGCGCCGACAGCCACTCTACCGCCAGCGACGACCCGATGGCAAACACTCCGGCCATCATTATGGGGCTGACACCGAGGTAGTAGCCCAGTCCCAAGCCGCCGAAACAGGCATGTGTGACACCGCCGGTGATCGACGCCATGCGCCGGGCCATCACGTAGGTCCCCACTATGGCCGTGGCCACCGAGATGATCAGCACCCCTATCAGGGCGTTGGTAAAAAAGCTGTATCCTATCAGTTCACCCATCGCTCATTGTCTTTATATCGGCTTGACGGCAAGGCGGTTACACCGCATCAGTGCTGCCCGGCAGCGGCCCGCGCCTCGGCCACTATCATCAGCAGCTCTTCGCGCACCACCGGTGGCAACTGAATGCCGCGGAGCTGTATGCTCCGCGCCCAGGGGGCGATGTCGGTGGGGAGCAGCGTCAGCAGCACGTCGCGAAATTGCTCCGTCTCCGCCTCGGTGTAGCTCTCGGGGTCGCGCCCGGCGAAGGCGTCGAGCTCCTCGTCGTCGAAATATTCTATCTTGTCGCTCACTGCGGCCAGCAGCGAGTCTTTTTCGCAGGTGATGTGCATGCCGCAGCACGCCGAGTCGTCGCCGTCCTCGTCCTGCTTGCGGTCGGGCATCGGGCCCATGGTGGGAGGCAGGTCGGTGCCGCGCTTCACGTCGCGCCGGTGCAGCAGGTAGAGCACCAGGCCCGTAAGGATCAGCGCCGCCAGGATTATCAGCGCACCTTTCATGCCTCAGCCTCCTCCCCGGCGGCTTCGGCCAGCGCTTCCGGCTCGGCGACGGTAAATCCCACGCTGCGCAGGTCGTCCCAGTAGCCGGGATACGATTTGTTCACGCACTCCACTCCGTCGATCACTATGCCGGGCAGATACACCGCTATCGGGGCGAGCGCCATGGCTATGCGGTGGTCGCCGTGGGCGCTGAAGGGGGCGATCTCGGTCACCGGGCGCGAGCTGCCGTCCCATTCGAGGGCGTTGCCGCGCACACACTCCACGATGCGTCCCAGCTTGAGCATCTCGGCGCGGATCGCCTGCAGACGGTCGCACTCCTTGTCGGCTAAGGTGGAGAGGCCGGTGAATTTGAAGGGCACCCCTATCAGGCAGCAGGTCACTGCCAAGGCGGGGGCGAGGTCGGGATTCTCGCTGAGGTCGAGGTCGAGACGTCCGTACACCTCGGGCGACGGGCAGAGCTGCACTCCGCTCTCCACCTCCTCGGTGGAAGTGGTGACGCCGAGGCACTCGAAGTAGCCGGCGGCGCGGCGGTCGCCCTGGCGGCTCTCCTCCGTGATGTTGGTGAGGGTGATCCACCCTGCCGAGAGGGCCGACACCTCATACCAAAAGGCGGCGGCGCTCCAGTCGCCCTCCTCGGGCTGGTCGAAGGGGGTGTAGCTGCCATGTTCGATGCTGATTTTCAGCGGCTCGCGGTCGGCGGTCACTCCGCGCTGCTCCATCATGTAGAGGGTGAGCAGGATGTAGGGGAGCGACACCGGCTCCCCTTCCAGCCGCAGGGGCAGCCCCGCCTTCATATATGGAGCAGCCATGAGGATGGCGGAGATAAACTGCGATGAGATGGTGCTGTCCATCGTCCCCTCCCCGCCGAAAAGTTCCGAGCCTTTGACTAAGAGCGGTGCAAATCCCTCTTTGTCAAGGTATTCAATTGTAGCTCCGCACTGGCGCAGGGCATCCACGAGCGGCTGCATGGGGCGCTGGCAGAGGCGCTCACAGCCGGTGAGGCGCACCTCGGCGCCGGGCTGCGAGGCGAAAAAGGCGGTGAGGAACCGCAGTGCCGCTCCCGAGGCGCCGAGATTCAGCTCGGGCACGCTCCCCTCTGCGGCTTCGCGCCACTGCTGCAGAGCGTTGGCTATCAGGCGAGTATCGTCGCACACCCCGGTCCAGGCGTCGGCGCTGTGGTACCGGCCGCCGAAGGCATCGAGCACCAGGGTGCGGGTGGCGATGCTCTTGGAGAGCGGCAGCGTCACTATCCCCTCCTCTATCATCTCCTCGGGCGGAAATATCCTGTATTTCATATCGTTATCGTCTGTCTTGCTGTTATTTTCCCTCCTCCACTTCGGCCAGTGCTTTCTCCAGCTTGTGGAGCGCCGCAAAGAGGCAGCTGCGGGGTGTGGCCACATTGACACGCATGAAGCCATGGCCCTGCGGACCGAACATCTCGCCGTCGTTGAGCGCCAGACCGGCGTGGTTCACCACCAGATCCACCAGAGCGTCGTGGTTCATCCCCAGTCCGTTGAAATCCATCCACACCAGGAACGAGGCCTCGGGCCTTACCATGCGCAACTGGGGCAACCGCTCGGCGATGTACTCTTCCATCGCCTTGATATTCCCCTCGATATACTCCAGCACTTCGCCGAGCCACGGCTCGCCGTTGGTGTAGGCGGCCTCGGTGCCGATGGTGGAGATCTGGGTGGGGGCGTTGAATTCGTTCACCTCAAGCCAGCCGAAGAACGGCTCGCGCACCTCGGGATTTTTCACCACGCACCATGAGCTCACCAGCCCGGGGATGTTGAAGGTCTTGCTCGGAGCGCCGAAGGTGATGGCCACAGCCTCCGAGTCGGGACCGCTGGCGGCGAAGGGGAAGTGCTGGCCGCCCCACAGCATCAGGTCGCCGTGTATCTCGTCGGACACCACCAATACGCCGTATTTGCGCGCCAGGCGCCCTACCTCGGCCAGCACCTCGCGGCTCCACTGCAGCCCGATGGGGTTGTGGGGGTTGCAGAGTATCATCAGGCGCGGATGCTCGGTGGCAAACACCCGCTCCAGCCCCTCGAGGTCCATCTCATAGTGGCCGTCGGCGTTGACTTTCAGCGGATTTGGCACTATGATGCGGCCGTTGCCCTCCACCACGATGCGGAAGGGGTGGTAGACCGGCGGCTGTATCACCACCTTGTCGCCCTTCTCGGTGAAAAAATTCACCGCATAGGCTATACCCTTCACCACACCAGGCACAAAGGTAAGCTCGTTGCGCCCTACCTTGAAGCCGTGGCGACTGTCGAGCCAGTCGATAATAGAGCGCCAATAGCTTTCGCAGGGGCGCGAATAACCGTAGATGGGGTGGGCGATGCGCCGCTGCAGAGCCTCGGTGATCTCGGGACACACCCTGAAATCCATGTCGGCGATCCATAGCGGCGTGAGGTCGTCTTTGCCGAAAAGCGCCGGAAGGTCCTCGATTTTCGTACAGCCGCTGCCGTGGCGGTCGATCACCTCGTCGAAATCATATTTTTTCATAATGCGATGGCGTTGAGGGGTATATATGCGTGGATAAGTTGGGATTTAATCGTAGTCGGCGGGATTGAGCCCGGCGAAGGCGAGGGCCTCGTGGCGCTCGGTGCAGGTGCCGCAGGTGCCGCAATGGCGCTCCCCGCCGCGGTAGCACGAATAGGTGCGGCGGTAGTCGACGCCAAGCTCCACTCCCCGGCGGCAGATCTCCCCCTTGGTGAGCCCGGTGTAGGGGCAGAAGAGGGTGATGTCGTCGTAGGTGCCGGCTGAGATGGCCGCTCCCATGGCCTCGACGAAAGCCGGGCGGCAGTCGGGATAGATGGCATGGTCGCCGCTGTGGTTGGCGAGCATTATCACTCCTAAATGCCGGCTCTCGGCCAGCCCGGCGGCCACGGCGAGCATGATGCCGTTGCGGAATGGCACCACGGTGGAGCGCATGTTTTGGTCGTCGTAATGCCCCGAGGGGATGGCGTCGGCTCCCTCGAGCAGCGAACTGCTGAAATATTCGCCCATAAAGCCCAGGGGGATCACCAGATGCTCTATCCCGAGGTTGTGGCAATGCCAGGCGGCGCACTCCGCCTCGCGGGCGTTGTGGTTGGCGCCGTAGACGAAGGTCACGGCCAGGGCTATCTCGGCGCGGTATTCGTAAAGCATGGTGGTGGAGTCCATGCCGCCCGACAGCACTATCAGCGCGCGTTTCCCTTTGGGATACTGCGCCAGTTCGCGGGCTACGAACACCGGCTCCTCGGGAGCGGGGAGGCACTCCCCGGCCATATGGTGATGCGTTATTTCCATTTTTTCTTTTCTGTGTCGTTTAGCGGTCAGTCGGCGGCGCTCATCTCGGCCATCAGGCGCTCGCGGGCCATGGCTTCATGCTCCGGGTCGCCCCAGTTGGCAAAGGGGTGGATGGCGATGCCGCCGCGCGGGGTGAAGATACCCTTCACCTCTATGTAGCGGGGATCCATCAGCTTGCGCAGGTCCTTCATGATGATGTTCACGCAGTCTTCATGAAAGTCGCCGTGGTTGCGGAAGGAGAAGAGGTAGAGTTTCAGGCTCTTGCTCTCCACCATATCGCGCCGCGGGATGTAGCGGATGATGATCTTGGCAAAGTCGGGCTGCCCGGTCTTGGGGCAGAGCGACGTGAACTCCGGGCAATGGAAGGTGACCAGATACTCGTTGTCCGGATGCTTGTTGACGAAGGTCTCCAGCACCTCGGGCGCGTAGTGGTCGGCATATCGGGTGTGACCCTCGCCCAGGAGGGTCACTCCGCTCAGTTCGCTTTCGCTGCGACTCATAATGTATCAGTATTTAATGTCACGTACCTGCAGACGGTCGCCGGCATCCTCCACTATGCTGCGGAAGTAGCGCTCGTCGTAGCCGGGAAATTCGGGATATACCGGCATGCCGGTCTCGCTGCGGATAAACTGATGATTCTCATCGGTTTTCTTGCGGTTGCCGTCCATGAATTTCACAAACAGATAGTCGCCCAGCTGCTTGTAGGCGGTGGTGGCGCGCTCGGCCCATATGTCGGCGAGGTCCTGGGTGAGCTGCATGGCGGTCTCGTCGTCGAAGGCGGGGATCTGCTCCAGAGCCACGGCCACATCCTGCTCTATGCCGCTCTCCAGCTCGCTCTGCACGCGGCGTATGTCGGGGATCATCAGCGAGTAGCGGTTGTAGGCCTGGTTGGCCACATAGTTGTTCACCCAGAAGTTGCTGTTCCAGTCGAGGGTGTTCACATCGCCGTGGGCCAGCTGCGCCGGGGCGCGCTTCACCGAGCAGAACACCGGCAGATACACATTGGTGTTGGCGTCGTCGGTGCCGAACCACAGCAGTCCCCGCAGGTAGTGGGGCAGTTCGCTGCGGAGCTGGGCCACAAACGAGAATCCGGTTTGCTGAGTGGCGATGGCGCGCTCGTGGGTGTACTCCTTGCCGTCGACCTTGAAGGTCATCGGGCGCCAGCGGTAGGGCACCTTGTAGGGCCCGGCGCCTATGTCGTCGGTCATATTGTAGGGAGTATTCTCGAAGTGGTCGCGCATCATCCATTTCATGTCCGTGGCGGTGAGCAGGCTGTCGGGCTTCACCCACAGAGGCATCGGCTCACCCTCGGCGCGGTCGATCCACGGCAGGTAAGCGTCCATCCCTTTGGCAAACTTATTGAAATAGGCCCACACACGGGCGTCGCAGCCGCGCAGCGCGCCGAAGTCGGTCACTGCGTAGGCCTTCGAGAAGTCGAAATCCTCATCCTTCCCGTCGAAATAGCCCTGCGAACGGGCAAATTTTATCACATCCTTGCTGTAGATGGTCTCTTTGCTCTTGTCCTTCAGGGGGAAACGGTGGATACGGGGATGGTTGGCATGACCCGAGATCATCCCGTCGGGCACGCGGCGTGCCACCCACACTGCTCCCTTGTCGGTCTTCCCTTTGCCGATAAGTTCCATGATCCAGGCTTCATCGGGGTCGCCGATGGAGAACGATTCGCCCGACGAGGCGTAGCCGTAGCGGTCCACAAGGTCGGTCATCACCTTTATAGCCTCGCGGGCCGTCTTGGCGCGCTGCAGGGTGATGTAAATCAGCGATCCGTAGTCTATCAGCCCGCTGCCGGCCAGCTCCTCGCGGCCGCCCCAGGTCGACTCGGCTATCACCAGGCCGTGCTCGTTCATATTGCCCACCGTGGCATAGGTGTGGGCCACCTCCTCGATCTCACCGAGCGGTTTGCCGGTGTCCCACTCCACCACCTTGCGCATCGTGCCGGGGGCATTGTAGGCGGCAGGCTGCGTGTAGAGCTCGCCGTAAAGGTTATGTGAATCTGCGGCATAAGTCACCATCACCGACCCGTCGGCGGTGGCCCCTTTGGCCGCTATAAGGCTTGTGCAGGCCCACGCCGACATCGCCGACGCCGTCGCCGCAAGCAGAGATACTATTACTTTTTTCATCATTTTATTGTGATCCGATTGTCTCGTTTTTTACTCTTTTAATGCGTCAATAAATCTTATCATTTGCTTCAATCAGCAAATTTAGTCATTTTCCCGCAATCCCCCCTCCCCCACCCTCTTAAAAATGCAAAAATCACCTCTCCGGCTCCGGCCCGCTTTGGGAATGTACCCCGCAGAGGTGTTGTCCCCAAGTTCTCGGATCTGGAAGTCC
>ERZ779852.3108-NODE-3108-length-12369-cov-5.540604_pt1 | contig 12369 bp, 7 predicted proteins | sample MGYA00511559_ERZ779852 | MGnify/ENA primary metagenome ERZ779852 (study PRJEB29588, sample SAMEA2157977) | human gut metagenome | biome: human gut; feature: human-associated habitat; material: faeces | place: Denmark | collected 2008/2010 ...
TATGCGCAACTTTTTCATTATAAATATTTTAAGAAATTAATTCAACCAACAGGTAGAGAAAGAAAAGTTTATAGACTGGCTTTTCTACAATCTGAAACTATCGTGCTATGTAGTAGTAGAAGTGAAAATCGGTGAGTTTGACTTTGCAGATGCCGGTCAGTTAGGCGGTTATGTTGTTGCTTGTAACCATCTTCTCCGCAAGGAGGGACGTGATAACCCTACAATTGGATTGCTTATTTGTAAGCAGAAAAGCAACACATTGGCTCAATATGCTCTTGAATCAAGCAGCCAGCCTCTCGGAATATCCGAATATGAGCTTGATAAGCTCTATCCTGAAAGGGTTGAAGGAACAATGCCCTCAATCAAAGAGATAGAAGCGAAATTAGATGGTCAAATTAACGGCTAAATTGTAAATTATCAATTAATCACGATGCGCGGCTTGAGCCTCGGCGTGCACCCTATCGACTCCTTGAAGAAGCAGAGCCCCTCGGAGGGCACTCCCCCTTCCGACGAGGGGCCGATGTCGAGAATCTTCGCCCCCATCCCGGCGCAAATGCGGAAGACCTCGGGCGCAAAGCGGTGCATCACATTCATCCCGTCGCATCCGGGTACGTCGCCCCAGTATACCACCTGCATCACCCCCTGCGCCACGCGATAGACCAGCGCGGCAGCCACGTCGCGACCGCCCAGTGTCATCACTATCATTTCAGCCTCGGCCAACGCCACGGTGCGCGCCACATCGTCGAGCGTCATGCGCAGCGGGTATCCCTTCCAGGCGCGGTTGGCGGCTATCACGGCATACATCCGCTCCACGTCGGCCCTCCGAGCGCAATCGAGCAGCTCCACAGTGGCTTCCATCGCCATGGCATCGCGCATCTTGCGCCGCGCCTTCTGATTCATCCGCGATGCGGTGACTTCCTGCCAGTTGGCCTCGGTGATACCCCGCAGGTCGTAGTGGTAATTGAGGTCGGCATACATCAGACGCCCCCGGCGCACCAGAGCGCACTCCACCTTGGCCAGCATCGCCTCATCGTAGAATCCCGGCGGCAGAAATATCTCCACACTCTTCCCCAGCCCCCTGCCGTAATCGGCCACAAGCGCCGCACAGGCCTCCACCACCTCTACGGTCTGATCCTTGTTGTAGGTGAATCCGCCGAACGGAGCCGAGAACGGCGACAACAACCGCCCCCCTCTCTCGCCCAAAATCATCCCCATGCGCCATTTGCGCCCGTCGCCGCACAGCAGATAGTGCACGGCGTCGCATTTCGCGGCATTGAGTTGCGCAAACTCCATGCTGTTAAACAGATGCGTGCACCCCTTCGGAAACACGCGCCCGAACTCCTCCGCCTCCACTCTGCGTATGATCATGCCGTCGTCAGTCATCTCTTTCTCCATTTATTTGCCTCCTCTTATTTGCCTCCTCCCCCGCCCTTGTAATCACTACGATGTAGCGACGCACCACGGTGCGTCCTCCCCCAACTCATCGCGCATGCAAATATAATCAATCAATTCCTCACACCGAAATATTTGGGGATCACCCGGCACCCGGCTGCCCGGAATCCGTCTACGCCATTAGCAGTGGCGGGAAAAAACAGCGGCTTCGCGTCAATATCCTCCGATGCTGACGCGAAGCCGTATATGTTTCGTAGTGAAATAAAAGATCAGTTCTTTTTGCGGTTGCCGTAACGCGACAGGAATTTGTCGACACGACCGGCGGTGTCCACGAGTTTCTGCTTGCCGGTGAAGAAGGGGTGCGACGAGCTGGTGATTTCAAGCTTTACCAGGGGATAAGTCACACCGTCGATGTCGATGGTTTCCTTTGCGGCTACAGTCGAGCGGGTGATGAAGATTTCATCGTTCGACATATCTTTGAAAACCACTTCGCGGTAATTGGAAGGATGGAGGTCTTTTTTCATTTTATTTCGTTGTTTTTTTAATACTTGTGACGGGGGGCCGCTGGTAGGGCGGCCATAGTAATGGCTTGCAAAGGTACGCATTTTTCACGAACCAGCAAAACTTTCCGCAATTTTCTTTTCCTTTCCGCACCATATTCCATCTTTGGGGCTTGGGGAGCGATTTTAGGGATTATTCACCATAGTGGGGAAGGGAGGGGTAGGCGGTGTGGGAAAAATGTTGTATCTTTGCAGTTCGGGCCGACGTGGCCCGGCAACAAAACCATTTGCTCTCTTTATGGATTTCAAACTCGATTCGCAATACAAGCCCACGGGCGACCAGCCGCAGGCCATCGACCAGTTGGCGCAGGGGGTAGACGACGGCGCCAAGGCGCAGACCCTGCTCGGAGTGACCGGCTCGGGCAAGACCTTCACCATGGCCAATGTCATCACCCGCGTGAAGCGTCCCACGCTCATCCTCAGCCACAACAAGACACTGGCGGCACAGCTCTACGGCGAGTTCAAGCAGTTTTTCCCCGAAAACTCGGTGCAGTATTTCGTATCGTATTACGACTATTATCAGCCCGAAGCCTACATCCCCTCGGTGGACAAATACATCGAGAAAGACCTCATGATCAACGACGAGATAGAGCGTCTGCGTCTGGCCACAGTGTCGGCGCTCCTCTCGGGACGCCGCGATGTGATAGTGGTCAGTTCGGTGTCGTGTCTCTTCGGTATGGGCAACCCCGAGGACTTCAACGCCAATGTGATCGACATCCGCGTGGGGCAAAAAATAGCCCGCAACGCCTTCCTGCGCCATCTGGCCGAGGCGCTCTACTCGCGCAACGAGATAGAGCTCAACAGCGGCAATTTCCGCGTGAAGGGAGATACGGTGGACATCCGGCTGGCCTATGAGGATATCATACTGAGGGTGGTGTTCTGGGGCGACGAGATAGAGACCATCACCACTCTCCACCCGCTCGACAATGTGAGCCTCGGCACGCACGACTCCTTCCGTATCTATCCCGCCAACCTATTCGTCACCTCGCGCGAGCGACAGGCGGCGGCGCTGGCCAAGATGGAGGTGGATCTCGGCGACCAGGTGGAGTTTTTCCGCAAGGAGGCACGCGAGCTTGAGGCCCGGCGCCTCTACGAGCGCACCACCTACGACATAGAGATGATACGCGAAGTGGGCCACTGCCCCGGCATCGAGAACTACAGCCGCTACTTCGACGGCCGCCAGGCCGGCATGCGCCCCTTCTGCCTCCTCGACTATTTCCCAAAAGATTATCTCACGATCATCGACGAGAGCCACGTGACGGTGCCCCAGATTCGCGCCATGTATGGCGGCGACCTCTCGCGCAAGCAGAATCTGGTGAACTACGGCTTCCGCCTCGACTCGGCGCTCGACAACCGTCCGCTGCGCTTCGAGGAGTTTGAAAGCCTCACCAATCAGGTGATCTACGTCAGCGCCACCCCCGCCGACTACGAGCTGGAGCAGAGCGAAGGCGTGGTGGTGGAGCAGGTGATACGCCCCACCGGCCTTCTCGACCCGCTCATCACCGTGGAGCCCTCCGAGCATCAAATCGACCACCTGCTGGAGCAGATACAACTGCGCAAAGAACGCGGAGAGCGAGTGCTGGTCACCACCCTCACCAAGCGCATGGCCGAGGAACTCGACGACTACATGCACCGCCTGGAGATCAAATCGGCCTACATCCACTCCGACGTCGACACCCTCGACCGCATCCGCATCCTCGACGACCTGCGCGCCGGCACCTATGATGTGCTCATCGGTGTGAACCTGCTCCGCGAAGGTCTCGACCTTCCGGAGGTGTCGCTCGTGGCCATCCTCGACGCCGACAAGGAGGGATTTCTCCGCTCACACCGCTCGCTCACACAGACCGTGGGACGCGCCGCCCGAAATCTCAACGGCACCGTCATCATGTATGCCGACCAGATCACCGACTCCATGCGCCTCACCATCGAGGAGACGGAGCGCCGGCGCGCCCTGCAGCTGGCCTACAACGAGGAGCACGGCATCACGCCGCAGGCCATCGTCAAGGCCCGCAACCGCATCATCGGTCTCGACGAGGAGGATGTGAACCCCTCGCAGACGCCCAAGGGTGACGGCGACCGCCGCAAGGCACAGGCCCGCGTGGCAGCGTCGAAGCCTGTTCCCTACGAGAACGAATACACCTCGCAGGTCAATCTCGCCGCCGATCCGGTGATAGCCTACATGAATCCCGCCGAGCTGGAGCGCTCCATCACCCGCATGCGCGCCGACATGGTAGCCGCCGCCAAGAATATGGAGTTTATGGAGGCCGCCCGCCTGCGCGATGAGATAATCAAGATGGAAGACCGCCTCAAAGAGATCCAAAAGCAATGAGCCGCTACGACAAACCACATAAGACCGATAGGCCCAATAGGCCCACCGGGCAGAATAGGCAGGAAAGGCCCAATAGGCCCTATAAGCCCAATAGGCCGGCTGCAGGCCGACAAGGCTGCGCATCAGCCGCAGCCGCAGCCGCAGAGCGCTCCCGAGCCGATGCCTCGCCGCCCCGTCACAGACTGGCTCCCCACGTCGGTCAAGGAGGCCCGTGCCCGGGGATGGGAGGAGGGGGAGATCGATATCGTGCTCTTCTCGGGCGATGCCTATGTCGATCACCCCTCGTTTGGCGCCGCCGTCATCGGACGCACGCTCATGGAGATCGGTGGCTACAAGGGGGCTATGGTGCCACAGCCCAATTGGCAGGACGACCTGCGCGACTTCCGCAAGTTTGGCCGTCCGCGCCTCTTCTTCGGCATCTCTGCGGGAGCCATGGACTCGATGGTCAACCACTACACCGCCGCACGCCGGCGCCGCAGTGACGACGCCTACACCCCCGGCGGACGTCACGGCATGCGCCCCGACTATCCCACCATAGTCTACGCCGAGAAGCTGCGCGAACTCTTCCCCGATGTGCCGATTATTGCCGGAGGCATCGAGGCGTCGCTCCGCCGCAATTCCCACTACGACTACTGGCAGGACCGCCTGCGCCCCTCCATCCTCGCAGATGCTCCGGTGGATATGATCATCTACGGCATGGGCGAGATCCCCATCCTGGAGATCGCCCGCCGCCTCGCCGAGGGAGAGCAGATAGGCGACATCCGCGATGTGCCCCAAACCGTGGTGTGGGAGCCGCTCTCGGCCCTCCCCGCCGCCTCCGATGCCGACAACATCATCCTCCACTCGTGGGAGGAGTGCAGGGCCGACAAGCGCAAGCAGTCGGCCAATTTCCGCCACATAGAGCAGCAGAGCAACCGCCGCCACGGCGCCACCCTCTGGCAGCAGCATGGCGACCGCGCCGTGCGCGTCAACCCCATGTGTCCGCCGATGACCACCGAGCAGGTCGACCGTTCGTTCGACCTCTCCTACACCCGCCTCCCCCATCCACGCTACAACGGCAAGCGTATCCCGGCCTACGACATGATACGCCACTCGGTGTGCATGCACCGCGGATGCTTCGGCGGATGCGCCTTCTGCACCATCTCGGCTCATCAGGGCAAGTTTATCGCCTCGCGCAGCGAGGCTTCGATCCTACGCGAGGCCGAGGCCATCACCCGCATGCACGATTTCAAGGGATATATCTCCGACCTCGGAGGCCCGTCGGCCAACATGTACCGCATGGGGGGCAAAGACACCTCAATCTGCGAGAAATGTCTGCGTCCGAGCTGCCTCCACCCCAAACCGTGCCCCAATCTCAACACCGACCACTCCTCGCTGCTTCACGTCTATCATGCCGTCGACGCTCTGCCGGGAGTGAAAAAGTCGTTTATCGGCAGCGGCGTGCGCTACGACCTCTCCATGCACCACACCGGCGACCCCGCCGTGGATGCCGCCAACCGCCGCTACAACGAGGAGCTGATCCTCAACCATGTGAGCGGCAGACTGAAGGTGGCCCCCGAGCACACCGAGGACAGCGTGCTCGAGGTGATGCGCAAACCCTCGTTTCAGTTCTTTTACGACTTCAAGCGCATTTTCGACCGCGTCAACGCCCGCTACGGCCTCCGTCAGCAGCTCATCCCCTACTTCATCTCGTCGCATCCCGGATGCCATGAGACCGACATGGCCGAACTGGCGATCAAGACCCGCGAACTTGACTTCCACCTCGAGCAGGTGCAGGACTTCACCCCCACCCCAATGACCGTAGCCACCGAAATCTACTATTCCGGCTACCATCCCTACACCGGCGAGCGCATCTTCACCGCCCTTACCCCCGCCGAGAAGCTCGCCCAGCGCCAGTACTTCTTCTGGTACGACCGCACCTACCGCGCCTCCATCACCGCCTCGCTCCGCCGCCTCAACCGTCCCGACCTCCTCCGGCGACTCTTCCCACGCTGATACGCGACAAAGAGGGTGTATTATGACGCCGGCTTGCAGGCAAGTGTCATCCCGGTTTGGGAGCTGACACTGAAAAAAAGCTGCGCCGTGGATTCCGGAAGAATCTGCGGCGCAGCTTAATGTGTTATCTTACAGGCTCGTTGCTCCGTTGCCGGTCAGCCGGCTATGTCGGCTGCGACAGCCTGACAAAGAAGCGGAGAATTGATTATTCGAACTCGATGAGGGGGGCGTCGGTGCCGACAACGTCGTCGACGGCGACGAAGACGCGCTTCACGGTGAGGTCGCGCTCGGCCTCAAGGTCGTTCTCCATCTTCATTGCCTCGTAGACGAGCATCTTCTGGCCCTTCTTCACCTTGTCACCGGCCTTGACATCGAGCTCTACGATGCGGCCGCCCATCGGAGCGCGGAACACTTCGCCGGTGATGGGCTCGTCGGCTACGGCAGCCTCAGCAGCCTTTGCCTCAGCTTTGGGCTCCTCTTTGGGCTTGTTTGCCTCATACTCCTCCTGACGGCGGTTGCGCAGGAATTTGTTGGCCACATTGGGAAGCAGCTCCATGAGCAGCTCTTCCTCGGTGTTGACAGCCAGCTTGGTGCCGCCGAACTCGGGGAGCACGGGATTTTCGGGTTTCTTGTATTTGGTCACGTCGTAGGCGTGCTCGGCAGCGTCGCCGGTGATCTTCTCGCGGAAAGCGGGATCGATGGGGGCCGGAGTGTGGCCGTATTCACCCTTTACCAGCGAGATAAACTGGTTGGAGGTGTTGGTGTAGTCGGGGTTGCCCTTCTTGCGGTCGATGGCGAGGTTCACAGCCTGAGCACCGACAATCTGGCTTGTAGGCGTTACCAGAGGCACCAGACCGGCATCGCGGCGCACCTTGGGGATGAGCTTCATGGCATCCTCCAGGAGGTCCGACGAGTTGAGGGCCTTGAGCTGAGCCACCATGTTGGAGTACATGCCGCCGGGCACCTCGGCCTCGCGGACCAGCAGGTTGGGTGCGGGGAATCCGAAATAAGCCTCGATGGCGTGGCAGGCGTCGAGCAGCTCGGCCTCGTTGCCGGCCTTGGCGGCAGCGATAGCTTTGTCGAAGAGTGCGTCGACCTCGGCGGGAAGGGTGTCATGAAGCGGGTCGAAGCGCTTGGGGAAATGGTCCTTGTGGAGGTCGAAGTCGGCCAGATTGCGGCGCACGCCTTCCAGACGCTCGCGAATCTCGCCTACCATCTCCATGTTGACATCTACCTCTACGCCGAGCTTCTTGCAGAATATGTAGACGAGCTCGATGGCGGGAGCGGCAGTGCCTTCGCCGAACCACCAGATGTTGGTGTCGAGGATGTCGACGCCGTTGAGCACAGCCATCAGCGACGAAGCCAGGCCGTAGCCCGGGGTGCAGTGGGTGTGGAAATCTACAGGCACCTTAAGCGACTGCTTGAGTTTGCCAATGATCGAAGCGGCGCGGAGCGGGTTCACCAGACCGGCCATATCCTTCAGGGTGATGATCTTGGCGCCGAGACGCTCCATCTCCAGAGCCTTGTTTACGAAATATTCGTCGGTGAAGATCTTCTCGGGAGCCGCCTCCTTCTTGCCGAAGAGCGAAGCGAAGAAGCCCTTCTTGGCGGGAGCTTCCTCCTTGGGATCGACGGTGTAGCATACGGCGCCGTCGGCGATGCCGCCGAGCTGGTTGATCAGGCGGATACTCTCCTTTACATTGTCGATATCGTTGAGTGCATCGAAGATACGCATCACGCTGAGGCCGCTCTTGATGGCCTCTTTATAGAACCCTTCGAGCACCGAGTCGGGGTAGGGCACATAGCCGAAGAGGTTGCGGCCGCGCGACAGGGCTGAAAGCAGCTGATCGGGGCCTACGGCCTTGCGGATGGTGCGCAGGCGGGTCCAGGGGCTTTCGTCGAGATAGCGCATCACAGAGTCGGGCACGGCACCGCCCCACACTTCCATGATGTAGAATCCGGCATCCTTGTAGAGAGGGAGCAGCGGATCGATGTCCTGTTGTTTCAGACGGGTGGCGAACAGCGACTGCTGGCCGTCACGCAGAGTGAGATCTCTGATTTTAAGCTTCTTTGTTACCATAACCTTTTAATTGTTAGTGTTTGGTTTGGAATATCCTCTTCCCTGGCATGCGTCGGGTCAGTGACCTTCAGCATGCTACCGGCCCTCACACGGCGCAGAGCCGGGGCCGGACAATCTGATTTTTACCTTGAAATTCAATCGCAAAATTAATAATTATTTCCAAATTATCAATCGCCAAAATTATTTTCTGCTCAAAAACGCCTGTTTTTCATAGCTTTGAGTGAAATATTTTCCATCTGCCAGCAATTTCGCCGCAAGGTCATGGGTATCTGTCTTTCCGTAAACTTGAATCAGTTTGTCGGCCGGCTTTTGACCGGCTCTATGTGGAGAATGATGTGAGTAAGCTGACCGAAGCGCGCGCGCAGCTTGCGCTCTATGACTTTGGTGAGTTCGTGTGCTTCGGCCACGCGCATGTCCGGATCCACGCGTATATCGGCTTCGATAGCCATGCGGTTGCCTATCTTGCGGGTGTGAATGTTGTGCGGGTTGCTGATGCCGGGTGTGCTGAGGATTATGTCGAGAATTTCGTGCTCAGTTGCTGCGTCGAGCGACTTTTCGAGCAGCTCGTCGAGTGCGGGCACGATGAGCTGCCATGCCACTTTTATTATGAGCAGACTGACGATGGCTGCGGCTATCGGATCGAATACTACCCAGCGGGGGCCTAAGGCTATTGCGCCCCCGATGCCGACCGCTGTGGCGATCGACGACAGCGCGTCGGAGCGGTGATGCCACGCGTTGGCTATGACGGCGTCGCTCTCGACCTGACGGCCCACATGTCGAGTGACTCTGTAGAGAAGTTCCTTGACGACAATCGACAGCAGCGCGGCCCATAATGCTATCATGCCGGGTGCCTGCAGATCTTCTCCCATAAAGAAGAATCCGTAGATCTTGCGGCAGCCTGACCAGAACAACCCGATGCCTACAGCCATCAGCGCTATGCCGATGATGGCTGTGGCCAGTGTCTCATATTTCCCGTGACCGTAGTCGTGCGACTCGTCTTTCGGCTTGGCGGAGATTTTCACGAACACCATGACCACAACGTCGGTGACGAAATCCGAAAGAGAGTGCACAGCGTCGGCCATCATGGCGCCGCTGTGACCCACGATGCCAGCCACAAACTTGAATATGAGCAGCAGCAGATTGCCGACGGAGCCAAGCAGCGTCACGCGCATTATCTTTGGGGTACGTTCCTCTTGAGTAAGCATGATGGCGACAAAAGTACAACTTTGACATTAAGATACTTCATGCGGTATTCATTTAATACCAGAACAAATATAGTACCTGTTGGATGAATTGATTTCTTAAAATATTCATACTGAAAAAAGTTACGCATATCGCTTATATTCAGCAAATTAGTGGTGACCAAACCATTGATTGCTATCATCGCGCATATGCACAACTTCAACGTAAAGTTCGGCAAAAGACTCGGCATATACAAGAAATTTGCCGAAAATCGTGTCAATGAACCGGGTAATGTACCCCGCAGAGGTGTTGTTCCCAAGTTCTCGGATCTGGAAGTCATCGCTCTTTCAGCCGCGGCCAAAGTCTCGGCTCTCACCGTCATGCAATATGTATATTTCGTTAATCATCGGAATATCGGTCAAGTCAAATATGCACTAATGTAATTCATCCAACAGGTTTCCTATATATCAAATCATAAACAACTTTTCCGCTCAAAATCGCTGTTTTTCATCTCTTTGTGTAAAATAATTATCCCTCTGCCCGCAATTTCGCCGCAAGGTCATGGCTCAAGGCGATTCGTCAAATGTTAAATCGTGTTATTATTTGGACTCATTTCATATAAACACACCCTCTTTTCACGGATTTTTCACGTACTTTGCATCACCGAAACAGTAACATTCTCTCTCCCTCCCCTCTCTCCGGTCTTTCTCCTACATTTACGTCAACAACTTATCCTACCCGCCATGCGTCTATCCGATCTCAAATCAGGCCAAGAGGCCGTCATAGTCAAGATACTGGGCCACGGCGCCTTCCGTAAGCGCGTCATGGAGATGGGCTTCGTCAAGGGCCGCAAAATCACCGCCATCCTTTCGGCTCCGCTCCGCGATCCGGTAAAATACCGGCTGATGGGCTACGAGGTGTCGCTGCGGCGCAGCGAGGCCTCGATGATCGAGGTCATCCCCTACGACGAGAGCGAGGACACCGAGCGACCCTCGAGCGAAGGGCGCCTCGAAACCACCGAGGAGGCCGACCGCCGTCAGCGCGAGCGCTACGAAGGACAGCGCCACATCATCAACATCGCTCTCATCGGCAACCCCAACTGCGGCAAGACCTCCCTCTTCAATATCGCCTCCGGCGCCCAGGAGCATGTGGGCAACTACAGCGGCGTCACCGTCGACGCCAAGTCGGGTGTCTTCCGCCACGGCGGCTACACCTTCAACATAACCGACCTCCCCGGCACCTACAGCCTCTCGGCCTACTCGCCCGAAGAGCGGTATGTGCGCAAATATCTGCGCGACAACAGCCCCGACGTCATCGTCAATGTGGTCGACGGCTCCAACCTCGAACGCAATCTCTATCTCACTACCGAACTCATCGACATGGACTACCCCATGGTGATAGCGCTCAACATGTTCGACGAGATGCGCGCCAAAGGGGTAAAATTCGAGTATGAGAATTTCGGCAACATGGTGGACGTGCCTGTGGTCCCCACGGTGTGCCGCAACGGCGAGGGGATCGACCGCCTCTTCGACACCATCATCGAGGTGTACGAGCGTCGCCACACGGCAGTGCGCCATGTGCATGTGCGCCTCGGCAACGACCTCGAGGAGGTGCTCACCGAGGTCAAAGACCGCATCAAGGCCGATAAATCGATCCACCAGCACTACTCTCCCCGCTACCTCGCCATCAAGCTGCTCGAAGGGGACCCCGAGGCCGAGGAGGCAGTGCGCCAGTCGGCCGGGGGCGACGAGATCATTGCCCTGCGCGACAAGCAGTTGCATGAGTTTGAGCGCACCCATCCCGACGAAGATGTATCCTCGATCATCGCCGCAGAGAAGTACGGTTTTATCTCGGGCGCTCTCGCCGAGACCCTCGAGACACCCACGCTCAATCATGCCGACCGCACCCATGTGATCGACGCCGTGGTCACCAACCGCCTTTTCGGATTTCCCTTCTTCCTGGCGGTGATGTTTTTCGTATTCTGGTTCACCTTCACCGTCGGCAGCTACCCGCAGGACTGGATACAGACCGGAGTAGACTGGCTCGCCGCGATGGTCAACGACAATATGCCCGACGGCCCGCTCAAAGACCTGCTGGCCAACGGCATCATCGGGGGCGTAGGAGGAGTCATCGTGTTCCTGCCCAACATCCTCATCCTCTTCTTCTTCATCTCCTTTATGGAGGATTCGGGCTATATGGCGCGAGCGGCCTTCATCATGGACCGTCTGATGCACAAGATCGGGCTCCACGGCAAATCGTTCATCCCTCTGGTGATGGGCTTCGGCTGCAATGTGCCCGCCATCATGGCCTGCCGCGCCATCGAGAGCCGCTCGTCGCGCATCATCACCGTGCTTATCACCCCCTTCATGAGCTGCTCGGCGCGTCTGCCGGTGTATGTGCTCCTCATAGGCACATTTTTCTCGGCCAATGCGGCGCTGGTGTTCTTAGGGATGTATATCATAGGTGTGCTTGCTGCCATGCTGACAGCCAAAATGCTCCGCAAATTCTTCTTCAAGCGCGACGAGACCCCGTTTGTCATGGAGCTGCCCCCCTACCGTGTGCCCACCATGAAGACCACCCTGCGCCACATGTGGGGCAAAGGTAAGGAGTATCTCAACAAGATGGGAGGCATCATTCTGCTGGCTTCCATCATCGTGTGGGCGCTCAATTTCTTCCCCCTGCGCGACGCCAATCCGGCCGATATAGCCGAACTCAACACCGAGGAGAGCGACGAGATCAATCCCGAGCGCGATTCCTACCTCGAGATGATGGGCAAAGCCGTCAACCCCATTCTGGAGCCGCTCGGCTTCTCGTGGCGCGCCACAGTGGCC
>ERZ779852.3113-NODE-3113-length-12355-cov-2.778130_pt1 | contig 12355 bp, 15 predicted proteins | sample MGYA00511559_ERZ779852 | MGnify/ENA primary metagenome ERZ779852 (study PRJEB29588, sample SAMEA2157977) | human gut metagenome | biome: human gut; feature: human-associated habitat; material: faeces | place: Denmark | collected 2008/2010 ...
TCCCGTCGCCGTCCTGCATCACATACTCCTTGCCCTCGCTGCGGACAAGGCCCTTTTCCTTGCAGGCGGTCATGGAGCCGTTCGCCTTCAAATCGTCAAAGGAAACGATCTCCGCGCGGATGAAGCCGCGCTCAAAGTCGCTGTGGATCTTACCGGCAGCCTGCGGCGCTTTCGTGCCCTTGCGGATCGTCCACGCGCGGCACTCGTCCGGGCCGGCGGTCAGGAAGGAAATCAGCCCGAGCAGATCATAACATTCGGCGATCAGGCGATCCAGACCGCTCTTGCCGATGCCCATTTCCTCGAGGAACATGTCCCTTTCCTCGTCATCCATCTGCGCGATGTCCTCTTCGATCTTCGCGGAGATGACCAGCACCTTGGCATTCTCGCCCGCGGCGATGGCCTTCACATCCGCCACGCCGGGGAGACTGTCCTCGTCCTTGCCGAGGTCGTCTTCCTTGATGTTGCAGGCGTAGATCACCGGCTTGGTGGTCAGCAGGAACCACTCGCGGGCAATCTCGCGCTCCTTGTCCGTCATTGGGCAGGTGCGCGCGGGCTGGAGATTATCCAGATGCGCCAGCAGCTTTTCGCCCAGCGCGGCCTCATCGGCAAAGCGCTTTTCGCCGCTCTTGAGCATCTTCGCCGCGCGCTCGGCGCGCTTGGCGACCGTCTCGCGGTCGGCGGCGATCAATTCGAGGTTGATCGTCTCGATGTCGTGCTGCGGGTTCAGGCTGTCCGCGTGGCGGATGATATCCGGATCCTCAAAGCAGCGAACGACATGCACAATCGCCTCGCACTCGCGGATGTGGGAGAGGAACTTGTTGCCCAAGCCCTCGCCGTGGCTCGCGCCCTTGACCAGACCGGCGATATCGACAAACTCAATGACGGCCGGGGTCGTCTTCTTCGGGTGATACATGGCGGAAAGCTCATCCAGCCGCTCATCCGGCACGGCGACGACGCCGGTGTTCGGCTCGATGGTGCAGAACGGGTAATTCGCCGCTTCCGCGCCCGCCTTGGTGATTGCGTTAAACAGAGTGGATTTGCCGACGTTCGGCAGACCGACAACGCCCAATTTCATATATGTTTACAACTCCTTTATTTACTCACTTTTTCAAGTGTTCTCTATGCTATTCCGCACCAATTTGGCACCAATTCCGGCTTTCTAGTTTCCCAGCGCCTGAAACTGCGCCACGGCATCGACCAACGAATCGTCTGTGACATGAACATACCGATCCATTGTTGTTTTGATGCTGGCATGACCCAACAGTTTTTGCAGCACCTTTGGCTGCATCCCTCTTTCAATCGCTCGCGTCGCGTAGGTATGCCGCAGAGCGTGCATACAGAATCGTTCAATGCCCGCTTCATCGCACAGCTTATACAAATGCGTGTCGTAGGAACTGTTCTTGGCAGGTTCACCCGTGCGCCAGTTGACGAACACCAGATCACGCATGATGAGATTCTTCTGCACTCCACTGCGTCGATCCATATACGGCAGCACCATTTCAAGCAACGGCGCTTCCTTTCGGATTTCTCGCTCGGCATAGCATGCTTCCAGAACGTCATACGCCCGGTCAGTCAGAGGAATCGTCCGATAACTGGCTTTTGTCTTTGGCGGTCCAGCTCGCCAGACACCGTTCTCATGACGATATTCCAGCGTCTTACTGATGGTCAGTCTGCGCCGCTTCCAATCAATCGAATCCCACGTCAGCCCAATCATCTCCGCAGTGCGCAATCCCGTTTCCAGCAGCAAAACATATTGCCGATAGTTGTGGGAACGCTGAGCAACTTCCAGAAACTTCGTCTGCTCGTCAATCGTCAGGAAATGAATATCATCTGGCGCGCGAAGCGGCTTATTCACCTTTACGCCTTCCAACGGATGCTTGATAATCATGTCGTTGATCAATGCGGCCTTAAACATCGTTCCGATTGTGATGTACGTCTGACGGATAGTCGAGCCTGCATAATGTGCTTCCATGCTGTTAAATACAGCCTTACAGTGCATCGGCTTCACATCACATAACATCATATTTCCGAGAACAGGTTTAATGTTATGCACATACCTGTCACGGTAATTTCGGATGGTATTAGGTGCTAAATCTCGAATCAGATTTTCCATCCAGAATTGGAACCATGCGTCCACCGTTATCGTTGAACATGTCGGCAAGCCATTATGACGATCCGCGTATTGGGCATCCGCAAAAAGCCAGTTTCTCGCTTCAGGCAGCGTGTCGAAGTGCTTTTCTCGGCGCTTTCCATTCTTCGCGCAAAAACGTGCCGTATACTTTTTGTCTTTTCTTTGGCTGATCCCTTTTCCGCACTTTCTGCCTTTCAGGTCCCTACCCATCGTTCAAGTTCCTTTCTTATACCTATAAGAAAAGAGCCCAACACGGTTACTGATTATAACACAACCCTACCCTTTTCTCAAGGTACGCCCCGATTTTCCTTGCGATTTCTACCTCAAATCGCGAATTTTCCGCGAATATACTGTTCAAATTCCACTCTCTTGACCAGTTTCCGCGTTCCAATGTACAAAACGAACGGGCAATTCGGCATTTTCAACAAGGAGTCGATTTTGTTGATGCCGATGTTGCTGTATTCTGCCGCTTCACGAATCGTCAGTGTCATTTTGCACTGAATCGGGACGTTTTGAATCCGATCACTGTCATTTCTAATATTCAGTTCCATTTGATTTAACCTCCATCTATCATTTTGTCGTTCGCCCTTCAAAGACAACATCTGTTTATGTTTCCACGCATCTCAAGCCGCCTTGGGCAAGGCGTCATAGCTTTGCAGCTCCCCTCAAATCTTCGAGAGGCCGTGAGGAAGTATCATGATCCCCCATGCCGTCGTCGCGTCCAACTTGCCAAATTGGATTCAGACTACATGAATCGCTCCGGCTATGCCATCGTCGCGCTGCTGCCCTGCCGCTCTTGCATGGGTTTCGTACTTGAGATTGCGATTATGCACTTATCAAAGATCAAAAGGATTTCTTTTAAGTGTTTTCTTCACCTCTGTGCATCCTCACTTGCAGTCTTTCATTCCCATATAACACGAAGTCATCGCTTCGCCGAATCACAATTCTTTTCCGTTTCATGGGAAAAGTCTTGTTTCGCGCTCATCATAGCATGTTCATATCTTTTTCGCAAAAAATTGAAATTCATTATATTTATATAACCTTATAAATAAGGGCAGTTCCCAACTTAGAACTGCCCTGTCTTTTTTGTTACCCTTGTTTCACTTTGAACGCACCCCAAGCCGCTTTCGGCAAAGCGTCATAGCTCCGCCGCGCCATTTGACGAACGCAGCAGAAACTCCCCTCCAGTCATCGAGGGGCTGTGAAGAAGTATCATTATCCCCCATGCCGTCGTCGCGTCCGATTTGCCAAATCGGGTTCAAGCCGCATGAATCGCTCCGGCTATGCCATCGTCGCGCTGCCTGCTTCGTCGCTCCTGCATGAGTTTCGTACTTAGGTTGCGGTATGCCGTTGTCAAGGTACAAAAGCGCTTCCTAATTAAGCCCTTCACCTATCACGCTTAAAACGGCACTTTTGCACCCTGTTTTTCAAAGAAAAATTTAATTTTCTTTTTAGCCTGTCTGATTGACTTGGAAACATTCTGATGGGCTACACCTTCCTGTTCTGCAATCTGTTCAACTGTCATCCCTCGAATCACATACAGCGTTAATCTCTTAAATTGCCGCTCTGTCAGAATGGCTCTAATCGTCGTCTCATCCACAAATATATCTTTTTGTTTATCTTCTTCCTGCACGGAAAATTCCTTTCCATCCAACCCATAAATCACATGGTCATAATCCCTGCGCATCGCTTTTTCCGTCTGCTTGTAATCTGCGTCCGACCATGCTTTCCAGCGTCGAAACTCTTCTTCGCTTTCAAAATCGCTTTGAGTCAGAACAACCTCGTCTGCCGCACCCGCATAAACAATCGCATCTGCCCGTTTCTTGTTACGAGCGACATCGTTTTTCTTATCAAACATTGCTTGTTCCTTTCTGTCATGCGAAAAATTGCAAAACAGAAAGGCGGCGGATCGCAGCAATGTCGATCTCTTTTGAGCATCAAAAAAAGCACTGAACGAGATTCATACTCGCTCAGTGCAAATTCTGTTGTTGAGAAAAGCTCGTGCAGCCTGTTTTCTGCACGAGCCTTATACTTATTTAATCAAAAGTATAAGTATTGGATAGCGCTGGGATTGATGAACTTCCAGCTTTAATTGTTGCTCTTACATAATACGTTCCCGCTGATGTAATATATTCTGAAATATCGCATGACGTTAACATATTTCCAACTGTATCTTCTGGAATTCCATTAGGCATATTACAAACAAACTCCCCTTTATTTCCATTCTTTCGATACAATCTGCATGATGTAACAGACACTTTATAATCCGGGCTCGTGAGCAACACATTATATGTTATCTTTTTTCTTTTGCTCAATATCAAAGAAATTGAATTTACTTCTTCACTTGCATACGGTGTTATTCTTTCAGCGTATGCACTCAGTACAATTCCACAAATTAGAAAGGTCGCGATAATCGTTGATACAATTCTCTTAATTTTCATTTTTTACTCCAACCACTGACTCAATTATTCTGTCGGTTTCCTCTGAATCCGGGAAAAATAAAGTATAGCTTCTCAAGTCAACAATCCACGATGCAACAACTACATCAATATTCTTTGAAACATATACCTCAATATTTCCCACTTTAACTACTTTACCATTCGAACTCTGTTGAATTTCATCCGATACGGATTCAATATTTTCGTACTGAACGCATTGATACAAGAAAGTCTTTTTTCTTCCTTCAGAAAAATATTGTTCAGTATAAAACTGTGTCCCATTTATTTTCGAATATTTATATTCTCCATTTTTCCATCCTTTTGGAATGTAATTCAGCATGATTTCTCGAACACCTGGAATTTGAGCAATCATTTCTCGATCTGACGTTATAATTGAAATATCGTCATCACTATTTTCAGCAATGGCTTCTTTCATCATTCCCGGATCGACTTCATTTCCATTTAGACGGTAGACCTCGCCTCCATCCACCGTTTGTCCTTCAATCCATTTGCAGCTCAGCAGCGTCTGTCCAGCTATCGGCAACACAATCACCACGGCGACAAGGCAGAATACCGCCGCCAGCACCTTAGCCGAATGCCCGTGTCCATTCGCTGTCTGTTTTTCGCGCTTATGCAGCGCCGAATCCAGTTTTAGCCTTGCCACCTCCTTCTTGCTGGTATAATGCTCCCCTGTCGTGAGGAACCATTGCAGGTCAATACAGGCTTGAATTAGTTCTCTATCTCGCTTTCCTTCTGGCCGGGCGCTTTCGGCATCAATAATCGCGTCCAACCGATTCAGCATCTCCTGCTGTGAAAGTCCCTGCGTTTTCAGGCTTTCCAAAAGCTCTGCGCCTTTGTTAGTTGCCATGTACTGTTCCTCCCTACTTTATAATTTGACGAATGATCAAAAGCGTACCTAAAATACACAAAATAAAATAATTTTTTCCCTGTTCCACCAACCGTGCTTTCTTTCGGATTCTGCGAATCGCCGCTCGAATCCCTTCCAGCGTTCCGCCGTTGGCTTGCTGAATCTCTCGTGCACTTTTCTCGCACATAAAATAATCCTCAAAGATTTCCTTCTCGTTCAAAGAAAGCATCTTGAGGATCATTTCAATTTTCTCACGCTGTTCCTGCTGCTCATACCATTCTTCGAGACGTTTCTGTGCCCTTTTATCTTCAATCTGCATCACCGCCGGATCATCAATATCCGCTGCCTGTCGAGACATCTTCGTCGATGCGCGCATCCGAAGATTATCAATCTTGTTATAAACCGTTTGCGTGAGCTACCCCAAAATACATGGATGATGCTTGAGCTGTCCCTACTTGCTCCACGCCATTTCAAATGCTTCGATCACACAATCTTCAATTTCATTTCGCAGAATCGGATCATTTCCCGCGCGCCGTTTCGCTCTTACGACCAGAATATCGTAGTTCTCGGCGAAACATTCGTGAATCCATTGATCCCTATCTTGTATGCTCATGGATTTTTCTCCCCGCGCATAGCTTCAATCAATGTCTGCATTGTTCGACAGACGACGTCTTTCTGGTTTTCATCACAGGCCATCAGCATACTTATAACCTGTTCACACTTTACATCTGCCTGATGCTTATCCATCTTGAAATGGTAGTCTGCTGACATATCCAAAGCATTGATAAGGGTATACAGCGTTTCAGCCGTTGTGTTCACTTTTCCTTTTTCGATTCTTTCAATCGTTCGCTCGGATAAGCCTGTTTTCTCACTCAATACGCGTCGAGAATACCCTTTATGCTGTCTGGCTTCCCAAATACAGGAACCGATGTGCTCAATCACGTCATTACGCACTGTATTCACCTCGGTTTAATCCTATAATACCAGATTTTCAGCTTCAACCACCTTGTAGTTCCAACAATATGTAATTATAATTCCAAATTCGTACCATTACGGTTCCAAACATCCTCTATCTAAGGGTGTAACCATAAAAATCACCTTTCTTGCCTTTTCAACCACGCGCAGTTTTCTTCTCCGCATGGTGCTTTTAGAAACAAACTGGCCTTTTTCCCGCTGCATTTCAAACAACGTATCTATGGACTTTCCTTTTCCGTAATACTCCTCAATGAGCCATCTTTCTTCCATATCCATACTTTCAACCACAACATCATAAAGTTTCAGGTTCTCCCGCACCTTTTTGAGCCTCTCCTCCAAAAACTGCTTCTGTTCCTGTGCCTGAGTCCTTTCTTCTGCCGCCTTCTCGCGAAAGTCGCTTGCCGCCCGTTCGGTTTTACTACCAAACCTGGATTGTGCGCGTGGCATCCCGGCTTCCTGTATCGTTCCAAGTTCCATGCTTTCAATCACATCATTTTCATTGTCATCCATTTTCAACTGTTTTATCCTACGCTGCAAGGCTTTTTCCACACCCAGAAGTTCGCGATGGCTTTTAAGCAGCCATTCCGCGTCCACCATTTTGCTTTCCTCCCATACGTATGTCATCGTGTGCTATGCATCGAAATAACTTCTGATGCACCTTCTGATTCGATAATGCGCGTTTCTAATTGTGCCCTGTGGAATACGAAGTTTTTCTGATATTTCAACAAGCGACATTTCTTCTTCATAAAAAAGTCTTATAATCTGCCAGTAGTATTCCGGCCAGACATTCGCCTGTTTCTCCAAAATTCTTTCTAAATCCATATGCATCAGGAGTTCGTTTTCAAACATTTCTTCATACTTCACCTCTCCAATTTCTGCGCACATCAGCCTTTTTCTTCGCTTCATCTCCTTCCACGCGCTCCGTTTCGCCACCGTGATAAGCCATGATAATAGCCTGTCCGACCTTCTGATCTTCTTCGCCTGAACCAACGCCTGCAAATACGCATACTGGACGCATTCTTCCGCAATATCCTCCGGACAGCACCTTGTTTGAATATAATGTACCAGCTTTCTATGTGTCTGTTCATCAATTTGGTTCAGCTCTTTCCGGATATCATCGGTAGTCATCAGTGCTTCCTCCGTGCAGCCTAACCCTTCATCTCCTCACGTCGGATTGTGGGTAGGTACTACACAGTGCAGAAGCGCATCTGATTCGTTGCAAAAAGGAGCTGAACTCTTTTTTCCAGCTCCAAACCGCCTTTTCTTCTTCCATCTTTTGTTTATTTCTCCAATGAATATGCTTTTTAGGGGCGTTGCCCCTCCATTACATAATTTGGAGAATTGAGGAAAATGGACTCATTTCACCAAAAAGGCATAAAAAAATCAGCGCCTGCCAAGAAAGCAAGCGCTGATTGTTATTCCTTATAGAAAGGACATCATTTTTTAATATGAAAGTTCATTTTTATTTGAATCAAAAAATCTCACGGGGCCACCATTAGATGCCTTTGAATTATCATAATAATAGTGTAGGCACTCATAACACGTTGCACACCTTCCAATTCTGATCATATATTCGCATCCGTTTTGAAGCAATCTACCAGACTTCGATTTGCCTGCACTATTCTTACTTCCTGCAACATAGTTTGCTTCAAAAATTGCTCCCTTATAGCTTTCCATCCACACATTGTGGACAGCCTCCATATCTTCTGTTACTTTCTTATTTTCAGAAATATAACTTGGTGCGTAAGCCTGCATTTTTGTTGTAATATCATATCCCATAGCATCGTTCTTAGGTACGAGCAAAAAATGCCATGTGTATGTTTTAATCGCCATATTAATTGCTTTTCGTGCTTCTCCATCAAATTCTTTACCCCGGCACTCACCCGCTGATACCGCAAGGATGTAGTTCCAGAAATTCAGCACTTCAATATTACTCCCCCCATTAAAATAATTCATCAATCGAACTTTATCAGTATCCTTAGGAATGGTTCTTTCATTTAGCACTGCTCTCCCTGAAGTTTTTGTTCCAATCAGTTCACCATTGCTGGTTCTAAAAATCCCATTTCTCCTGTCTTCCATATTTTTTACAGCGTATTTATAGTTTTCAGAAAAAACATACCCCTTCTGAAGAAGTTCCTCCGGTTCCGCAATTTGTATCATTTCTTCAATTTTCCATTCATCGCCATACTTTACAAACGACACCAGCTTAAAATTAATGCCATTTCCAAAATATTTCGTATTAGTTCTTGTCTGTGCTTCAAGTTCGAGTACGAGAACAACAGGTTCTTCACCATATTCATCGTATAACATTCTCTTTGCATCCTCAAATCGAATTTCATTAGTGTTTCGAATGAAAATGGTTTCGATGTTATAGACACCTTCATTTTCCATTGGTTTATCGGCTTGTCGCATCAATGCATTACAGGTAAGAGGTTCATAGCACTGCGCCGTCTCTCTATATTTCTTCTCATTGATGCTTGCACTCCATTTTTCCAAAAGTTGTTTAATTTGATTGTTCATTTTTATTCCTTCTTTCTGTTTCACTCTTTTGATTAATTTTTGTGTTATATTTTACGTCTAGTTTTATAGCAATAGAAAGTAATGGAAAATCGATACTTTAAGTCACATTTCAAATTTTGTCCCTCTTGAAAAAATCCAGACACTTTTGATATAATAATTCACAGAATATCAAATTCGAAAAGGGGGATCGAAATGGTTAAAAAAGCACTCTTTTTCTTAATCTTATTCGCTTTATCTGTGCTCTTTATGCTCACAAAACCCACTCTTCACATTTGGTCGTATGACAAGATTCAAATGCAGATTCCTTCAAATTTGGAAGTTCATGATACTTTTATATCCGATACTACAGGTAAAATTGTCGCTGAAATTGAGCCATCTGATTTCGACATGGAAAGGTTAGAATCTGAGTTTGATTATTCATCTGAAAAAGAATGTGCAGAGCGTTATTTATGGACTTCCCGTTTATATGTAGATGATGCAGCTTCCGAAACTCTACACATAAAAGATTCATTTAACGTTTATATCTATTCAGGTTATTTTCAGATCTCCGATACCGAATCTCAAAATGTGTACATTCTCTTAATACCGCATAACAAAATAAAACGTATTTATACCGTAACATTATACGCCTACTATTTCGATTTTGCTTCCGTCCTATCTATTGCCAACAGTATCTCATTGCTGGATTAAAAGAAGGTGCATTTCTTTTCATCGAATTGCATCTCCAATTAAAGTATTTCATTCCTTTTTGACAGGCTTTCCCAGCACAATTTCCCGTGCTGCAATCGCCACGTTGCTTCTCTGCGTCAAACGCCCATCTACCGCTACAAGATCGCCCTGATGCAGATTCTCATTGACCCATTCTGCCAAACGATTCCAGCAGTGGATGGTGTACCGCTCTTTCTGCCATTCGCCTGCCCGATTCTTGTGCCGGGTTTGGAGCTGGAATTCTGCATGAACGATCTGTTCGTTTACTTTGTGCGCAACTACCGGCTCCGCAATCAAGCCGGACAATTCAACATGGTTCATAACTTTTCTCCTTTCTTTTTCTGTAACATTCATCCTTTTTTGATTAACCATATTTCATAGAGCACGCCTCCTTTTTCCCATCAAAAAAACAGCCGCTCTCTGCCGCTGTCTCTTATAACAACCATTTTCGTGGATAAGTTAATGCTTCTTTGGTTTGATCCCCGACAATCCCATCCACTTTTAGGCCAAACTGCGCACCACTGATCTTTTGAAAGCCTCGCACTGCCGCTTCCGTTTGTGCGCCAAATACGCCGTCAGGTTCACCCGCATCATAGCCAAGGCAGGCCAACCTTTTTTGCAGTCGTTTCACACGCGAATCTTTCGCCGCACGTCTTTTCAATATGCGTTCACCCAGTTCATATGCAGCGGTTACCCGATCTCGCTCATCTGCATAGTCCTCGGCAGAAAAATCGAACGCAATCTGCTCAATATGGATATATGTACACCGCGTATCATCACGACGCTTTACAGCGTCAAGCTGGTCAACCGTATGTCCGCAAACGACCAGTTGCCCCTTATCCGCATAATCGTGGCTTAAGATTACGACATGCGACGGATTCCGTTCAATATCACCGGGAACACCTTCCGCTACTGTAAAAACAAGATCGCCCGTTTTGAGACTTTCCGGCGTTTCTTCGCAGGAAAATTCCAATCGGGGCGATCCAAATTGCTGATAGTTTTTCAGCTGCTTTAAGAAGCTATCCACGCCGCGCCAGCTAAAGCTGCTTCCGCCGCGCAATCCGTGCCACTCAAACCCATTGTTTTTGAAAGGCAGCCCTCCTGCGTACAGGCATTGCGAAACAAAATTCATACAGTCGCCGCCGCCCTTCGTGAAGTCGTTATACGCTCGATTTCGCGAGAGCGCCCATCGCCGGGCATACTGTACCGCATTTTTTCTGACATATTGAGAAACCTTCATCCCTTCTCCCTTCTTCCACTCCCCCCCCTTTCTGCAAATAATCGTTTGACATTCTTCCATTTCCAGCCTACAATACAGATAGAACTTTCATTCTACCAGAGATCGTCGCATTTTGAAGGATTAAGCTAATAGAGATACTACACATTAAAAACTCCCTTGATTCAAGCTAAATCAAGGGAGTTTCTATATTTGATTACGCTAAACACGAAGTTTAATCAGGCAGATCGACCATCGAGAATAAAATACTTAAATCGACCAATAATTGCTAAAATCAATGCAAGGAGGTTTAGAATCGTGATTATTCCCCAAAGCAACAGAAATACAATTGTCATGACAGGAACGTTTAAAAAATAGTACTGGAGATCTTTTAAAATGAAACTTACATAGTTCAACAAAACGTCACCAACTATTTCGATTATCAATTCCAAATTGTATCCAATCAACAGAGCAATGAAAGCTAGAGAAAAGCATTCATTATGTCGATATTTCAGTAGTACATCATGAAAAATTGAATGGCATACGATAATATCTAATGCTGAGCATAAGAAAATAAACCCGTTCCATGAAGCACCGTTTTCACCAAACACTTCCTTTTCTACAATGCCAATAAAAAACAGTACAAACAAATGAAAAGGAAGGTACAGTAATCGAAAAGTACTAAACACTCTCTTTGTTTGGGACATCAATTTAACAACTCCTCATAATACAATATGTAAAGCTCGATGATTAACGCAATCCGATTCCGTACAAGATATCAATACCCGTTTGCAGTACCCCGCCTTCACGTTCACATACATCAGTCACATCGCTACTGCTGGTTTTAATGTTCAGTTTATAGGCGTAATAATGAACTTTAATCTCAAAGATCGTTTTACTCGTAGGTACATTGAATTTTTCGCCAAATTCATTCATATACTTAATCTCAGCCAATTCGGCTGCATCTTTTGCAAACTGTGCAAGAACTCCAGAACTATTGACATAATCGCTTCCCAACAGGGAGTAACCCATATCAGTATAAAAAGCGCGCGCCTCATTCTGTTTTTCTTGATAAATGAGGGAAATGTATTCTTCCACTTCTGGAATATTATTGGGAATTCTAACCCATTGACCTTCCTTTTCGGTTTTTCTTACTTCGATTGAATCGTAAATTTTCTTTTTAAGGGCAATCTTCTTAAGAGCCTGATTGATTTTCTGAGCGATACCAGCCGCCAAGGAAACCTTGCTAGAAAATGTCGGTGATTCTCCCGAATTGTCTGCAAATAATACCGGACAATTTCTACAATATGCATACGCATTATGAGAGAACAGTGAAGACACAACTCCCAAGAACAAATCGCCGTTAATAAACCTCATTTCTTTCGGGGAATAATATCTCTTTCCCAAATAATACATGGACGTTTCTTCGTCGTATACATATCCACGATAACGGAATGGATTCACCGTGCCCAGTGTAGCCGCCAACGTGCCAGTCTTGC
>ERZ779852.3121-NODE-3121-length-12329-cov-2.518087_pt1 | contig 12329 bp, 12 predicted proteins | sample MGYA00511559_ERZ779852 | MGnify/ENA primary metagenome ERZ779852 (study PRJEB29588, sample SAMEA2157977) | human gut metagenome | biome: human gut; feature: human-associated habitat; material: faeces | place: Denmark | collected 2008/2010 ...
AGCTTTTTCACATTCAGAAGGTGGCATATCAGAAAAATATGATTCTGCTGACGGTAAAGGAAATCAATGACATCAATGTGGCGGAGCTGTATAAAAATGGGCGGATTTTGATTCCCGATGCTGTTGCGATTCCTCTGGAGGAGGATGAATATTATACCCGCGACCTCTATGGGATGCAGGTTGTGACGGATGAGGGGGAAGCGCTGGGCGAGCTTGTGAAGATTTACGAAACGGGCGCGAATGATGTGTATGCGGTGAAAAAGGATGGGGACGCAAAGGAGCTGCTGATTCCTGCCATTAAGGACTGCATTTTGAAGGTAGACATTGATGCGCGCGTGATGACGGTACATCTTTTGGAAGGACTGAGATAAAATGAAGCAGTTTTTCGTGTTGACGCTGTTTCCTGAAATGATAGAGCAGACGCTTTCACACAGTATTATGGGTAGAGCGCAGAAAGAAGGGCATATTTCCGTGGAGGCGGTCAATATTCGTGATTTTACGCTGAATAAGCATAAGCATGTGGACGATTATCCCTATGGCGGCGGCGCAGGTCTGGTGATGCAGGGACAGCCGATTTATGATGCCTATCAAAGCCTTCTGCCGAAAGCGGAGCATGCGCGCGTGGTTTTCATGACACCGCAGGGCAGACCCTTTACGCAGCGTGTGGCAGAGGAGCTGGCGCAGGAGGAAAATTTGGTTTTTCTTTGCGGACATTATGAGGGCATTGATGAACGCGTGATTGAGGAAATTGTGACGGATGAAATCTCTCTGGGGGATTTTGTGCTGACGGGCGGCGAGCTTGCGGCAATCACAATCATTGATGCGGTTTCCCGTCTGGTGCCGGGGGTGCTTGGAAAGGAGGAATCCTTTGAGGATGAAAGCTTTTCCGAGGGGCTTCTGGAATATCCGCAGTATACGCGTCCGCCTGTGTTTATGGGCAGAGAAGTGCCGGAGGTGCTGCTGAGCGGACATCATGGAAATGTTGCGAAATGGCGGAGAGAGCAGGCACTCATTCGTACTGCAAAAAAACGCCCCGATTTGCTGAAAAAGGCGGTGCTGACGAAACAGGACATTGCATTTTTGCAGAAGCAGGGCATTACAATAGAAGAAACGGAATAAAAAAAGGAGCTGTTATTCAGTTCCTTTTTTGTATACACAGATATTTATTTGCTTGATATTTATTTGTTCATATTGCGGATGTGCATATAAACGGTGTTTTTGGAAATACCCAGATGGTTTGCGATGGTGATAACGGAATCCTTCAGATTGAAGATGCCCTTCTGATACAGCAGGGAAATGATTTCCTTATTCTTATTGGAGGAAGAAATCGTGAGATTGCTGTAAACGGTTTTTTTGGCATCCTCCAGTGCATTCAGCATCAGCTCCTCTGTATTTTCTACAAAGGTTTCGGAGATATTTTCGGATGCTGTTTTCGTGATGGGCGTGAAGGTCTGCATGAAGGAAAGCAGGGGGGTATTCAGATAATAATTGATGCAGAACAGCCCGATAATCTGGTGCTTCTCCCCAAGAATGGCGGAAATAGACGCTTTAAAGGCTTCGCCGCGTTTGTTTTTGGCAAAATAGGTGACGTGATTCATGCCGGGGGTTGCCATCATTTTATTGACAAAATTCAGCGTAACCTCGGAAATGGGCGCACCAACCTGTCTGCCGGAAAGATGCCCATTCACAATTTTGACAACAGAAGCATCCAGCTGTGTCAGGTCATGAATGATGACCTCGCAGTTTTCTCCCCAAAATTCTGCCAATCCGTCCGCAGACAGCATATAGGATTCCAAAATGGCTTTTTCTTTTTCGCTCAGAATTGTAATTGAATGATCCATAGAGTACCTCCATGCACAAATAAGCTGTTTTTACAGCTTGAAAAACGGTTTTTATGTTCTTATCATACAGGAAAGGCAGATGTTTTTCAAGAGGGGAATCGTAATTTTGATGAAAAAATTTAATTTCGCTGAACAAATTGTTACCATAAAACAAAAATTGGAAATCCGTTAAAGGAGCGTTAAGAAAATCCGTATCCGTCTATCTTAACGGAAATTTTATAGTTTTCGGAGAGATTCTTTTTTATAATAAAAACAGGTAAAGCAAAAGCGACATAAAGGGGTGGGTCAGAATGAGAAAAACCTTGATTTATAAAAAAAGAGTACAGGATGAAACAGGCAGAGAATATATCCTGTGGTATTCTCTGGTGATTCGTGTCGCAGAGCACGGGCGAATTTATGGCGTGGAAATAGAAAAAACAAACGAATACGGACGGCAGGAGCGGGCGCTGATTGCCGGTATCTCCGAAGAAAAAAAGGAAACACAGTATTTTCTGGAAAGACTCTGGTGCGGAGCTGCCATGCCGGCAGAGCTGAATGCACTGTATGATGATTATATCGGCGAAAAGGAATGGCAGGATGACAGAGGAATTTACGCCGCTTGCTAGGAGAAATCAAAGCCTTGGTTTAAAAGCTAAGGCTTTCTTTTTTTGCAAAAAAGCATGCTTGTAGGATATCGTGGGAGGCAAAATGGATGGTTTTTGTAGGAATTGGTGAAAAATCGGGGTGGAATGAAAAAGATTTCTCCAAAATACAAGGGGTAAAACCGTTGCAAATGGGAAATGCGACCGTTATAATGAAAAAATAAAGTGGCGGTTTTTCTACGAAAGAAAGGAACAGTATATGAGCGAAAAGGTTTCTGTACCCGAAATTTTTGGGATGAATGTATTCAACGATGCAATGATGCGTGAGCATCTGCCGAAAAAGGTTTACGAGGAATTGAAAAATACCATTGAACGTGGGGAAATGCTTAATTCCGAGATTGCGGATATTATTGCCAATGCAATGAAGGATTGGGCGATTGAGCGCGGCGCAACCCATTATACGCACTGGTTTCAGCCAATGACAGGGATTACGGCGGAAAAGCATGATTCCTTTTTAGCGCCTCCCTCCAACGGAAGAGCAATTATGGAATTTTCCGGCAAGGAGCTGATTAAGGGGGAATCCGATGCGTCCTCCTTCCCCTCCGGCGGTCTGCGTGCGACCTTCGAGGCGCGCGGCTATACGGCTTGGGACTGTACCTCTCCTGCATTTTTGCGTGAGGATGCGGCAGGGGTTACCTTATATATCCCGACTGCGTTCTATTCCTACACAGGCGAAGCACTGGATAAAAAAACACCTCTGCTGCGTTCCTGTGAAGCGGTCAGCAGACAGGCAATGCGTATTGTGCGTCTGTTCGGCAACCAGACTGCGGAAAAGGTAACGGTCAGCTGCGGCGCAGAGCAGGAATATTTCCTGATTGACAAAAATCTTTATCAGAAAAGAAAAGACCTGATTTTTACAGGGCGTACCCTTTTTGGTGCGGCTCCCCCGAAGGGGCAGGAGATGGACGACCATTATTTCGGCAGTATTAAGGAAAGAGTTGCCTGCTTCATGCACGAATTGAATGTGGAGCTATGGAAGCTGGGTGTGCCTGCAAAGACACAGCATAACGAGGTTGCACCTGCACAGCATGAGCTGGCACCGATTTTTGAGGACTGCAACAAGGCAACAGACCATAACCAGCTGATTATGGAGGCAATGAAGCGAATTTCCGGACACCATGATATGACCTGCCTGCTGCACGAAAAGCCCTTCGCAGGCGTGAACGGCAGCGGCAAGCATGTAAACTGGTCTCTGAGCACGGATGATGGGCAGAATCTGCTTGATCCGGGGAAAACACCGCATGAAAACGCACAGTTCCTTGTATTTCTGTGCGCGATTATCAAGGGCGTGGATGAATACCCTGAACTGCTGCGCCTTTCTGCAGCCAACCCCGGCAACGATCATCGTCTCGGCTCGCAGGAGGCACCGCCGGCAATCATTTCCATCTTTCTTGGCGACCAGCTGCAGGATATTTTCGACCAGATTGAGCATGGCGGAGCAACAAGCAGCCTGCAGGGCGGCAGAATGAGGGTTGGTGTAAACACGCTGCCCGCACTGAAAAAGGACGCAACGGACAGAAACAGAACCTCTCCCTTTGCCTTTACAGGGAATAAATTTGAATTCCGCATGCCGCCTTCCTCTGCATCCATTTCCGGTCCGAATTTCTCCCTGAACACGATTGTGGCAGAGGAGCTGCAGAAATTTGCGGATGAGCTGGAGCAGGCAGAGGATTTCAATGCGGCAGTGCATGAGCTGGTACGCAGAACCTATGTGGAGCATAAAAGAGTCATTTTTGATGGCAATGGCTATTCTGAGGAATGGCTGGAGGAGGCGACGCGCAGAGGACTGCCCAATATCACCAATTCCGTGGATGCGGTACAGGCATTTCTGGATGATAAGGTGGTTGAGCTGTTCGGCAAGCACGGCGTTCTGAGCAGCATCGAATTGCAGGCAAGAGCGGAAATCCGCTATGAGGCCTATATTAAGCAGATTAACATTGAAGCAAAAACCATGCTTGACATGGCATCCAAGCAGATTCGTCCTGCGGTTGTGAAATATGCAGGGGAGGTTGCACAGGCGATTATCGCCATGAAGGCTGTCGGCATGGATACCACCGCACAGGAAGAAATTTTGCAGGATATCAATGAAAATCTGAAGCTGCTCCACGAAAAGCTGAAGATTCTTGAAGAAGAAACCGAGCGCGCAGGGGCATTGCGGGAGGATAATAAAACACAGGCATTCTTCTATCGTGACCATGTATTCAAAGCAATGAAGGAGCTGCGGGAGCCTGCCGACCGACTGGAGCTGCTGGTGGATGAAAACAGCTGGCCTCTCCCGACCTATGGGGAGCTGCTTTTCAACATATAAGCTTATTGTATGACAAGTTAAGAGCAAAATAAAAAAGGAACCACGTTTTTTTAAATGTATTTTTGAAGAAACGTGGTTTTTTCGCGCTTATCGACACTTTTTTGACAGACAAAGAACGAAATTATTTGTATGACAAGTATCGAATAAATGCAAAAATTATAGATAAAATCATTGAAAAGTATAACTTTTTTACAAATGATAGTTTGGATACAATATATTTTTGACGGTTTATATGTCAAAAATTATGTATTTTTTTAAATACGAAGCAAAAAATCTGTGAATTTTCTTGCAACTGAGAAAAAGTTGCGTTATAATGAGACCGAAGCAAAAGAAAAACAACAAAAAAATATCTAAAATATTTTCTTGATAAAAGCATAATTTATTAAATTTTCATAGAATGGCACTTTTGAAATACATTTATTGGAAATTTTGCATAAAGGTATTGTGAGAGAAACCCGAAATGGTTTGGAGGCGAAAACGATGGTAGCTGACGACAGAAGAATCAGAATTATCACAGGTCACTACGGCAGCGGCAAGACTGAATTTGCAGTCAATTATGTCAAGAAGCTGCGCGAAAGCGTAGACGGAAGGGTAGCCATTGCCGATTTGGATATTGTAAATGTTTATTTCCGCTCCAGAGAGAAAAAAGAAGAGCTGGAAGAAAAGGGAATTCAGGTAATTGCATCCAACTTGGATACGGCAGTTGCCTGACGGGCGCGCTGGCTGCGGTTTCCGGCGCGATGACGATGCCTGTCATCAATAAGGAATATCAGTATGTGGTAGACCTTGGCGGCAACGATGTCGGCACACTGGTGCTGGGCAGAATCAAACCTCTTTTGGATCATGCGGAAGCAGACTTTTTTATGGTAGTCAATGCCTACCGCCCGAATACCTCTACACCTGAGGGTATCATCGAGCAGATGGAAAATCTGGAATATGCGGCTGGGCTGAAGGTGACAGGCTTCATCAATAACACGAACCTTGTTAGAGAGACAACGGCGGAATGTTTGCTTCATGGGGACGAAGTATTGAAGGAGGTAACAAAACGCACAGGGGTTCCTGTGAAGTATGTTTCCTATGTCAAGGATGTAATGACAGAGGAAATACCAGAAGGACTTTCTGGGGAGCTTTTCCCTATGGAGTTTAATATGAGAAAGACCTGGATGTAAATTCAAATATTTATGGAGGTGTATTTTGAATGGCAAAAGGTAAAGTAACGATCAATGAAGTGATTTGTAAGGGTTGCGGCCTTTGTGTATCTGTTTGTCCTAAGAGCGTACTTGCTCTTTCTACAACAAAAATCAATCCCGCAGGTTACAATCCCGCAGAAATGATCAACGAAGATTGTATCGCTTGCACAAGCTGCGCAAAGATGTGCCCTGATTGTGCGATTGTAGTAGAAAGACTGGACTAAGAGAGGAGGAATTTTCAATGGCAAAAGTTTTGATGAAAGGCAACGAAGCAGTTGGTAAAGCGGCTATTGAGGCGGGTTGCAGATATTTCTTTGGCTACCCCATCACTCCTCAGTCCGAAGTACCTGAATATTTATCTGTTGAATTACCCAAGGTAGGCGGCACATTCGTGCAGGCTGAATCCGAGGTGGCAGCAATTAACATGGTTTACGGTGCAGCAGCAGCAGGCGCAAGAGTGCTGACAAGCTCTTCTTCCCCCGGTATTGCACTGAAGCAGGAAGGTATCGGTTACATCAGTAACGCAGGTCTGCCCGCAGTTATCATCAACATGATGCGTGGTGGCCCGGGTCTTGGTACCATTCAGCCCGGTCAGGCTGACTATAACATGACAGTAAAGGGTGGCGCAAACGGTGACTACCACAACGTAGTTCTGGCTCCCGCATCCGTACAGGAAGCTGTTAACATGGTTATGGAAGCATTCGATATCGCTGACCAGTATCTTCTGCCCGTTATCATTCTGGCTGACGGTCTGATTGGTCAGATGATGGAACCCGTTGAATTCAACTACGTTCCCAGACCCAACCTGCCCGAAAAAACATGGGCTCTGGTAGGTCACTACGGCGCAGAAAGAAGCAACATCAAAAACCTGGTTATCGAACCCGATGAATGTGAAGCATGGAACCATGATCACTTCAAGGTATATGATGAGGTTGTGAAGAACGAACAGGCTTGGGAAGAATACAAGATGGATGATGCGGAATATGCATTCGTTTCCTACGGTACAGCTTCCAGAGTTGTTAGAACAGCAATCGGCTATCTGAGAGCAGAAGGCTACAAAGTAGGTATGATCAGACCTAAAACACTGTGGCCCTTCCCTCAGAAGGCATTCGATAAATTCAATGATAAAATCAAAAAGTTCCTGGATGTGGAAATGTCCATGGGCCAGATGGTTCCCGACGTTGCATACGCTTGTAACGATAGAAACAAGGTTGCATTCCACGGCAGAACAGGCGGTAACGTACCTACTGTAGATGAAATTGTTGAATTTGGTAAAGAAGTTATGGGAGGTGACAAATAATGGCAGTTGTATTTGAAAAAACAAAAGGTTTAACAGACGCGAAATTGCATTATTGTCCCGGTTGTGCACACGGTATCGTACACAGACTGGTAGCAGAAGTTCTGGAAGAAATGGGCGAGCTGGGCAACTCCATCGTTGCAGTTCCCGTAGGTTGTGCAGTATTTGCAAACAACTACTTCAACATTGACGCAATCCAGTGTGCGCATGGTCGTGCTCCCGCAACAGCAACAGGTATCAAGAGAGTACATCCCGAACAGACAGTATTTACATATCAGGGCGATGGTGACCTTGCTTCCATCGGTACATGTGAAATCGTTCATGCAGCAGCGCGTGGTGAAAAGATTACAACAATCTTCATCAACAACGGTATCTACGGCATGACAGGTGGTCAGATGGCTCCCACAACTCTGCCCGGCATGAAGGCAACAACAGCTCAGAACGGCCGTGACCCCAAGGTAAACGGTAACCCTCTGCGCGTTTCCGAAATGCTGGCATCCCTGACAGGTCCCGCATACATCGAAAGAGTATCCATTTCCACACCTGCACAGGTAGCAGCTGCGAAGAAAGCAATCAGAAAAGCATTTGAAATCCAGAAACAGGGTCTGGGCTTCACCTTCATCGAGGTTGTAGCTTCCTGCCCTACAAACTGGGGTCTGACACCCGTAAAAGCTATGGAATTTGTAAGAGAAAAAATGATTCCTTACTATCCTCTGGGCGTATATAAAGATATCACAGTAGAGGAGGGCAAATAATTATGAGTACATTTTCTTCTATCATCGCAGGTTTCGGCGGCCAGGGCTCTCTGCTGATGGGTAAAATTATGGCTTATGCTGGCATGCTGGAAGGCAAAGAAGTTTCCTGGTGTCCTTCCTATGGTCCCGAAATGCGTGGCGGTACTGCAAACGTAAACGTAATCATTTCCGACGAAAATGTTGGTTCTCCCGTTGTTACAAAGGATGCAGACTGTATCGTAGCACTGAACCAGCCTTCTCTGGATAAATTTGTAGGCGTTGTAAAGGAAGGCGGCGCTCTGGTTGTGAATGCTGACCTTTGCACCGTTGGCGCTGTAAAGGATGGCGTTAAGGTATACGCTGTTCCCGCAAACAAAATTGCAACAGACAACTTCGGCGGCTCCAAGCTGGCTAACCTGGTTATGCTGGGTGCAGTTGTTTACGCAACAGGCGCAATTGATATTGCAGGTCTGGATGAAACATTCGCACATGTTTTTGAAGGCGGCAAAGCAAAATTCATCCCCAACAACAAAAAAGCATTTGAGTTGGGCTATGAATATGCAAAAAATCTGTAATCTTATACAGTAAAATTCGTCCTGTATCCAAAAGGGTACAGGACTTTTTTATATTTGCAGCAGAAGGGATTGTAATATTTTGTCGAAATCAGCAGAGACTTCTCTTGTTTTCTGAAATCATGCGTGCTAAAATGAAGAAAATATTCAGTATTTTGATGGATTGAAAACACGGTAGGAGGGAATGAGGATGGAAGAACAGCCGCAGCCTTTGGCAAAAGAAACGGCAGAGATAAACGGAAGCAAAACACACAGGCTAAGGGTTGTTATTGTATTTTTATTCCTGCTTACGGTATTTCTCGTTTCTGTATATACCTTTATTTTGCAGAGAAATTACAGCGAAAATACACTGGAATCGGCTGTAGAATGGAATACTCAGTGCGCCGATGCCATTCATAAGCTGGTGCTGCAAAAATTAACCGGAGAGGATTACAAAAATATTTCTACGATTGCGGATATGCAGTCAGAACGCTATCAGAGGCTGCAAAAGGAGCTGAGCGAGCTGCGAAAGCTGAATCCCACCCGCTATCTTTATACAGCGAAGATGGGGGCGGACGGCAGACCGATTTATCTGATTGATGGGCTGGATTTGGATGCAAAGGATTTTGCCTACCCCGGAACGTACATAGAAAAAGAAATGGTTCCGTATATCGAAGCGGCACTTGCAGGAGAAACCGTTTATTCGCAGGAAATCGTGGACACCGCATGGGGGCATATTTTCACAGCCTGCTATCCGGTGCGCGAGGATACCGGCGAGGTGATCGGTGCGATTTGCATGGAAATGGATATGGAGCATACCTATAAGCTGCTGGAGCAAAGCAATCGTGCGGCGGTGAAGATGGCTATGTTTGCGGCTATTGTTTTGGTGCTGTTTGCCTTAGGTGCGTATTGCCTGATACAAAAAAGTAGAACGAAAAGCGAGGAGCAGCAGGAGCAGCTGCAAAAGGCGGTTGAGGCGGCGGATGCAGCCAATGAAGCAAAATCGGTGTTTCTGTTCAATGTGAGCCACGATATCCGCACGCCCATGAATGCGATTATTGGCTATGCTGAGCTGGCGGACAGAAATCTGGACAAAAAGGAACTGCTGCGAAGCTATTTGGAAAAAATCGGCATCTGCGGACAGAAAATGCTGTCCATACTGGATAACGTACTGGAATTATCGAGGATTGAAACGGGCAATGTGGTGCTGGAGGAAAGCGCGGCTGAAGCAGAATCGGTTCTGGATGACTGCCTGCACATGGTCAGCGCGGAGATTGAAAAGAAGCACCAGACCTTGACTGTCTCTAAGGATATCGTCTATCCGTATATTTATATGGATATCTCCCGTTTTACGGAAATCATTCTGAATTTAATCAGCAATGCGATTAAATATACAGGCGAGGGCGGTACCATTCACTGCTCCGTGCGTCAGCTTCCTGCACAGAAGGATGGCAGATGTATACAGGAGCTTTCCGTCAGCGACAACGGGATTGGCATGTCAGAGGAATTCCAGAAGCATATTTTTGAATCCTTCACCAGAGAACGCTCCTCTACGGTCAGCGGTGTGGAAGGTACGGGGCTTGGCATGGGTATCGTGAAGAAGCTGGTGGAGATGATGCATGGCGAGATTAAAATACACAGCAGAGTGGGGGAAGGATCGACCTTTACGATTCGGATTCCCTGCCGTATTGCGGCCTTTGAGGACACACAAACCAAGCGCGCACAAGCCCATCCGAATGGCAAGCCGCTTGCGGGTAAGCGGATTCTGCTTGCAGAGGATAACGATTTGAATGCGGAAATCGCGATTGCGCTTCTGGAGGAGGAAGGACTTCTGGTGGAGCGCGCGGCGGACGGCGTGAAATGTATGGAAATGCTGGAAAAGGCACCGGCGCATTTTTATGATCTGATTCTGATGGATATTCAGATGCCGATTCTGGGTGGCTATGATACCACAAGGAAAATCCGCAGAATGGCGGATGCCGAAAAGGCAGCTATTCCGATTATCGCCATGACGGCAAATGCCTTTGCGGAGGACAAACAGCGTGCGCTGGCGGCAGGCATGAATGACCATGTTGCAAAGCCGATTGATATGAATAAGCTGATTCCGACCTTGCAGAAATATATATAAGCATTTGTGAGAGGGTACCGTTTCATCAGAAAATTGACGAAAGGGTACCTTTTAAAGAAACGAAATACCGATGAAGGACAGGAGGAGCGTGCCGGTCCTTTGTTGGTATATAAGGTATTTTTTTCAATACCTTCCTTTTTATATTTCTTAAAATTTGTTTAAACGCTTGACAAAAGCATTTTTGAACGCTATTATCGAAAAGTAGTCTTGTGTAACTTTATGTCCTTTGCAGATTGCTGCAAAGGGCGTTTTTTGTTCTAAGCTTGAGGCTTTGAAGAAGGAAAGGCAATCTAACAAGGAGTTTGATACAAATGGGAAAAATAAAGTTCAAAAAGCCTGATATCAAGGGCTGTTTCGGCAAGCTGAAATCTCTGAAATGGGCAGATATGAAGAACGGTATTCGTGCGATGAAAAAGCGGCAGGCGGAAAAGGAAGCGGCATACCGCAACAGCCGCTTTGCACAGAAAATGCAGAAGCTTTATCCCTATATGAACCGCTATTCACTGATTTTGCACGGCATTTGGGCAATCGCCATCAACTTTCTGATAGAGGCAATGTCCCGTCATTCTGTGGTGGCGGCAATTTCGTATTCGCGTGTTTCCACGAAGGCATTTCTGTATAATGCGTTTATGATTTTTGTTACCTTTTCGATTGTATATCTATGCAAGCGGCGTGTGTTTGCCCGCTTCATCCTCAGCTTTCTCTGGCTGCTTCTGGGGCTGACCAATGGGCTGATGCTTTCCAGAAGGGTTACGCCGTTTAATGCACAGGATTTGAAAACGGTCTCGGAGGGGGTTTCCCTTTTCACGAATTATTTTAACGTGCTGGAGCTGGCAGGGATTGCGATTATCCTGATTCTTCTGGTGCTGGGGCTGATTCATCTGTTCCGCACGGCAGGGAGATTTAAGGGAAAAATCAATTATGTGATATCCATTGTGCTTGTGGGGGCTTCCTTCGCAGGCTATGGTGTACTGACGGATTATGTCATTCAGAACCGTATCGTTTCGACCTATTTCGCGAATATCGCGTTTGCATATCAGGACTACGGTCTGCCCTATTGCTTTGCGGCAAGTATTTTTAATACGGGCATTTCCGAGCCAAACGGCTACACGAAGGAAAAAATGATGGAAATCAGCAACAATGGCGAGATTACAAAAAGCACCTCCGATGCAAAGGTGCTGCCGAATGTGCTTTTCGTGCAGCTGGAGTCCTTCTTTGATGTTTCCGAATTTACGGCATTGCAGACCTCGAAGGATGCCCTGCCGAATCTGAGAAAAATGGCTTCGGAATATTCCTCCGGCTATTGTCAGGTGCCTTCCATCGGCGCAGGCACGGCAAATACGGAATTTGAAATGCTGACGGGCATGAGCATGCGTTATTTCGGCCCCGGCGAATATCCTTATAAGAGCTATCTGAAGGAAAAGACTGCGGAAAGCGCGGCAACGGCGTTGGCGGCATTTGATTACGGCACGCATGCGGTGCATAACCACAGCGGGAATTTCTACAGCAGAGCAAAGGTATACAATAACATTGGCTTTGATACCTTCACCAGTAAGGAATTTATGAATTTTGACACGACAGAAACCGGTTGGGCAAAGGACGAGGTGCTTTTGGAGCATATCAAGGATTGTCTGGATTC
>ERZ779852.3129-NODE-3129-length-12313-cov-3.382934_pt1 | contig 12313 bp, 9 predicted proteins | sample MGYA00511559_ERZ779852 | MGnify/ENA primary metagenome ERZ779852 (study PRJEB29588, sample SAMEA2157977) | human gut metagenome | biome: human gut; feature: human-associated habitat; material: faeces | place: Denmark | collected 2008/2010 ...
TTTAATTTTTAATTCACCGTAATAGTTAGATAAATTTAATTGATCATTGTAAATCATTTCATAATCATCTTGATGAATATAAACAAGGCAATTATATTTTTCTACTAATTCATCTATAGCTCCAATATGATCAAAGTGACCATGCGTCAAAAGCAGCGCTTTTACGCAAAGTCCTGCATCTTTTATATGCTTTACGAATTCCTGAGGACAATCCGCCATATCTACGGCAAAACATTCCGAAGTCATCTCGTTTATTACGATATAACAATTCGTTCCTACAGGTCCGAATACAAATTTCTCAATGCGCATGAACTGTCTCTCCTTTTTATCAACTCTGACTTTGTTCAAACTGTCATTTTACTCCCGCCGCCTCCGCAACGGGAACGCTATTGCTTCTTACTTGAAAGGCTTCATATAAGATCAACCCGTCGTTCTCTCAATATCAAGAACTCCCTGAAGCTGACGCAGTTTCTCTATGATCGCATGGAGTTCCTCTCTTCCGTTTACAATAAATCCCATATCGATCGTTGCTGTTCCCTTTTTGCTTGTGCGAACATTCATAGACTTCACATCTATTTTCGCTTCTGTAAATACTTTTGAGATATCCATAAGGAATCCTTGTCTGTCGTTTGCGTACATCTTAAGCTCTGCCAGATATTTTCCGCCGCCCTCTGTCTCGGACGTATCTTCCCACTCCGCGTCGATCAAACGCGCCCTCTCTACATCAGAAAGGTGGAGCATATTAATACAGTCCGTCCGATGGATTGACATTCCCCGTCCTCTCGTGACAAATCCGACGATCTCGTCTCCGGGAACCGGATTGCAGCATTTTGAAAAACGCACTGCCATATCATTAATTCCTTTTACAACAATACCGCTCTTTGACTTTGCAATGTGAACTTTTTGAGAGTTTGCTTCTGAGATTCTCTCAAGAATCGTCTCGTCTGTAATTTCTTTCTTATGTTCTTTTTCGTACTCCTCAAAAAGTCTGTTTACAACCTGTCCTTCCTTTAAACCGCCATGACCGATCGCCGCCAAAACAGCGTCCCAATCCCTGAAGCCGTACTTTTTCTGAACAACCTGCTGATACTTCGGTTTCAGTATATTTTGGAGATTAATTGATTTCCCCCTGCAATAGGAAACGATCAATTCTTTTCCCCGGATAATATTATCTTCCTTAAACTCTTTTTTGAACCACTGGTTAATTTTATTTTTTGCCTGTGTACTCTTAACGATATTCAGCCAGTCGCGGCTCGGTCCTTTTGAATTCTGCGACGTAAGAATCTCGATCCTGTCGCCGTTTTGTATTTTATAATCTATATTGACAAGTTTTCCGTTTACACGTGCACCGACCATCTTATTTCCCACGGCGCTGTGTATCGCATACGCAAAGTCAACCGGTGTGGAACCGTTCGGCAAATTCTTCACGTCACCGTTTGGCGTAAAACAGTAAACGTCTTCAGCAAACAGATCAAGGTCGCCTTTTAACAGGCTTAAAAACTCCCGGTTATCCGACATGTCTCTTTGCCATTCCAAAATCTGACGCAGCCAGTTCAGCTTAGCCTCCTGAGATTCCATACTCTTCGCTGAATCTCCGCCTTCTTTATATTTCCAGTGTGCCGCAATACCGTATTCAGCCGTCTTATGCATCTCTTCTGTTCTGATCTGGATCTCAAACGGCTGTCCTGACGGTCCCATCAGCGTTGTGTGAAGAGACTGATACATATTCGGTTTCGGCATCGCAATATAATCTTTAAACCTTCCGGGAATCGGCGTGTACATCTCGTGGATTACTCCAAGCGCCGCATAACAATCTTTTACAGAATCAACAATTATCCGCACCGCAAACAGATCGTATACCTGATCCAGCGTCTTATTTTGATTCACCATTTTCTTATAAATACTGAAAAAATGCTTTACACGTCCATATACTTTCGCCTCTATATGCGCATTTTTCATATGTTTCGAAACTTCGGCTACTATCTGCTGCACAAATTCCTCGCGTTCTGTTTTCCTTCGGTTCAGATCCCTCACGAGATTATAATAAACTTCCGGTTTCCAGTATTTTAAAGACAAATCATCTAATTCTGTCTTAATCTTGGAAATTCCGAGTCTCTGCGCGATGGGAGCATAAATATCCATCGTCTCTCTCGCTTTTTCCTGCTGCTTTGTCGGAGTCATAAATTCAAGCGTACGCATATTATGCAGTCGGTCTGCCAGTTTAATAATAATAACCCGGATGTCCTTCGCCATCGCAAGAAACATTTTCCTGAGGTTCTCTGCCTGAACTTCTAATTTGTCCTGTGAATAATTCAACTGGCCAAGCTTTGTAACGCCGTCCACAAGAAGAGCGACTTCTTCTCCGAACTCACCTGTGACACCGTCTACCAGAAGAGCCACCTCATCTCCGAATTCCTGACGGATTTCTTCGTCCGTCATCACCGTGTCTTCTACCACATCATGAAGGATGCCGGCAACGATCGTCTCTTTGTCCATCTCAAGATCCGCCAAAATAATACCGACCCAGAGAGGGTGGATAATATACGGCTCTCCTGATTTTCTCACCTGATCACGATGCGCTTCTTTCCCTATACGATAAGCTTTTTCGATCATGGTAATATCCGCAGACGGATGATACTTTCTCACTCTTTCAATAAGAACATGATAAAGCTGCTCCGGATCTTGATAATCCTCCGGCGCTTTTACTGCATGACCGTCCACGATCTCCAGATTTTTATTCAATTCTTCATATTCTGCCGTTCCTGCCATAGTAAAGTCCCCTTCTCTCATGCAGCTCATTCAACAAAGTTATAAGATCGTTTAATTATATCATTTCTTTTGATAATTTACAATCGTAAGCTGTATGCTTCGTCTGCCCATATATTCGTTAATTGACGGAAAATAAGTAACCGCGGTGACTTTTCCTGCCAGCATCTCTTTCAGGCAAGTCTTTACATCGCCGAAATAAACCGCTTTCATACGATTTCCCTGCTTATCTTCCAATATACACTGCAAAACATTCTCGTTTTTCCCTACAATTTTAGGTTGAATCACCTTCAGATCTTTCTCCGCAAACAGCGGTCTTTTATTTCCTTTTCCGAAAGGTTCCATCACCTGAAACTGCTCGATCAAATCTTCTGTTAAATACGGAAAAGGAACTTGCATATCGATATATACTTTCATTTGAAGGTCTTCTTCTGTCAATGTACAAAGAGAATTGATCGTTTCTCTGAATCGCTGAACATTCTCCTCTTTCAGGGACACGCCTGCCGCCTGCCTGTGGCCGCCGAATTTTGTAAACAGCGCCTGACATTTACACAATTCTGTAAACATGTCATACTCTTCCGTAGACCGTCCCGATCCTTTCACTCCGTCTTCTGCCTTTGTTAAGATGATCGTAGGCCTATAATATCTGTCTCTGATCTTTCCTGCGATAATTCCCGCAATACTTTCATGACAGTCCGGCAGATAGATCACAAATACTTTGTCCTCTTTCAGCGAGGTAGTTTCTATCATCTCTGCCGCTTCTTTAATTCCTCGTTCCGTCATTTCCTTACGGCTGTCATTTAACGCCTTTAAATCTTCCGCCAACATGACCGCATCCCGCCTCGTCCGTGTACTCAGCAGTTCCAATGCTCTTTTTGCGGTGTCCAGTCTCCCGCTCGCATTAATACATGGTCCAAGAACAAACCCGAGATCGTATGTATTCAAATATTCGGGATTGATTCCCGTACATTCTATAAGCGCTTTTAACCCTTCATTTTTTGTGCGCTTGAGCATCTCAAGTCCCTGTTTCACAAAAATACGATTTTCTCCCTTTAGCGCCATCACATCACCTACTGTTGCAATCGCCACATTTTCCATAAGATAATCAACGTCTTCCGGATCTCGGAGCATAACATTATACAATGCCTCTACTAACTTATATGCGACCGCTGCCCCGCACAGATTTTTAAAAGGATACTCACAATCCGGACGCCTTGGATCTACAACCGCATCAGCCTGCGGCAGGAGATATTCCCGTTCTTTGTTTATTTCTACAAAAGGAACTTGATGATGGTCTGTCACGATCACCGTAAGACCGTTTTTTCTTCCGTAAGTGATTTCTTCCGCAGCCGCAATCCCGTTATCACATGTAATAATCGTATCGATCCCATCATCTAACGCCCGGTCGATCAGCATTTTATTTAATCCGTATCCGTCTTTAATCCTGTCGGGAATATCTGTATCAACATCTGCTCCGAGTCCTTCCAGACCTTCTTTCAAAATATAAGCTGCATTCACACCGTCAATATCATAATCTCCGATCACCCTTACGGGTTTTTCTTCCCTGATCTTCTCCGATAAGATCTCAACCGCCTTATCCATGTCCTTCATTAACATTCCGTCATACAGGTCGGCAATCGTTCCGTTCAAATAAAGATTAATCTCTTCATCTTCTATAATATCTCTGTTTCTGATCAGGCGGGCAATGACCGGCGAAATATTATATTTCGCTCCGATACTGCTGAAATCAGCTTTCTTCATCATTACATACCAGCGTTCCATCGTTTGTTCCTCCAAGTATATCACGTACATTTTTGTATTATAGTATCATAATTTTCAAAATATCACCATAGAGAAAACCGGCCGTAAAACGTTTCCGCTTCACGACCGGTCTTTTCATTTCCGTTTCAAACAATCTTTTAACGAAAATTTATCTTCTCTTTTTTTTCTTTTTTGTTTTTGATTTTGCTGCTTTTTGAACATTTCCGTCCGATGAGCTTTCTTCTGACGACTCTGTCTTTACACTTTCAACCTGTTTCGCCGGTACGGAAGCAGCCTGAACTTTTGCATTCTTCCCGGTCTTCATAACATACCAGAGCGCGCCTGTGATACATACAGATGAATAAGCTCCGCAAACGATTCCCGCCATAAGCGGAAGTGCGAATTCTTTGATCGAACTTACACCCATCACATACAGAACCGCCACCATGACAAATGTTGTCAGCGATGTATAAATACTTCTTGTCAGCGTCTGTGTGATACAGCGATTTACAAGATCTTTCAGATCTGTGTTTCTGGAACTGTTCTTCATCTCCTCACGGATACGGTCGAAAATAACGATTGTCGCATTAATAGAGTATCCGACGATCGTCAGCATACATGCGATAAATGTATTTCCCACGGAAACACGGGCGATCGCATAAAATGCAAGTACGACAAGCACGTCGTGCAGAAGCGCCACTACCGCGCTCGTAGCAAAACGAATATCTTTAAATCTGAACCAGATATACAAAAGCATGAAGATCGTCGCGATAATAACTGCGATCACCGCATCCATTCTCATTTCGGAACTTACCGTAGAACTGATATTTTCTGTGGCAATCTCTTCTTTTACGCCAAACTCGTTCTGCATATAAGATTCAAAAGCTTCTCTCTTTTCAAGGTCAAGAGTCTGTGTTTTAAACACTACCTGATTTGTTCCCTTTACAGTCTGTACCTGTACGTTTTTATCGCCTGTGATCTTTTCAAGTTCAGGCACCATCTGACTGTCAACTTCTTCTAATGTATACTCTTTGTCAAACGTTACCGTTGTCGCCGTACCGCCGACAAAATCAAGGCTGTAATTCAGCGCTCCCACGTCCCTTGCGGAATTGATTCCCATAACAACAAATCCGCTCAGGCAAAGTGCGATAGAAACGACAAAGAACACTTTTTTCTTTCCGAGAAAATCGATCGGTTTTCTCTCTTCTTTTACTCTGCCGTATACTTTCGGATTGCGGATGCCGATAGCATAGAAAGAATATACGAGCAGTCTTGTTACAACAAGCGCCGTAAACATCGAAACGACGATACCAAGAGCCAATGTCTGTGCAAATCCTTTTACCGGACCGCTTCCTCTAAGCCACAATACTGCAGCCGCGATCAATGTTGTAATATTTCCGTCAAGGATTGCCGACATCGCTTTATGAAATCCTGCCCGAAGCGCTGAATGAACAGACGCTCCTGCTGACAATTCTTCTTTCACACGAGCAAAAATGATAACGTTCGCGTCTACTGCCATACCGATACCGAGGATAATACCTGCGATACCAGGAAGTGTAAGCGTGATGTCAAACGCATTTAACAGAAGTAAGATCAAGCCGACATAAATGACAAGCGCGATACTTGATGCAAATCCCGGAAGCAGGTACACAAAGATCATAAACAGACATACGGCTGCAAGACCGATCGCTCCTGCCTTAAGACTTGTACTGATCGCTTCTTCACCGAGCTGTGCGCCGACTACTTTTGAGCTGATCTCTTCCAGTTCCAGATTCAGACCTCCGATACGGATCGTAGATGCGATATTATCCGCTTCTTCGTATGATGCAGAGCCTGTGATCTGTGCCTGTCCGTTTTCAATGATTGCATTTACACTCGGAACACTGATCAATTCTCCGTCATAATAGATTGCGATCGTATCGTTTCCGTTGTTGTATGCTTCTGTTGTAGCTGCCGCAAACGCATCTGTTCCTTCTGCATTCAGCGTAAGATCTACCCCATACATTTTCTTACCTGTCTTCTGATCGTCCCATGCGCCTGCCGTAGCGGATTTCACTTCCGATCCTGTTAAAACGATAGAACCGTTCGCTTTCAGTTCATCGATCGTTTTATTCAATACATAACCTTCTGCTCCAAGTGTGTAGTTCTCATTTCCATCAGCATCTTTGTGCTTAATGAAATACAGTGATCCCGGCTGTCCTAATTCTTCAAGGATTGCATTCGCGTCTTCTACGCCCGGGATCTCGATGCTGATCCGGTTGTCACCTTCCTGATATGCCTGTGCCTCTGTACTGTACTGCTCTACACGACGCTGCATTTTATATACAGTGTCATCCATGTCTTCCTGTGACGGTTTGTCGCCTTTTACCTGATATGTAATGCACCCTCAAGATCCAGTCCCAAATTAATATTTTTCGCTGCGCCCATTCCTTCGGAATCCAATCCGCGGATCGTAGTCACACCGAGCAGGACTGAAAGTGCTGCCACGAGAATAAGGCTTAATATACCTCTGCTCTTTTTCATGACTTCTTTTCCTTTCTTACTTTTCTTTTTTATCTACATTTATGCAGACGTTTTATTCCGTCCGCTCATGTACCTTTCTTTATGCTCTATGCGCTTTTCCGTTACTGTGCGTCGGCGTCGGCCAATGTAGCTTTGATCATGATCGCACATTCAACACGTTTTCTCTCCATCTCGCAACTTACTTCATATGTATCATTGATCGAATGATTGAACTTATAAGAGTTCGCCATACAGCCGCCGCTGCAATAAAATCTTGCGAAACAATTTTTGCATCTTTCTTTTGAATATACGCTGCATCCTCTGAATTCATCCGCAATCTCCGTATGCGTAATACCTTCGTCCACATTTCCCATAAGGAATTCTTCCTGTCCGACAAATTGATGACATGGATACAAATCTCCCCACGGAGTTACTGCAAGATATTCTGTTCCCGATCCACATCCCGACAGACGTTTTGAAACGCACGGCCCGCCTTCCAAATCGATCATAAAATGGAAAAATGTAAAGCCCCGTCCGCTTCTTTCACGCTCTACCATGATCTTTGCCAACTTGTCATATTCTTCAAAAATCTTCGGAAGATCTTCCTTTCTGATCGCATAAGGATCTGTATCTTCTCCTACGACCGGCTCGATTGAAATCTGCTCAAATCCAAGATCCGCAAAATGAAGTACGTCGTTGGAGAAATCCAGGTTATTTCTCGTAAATGTTCCTCTTATGTAATACTTCTCCTGATTCCGGCTCTCTGCAAGTTTCTGAAATTTCGGCACAATGAGATCATAACTTCCCTTTCCGTTTCTAAACGGACGCATTTTGTCGTTAACCTCTTTTCTGCCATCCAAACTAAGTACGACGTTATCCATCTCTTTATTGACAAATTCCTGGATCTCATCATTTAGAAGCACTCCGTTTGTCGTCACTGTAAAACGGAAATGCTTATCGTGGATTTTTTCCTGCTCTCGCCCGTAAGCGACAAGATCTTTTACAACCTGCCAGTTCATAAGCGGTTCTCCGCCGAAAAAGTCTACTTCCAGATTTCTTCTTTTTCCCGAATTCGCAATAAGGAAATCAAGCGCTTTTTTTCCTACTTCATAAGACATAAGCGCCCGGCGTCCATGATATTCCCCTTCTTCTGCGAAGCAGTATCTGCAGGCCAGATTACAGTCATGTGCGATGTGCAGGCAAAGCGCCTTGACAACTGTTTTTCTCTGCTTCACTTCATCAATGTAGTCTTCATAAACATCTCTCGTAAAAAGTCTTCCCTCTTGCGTAATCGTTGCGACAGCTTCCAAAATATCTCTTATATCTTCTTCTGCGTATGTACTTCCGAGTTTTGATCTTAAGAACTCAAAAGTTTCCGGTGTTTTCAATGTTTCTGCCGTATGTAATTCATTTTGCTCTTCTAACGCGCCGATCACATCGTACGCTGCCTTATCTACGACATGCACTGCACCGCTGTTGACATCCAACACTATATTATATCCGTTATTCTGATACAAATGTATCACGAAAAATACCTCTCTTTCATTTCGTTCAAACAAGCATAAGGCAGCGGCTTTTAAAGACCGCTGCCTTCTTCACCCTATTGCCCCGTATTCTTACGATATTTTAATTATTTCTTCTGCTCGCAAGTCTGGTTTCCAACAGTACAAGATGTCTTACATGCTGACTGGCATGATGTCTGGCACTCGCCGCATCCGCCTTTTTTTACTGTGTGATTCAATGTCTGTGTATTTAATGTTTTAATATGTTTCATGTCCTGTCCTCCTAATCTTATAACATTATTACGTTCATAAAATTATAGCACAGTATGCGCCATTTTTAAAGAGTTTTTTAACTGCTCTGCAAGATTGAGAATGTAGGATTACAATACATGTGTTACAACTGAATAATTAAAAAGCGGAAATACCTTTTCTGTGTTATGCTTTAAGCTACCAAACCTAAACATTTAAGAAAGGAAGTATTCCCGCATGGCAAGTATAACACAAGATATGAGGTATCGTCTATCCCTGATCCGTTTCGCCGAAAAATATGGTGTCTCAAAAGCAGCAATTAAATATAAGACAAACCGCCAGTATATTTATCGTTGGAAGCGCCGCTATGACGGCACAATAGAGTCTCTCCGCGATCGTTCACGCCGTCCCCATCACCATCCCAATCAGCATACACCTGAAGAAATCAAGCTGATCCAAGATATGCGTAGGCGCAATCCCCATTCTGGTCTGGTTGTCTTTTGGGTCAAACTTATGCAGCGCGGTTATAAACGTTCCATCCCAGGATTGTATCGTTTTCTGAAGAAACAGGGAATCTTGGCTCAAAAACTTCCGAATCCCAAATATATTCCGAAGCCTTATGAGCAGATGAAATATCCCGGACAGCGTATCCAGGTCGATGTGAAATTCGTTCCTGCATGTTGTCTTGTCAATAATGCGAAAGGAAAGAAATTCTATCAGTATACCGCCATTGATGAGTACTCCCGCTGGCGGTATGTGGAAGCTTTTGAAGAACACAGCACCTATTCATCCGCACAGTTCCTCAAGCATCTGATCCAACGCTTTCCTATGCCAATCGAATGCGTTCAGACAGACAACGGCGTGGAGTTTACAAAGCGCTTTTCCACTTCCGGCAAAGAAACATTGACTTTATTCCAACGGACTTTAAAAGAACTTGGCATCCAACATAAACTGATCCGACCCTTTACACCACGTCATAACGGAAAAGTGGAACGCAGCCACCGCAAGGATAATGAACGTTTTTATACCTCGCATACTTTCTATTCCTTTGAGGATTTTTCCAAGCAGCTTCAAACCTATAACCGTAGGGATTATAACCAGTTTCCCATGAGACCTCTGGGGTGGAAATCACCACAAACTGTTCTGAGGGAATTTATTGATCGGGGTGTAACATATGTTTGACAAACCTACATATAAATGAATATTTACCTCTGCTTCTTTTATTTATCTATTTTATACATTTTATTGCAAAAATCAGGGGGCGCACACACATTTTCTTCGGCAATACATACAATAATCATAGAAAAAACGAGCCGTAATGCCCCTCTATACGCGCTTGCTTTTTCAGTATTTAATTTGTTTTTCACAAAAGAAACTAAAATATTTACATCAATATATTATTTATGGAGGCATTATGAATATAAAAGGACTTGATGTCAGCGAATTTCAAGGAGAAATCAACTGGGAACGGGTTAAAAACGCAGGCTATCAGTTTGCTATGATTCGTGCAGGTTATGGATTCAATACGATTGACAAACAATTTCAGAGAAATGCTTCTGAATGCAACAGAATCGGTCTTCCGATCGGAGTTTACTGGTTCTGCTATGCTGTCAGTCCTGAAACGGCTATTCAGGAAGCAGACGGCTGTCTGCGCACCATTCGTAATTATAGAATTGATTATCCTGTCTGCTATGATATTGAACAGGCGTCCGCCGCTTATGCTCTCGGAGAAGGTGTCACTATCACTCCGGCTCTTGCAAAACAACTCGTTTCTTCTTTCTGCAATCGTATTGAAGCAGGGGGCTACTATGCGATGTTTTACACAAACCGCAGTTTTTTAGACAATTATCTCGGAAATGATCTTGCAAAACGATATGCATTCTGGTACGCCCGCTATGCGTCTTCCTTCGACGGAACAGACTGCGGTATGTGGCAGTATACAAACGAAGGAAGTGTTCCCGGTATCGGCGGAAATGTAGACCTTGATATCGGCTACATCGATTATCCCGGCATCATCCGCCGGGCAGGACTTAATCACCTGTCTGAAACTGCTCCGCCGCCCGCTCCTCCCTCCGCTCCGACATATATCACTTATACGATTCAACCCGGTGATACATTAAGTGAAATTGCCGAAAGATTCGGAACAACCGTCTCTTCTCTTTCCGCTCTGAACGGTATTTCCGATCCCAATCTTATTTACGCCGGAAATACACTCCGCATTCCACAAGGCGGGAATTCTGCTTCGGTTTATTACACCATTCAGCCGGGAGACACATTAAGCGAAATTGCCGAAAGATTCGGAACGACCGTCGCTTCTCTTTCTGCCTTGAACGGTATTTCTGATCCCAACTTAATTTATGCGGGAAATACACTTCTAATTTCTCAATAACTTTCAGTACCGATAGATTTTTTTATCTTTTCTTTTCAATAAAGCGCGGTTTCTTTAACTATCTAAATTTAAGAATTTCATAACTTTTTTTCGTTTTCTTTTAGACATTAAACATACTTTAGACACATTTTGAAGATATACTGTTCAACAGATAGTTGATAAAACAACTATCTCCCCCCTCATAAAGTAAAGACATCCCGGATAACCGGGATGTCGCACTTTACTCTCATTCCTTTAGATAACTATAAAAACAACGAAACCCGTTAGCCGGAAGGTTAGCGGGTTTTCGCTGTTTATAGAACTGTTCATCTCGTCTGTGGATAGTTCTTAGACAATTCACTATAACTCTAAAAATCATTATTCCTATTGTTTTCGTATCAATTCCCTTTTTATCGCAAACAGCAGTAAGAAAAATGCAATCATCATTCCGATATGAGACAATCCTGCCAGACCGGACAGCATCCCATTCCCCATTTTTCCAAGCTCTATTCCGAGAACCTGCACAATTCCGCGAATAAGCATCATCACCACCATGGCAGGCAATGCGATATTATAGAGAACAAAAAATTTCTTAAACAAAAGATTTTCCGCCAACATTGTTACTTTTGCGAAAAGAGCCGTTATAAGAAATAACAATGTTCCCATCACCAACAGATGAACATGCAGCACTCCTAATGTAGTCGGCTCTGTATATCCGTTCCATTTTGTAAATTCCCGATAAAATACGCCTCCCGCCATTGCAAATATAAAATAAACAATCGCTGTATTTATAATTCTTTTCATATGTATCTTCTCCTTAGTTTTTACTCCTCATCTTTTATGCATCTATACTTTCTCTATACTTCCTCTATACTTTCTCTATGCTTTTTCGTTTACTTATGCTTTCTTCCTGTAAGCCTGTATATAATTTCTTCCAAATAAAACGCCTGCCATGAAAAGTGCCGCTCCCAATCCTGTGTAAAATACAGCTATAAACCGCTCCGGCAGTAAATGGAATGAACGAATAATAATCCCGAAACTTATCATAAACGCCATAATTAAAAATGATTTCAAATCAAAAAATTTATAAAACAGTTGCTTTTCTTCTTCATATCCTTGAATTCTTATTGTATGTTTATTTGTCAACTTATAAAATACCATGAAC
>ERZ779852.3135-NODE-3135-length-12294-cov-6.373397_pt1 | contig 12294 bp, 9 predicted proteins | sample MGYA00511559_ERZ779852 | MGnify/ENA primary metagenome ERZ779852 (study PRJEB29588, sample SAMEA2157977) | human gut metagenome | biome: human gut; feature: human-associated habitat; material: faeces | place: Denmark | collected 2008/2010 ...
GTGGATGAATTTTTTGATGCTTTAAGGGAAGAGCCGCTGGACCGCTGGTACACGCTGGGCAATGTCGTTGCAATCGTGGATGCTCGGCTTGAGGACACACTCTCCCCGCAGGCGGAGTATCTGCTGGCCTCGGAGGCTGCCAGCGCCGGGCTTGTGGTCATGAGCCGTGCCCAGCAGGCAAGCCGCGCGCAGGCCGAGGCGGTGGTTGCGCATCTGAATCGCGCGCTGGCAGCCTGCCGCTGCCCCCGCCGCTTCGGTGACGATGTCCTCTGCAAAGACTGGGCCGCGCCGACCGATGCGGATTGGGAACGCATCGACCGCTGCGGGTGGCAGCAGACAAGCTATGTCAAGCTGCACTTTGACGAGCATGAGGCGTTCACCTCGCTGTATTTTCTCGAGCTGGGCCGCACGGCAGAGCAGCTGCAGCGGGCCGCACGCACGCTGCTGCAGGGCGCAGGGTACGGCCATATCCTGCGCATCAAGGGCTTCATTCCCGAAAACGGCGGCTGGCTGGAGCTGAATGCCGCCCGGGATGCAATGACCCTGCAGCCGATCCCAAACGGTCAGGAGGTACTGATCGTCATCGGCGAAGGGCTGGATAAGGCTGCCATCGAGGCGGTTGTAAAGCGGTTGTGAATATTTATAGTATCTGAATAAATATGCAAAGCCCGTATCCTTCGCGTTGAGGGATACGGGCTTTGGTTGTTATTCAGCGCACATTTTGCAGACGGTGCGGTTATTCTTCGTCAAAAACCTTCGTCCAGTTGTACTCTTTTCTTGCAGGGCGGCCGCTGTCATTCTGGTCCCTGCGGGCAGTATACGCGCCGATCACGGCGGAGGGCATCAGCAGCGCCTTCTCCACCTCGGACTGAAAGACCAGCTTCGGATTCTTGATCTTGGGATTCTTCATCAAATCCTTCCAGTAGGTGTCATAGTCCATCATGACCGCCATCGCCTCAAACAGAATGGTCAGGCTTTCATAGCGGGCGATGACCTTATTGAGGGCATCCAAAAACTGCATGTTGGCCTTGCCCTCCATCATGCCGTCATCCTTGCCCTTGACATTGCGGCGGCAGAAGTAGGCTGTCATCTGCAAAATATCCTCAAAGGCCTCCATCTGGCCGGTCGTCAGCCTTGCCGAGAGCGCCTCGCGGTCGATGTAGCGCAGCAGGGCTGCCGTGATTTCCTTTTTTGTCGCAGCATCGTCCGGTTCCAGCTGGTTCACCGGCTCGGCGTCTGTTTCCACAAAGTCAGTCGTCTCCACGATATCCGGCGTTTCGGGGTATTCGTCCTCCAACTCCTCCGGCATACCGCCCACGACATAAAGACGATAGTTTTCCAGATCCTCAAGGATCGCACGGGACAGATATGGCAGCGGCGCGCTCTTGGTGCGTGCCACCGGGATGACCTTGGCGGCATAGCGGGTCGCAGCCCCCTCAAACCAGCGGCGCAGGCCGCCGCAGTTGTCGATGACATTGTTCATCGTCTGGAAGAAATGCGCGTTGCCGCCGTCAATCATCTTGTCATTGCCGCGCGGCGTTCCGGCCATCTTGACCATGGCGCCGATGATGGTATGCACGGCCTCCATCTCATCGGCGGTCAGTTCTCGTGCCAGCTTATCCAGCTCTGCCTTGACCTCCAGCTCCTGACGCAGCATTTCCGGCGTAGCACCGTAGGAATACGGGATCGTTGTCTCAGGCACCGAGACATACTCCAGCGTCAGGACATTCGGGTCATCGTCCAAAGTGCCGGTCTCTGCCAGCGTCAGCTTGTTTTTCTTGCTGCGCACCTTGCTCGACATGGATTTGGTGATCTCGTTCAGCTTGTCATCCGCGACCTGCTTGTCCACAGGCTCGATCGTGACGGCGATGGCAATGACGCGCTGGCGGTCTTTTTCGTAGACCTCATAGTCAAAATAAATGTCGGTGTGTCCGTTGATCTCACTTTTCGCCTTGTCCAGCACCGTGCGGCGGACATGGGCCCAGTTGGCTGCGTTGCAGTCCACCTGTTTTTTCAGCGTTTCAATGTTCCAGACGAGCGGCTCACCCTTCTGCTTTTTCGTCAGGTAGAGATTCTGGTAGCTCTTGCACAACTCATAAATCTTCAAGCTATACTGGCTCTTCATCGGGAGCGTATAGGTGATGTTCATTGTTGTGTAGAACTCTTTAAGCTGGATCAGGTGCGGCTTGAGCGACTGGTCCAGCGTCAGCACGATCTTGCCGGTGCCCTCATCGATCGTTGCGCTGGAAAGCCAGCGGAACATCGTGATTTTTTGGGTACCTGCCAGACGGATCCACTGTACCTTGGCGTTGGCAATGTCCTCGATGTTCTTTTTGACCTGCTTGTACATCGAGCCGTTGTGGGGGTCCACGCCGCAGAGCTTGAGAAACTCATAGATAGACATCTCATAGCGGGGCAGCTCGGTATCCGACGGCTTGATCATGGCGAAAATGTGCAGCATCAGCTTTTGCTGACTCAGCGAAAGGCTGTACATTGCGTTCTGGATCAGGTCGTTGGATTTCCGGACGATCGTCTGGCTGCCGCGGCCGCTGTAGGTAGCGACCGGGGCGGTGCTTTGCTTTTTGCCGTTTTTTGCACCGGCCTTGGCCGCAGTCTTTTTGGTGCGGCCGTTTTTGCTCCCTGCCTTGGTGGCCGAGGGGGTGGGTGTGTAAGAAGCCATGCTGAAAACCTCATTCTCAGGCATTGCCGCACAACACCGCAGACGGGACTTGTACGGGATGCCTTTACACGCACTGAAAAATACACATCCCAAGCCCGCAGCCATCCTGCTGCACGGGCCGGAAATGTGCTTTAAATAACAACAATTTTCTAAAAATCTAAAAAAGCATGCGAATTTCCCGAAAAGTATCGCGCAATTCGTTAAGCGTATAATACCAGATTGTGCGCCGGGTGTCAATTATTGTAACATTCAACACATTTCTTTTTCCGCGCCGGAAATATGCGTTTTTTGTTTTTGGAAATTTTAGGCTATATTTATATATATTTAGAAATAAGGTATAGCTATGTCGAAAATTACAACAAAACTGTGCGGTGGATTCCAACCCTGCTGTGCGCTGTCTAACAACCGGGCTGTGTGCTGCGCTACAATGTGCCGGCGGTAACAACGCAAAAAAATATTTTTTGCGCAAAAATTCTGCGGTCGCAATTTTGGGTGGGATTTTTGAAAAGTGTCAGGTATAACAACCACAAAAAAGAATTTTTTTGAATTGTGCTCTCCGTTACAATCCTGATGTGGAAAAGCCGCTCTGCAAAAAATGTGCTGCGTTTAACAACCTCGGAAGAAAAAATCCTGCAGACCGGAATTGTGCTGCCGATAACAACCGCACCCTGCATACGGAAAAACTGTGCTGACCGTAACAACGGGGGATGGAAAAATACAGATTTTCCTAAAATGTGCCGCAAATAACAACACCCGAAAAAAGATTTTTGAAATTGTGCTTTGTATAACAACAATAGACTGGCGTAAAAGCGTTCTTTTTTACAAATTGTGCTGCGGATAACAACCCTGCCGAAATTCTACAAATTGTAAAATGTGCGCAGAATAACAATAGAAAAAATCGCAGAAAGCCAAAATCCCGCACGGGCGAATTGTGCTGCCGATAACAACTGCATTATTTTCAGGTATAAAATGTGTGCTGCATAACAACACCGGGCAAGGCGGAGCAAAGCTGCAAAATGTGTGCGGGATAACAACTCTGCTGTGGAAATCCCGACGGGAGCGGCCGAGTGAAATTATGCGCTGGATAACAACAGCGGGGCGGCAAACTGTGCGCGCTGCTCCAACCCGGGAGGGGGAAAATTGTGTCCCGGATAACAACGCCGAGGGGGTGCGCTGCCGCAGAATTGTGCCGTGGATAACAACAGAGCGTGAGAAAATGTGCGCGAAATAACAACCCAAGTCAAGGCGTTCGGCCGGTGTGCCCTCCCCTATATGCTGGGGCGGGGCGGTCCATCCTGCCGGCAAAAGCACACTTTGGAAAAACTGCAGATAAAAATTGTTCCCGGCGCTTGACAAATGCGGCGGAATCCTTTATAATATCATTTGTCAATCGCACATGGATGATTAGCTCAGCTGGTTAGAGCGCTGCGTTCACATCGCAGAGGTCGAGGGTTCGAGTCCCCCATCCTCCACCACAAAGCCGCAGATAGCAGTATCTGCGGCTTTTATTTTTGTCAGCAAACACAGGGCGCGGCTTTTTCTCCGGCCTGTGTACACGGCAAAGAAAAGAGCGCCCCAGACCGCGAAGAAGGCGGTTTGGGGCGCGTGCTTTTGTATAGGGGTTACTTGCTCAGCTCATCGGCCAAAGCGGCGATCTGAGCCTCGGAGGCATCGTTCAGGGCACCCTTGACGGTGACGGTGGTGTCGGCAAAGGTCAGGGCCTTGCTGTTCTCGAGCATTTTGCGCATGACCTTGGCGGCCATCGGTGCCCAAGAACCGTTCTCGATGAAGGCAACGGTGCGGTTCTGGTAGTTGCGCTCGGTCAGGTGGTTGATGAAGTCCTTCATGAAGGGGAATACATCGGCGTTGTAGGTAGGCGTGGCCAGTACCAGCTTGCTGAAGCGGAACGCCTGTGCCACGGCCTCGGCCATATCGCAGCGCGCCAGATCCATCGAGACAGTCTCAACGCCCTTGGCGCGCAGCGCCTCGCCCAGCCTAGCAGCGGCCTCAGCGGTGTGGCCGTAGATGCTGCTGTAGGCCACCAGCACGCCCTCCGTCTCGGGGCGATAGGCGCTCCATGTGTCGTAGGCGGCCAGCACATCGCCCAGCTGCTCCTTGTGCAGGACGGGGCCGTGCAGGCTGCAGACGGTCTCAATGTCAAGGCCGGCGGCCTTTTTCAGCACAGCCTGCACCTGCACGCCGTACTTGCCCACGATGCCGATGAAGTAGCGGCGGGCCTCGGGCAGCCACGGCTCCTCCACATCAAGCGCACCGAACTTGCCGAAGGCGTCCGCGCTGAACAGTACCTTGTCGGCATCATCGTAGGTCATGATGACCTCGGGCCAGTGGACCATCGGGGCAGTGACAAAATGCAGGGTGTGGCGGCCCAGCGGCAGGGTGTCCCCCTCCTTGACAACGATGCGGCGGTCGGCATAGTCGGTGCCGAAGTAGGCTTTCATCATGTTGAAGGCCTGCGCAGAGGCAACGATCGTGGTCTCCGGGTAGGCCTGCGCAAAGGCGGCCACCGAGCCGGAGTGGTCCGGCTCCATGTGCTGCACGATAAAATAGTCGGGCGCGCGCTCGCCCAGTGCAGCGGCGATCTTGGTGATCCACTCGTCGGTAAAATGGGCGTCCACGCTGTCCATGACGGCGACCTTTTCATCGCAGATCAGATAGGAGTTGTACGCCATGCCGTTGGGCACATCGTACTGGCTCTCAAACAGGTCAACAAGGTGGTCGTTGACGCCGACATACAAAATATCTTTGGTGATTTCCATAGCTGCAAACCTCCTGATTAATACGGTTTCCGGTTGTTATCTCAAGCATAGTATAGCATATTTTTAGGAATTTGTCTCGGTCTTTTCAAAAATAATTTGAGAAAATTTTAAATTTGGTTGATAGGTAGGGGCCGCACATGTGCGGCCCGCAGCTTTCCGGGGAAATGGCGTTCGCCTTATACGCTGAGGGCCGGGCATGCCCGGCCCCTACATGGCGGCAGGAAGGAATTGGGCGGTTTGGGCAAGGCGCACGGGAGGGATGAATCCCTCCCCTACGGCACAAAAAATCTCCCCGCCTTATCGGCGGGGAGCGCAGGGGTGCTTACCTTAGCTTATACGCGGGTCTTTAAGACTTCGTGCTCAGGCACGGGGGCGTCAATGGGGCGCGGGGTACCCTCGACCCACTGGATGGCCTTCTTCGGGCACTTGGAAACGCAGGTGCCGCAGCCGTTGCAATTGGTGTAGTCGATGGCGGCCACATTGTCCTTCAGGAAAATGGCCTCATTCGGGCAGTTGCGCACACAGAGGCCGCAGGCGATGCAGCCGACCTTGCAGGTCTTGTTGACCAGAACGCCCTTGTCCTTGTTGGAGCATTTGACCGCAGGCTGCGGGGCGATGGGCTTCATCTGGATGACATGGCGCGGGCAGACAACGGTGCAGGCTGTGCAGCCGGTGCATTTTTCGCGGTCAACGACCGCCACGCCGTTGATGACATGGATGGCGTCAAACTTGCAGGCGCGGGTGCAGTCACCCAGACCCAGACACCCATAGGCACAGGCGCTGGGGCCGCCGGCAATGCCGTTGGCAGCAGCGCAGGTCTGGATGCCCTGATAGTCAAAGCGGGTGCCGCAGTTCTCGCCGCCTGCGCAGATCACGGTGGCGCGCAGGCTGGGGCGGTCATCGGTGGCATTGCCCATGATGGTGTTGATGGCATCGGTGGCCTTATCGCCGCCCGGCGCACACTTGAAGGTGGGGGCGCCGTCCTCAACAATGGCCTTGGCGTAGTCGGCACAGCCGGCGTAGCCGCAGCCGCCGCAGTTGGCACCGGCCAGACACTCTGCAACCTGCGCAATGCGCGGGTCCTCATACACGGCCATGAATTTGGAGGCCAGTACAAGGATCACGCCGCCGGCCAGACCCAGCACCACCACGACAACGATAGCAAATACGATCGGGTTCATTCTCTTTATTCCCCTTTCTCAGAATATCGCGTTGATGATGTTTTCGACCAGACCACCGAAGCCCATAAAGCTCAGAGAGGTGATGGCGGCGGAAACCAGCGTGATGGGCAGGCCTTTGAAGCTCTCCGGCGGGTTGGAGTTCTCGACACGGGAACGCACGCCGCAGAACAGCAGCATGGCAACGAGGAAGCCGACACCGGCACCGGCGGAGCAGATCAGAGCCTCGGCAAAGGCAAGGCCGAAGCCGTACTCAGCAACAACGGAGGAGTAGTCCTGCACAGCCAGAATGGTGACACCCAGCACACAGCAGTTGGTGGTGATCAGCGGCAGGTAGACGCCCAGGCTCTGGTAGAGGGCCGGGATATACTTGCGCAGCGTGATCTCAATCAACTGCACGAGGACGGCAATGACGAGGATGAAGATGATGGTCTGCAGATAGCCCAGATCATAGGCATCCAGCAGGAAAATCTGCAGCGGGAAGGTCACGGCCGTGGCAATGACCATGACAACGATAACGGCGGCACCCATGCCCACGGAGGAATCCAGCTTTTTGGAGACACCCAGAAACGGGCAGATGCCGAGGAACTGCACCAGCACATAGTTGTTGACGAGGATCATGCTGAAGAAGATGGTGGCAAAGGTTGCGATATGAGAAATCATTGTGCGGCACCCTCCTTCTGTTCTTCTTTAGCGGCGTCAATTTTTTCCAGCATGACATCGCCGCAGCTCTTGCGCTCAATGGGCTTGTTCAGCTTGCGCTCCAGCCAGACACAGCCGGCCATCAGGCAGCCGAACACGAAGAAGCCGCCCGGGGCGGAGTTCATGACGGTCATGCGGTCAACGCTCTCGGGGATGATGGTGATGCCCATCCATGTACCGCTGCCGATGATCTCACGGATGGAGGACATGAGCAGCATCGTCAGGATGTAGCCGATGCCCATGCCGAGGCCGTCCAGTGCGGAGTCCGCTACGGTGTTTTTGCAGGCGAACATCTCAGCACGGCCGAGGATGATGCAGTTGACAACGATCAGCGCCAGATAGACGCCCAGCGCCTTATACAGGTCGGGGATGAACGCCTGCAGCACCATCTGCACAACGGTGACGAAGGTGGCGATGATGACGATGTAGCACGGCAGATGCACCTTGGCCGGGATGACCTTGCGCAGTGCCGAGATAACAATGTTGGAGCAGACCAGAACAAAGGTCATGGCAAGACCCATGCCCACGGCGCCGGAAACGGTGGTGGTGACGGCCAGTGCGGAGCAGCAGCCCAGCACCAGACGCAGAACGGGGTTTTCACGGATGATACCGGCCGTAAAAACCTTCCACTTGCTCGGTTTTTCGTTCATCGTTACTGCACCCCCTTGATCTCGTTATTGTAGCAGTCGATGGCTGCATTGATGGCGTTGAACGCGCCGTTGCTGGAGTAGGTCGCACCGGCGATGCTGTCCACGGGGCTGCCGGAGGCAACCTCTCCCCCGTTCCAGCCGATAAAGCCGGAGGCAAAGGCGTCATTGGAAACCTTGGAGCCGATGCCGGTGGTCTGGGTGGAGCCGTCGATCGAGATGGCGGAGATCGCACCCTCGGTGTCGAAGGCAACATAGACGGTGACAGCCTTGCCGGAGTAGCCGGACGCAGCGGCCTTGACCGCAACCGCACCGGCGGAGGTCGTGACAGCACCCTCCACACCATCGGTGGTCAGGCCCTCGACCTCGGTCATGTCATCGGTGACGGTGCCCTCGGGCAGGACGGAGACATAGGCGGCCAGCGTCTCGGCGTGGTTGTTCGCCTCGATGATGGGGGCGGTGACATCGTTCAGCACAGCCAGCAGTGCGCTGCAGACCAAACAGATAACGACCAGCACGATAACGGGCAGCACAAGCTCCTTGAAGGCGCTCTGCTTCTCGGTATTCTGATTTTCAGCCATTATTCAGCACCGCCTTTCTTGGCCTTTTTGGGCTTTTTGTAGCCTAGCGGCGTCTGGTGGCCCCAAGCGTTGAACCACGGGGTCATCAGGTTGCCCAGCAGGATGGCGTAGCTCATGCCCTCGTTCATCGAGCCGAAGTGGCGGATCAGGAAGGTGATGAGACCGATAAAGACGCCGTAGAACAGCTTGCCTTTGGTGGTGAAGGGGCAGGTCACATAGTCGGTCGCCATAAAGACGGCACCGAACAAAAGACCGCCGGACATGCACTCGACCAGAGCGGTGTAGGGGCTGCCGGTGTTCAGCGCGGTCAGCACAAAGACGGTGGCCACGATGGTGACGGGGACAGTGGCCTCGATGGTGCGGGTGGCAACCAGATAGGCAAAGCCCAGCAGGATCGCCAGCACGCAGACCTCGCCCATCATGCCGCCGTGGAAGCCGAGGAAGATGTCCAGCAGGTTCAGGCTGGTCTTGTCGGCCACGGCCAGCGGCGTGGCAGAGGCCAGCGCGTCAACGGCCATGTCGGGGTAGACATAGGCGGTCATGCGGGAGGTAAAGCCGAGGAACAGCACGATACGGCCCACCAGCGCGGGGTTGGCAAAGTTGTAGCCAAGGCCGCCGAAGAGCTGCTTCGTGATGATGATGGCCACAAAGGCACCGACCACGGCGATCCAGAGCGGCATGCCCACGGGCATGTTCAGCGCCAGAATGATGCCGGTGACGACGGCAGACAGGTCCCCCGCCGTGTTCGGCTTTTTCAGCAGCATTTCATATAAGTATTCAAACGCCACGCAGGCCAGGGTGGTCACAGCCACCAGCACAAGAGCCTGCACGCCGAAGATCAGCCCGGCAGCCAGCACGGCGGGCAGCAGCGCAATGACAACATTGCCCATCAGCCCGCGGGTGGTGGTCGCTTCGCGGATGTGCGGCGAGGCGGTAACGATCAGACGATCTTCCATCGGTTATTTGCCTCCTTTCCGCAGCTCGGCCATATACCAGCCCTTGGCAAGGCCCATCGTCTGGCTGACGGGGCGCTTGGCCGGGCAGGCGTAGGTGCAGCTGCCGCAGGCTACGCAGAGATCCACGCAGCGTGCCTTCAGCGCAGCAAAGTCCTTGTTGGCAAAGTCCTGCGCAATGACGACGGGCTCCAGACCCATCGGGCAGGCCTCGATGCAGCGCCCGCAGCGGATGCAGGCGGACGGCTCGGGCAGCGCGGCGGCGGCCTTGCTGAATAGTAGCAGGCCGTTGTTCTGCTTCAGGACCGGGAAGTCCGCGCCGGGGGCGGCACCGCCCATCATGGGGCCGCCGAAGATGATCTTGCCCAGCTCGACACCCTCCTTGACACCGCCGCAGGCCTCGATGACATCGCGGTAAAGCGTGCCGATGGGGACCTCGATGTTCTGGGGCTTGGCGATGGCATCGCCCTCCACGGTGACGCGCTTCGTCACCAGCGGGATGCCGGTCTTGAGGAACTTGCCTAAGGTAGACACGCTCGTCACATTCATGATGACGCAGCCCACATCGGCGGGCAGACCCGGCTTGCCGGAGGGGCCGAACTGCGGCACCTCGCGGCCTGTGCAGGTCTCGACCAGCGTTTTCTCAGCACCCTGCGGGTAGCGCATCGGCAGGCCCTTGACCTCAACGCCCTTCATCTCGCGGGTCAGCGAGCAGAGCAGGTCGATGCACTCAGGTTTGTTGCGCTCAATGCCGATGATGCAGTGCGGGATTTCGCAGTACTTCATGACAGCGGCGATGCCGGAGATGATGGTGTCGCTGCACTCCAGCATCTCACGGCAGTCGGTGGTCAGGTAGGGCTCGCACTCGGCTGCGTTGATGAGCAGCGTGTCGATCGTGTTGGCGGCCAGCTTGACATGCGTTGGGAAGCCGGCTCCGCCGACACCGACCAGACCGCAGGCCTGCACGGCGGCCAGAAGGCTTGCCTTGTCGGTGACAACAGGCGGCACGCAGGCGGGGTCCACCGTCTGTGCGCCATCGGTCTTGATGGCAACGGCCGTTGCCATTGCGCCGTTGACCATGCGCAGCGGGGCAATGTCCTGCACAGTGCCGGACACGCTGGAGTAGACATTGGCGGACACAAAGCCGCCGGCCTTGCCGATCACGGTACCGACCATGACGGTGTCGCCCTTTTTGACGACAGGCTCTGCGGGTGCGCCGATGTGCATCGACATGGGAATGACAACATGCTCAGGCACCGGCATCTTGACGGTCGGCAGCCCGGCTGTAGCCTTCACATGCGGCACAGCGGCACCCTTGGCAGAGCGCTTTAGGGATTTGAACAATCTGATTTCCCCCATTTCTCTTTTTGGCATTGCCGCACCATTCTGACTGCCGATACGGCGGGAATCGTGCGGCGATGACCTTTGATTCTCACCCGGGCAGGCGTTGTCTGCTCCCCTGCCCGGGTGGATAACAATACAGATATATTGTACCATTTTTCAAGGTCAAGTCAAGCAAGCAGGCGGCAGTTTTGTGCCGAACCCGCAAGAATTGCAACAATTTTCGCAACCGATGCAGAATTGAACTGCTGTATAAAAATTAACAATCTGACAAAGAAAAAAGCCCGGCAGCGAAAGCTGCCGGACTGTGACTTACAGCTCGATCTCCTGCAGGCGGAGCAGGGCCAGAATATAGATCTTGAGGGCCTCGATGAGCTTCTCAAACGGGGTGCCCTCGTTGGCGCCGTGCATGGGGCCGGCAAAGTCAGGGATGGCAATGTCGGTGTGCTCGGGGCCGAAGCTGACGGCATACGGGAAGTGGCGCGCGTAGGTGCCGCCGCCCATCGTGAAGGGGGTCTTGCCCTCGCCGGTCACATCGTTGTAGGTGTTGATCAGGGTCTGGATGGCCGGGCTGTTGGCATCAACATAGAACGGCACGCGGCTCGTCACATTCTCGATGCGGGCGGCCGCGCCGCAGATCTTCTCCATGGCGGCGGTCATCTTCTCGGGATCGGTGTTGGTGGGATAGCGGCAGTCGAAGCTCTGGCGGATGATGCCGTCCTTCATCTCGATCGTGCCGCCGATGATCGTCAGCGGGTCAAACAGGCCGTCATCGGCGGCAATGCCCAGCGCACTGCCGTCCGTGGAGGCGTGCAGCGTATGCAGCACCTGCAGGTAGGCCTCCTCCTGCGGGGTGCAGACGCCGCTCTTGAGCAGGCAGTCAACGATCAGGCCGATGGCGTTGACGGTACCCTCGGGCATGGCGGCATGGCCGCTCTTGCCCCAGCCGCGGATGACGGTGGCACCGCCTTCCCCTGCCTCAAAGGTCACGCCCTCACAGGGAACCAGTGCGCCTGCGGCCACCTGCACGGTGCAGGCTGCGCGGTCAGGCACGGCGTTGTGGGCTACGCCGCCCTCAAAGGCGGTGATGATGCTGTTCTCAAAGCGGGGGCTGACGATCTCGCCGTTGAAGCCGCCCTTCTCGCCGTTGCAGACCGGGAATTCGGCATCAGGGGTAAAGCAGAAGGCGGGCATCGGGTAATGCTCGGCGTAGTAGTCTACATCGTGCATGTTGGTCTCCTCGTTGGTGCCCAGCAGGGCGCGCACGGGGTATTTCAGCTCAATGCCACTGTCCTTGAGGTATTTCAGCGCATACAGGCAGAGGATGCTCGGGCCCTTGTCATCGGCCACGCCGCGGCCCAGCAGCCAGCCGTCCCGCACGCGGACGGTGTAGGGGTCGGCGTCCCAGCCGTTGCCCTCGGGCACAACGTCGGTG
>ERZ779852.3149-NODE-3149-length-12246-cov-3.005004_pt1 | contig 12246 bp, 8 predicted proteins | sample MGYA00511559_ERZ779852 | MGnify/ENA primary metagenome ERZ779852 (study PRJEB29588, sample SAMEA2157977) | human gut metagenome | biome: human gut; feature: human-associated habitat; material: faeces | place: Denmark | collected 2008/2010 ...
CGTATTCGGCGACAGCGAGAACAAGAACACCTATGTGTGGATCGTGACAGACAACAGGGTAAGCCGTCGCGAAGTAACCGTATATTCACCTACCGGAGAGGCTAATCTTCTCATATCCAAAGGTCTGAAACCAGGTGAAACCGTTGTCACAGCCGGAGTGTACCAATTGGTGGAAGGACAGAGAATAAAAGAGGTAAAATGACAGAGATATGAACTTAGCTAAATATTCATTAGACAACACCAAGATTGTTTATTTCTTCCTGGCTGTGTTGCTAATCGGCGGTATACTATCATTCGACCGGTTGGGAAAGAAAGAGGATGCACCCTTCGTCATTAAGACGGCGGTCATCATGACACGTTATCCCGGAGCCGAACCGGCTGAAGTGGAACGGCTCATTACCGAGCCCATCTCCCGCGAGATACAAAGCATGAGTGGGGTGTACAAAATAAAGTCCGAATCCATGTACGGACTTTCCAAAATCACGTTTGAGCTGCAACCATCGCTCTCCGCTGCATCTATCCCGCAAAAATGGGATGAGCTGCGCCGTAAGGTTCTCAACATACAGCCCCAACTTCCGGCAGGAGCTTCCGCACCGACAGTATCGGACGACTTCGGTGATGTATTCGGGATTTATTACGGTCTGGTTGGCGACGATGGTTTCTCTTACGAAGAGATGCGCAACTGGGCCGAACGTATCAAAACCCAAGTCATCACTGCCGACGGTGTTATGAAAGTAGCCCTTTTCGGCACACAGACGGAAGTAATCAATATCTTTATCTCCGTAAACAAACTGGCTGGAATGGGCATCGACCCCAAACAACTGGCAAGCCTGCTGCAATCGCAAAACCAGATTATCAATACCGGTGAAATCAGTGCAGGCGAACAGCAGCTACGCGTTGTTGCCAACGGCACTTATACCACCGTCAACGACATCCGCAGCCAGATAATCACTACTCCCGGCGGCCAAGTCAAGCTGGGCGATATAGCGATTGTAGAAAAAGGTTATATGGATCCTCCCGGCACTATCATGCACGTAAACGGGAAGCGCGCTATCGGCATCGGTATCTCCACCGATCCCCAAAAGGATGTGGTGAAAACCGGCGAACTGGTAGATAAAAGGCTCGCCGAGCTGCTGCCTCTTATCCCCGTAGGACTGGAGCTGGAAAGCCTCTATCCTGAAAACGTCATTGCCAAAGAAGCCAACAACGGTTTCATCATCAACCTGATAGAGTCTATCCTGATCGTAATCGTCATCATCATGCTGGTAATGGGTCTGCGCGCCGGCGTATTAATCGGTTCTTCACTGATATTTTCCATTGGCGGCACACTGCTCATCATGTCGTTTTTGGGCGTAGGACTGAACCGCACTTCCCTTGCAGGTTTCATCATAGCTATGGGCATGCTGGTGGACAACGCCATTGTGGTGACAGACAATGCACAAATCGCCATAGCACGCGGTGTGAACAGGCGAAAAGCACTGATAGACGGTGCCACCGGGCCGCAGTGGGGATTGCTGGGAGCAACTTTCATAGCCATCTGTTCTTTCCTTCCGCTTTATCTTGCACCGTCTTCCGTAGCCGAAATCGTAAAGCCGTTATTCATTGTATTGGCTATCTCACTGGGATTAAGCTGGGTACTGGCATTGACGCAAACCACGACATTCGGCAATTTCATACTGAAAGCCCAAGCAGGCAACAATGGTAAAGATCCGTACGACAAGCCCTTCTACCATAAGTTTGCATCTATCCTCAGCATACTGATACGTAGGAAAGCGTTGACATTGGGAAGCATGGTCGTCCTGTTCGTCCTCTCTCTCGTTGTAATGGGACTGATGCCGCAAAACTTCTTTCCTTCGCTGGACAAACCCTACTTCCGCGCCGATGTGTTCTACCCCGACGGATACAGCATCCGCGACGTAGAGAAAGAGATGAAGAAAGTGGAGGCCCACCTGCTGGAACAGCCGGAAGTGAAACGGGTGTCAGTTACCTTCGGCAGCACCCCGTTGCGCTACTATCTGGCATCTACTTCCGTTGGGCCCAAACCCAACTTTGCCAATCTGCTGGTGGAGGTGACAGACAGCAAGTACACCAAAGAATATGAAGAGCATCTGGACAGCTATATGAAAGAGAACTACCCCAATGCCATTACCCGCACCACGCTGTTCAAACTCTCGCCTGCCGTAGACGCCGCTATCGAAATAGGTTTTATCGGCAATAACACAGACACTTTGGTAGCGCTGACCAACAAGGTTCTGGAAATAATGCACCGCGACAACGATCTTATCAATGTGCGTAACTCCTGGGGCAACAAAGTTCCCATATGGAAACCGATATACAGCCAAGAGCGTGCGCAACCGTTAGGCGTATCCCGCCAGAGCATGGCGCAAAGCATACAAATAGGAACCAGCGGAATGACCTTAGGGGAATACCGCCAAGGCGACCAGGTGCTTCCTATCCTACTGAAAGATAATGCAATCGACTCATTCCACATCAACGACCTCCGCACGTTGCCGGTGTTCGGGACTACGCGTGAAACGACAACGCTGGAGCAGGTAGTCAGCGATTTCGACTATCAGTATAAGTTCTCCAACGTAAAGGACTACAACCGGCAAATGGTTATGATGGCGCAAGCCGATCCCCGTCGGGGCGTAAATTCCATTGCCGCCTTTAACCGCGTATGGAAACAGGTGCAAAAGGAGATAGATGTACCCGAAGGATACACCATGAAGTACTTCGGCGAGCAGGAAAGCCAAGCAGAATCCAATGCGGCATTGGCAGCCAATATGCCGCTGACGTTCTTCCTTATGTTCGTTACCCTGCTGTTCCTGTTCAAGAGCTATCGCAAACCTATCGTCATCCTGCTGATGCTCCCTCTCATCTTTATCGGCATCGTACTGGGGCTGTTGCTATTGGGCAAGACATTCGACTTCTTCGCTATCTTGGGATTACTGGGGCTGATTGGGATGAACATCAAAAACGCCATTGTCCTCGTAGATCAGATTGATGCGGAGACAGCCATGGGGAAAACGCCGCGCGAAGCGGTTATCAGTGCAACGACCACCCGCATTGTCCCCGTAGCCATGGCATCGGGAACAACCATTCTGGGCATGCTGCCATTGCTGTTCGATGCCATGTTCGGCGGTATGGCCGCCACTATCATGGGCGGTCTGCTTGTAGCTTCGATACTCACCCTGTTCGTATTGCCGGTGGCCTATTGTGCAATACACAAGATAAAGGGATAAAGGAATTTGCAATTTGACTATTTACGATTTACAATTTGAATGATGAGAAAGATTATATTTATACTATCATTAATGGGCTTCGGCATAAGCGGCGTGGCACAGGAAGCATATCTCAGCCGCGAGGCCTATCGGAACAAAGTGGAGGCATACAGCCAACTGTTGAAACAGCAACGCCTGAAAGCAGCGGCAAGCACCGAAGCGCGGAAAATAGCGCAGACAGGCTTTCTCCCGAAGATAGACATCACAGCCGAAGGAACCGCCAACCTAAATCGCCTGGACGACTGGAACAGCCCCGCAGGACAGTACCGCCCCTACACCTATCAGGCATTGGCAACACTGGGGCAGCCTCTTTATACAGGCGGTTCACTCATTGCCCAAAAGAAGATTGCCAAAGCCGACGAAGAGCTGGACAGGCTGGCCGTAGAACTGACGCTCGACCAAATACATTATCAGAGTGATGCCGTCTATTGGAACGCCTCGGCCGCATTGGCCACACTCGAAGCCGCAGCCCGTTTTGAAGAAATCATCAATCAACAATACAACATTATCTTGGACAGGTTTAACGACGGCGCCATCAGCCGTACGGACCTGCTGATGATTTCCACCCGCAAGAAAGAAGCGGAATTACAGTATATCAAGGCTCGCCAGAATCACACCCTTGCCTTACAACAACTGAATATTCTGATGGGAGCAAAACCGGATGCCCCAGTAGACAGCCTTTGTGAAATCGGCACCCTCTCCCAACCCGTCAATTTATTGAGTCTCGATGAAGTTTTAGGACGCCGCGCCGACTATGCCGGCACCAACGTCAGCATTGCCAAGAGCGAAGCGCAACGCAAAGCCGCCCTCAGCCGGTACAATCCTCAGCTCAGCATGTTTCTGGCCACCGGGTGGGACACCGGTATCACCTATATGGGACAAGATGTGCCCCATACACCCATTGCCGGTCTCAATCTCAACATTCCCATTTTCCGGTGGGGTGCACGCTTCAAAACCAATCGTCAGCAAAAGGCATATATCGGCATCCAGAAATTACAGCAAAGCTATATAGCCGATAATATCCTGGAAGAGCTGTCCGCCGCCACCACCAAACTGGCAGAAACGGAACAACAGGTACGGACGGCCCGAGAGAATACGACGCTTGCCGAAGAAAACCTCGACTTGGTTACCTTCTCATACAATGAAGGCAAAGCAAGCATGGTCGATGTGCTTTCCGCACAACTATCATGGACACAGGCGCAAACCAACCTTATCAACGCATACCTTGCCGCAAAAATGGCAATGGCGGAATACAGAAAAGTCATCAGCGAATAAAAGCAGACAAACATAAAAAAAGAATGTGCCGGAATAAGGTTGAAAAATGAATCCTTATTCCGGCACATTCTTTTTTTATGTCGTAAATCTCCTATCCGAGGAACGAAATCAGCACGCCCGCTGCCACCGCAGATCCGATGACACCGGAAATATTGCTGGACATACAATAGTTCAGCACATGGTTTTTGGGATCATACTTGGTTGCAATTTCATTACATACCCGGCTCGCCATAGGCACAGCACTCAATCCCGTTGCACCGATCAGCGGATTAATCTTCTTCTTGGAGAACAAGTTAAACAGCTTCACAAAGAAGATACCACCCGTAATGGACAAAGCGAATGCAAGGAAACCGCCGATGACGATGCCGATAGTAGTCCAGTTGAGGAACGCCTCGCTCGTCATGGTAGCACCCACACTCAGTCCGAGGAAGATGGTTGCCGCATTCATAATGCTGTTGGCCGCCGCATCGAACAAACGGCTGGTATCGGAACCGATTTCCTTAATCAGGTTACCGAACATCAGCATACCGATCAGAGGCACTGCCGTCGGCACGAAAAGGGCAACAATGGTAGTGACAGCAATCGGGAAGATGATTTTCAATACACGCAGGTTCTTTATCTCAGTTTTTGAAGGATAGAGCTTTTCCTGTTCCTTCATGTTAATCATCAACTCCTTCTTTGTGCAGAACAGCTTCACAACCATCGGAATGATGACGGGAACCAATGCCATATACGAATAAGCCGCAATGGCGATAGGACCCAGCAGATGCGGGGCGAGCTTAATGGTGGTAAAGATAGCCGTAGGACCGTCCGCACCGCCGATAATGCCCAATGCACCTGCTTCCTGCGGTGTGAAGCCCATCATTACGGCACACAGCAACACCGTAAAGATACCAAGCTGCGCAGCAGCACCGAATATGGAAAGACGCAGATTGCGAAGCATCGGCCCGAAGTCCGTCAGCGCACCCACACCCATAAAGATGACAGGCGGCAGAAATCCGGTCTTTATCAGCATATAGTAGATGAAGTTCATCAGTCCGAGGTCGTGTGCAATCTCATGCAACGGCATCTCCCAGATGTTCTTCAGCACTCCGTTCACCATTACCATACCGTTTTCATCCGCCTGAATCACTCCCATATCACCGCCCGGGAAGTTGGCAATGAGCACACCGAAAGCAATTGGAACCAGCAACAGCGGTTCGTAGTGCTTCTTGATGCCCAGATACAGCAAGATGAAGGCAATGGCATACATTACAAGGAACGACGGGTCGGCAATGATATTGCTGAACGCCGTCATATCATAAAGTTTTGCAAATATATCTTCCATTATCCAATCTTCATTAATACATCATCTTCAGAAACAGAATCACCCGGATTGACGCAGATAGCAGTCACTGTCCCGCTAAATTCGGCCCGGATGGCATTATAAGTCTTCATGGCCTCAATGTAGCAAAGCAAGTCGCCTTCTTTCACTTTATCCCCTACTTTGAGAGGAGTTTCCTGTGCATTTTTAGTCAGGAAGAATTTGCCTTCAAGCGGAGCTGCTATCTCTTGTCCTTCGCCTACGGGGGCAGTCACTTTCTCGGTAGCGGAAGCCGGCAGGTCGATGTCACCGTAAGCCACCGTCACGCGATAAGCCTGTCCGTCCACCTGTACGGTGAGCGTCTTGGGTTTGGCATCGTCCAAGGGCGATTTGTCACGTTCGGCGCGGCGCTTCTCCACATCAGCCAGGAAGTCTTCTTTTGCCTTGCCGCTCTTGTAGGCCTCGTACTGTGCCGGGTGCATGGCATATTCAAAGAGTTCCTCATCGTCTTCCCCAAGTTCCCATTTGTTCTCTTTCATCAGCTTGCGATACTTGTCAAGGGCATCGGGATAGTTGTCCTGCGGGTTGCCGTTGAAGAATTTACGTCCTTCACGTTCAGCTTTTTCCACAATTTCAGGTGCAAGCTCACCCGGCAGTTTACCGGCCTTGCCCAACAGCATATCCCAAATATCATCGGCAATCATACCCCAACGTTCTTTGCCCTTCTCCATGGCCATTACGTTCATCATGGAAAGGTTCTTCACATACTGGCTGAACGGAGTCACCAACGGTGGATAGCCCACACGCGGCCATACGTAGGCCACTTCATTGAAGAGTTTGATGAGCAGTTCATCCTGCTTCATAAACGGCAGGTTACGTTTTGCCTTGTACTTATTGATAGATTCCAGATTGGATTCCAAGTCCGCCATTAAGCTGCCCATCATACCGCCCGGCAGTCCCGGACCAATCAGCAACGAGTTCATCAGACGGTTCTTCGGACTGATGTACAGACCGAGGAAATCATCCATAAACTCCTGAATGAGGGCGCGCACCTTCATGTATGCTTCCATATTGATTTCGGGCACTTTGAAACCTGCATCTTTCAGCATAGCCTGTACGCTGAGCAAGTCGGCATGTCCCGTTCCCCATGAAAGCGGTTCCATACCTACGTCGATATAATCGCAACCCGCCTCGCAAACTTCAAGAATGCTTGCCATATTGAAGCCGGGTCCCGCATGACTGTGATACTGAACGGGAATTTCCGGATGGGCAGCCTTGATATTAGCCACAATCTTGCCCAAAGATACCGGACGGCCGATACCGGCCATATCTTTTATGCAGATTTCATCCGCACCGAGTTCGATAAGTTTCAATGCCATATCCGTATAATACTCTACGGTATGGATAGGCGAATGAGTGATACAAAGAGAGCACTGTGAAATCATTCCCGCCTCGTGCGCATAAGTGATAGAGGGAGCAATGTTGCGTATGTCATTCAGCCCGCAGAAAGTGCGCGTAATGTCCGTACCCTGCGCTTTCTTCACTTTATAAAACAACTTGCGTACATCGGCAGGCACAGGGCTCATGCGCAGACCGTTCAGCGCGCGGTCCAGCATGTGTGTCTGAATACCGGCTTCATGGAAAGGCTTCGTCCACTCCCGCACAGCCTTATTGGGGTTTTCACCAAACAAAAGATTAACCTGTTCAAAACCGCCGCCATTTGTTTCTACGCGAGCAAAACAACCCATTTCAATAATGGCGGGCGCTACCTTCACCAGTTGGTCTACACGAGGAACATATTTTCCGGCACTTTGCCACATATCCCTGAACACCAAACTGAACTTAATTTCTTTTTTCATACTAAATTATTCCTGTGTGTGTTTATATAAGATTAGTTATTTCAGATTTTCTCTACTTTGGCAACTTTACCCTTACCTTGCGTCACTACCGTAACTGCCGCACTGATAGCTGCCATAACATTAGCGGGAATAGCAGCAGGACCACTTGCCGCCGGTTTGGCAGAAGAGACCTCTTCGGGTGCATATTTATTCACGAGGGCTATAAGTCCTTTTCCTAAGTAGATAACAATCAGCAGGATAGCAAAGACAGTTGCCATGCCTACCACCATTAGTAGAAGTGCTGTATTCAAGTTTTCCATATTATAAATTATTAGTTATTCTATCAGATTTGCAAAAAATCGTCCGAAATTAGCGATAATTAGCGAGAATACAGAATATTACAATGATAAAATATGCTAAAATGAAAAGTTCCCATACCCTCAGGAGAGAGTACGGGAACTTTTTTGTCAACACTGTGACGCCAGCATCTGCCGCTTACGAAAACGAAAGACAATTATCCCAGCGGATCTTGCTCCTCGCCGCCTTCCGAACCGCTACCGCCCGGATTAGAGGAGCCGCCACCGGAAGTGCCGCCATTGGCAAGTTTCTCTATGTCCATCCAAACAACATCCGCATCCACCATGGAACGTGTAGTAATTTGCTTCCCACTACTGCGTTTCACCTCAGGAATAAAGCGTACACGTACACCGTTAATTTGTCCGGAGGTCACCTCTTCAGGCGTAGCAACCCCATTCTTATTGGTAGCGACTGTGTAATAAAAAGTACCGATGCCATCAATTTTCACCGTACTTCCGGAAGCCATATAATCAGCTATTACACCTCCCAGGTTTTTAAGCACAGCATACGTATCTCCCCGGGTAACGGTAGACTGCAAAGAGAACTTGTCCGCAATTCTGTCAGTGGTAATAGGAATGCCGGTAGTTATTGCTCTCGGATACCACAAATCATTCAGTTTCGATTGAAATTTCTTGTAAAATGCCATAATAATAATGTTTTAAATGATTAATAATGTATATCTAAATTCTCTTGTCTCACCCGGAAAAGCGGAAGTTTCATTGTGAGGCCTCAACAAATCAGCCATTCGCTTTTCTCAAATTCGATGTTGCAAAGTTAGGGTGAGAAACAAGGGAAAGCAAGAAAATGGCATCTACAGCTAAAACACATAATTGACTAATAAACAACACATTACAAAACAGCATTCTCTACAAGGGAAAAATGAATATAAAATTAAGGATAAGAAAAAGATAGGGTATCTCTACACATGAGAGTCATAAGTACCTGATAATGAGATTACCTATTCTTTCCAATCTCTACAATACAAATTATTGTATATTCTTCTGTCTTAAGCAAGCCTATCACTATTATTTTAGACTATCTGTATAGTCTCATCATACGGGAATGATTATTTTTTATACATTTGCAAAGTATGCATTTAAATACCGCAACTTATGAACATTGAATTACGACTTGAGCAACCGGAAGATTACCGTAAAACGGAGGAAATAATGAGAGAGGCTTTCTGGAATTATTATGCTCCCGGATGTTATGAACACTACTTGTTGCATATCATGCGGAACTCTCCCAACTTCGTTAAAGAGCTTGACTTTGTGGCCGTCTGGGAAAATAAGATTATAGGGAGCGTTGTGTGCCTAAAGTCTTTTATTGCCGCCGACAATGGGAATAAATACGAGGTATTAAGCATGGGGCCCATAGCCGTTCTTCCTAAATATCAGCGTATGGGCGTCGGCAAAGCACTGATAGCACATACACGCAGCGTAGCAGCAGAAATGGGGTATCGTGCCATTCTGTTGTGCGGGGATCCCGATTATTATTCAAAAGCAGGATTTGTGGCAGCAGAACAATTCAATATCCGCACCTCCGAAAACAAATATATTGCAGCTCTCCATGTGTGCCCTTTATGGCCGGATGCCTTAGCCGGTGTGACGGGACAATATTACGAGGATGAGATTTACAACATAAATATTGCAGAGGCAGAAGAGTTCGACCGTTCATTTCCTAAAAAAGAACGCATAACGGGAACTCCCACGCAAAAGCGTTTTGAGGAAGTGGTTGCCATGCAAAAAGAGTACATGCAGCAGTCAGGGAAGTGACAGATTAAGGACATCTACCATTCGTCCGTTTATCTATTCCCCGAAATCTCAACTCTGATTTATATAGGAGAATAAAATTTCAGAAGAAACAGGAGTTATATTTTAACTTTTTCATTTGAGAAATCCCGCATTACTGTCACAAACTCGTCAGGCAATCTTTTGAGAACTTCCTCCTTTATAAAGGCAGGTACACCACCATAATAAGCTTCCGCAATGCCACCCGTAATAGCCCCCATCGTATCCGCATCTCCTCTTAAAGAAATGGTCAGTCGAATGGCACTTTCATAGTCCGTACTTTCCAAAAAAGCAATGATAGATTCCGGTACTGTACCCTGACAAGAAATATCATAACTATAAGTAGCCCTTATCTCATTGCAGGTACGGTCAAGATTATAACCGAACGTTTCCTCCAATGTATCAAAAGCGTATACCACAATTATATTTGTACAAGACTTCTGATTCAATTTCTTTATTAATGCGAATCCTTTTCCTATCATTGAAGTTTATGCTCACTGTTTCTCGAACTAATCCTTTCCAATCATTCCAATAACAGCACCTGACTTTAGCCATGTTTCCTATTAGTTCAACCCCTGGTAGAATATCATCGGCTATATTCGAAATATCGACCTTTGAGAATATATTTCCCCGACAAAAACCTGAAAGGTTAGAGATGTCTGATTTTGAGAAGACATATTGCCTGTTCTCATAATTGCCATGCCAAAAAGCTGGCAAAACCGTTGATGCTGTTGTCAACAAATATATTTGCCATGCACTCATTTCTGAACATGTAGCACCTACTTTTTCAATTAAAAGTCTCTTTTCTAATGCTTTTGTTGAATGACCGGTATCAATATAAAACCAAGAATTATCTCCTATACTGACATGCTGTGCAAAATATATTTTCAGTATTCCATTAAAAGTCAGTTCGTCCAAAATGGATAAAACGTCATGATTATATCCATCAGGCGGCATTGTTTCTTCATGCAGAGATTTCAAATACCTATGAAATGCGTAACCTATCCAACCATACTCATTACTTTCTTTGATTAGACGGACAAGGCCCTTCGCCTTCATTCGCATCTCCTCGATTTCTTTCTCGTCACTCTCCAACACATCATACTCTATAATCTGATTCAAGAGAGAGATTCCTTTGCCCACATCTTTAATGAGTGTGTTTCCTTTTTGTCGTTCTCCAAGTATATATAAAACGGCCAAATTCCACAAGCAGCGAATAGAAGGGCAAGGTTCTCCACAAACTTTCAATAGATATTCAATAGCATGTTCAAAATCACCAATACCCCATAATACACTGAAGGTATTTTGCATAGCATTCTTAGAACCATTTGATGCCGCAAGACGTAACCATCTCAACCCTTCATCCATATTATTTTCGCAATTCAGCAAAAGAATGCCTATATTGTTTGCTACTTCATAGATTCCATCATTGTATGCTTGCACATAACAAGCCTTTATGTCATTATAAAATTGAATATTCTTTTTGAAGAGATGAGAAAGCATGAACTCATTAAAATCTCCTGCACATTCGGCAAGACTGCAAGGTTTACATACCGAAAAATCTGCAAAAGACCTGTTCCCTGAATCCACTACATAGTTTTTATCAAGATTATCAAAATACTTGGTATCTTTTAACGGATTATCAAAATACAAGTTTCTCGTTATGAGCTGGGACAAAATAAACACATCCTCCTGTCTAACCTTATTTTCTACTTTATCAATCTTTTGTCCTTGAACTTCTCCGTTGTCAATCGACACATCGGGGTAGAATTCAACCATTTTCCGACAGTTCTCGCATACAGACACAACACCGGCATAAGATAGTGGACTAAGGTCTATATTTACTTTATACCATACAAGCCCCTCTGATGAATTGCCACACTTCAGGCAAGGAAGTCTTTTGGGCTCACCCGGTATTTGTTCCTGCACATTATCCATGATATAGCCATACGCAAACGGTAACCGTTTAAAACTCCAATACCTAACTGTTGAATCTTGTAATGGGTCTGGCGCACACACCACATGGGTTACAATATCATCCTTAACTCTAAAAAGAACATACATCGGTTTATAACCCTCTATTTGGTCGTACACTGCTACATGACTATAATAATTGCAAAATTTGATACTTGTGCGTACATTGATACAATCATGCTTTAGTCGCTTTTCCTTATCTATCCAATATGATTCAAAATCAGCAATGCCACTTAGTTCTTTGTGCTTATAAATAATAAGTTTTACGTTTTCTGATAGGAAAGGCCTTAGTGTAGAAAAATCCTGATTATATCTGCAAAACGCAAATTTCTTTGCAATCTCAGTATATATATCATTAGGCAAGGAATCTTCAATCCGCAATCCTTGCCTATGTTTCTCCATAGCATCCTTAAGTTTCTTATTCTTGA
>ERZ779852.3152-NODE-3152-length-12236-cov-11.408833_pt1 | contig 12236 bp, 10 predicted proteins | sample MGYA00511559_ERZ779852 | MGnify/ENA primary metagenome ERZ779852 (study PRJEB29588, sample SAMEA2157977) | human gut metagenome | biome: human gut; feature: human-associated habitat; material: faeces | place: Denmark | collected 2008/2010 ...
CGCGTCCAGCGGCAGCAGTCCCGCTCCATGATACGGCGCACATTCCCTGCACAAAAGTACGCCCTGCTGCGCGTCGAACACCGGCTCTTTCGGGTTGTGCGTGCCGCAGACGGCGCAGCCGTCGAGCAGCGGCTCGTAGCCCGAAAGAGCGAGTAACTTGAGCTCAAACGCCGCCTTGACGATGCTCTGCGGTTTTTGCAGCGTGTCGAGCGCATAGAGCGAGTTGAGCAGCAGCGACAGAATTTCCGGCGCGGGCTCGTCCTCCGCCGTGACGCACTCGGTCATCTCGGCAAAATACGACGCGAGCGACAGTAGCTCAATGTCCTGCCGGATACCGTCGAACAGCGAGATCGTCGACGCCTCGTCGAGGTAGTACCAGTTCCCGCGCTGATAGAGTACGAGCTCGGAAAAGGCCAGAAGCTCGCTGCCCGCGGCGATGCGGCTTCCCTTGCGCCGCGCCCCGCGCGCCACGACCGCGATCCGCCCGAGCGAGTCGGTCAGAATATTCAATATGTAGTCGGCCTCCTTCGTCGCCGTCGCGCGAAGGACGATGCCTTTGGTCACGAGTTTTTCTGACATAAAACTCCTCTAAATTGTTTTACAACAAGGGGTGTAAAGGGTGGTTGCCTTGCAGGCGGGATGCGTTTTTCCGCGCAGAGCGCGGAGGGGGAATGCAGCGCGTAGGCGCTGCTGCCAGTCAAAGGGGGGATTCTCTTTCCAAAGAGAACACCCCCTTTGGAACCCCCGGAGAAAGGCAAGGGGGCTTCCCCCTTGACCTCCGACATTGGCAGCTTGTAGCTTGAAGAGCTGCGCAGCCTGCGGAATCGGGTGCGGTGTACATGGCTTCGCCATGAATCTTCTGCGATTCGCGACAACTCTCAACCGCGCCTTACTATCGTGAGGCGCGTGTGACGTTTGCTTGGCGGCAGACTGCGTGCCAAATGCGGCATTGCTGCGCTCGCCGCATTGTGGAGACTGGCAGTAGACGGAAATTAGGCTGTACTTCTACAAGATGGGCAGAGCGGCACCCGCAAGGGGTGTGCCGCATCCGTAAGGCGTCAGAGCCGCCAACGGCTGCGCAACAGCGGATAATAGGAGCAGAGACAAATCGTATAGCAGTTCCAACGCGGCTTTGCCGCGCTCAGGCATCTCCATTCCGGAGGCATAGAAGTCATTCAAGCCCGAGACTGCCAATCAATCCCTTTCTCTTGGGGGTTCAAGGGGGATATTCTCTTTCCTCGGAAAGAGAATATCCCCCTTTTTTCGCACCCCGCACGGTACGGGATACCCCTTTACCCTTTAGGGAAAAACGCAAAAATAAAACCTACCTTGCGGCAGGTTCTATTTTTAGGTCTTACAGTCCCAGTTCGACGGCGCGGCGAAGTCTAACCTTGCCGTCGAGCGCTTCGTCGATCGTGTGGATCAGCGCCTCGCGGTCGCGGTTGAGCGTACCGCCGAGGGGGAGGTAGTTCGACGCGTGGTTCGAGCGGAAGATGCTGCCGTCGGAGTCGATGTGCTCCAAAAAGAGGCGTGTTTCACGCATCAGCTCGGGCGGCTCCATCATCTTGAACTCGCCGCTCGCGATCCAGTCGTGCAGCGGCGTGCCCGAGTAGACGCGAAGCGTCAAAAACGCGATATAGTCGGGCTTCATGCGGGAAACGGCCTTCGCCGTGTCGATGGCGTGGGCCTGCCAGTCGCCGTTCGCGCCCGCCATGCCGTTGATGGCCGTGACGGAGGTGGCGATGCCCGCCTGCTTGCAGCGGATGGCGTTTAAGACGATCTCCTCGGCAGTAACGCCCTTGCAGAACTTTTTGAGAAGCTCCTCGTTGCCGCTCTCAAGGCCGATATACACGATGCCGAGGCCGTGCTCGCGCAGCGTACGCAGCTCGTCGTCCGTCTTGCGCATGATGGCCTTGGTCGTTGCGTAAGCCGCAACGCGCTTGCAGGTAGGGAAATGGTCGCAGATATAGTCGAGAACGGTCAGAAGATAGTCCATCGGCAGGATCAGCGCGTCGCCGTCGGCTAAAAAGATCTTCTCGATATAGCGCCCGTAGGCGCGTGCCTCGTCGAGGTCGGAGAGCACCTGCTCAATGGGGTTGATGGAGAACTTTTTGTCCTTGTACATCGTGCAGAACGCACATTTGTTGTGGCTGCACCCGAGCGTGCACTGCACGATGAGGCTGCGCGCCTCGCTGGGGGGACGGTAAACAGCTCCCGAATAATGCATCAGGGTTCCTCCTTACAAAATCAGCCGAGCTTGGCCTGGCACTTGTCCATGAAGCGATCCACGGTGATGATGGCGCGCTGGTGCGTGCCCTCGCCGATGAGGCCGGCGGTGTCGGTCGCGGTGGCCTTGAAGTCGACCATCTTGCCGTTTGCGGAAATGTCTGTGACCTCGACGGTAACGGTGATCTCCATGCCAACGGGCGAGGGGGAGACATGGGAGACCTCGACCTTGGTGCCGACGGTGCTCTTACCCTCGGGCAGCTCCTGCTGGAGATAGGTGAAGGCGGCGTTTTCGACCATCGCGACGAGATACGGCGTGCCAAACACCGGCAGACCGCCGCTGCCGAGCGCGGCAGCGGTCATGTCTTCCGTGACAACTTTCTTGACGGTAAAAGTATCTCCGATTTTCATCTTAAAAAACTCCTTTACGATATTACTTGGCAGCTTTGACCTTGATCCAGAGCTTGCTCAGCTCGCGCATGAGGGTCTGGTTGTCGTGGAACATCTCGTCCTTGTCGTAGCCGCTGCGGGGAAGGTAGGCGGCATTGTCCGCGTAGAGATCCTCAGACGAGGTCATCTCTTCAAACACTTCCGCGTTGGGAGAAGTATAACCCACCGTTTCGGTGTTGTCAAACGCGGCTTCATAGGTGAGCATGTAGTTGATGAACTCGTGGGCGAGCTTGGGATTCTCGGCATTTTGGGGAATGACCATGGCATCGCACCAGATGTTCGTGCCCTGGGAGGGCATATAGAAGCTCATGTCTTCGTTTTCATCAAGCACCACGGCTGCGTCGCCGGAGTAGACAACGGCGATGTCCTTGTAGCCGTTCATCATACCGTCGATGACCTCGTCGGTCACATAAACGGGGGACATCGTGTTGTTCATTTGCAGCAGCCACTCATAGGCGTCGTTGATCTCGTTGGGGTCCTCGGTGTTCATCGAGTAGCCCAGCGCCTTGAACGCCATCATGAACGAGTCGCGCTCGGAATCGTAGATGTAGATGTGACCGGCGTAGTCGGTGTTGCGCAGGACCTCCCAGCCCTCGCTCTCGATGACGGCAGGGTCGACGTTCTCGTGGTTGTAGACGAGACCGACGCTGCCCCAGAAGTAGGGGATGGAGTACGTGTTGTCCGGGTCGTAGCTCATACCGAGCACGGCATCAGACATGTTCTCCATGTTGGGGATCATGCTCTTGTCAAGCGGCTGGAGGAAGTCCTCGTTCATCAGGCGTTCGATCATGTAGTCGGACGGAATGATGACATCGTAGCGGTCGCCGGCCATGAGCTTGGTGTACATCATCTCGTTGGAGTCGAAGTTCTCGACGATGACGCGCACGCCGTACTGCTTTTCAAAGTCGGAGATGACGTTCTCGCCGAGGTACTCGCCGGGGAGATAGAGCTTCAAAACGTTGCTGCCGTACTTCTCGACAGCCGCGGCGCTCTTGTGCTGCTGGGAAAGTCTCGCGCCCACGGTGCCGCCGACAACGGCCAGCGCCAGCACGGCGGCAACAGCCGCCATGGCCTTGCGGCTCACGGCGCGGGAGGACTTGCCGTCCTTTTCGCGCTTTTCGCGCACGATCGGCACGATGTTCACGACGCCGAGCACCAGCGTAATGAGAAGAATCACAATGGTAGAAAGGGCGTTGATGGACGGGTTCACGCGCTTGGACATCGTGTAGACCAAAATCGAAATGTTGTTGACGCCGTTGCCCGTTGTGAAGTACGAGATGACGAAGTCGTCAAAGCTCATCGTGAACGCAATGAGCGCGCCGGAGACGATACCCGGCTTGATCTGCGGCACAATGACTTTCGTGAGCGCCTGGAACGGCGTTGCGCCAAGGTCCATCGCTGCGTCGATCAGGTTAGGGTCGAGCGAGCGGAGCTTCGGCGTAACGGAGAGCATCACGTAGGGGATACAGAACATGATATGCGCGATGAGCAGCGTGCCGAAGCCTTTTTTGACCGTGAGGACGCTGAAAAACATCAGAAGTGAGATGGCCGTGACGATATCGGGGTTCATCACGGGCAGGTCGTTGATGCGCTCGACCATCTTCTGCACAACCTTGCGGGATTTAGAAAGGCCGATGGCCGTGATCGTGCCGACGACTGTCGCGACGACCGTCGCGATGACGGCGATGATGACCGTGTAGAGCACAGCCTCCATCATTGTCGAATCGGCGAACATCTTTTCATACCAGCGGAGCGAGAAGCCGCCGAACTTCGTCAGCGAGCGGGAATCGTTGAACGAAAAGATAATGATATAGAGGATGGGGAGGTAGAAGAAGAGCATCGTGAGCGTCAGGATGATCTTCGAGCCGACAGAGGTTTTCTTTTTCATGCGCTTCTCACTCCTTTCCCTGCGAGGCGACCTGAACGTCCGCCTTGCGCGTCAGCCACATCGAGATCATGATGATGACCGCCATGATGAGCGAGATGGCCGAGCCGAAGTTCCAGTCGCCAGTGGTGAGGAACTGCGTTTCAATGATGTTGCCGACGAGGACGTACTGTCCGCCGCCGAGAAGCTTCGGAATGAAGAAGCTCGACACCGCGGGCAGGAACACGAGCGTGATGCCGGAGATCACGCCGGGAAGCGAGAGCGGCAGCGTCACACGCAGGAATGCCTGCACAGGCGTTGCACCGAGGTCGTTGGCGGCTTCCAAAAGGCTCTTGTCCATCTTGGCAAGGGACGTGTGGATCTGCAGGATCATAAAGGGAATGAAGTTATAGACCATGCCGAGGATGACGGCAAAGCTCGTGTGGATCATCGACACGGGGCCGATGCCGAACCACGAAAGGATCGTGTTGAAGATGCCCTCGTCCTGCAAAATGCCCATCCAAGCATAGGTGCGCACCAGCATGTTGACCCAGGTCGGCATGGTGATGAGCAGAATTAAGATCGTGTTGCTGCGGCCGCCGCGCTGCGCGATGACGTAGGCGATGGGGTAGCCGAGCGCAACGCAGATGAGCGTTGTGATGAGCGCGATATAGAGCGAGCGCAGCAACACATCCATAAAGACCTTGTCCGTGACGAAGCGGGCAAAGTTCTCAAAGGTGAACTGGAATGTCAGCACCGAGTTGCCGGAGGTCGTGAAGGCATAGAGCACGATCAGAAGCATCGGCACCACGATGATCGCGATGATCCACGCGATATACGGGTAAGTCATGGAACGAAAGCGCTTCACCACTGGCCCTCCTTCTTCATCACGTGGATGTCCTCGGGACGGAAGACAAGGCCGACCTGCTCGCCCTCTTCAAAGGCGTGGGTGGTGGAGACCTTGTACTCATAGCCCTCGGTGGAGAAGGTCACATCGTAAACGCCCGGGGTGATGGTCTCGGGGTCGAAGTCGTACTTGACGTCCGTGATCTCGACCTGCTCGCCGTCTTCGAGGGACCACGCCGACGCGCTGGCCCAGGTCTCAAGGTCGGTGTCGAGCGCGATGCTCTCCTGAATGTCCTCGACCTTTTTGAAGAAGTTCATCGCGTAAATTTCTTCCTGATAGACCTTGCTCTCGACGCGGTTCTGCGCTACGACGAGCACCCTGACGGTGATAGACGTATCGTTCGCGGTGGCAAAGGTCACGGTGTAGTTGCCGGTCTCGGGCTTGATGTCGTATTCGACGGTCTTGATGGAGATGGGCTCCTCGGTCTCGGCGTCCCACGCCTCGGCAGAGGCGAGGGCGACGACCTTGGCGTCGTCGAGCTCTTCGACGTCCTCCACGTCCAGAAGGAAGGCGTTCGCACTGATCTTCTCGCCCTTTTCCTCGTTGTAGACAGGGCGGTCCTGCGAGACCTGCATCTTCACGGTGATGGACGTACCGACGCGCGTTTCGACCACGGTTTCATAGTGCATGCCCTTGAAAAGCTGAGACTTGACCGTGCCCTTGAGCATACCCTCGGCACGCGGGACAATGTCGAGGTGCTCGGGGCGGATGACGACGTCGACCTTTTCGTTCTTATTGTAGCCGCGGGCACGGCAGGCGTACTTCTTGTCCTCGAACATGACGAGGTCGTCCTCAAGCATGACGCCGTCGATGATGTTCGTCTCGCCGATGAACTTGGCGACGAATTCGTTGACGGGGGTGCGGTAGATTTCGGTCGGCGTACCGATCTGCTGAATTTCACCCGCATTCATGACGACGATCTTGTCGGACATCGTCAGCGCCTCTTCCTGATCGTGCGTGACGAAGATGAACGTGATGCCGACCTCCTGCTGGATGTATTTGAGCTCCTGCTGCATCTCCTTGCGGAGTTTTAAGTCGAGCGCGCCGAGCGGCTCGTCGAGCAGCAGCACGCTTGGCTCGTTAACGAGCGCGCGGGCGATGGCGATGCGCTGCTGCTGGCCGCCGGAGAGCTCGGTCACGTTGCGGTGGGCATAGTCCTCAAGGCTAACAAGGCGCAGCATACGCATGACCTTCTGCTCGATAACGTCCTTCGGCTCTTTCTTGAGCGTCAGGCCAAAGGCGATGTTGTCGTACACGTCCATGTGGGGGAAAAGGGCATACTTCTGGAAGACGGTGTTGATCTCGCGCTTGTAGGGCGGGACGCTGACGATGTCCTCACCGTCGAAGAGCACCTTGCCCTCGCTCGGCTGCAAAAAGCCGCCGAGGATGCGCAGCAGTGTCGTCTTGCCGCAGCCAGAGGGGCCGAGCAGCGTGACGAACTCATTTTCGTAAATGTCAAGAGAGACGCCCTTGAGAACGACCTGTCCGTCCTCAAAGCTCTTGACGATGTTCTTGAATTGAATGATCTTTTTCTTTTCTTCGGCCATTTCCGATATCCTCACAATTTTATAGAATAGTAGTTAAAAAAGCGGGGGCGTGCAGACCCAGAGGATGCGCGCGGTGGTCTTGCGTTCATTTTTGAGGTAGTGGAACGTTCTGCCGTGGAGATAGAACGTTTCGCCGCGGCACACGACGCTGCGTTCGCCGTCGCACTCTAAAATGACGCTGCCGTCAAGCACGTAGCCGAACTCCTCGCCGTTGTGCGGCTCGATCTCGAACGATTCGCCGCCGGCGGGAAGTTCCAATAAAATGGGCTCCATCTGGTTTTTCTGCGTGTTGGGAACGATCCAGTTGACGGTGCAGTTCTCGCGCTCGTCGACGAAAAAGTCTTCGGAGCGGAAGACAAACTGGTCGTTTTTATCCTCCTGAAAGAATTCCGAGAGGTTGGTGCCGAGGGCCTCGAGGATATCGCTGAGCGAGTCGATCGAGGGGGAGGTGAGGTCGCGCTCTAACTGGGACAAGAACCCCTTTGTGAGCTCGCTTCGGCTGGCAAGCTCCTCCAGAGTCAGTCCCTGTCGCGTTCGCAGCTGCTTGATCTTATTGCCAATGTCCATACACACGCCTCCTCGTTCGATATACTAAACTTTTGGTCAGTTTTTGCTAAACCGAGACTATTATACACAGCGCGTGCAAAATTGCAAGAGTATATTTAACAAAAAGTTCAATATTTTGAACTTTTGAAAAATAAAACAGCGAAGAGCCGATTGCAGCTCTCCGCTTGTGGGATTTAACTAAAATACTTCTTTTGAAACGGGACCTCATCCACCTGAAACTCGCGTCCGTGCAGATATTCGAGGATGCCCGCGTCGCTGGGGAAGTCGAAGCGCAGGCGGTAGGAGTAGAGCGCCTGATGCGTTTCGCCATATTTGCGGTTCACGCTGCCGACGCCGTACTTGCCGTCGCCGAGCAGGGGATGGCCGAGGTCGGCCATGCTCGCGCGAATCTGATGCGTACGGCCCGTGAGCAGCTCGACCTCCAGAAGCGACAGCTCGCCGCGCGTCTGGAGCGTTTGGTATAAGGTAATCGCGCTGCGGCCGTCCGGCACGGGGCGGTGGTAAACGCGGACGGTGTTGCTCTTCTCGTCCTTGCGCAGAAAGCACTCGATGCGGCCCTTCGGCGGCTCGACGCGGCCGAGGGCGATACATAAATAGTATTTGGCGATCTCGCGGTCGCGAATCTTGTCGTTCAGGATGCGCAGCGCTTCAGCGTTTTTCGCCGCAATGACAATGCCGCCAGTGTTGCGGTCGATGCGGTTGCAGAGGGCGGGGGTGAAGGCGTTCTCCTCGCGTGGCCGCCACTCGCGCTTTTGATAGAGGTAGGCGAGCATGTGGTTGACGAGCGTATTGACTTTCTCGTGCTCGTCGGCGTGGGCAAGCATTCCCGCGGGCTTGTCGAGCAGCATGATGTTCTCGTCCTCGTAGACAATCTTGAGCCGCGGCGTCGTGATCGTGAGGTAGACGTTTTCCTCGCTCGGCGACTCGAAAAACTCATCGTTGATGTAGCACTGTAAAATATCGCCCGCGACGAGCTTCTGGTCGCGCTGGGCGCGCGCGCCGTTGACCTTGATGCGCTTTAGGCGGATGTACTTCTGCGCGAGCGACGCGGGGAGCAGGGGGATGGCCTTGCCGAGAAAGCGGTCAAGCCGCTGATTTTCGTCATTTTTTCCGATGTGAAACTCCCGCATGGGCGGCACCTCCGCTTGCGCAGCGCGCGATTTTCTGCTATTGTACGATAGCGGGCAAAAAAAGTAAAGAAATCCTGTCAAAATTTTTGCCGCAACCGTGAAAAAAGTATTTGACAATCGAGAAAACGTCCTCTATAATATCACTCGTGTCATTGCGAGGTGTAGCATGGTTTTAGATGTAAAACGTATCATTAACACCCCCGGAGGCAGAATTCCCTTTGACTTTACAGAGGACTTTTCTGATGTGGACTTCGGCGGCGTGTGTCCTGCGGTTCGGCCGGTCTCAGTGGTAGGGCAGGCAGAGAACATTGCGGGGATGCTGCGGTTGCAGTTTGACCTGACTACAACGCTTTCCGCCGTGTGCGATCGCTGCGGAGCGCCGTTTGATCTTCCGTACAAGGTTCCGTTCGAGTGTCTGCTCGCTGAGGAGCTGGAGGAAGACGACAACGACGATATCCTGCTGCTGGACAACGGAACCGTTGATCTCAGCGAGCTGGCGCGGGAGACGTTCATCCTCAATATGCCAAGCAAGACCCTTTGCCGCGAGGATTGCAGGGGCTTGTGTTCCGGCTGCGGCGTCAACCTCAACTATGAGAAGTGCCGCTGCAAAAAGGAAGTCGATCCCAGGTTAGCAGCCCTCGCAAAGCTTTTGGAACAATAAATTCGCTGTTCATTCAGCTTAACTTTAAGGAGGTGTCAACATGGCAGTCCCCAAGGGGAAAGTATCCCGTCAGAGACGTGATAAGAGACGTTCTTCTCACTGGAAGCTCACCGCTCCCGCGCTTGTCGCGTGCCCGAAGTGCGGCGCTCTGCACCAGCCTCACAGAATGTGCCCGGAATGCGGTACCTACAACGGCCGTCAGGTCAAGGTCATCGAGTCCAAGGTCGCAGCCGAATAATTGATTCGGAACGAAAATCGTTAAGAAAAGCTGAGTGGAACTCCACTCAGCTTTTTCTTATGCCGCAAGAGAAGGTTAGCCTTGCGTAACCTCGAAAATTCGGTTATACTGTATTTGTAATATTTTGCTTTGCGATAAAGAGCGGTGCGATCGCGCGCCGCTTTGGAATAAAGGAGGCAGAGAGATGAAACCTTTGGTTGCGATCGTTGGACGGCCGAACGTCGGCAAGTCCATGCTGTTTAATAAGCTCATCGGCCAGCGGCTCTCCATCGTCGAGGATACGCCGGGCGTCACGCGCGACCGCATCTACGGCGAGAGCGAGTGGTGCGGCCGCAAATTCCGTCTGGTGGACACCGGCGGTATCGAACCGCGCACGGACGATCAGATCTTGTCGTTCATGCGCGAGCAGGCGGAGATCGCCATTCAGCACGCGGACGTCATCATTTTCCTGACGGATGTGAAGACCGGCCTGACGGCTTCCGATCAGGAGGTCGCGAATATGCTGCTGCGATCCCGCAAGCCCATCGTGCTGGCGGTCAACAAGATGGACTCGACCGGACGGGTCGACCCTGATTTTTATGAGTTCTACAATTTAGGCCTCGGCGATCCCATCGCCGTTTCCGCCGTGCACGGCCACGGCACGGGCGACCTGCTCGACGCGTGCTTACAGTATTTCCCGCCCGAGGATGACGAGGAAGAGGATGAGGACGTCATCAAGGTCGCCATCATCGGAAAACCCAACGTCGGCAAGTCATCGCTGACGAACCGCATTCTCGGCACCGAGCGCATGATCGTCAGCAATGTTGCGGGCACGACGCGCGACGCCATCGACTCGTACTTTGAAAACGAGCAGGGCAAGTATGTCTTCATCGACACCGCCGGCATGCGCAAAAAGTCGAAGGTCGACGACGTCATCGAGCGCTACAGCGTGCTGCGCGCCACGATGGCCATCGACCGTGCGGACGTGTGCCTCATCATGATCGACGCGCAGGAGGGCGTGACCGAGCAGGATACGAAGGTCGCGGGCCTCGCGCACGAGGCAGGCAAGGCCTGCATCATCGTCGTGAACAAGTGGGATCTTGTCGAAAAGGACGGCAAGACCATGGACAAGATGCGCGACGACATCCGCCGCGACCTCTCCTACATGACCTATGCGCCGATCCTCTTCATCTCGGCGGCGACGGGCCAGCGCGTGCCGCGCCTTTTTGAGATGATCAACTACGTGCACAACCAGTCCTGCATGCGCATTTCGACCGGCATGCTCAACAACATTCTGGCCGACGCGCAGACGCGCGTACAGCCGCCGACGGACCGCGGCCGCAGACTGAAGATCTATTACATGACGCAGGTCGGCGTCTGCCCGCCGCACTTTGTCGTGTTCTGCAACGAGCGCAAGCTCTTCCATTTCTCCTACCAGCGCTACCTTGAAAACTGCATCCGCAACGTCTTCGGACTGGAGGGTACGCCAGTCATCATGTCGATTCGCGAGAAGGGGGATAAGGAAGACTGATGAAAGGCATTTATCTTATGGGCGTCACGGCTGTCGCGGCATTTGCCTTGCCGGCTCTGGTCGCGGTGCTGTCGTATCTTCTCGGCTGCATCAACGGAGCGATCGCCACGTCGCATCTCTTCTACCACGACGATGTGCGCCGCCACGGCAGCGGCAACGCGGGGCTGACGAACTTTTACCGCAATTACGGCGCGAAGTGCGCGCCCATGGTCATCGCGTTCGACATGCTCAAGGCCGTCGGCGCGGTGCTGCTGGGCAATTATTTCCTGGGCTATCTTCTCGGCTGGGGCGCTGCGGGCAAGTATTTCGGTGCGCTCTTCTGCGTCATCGGCCACATGTTTCCGGTGTTTTACGGCTTCAAGGGCGGCAAGGGCATTTTGTGCAGCGGCACGCTGCTGCTGCTTCTCGACTGGCGCATCGCGCTCGTCGGCTGGGGCGCGTTCGTCGTGCTGTGGCTCACGACGCGCTATGTATCGCTCGGCTCGGTCGCCGCGGCGGTCAGCCTGCCGTTTACCACGTATTTCGTGTTCCATTACACGGCCTGCACAGTGCTCGGCACGTGCATTTCGCTTCTTGTGCTGTGGGCGCACCGCAGCAACATCAAAAGACTCTTAAGCGGTACGGAGAGCAAGTTCCATTTCCATGTGAACGCGCCCAAACCGGGGGAGGACGAATGAACATTGTAGTGCTTGGCTCGGGCGGCTGGGGTACCGCCGCCGCGATGCTGTTATCGGACAACGGCCATACCGTCGCGCTCTGGTCGCACGACCCGAAAAAGGCAGAATTGCTGGATAAGACAAGGGAAAATCCTTTACTCAAAGGCGTGCGCATTCCCGAGCGCATCGCCATCACGAGCGACTTAGCGGTGCTCCAAAATGCGGAGATGGCCGTCTTCGCGTCGCCGTCGTTTGCACTGCGCTCCGTTGCGCATGAGGCTGCGCCGCACCTGAAAAAAGGCACGCTGCTCGTCTCGCTCACGAAGGGCATTGAGCGCGGAACGCACCTGCGCATGAGCGAGATCATCGCACAGGAATGCGGCGAGGGCTATCGTATCGCAGTGCTCTCCGGCCCCTCGCACGCCGAGGAGGTCGCGCGCCGTCTGCCGACGGGCTGTGTGGCGGCGTCCGCCGATCAGG
>ERZ779852.3158-NODE-3158-length-12221-cov-3.040687_pt1 | contig 12221 bp, 11 predicted proteins | sample MGYA00511559_ERZ779852 | MGnify/ENA primary metagenome ERZ779852 (study PRJEB29588, sample SAMEA2157977) | human gut metagenome | biome: human gut; feature: human-associated habitat; material: faeces | place: Denmark | collected 2008/2010 ...
GAATATATAAATAATTTTTACATAATAAAATCTATGTATTCTTTTCGCCGGATATGGTAAACTGTGGTGGAAAACACGATAAAGGAAACGATATACCTATGAAAATCTGGAACAAAACACACCATCTTACCGATACAAATTTAATTTTAAATGAAACATTCACAGAAGACGCATTTTTCTTTGATATTGAAACGACCGGTCTTTCTCCGCTTAACTGCGAGATTACCGAGATCGGCGCGGTCCGCATGAAATCCGGCAAGCTTATAGATGATAGGCTGTGCGCACCGTGTGGGTGACAATTTTATCATCACACAGTATTTCGCCGAGACAAAAGAGGAGGAAGGCGCGATTCTCTCTGCCTTTCTGCAGGAACTCTGCTACTATCAGACCGTCATCTCCTTCAACGGACTTGGATTTGATATTCCTTATTTAAAAAAGAAATGTGAAAAATATGGTCTTACACACCCTTTTGACGAAAAAGACTATATTGATATTTATAAAGAAGTTTCTGGCTTAAAATTTTTGCTCAAACTGCCAGACTACAAACAGAAAACCATAGAACGTTTCCTCGGTCTCTCCAGAAATGATACTTTTTCCGGAGGTGAACTGATCGAAGTTTACCAGAATTATTTAAAAACTCCCGATGAGCAGGCAATGTTCTTTCTGAAACAGCACAATTACGAAGATGTGCTTGGCATGACCGGACTGATTGCTATCCGCAGTTACAGAAAGCTTTTTGACGGGGCTTTTACTGTGAATTCGACAGAAACAAATATTTACAAAGACCGCAATGGCATCCCTCAGAAGGAGCTGATCCTCACGCTGCAAAACCAATACCCGATCCCACAGCGTGTCTCCTGCCAGACGGATGCATTTTATCTGATCTGTGATGGCATGCAGTCCAAATTGCGGATTCATCTGTTTGAGGGCACATTGAAGTTTTTCTTCGATCACCCGGAAGATTACTACTATCTTCCGGCAGAAGATATGGCAATCCACAAAAGTGTCGCCACCTATGTAGACAAAGATTTCCGTAAAAAAGCAACTGCCGACAACTGTTACACAAAAAAAGACGCTATCTTTGTTCCACAATACGAAACATTGATCACGCCTTTTTTCAAAGAATCAAGCAAGGACAAGCTCACTTATTTTGAACTGACCCGGGAGTTTCTGGATTCTGATTCTCTTCTGCGCCAGTATACCAGTCATGTTTTCCGCCATTTTCTTGCCGCAAAACATTAGCTTTGCTCTGCGTCTGTCCTTTCTTCTTTTTGGATCTGGCAGAACTCAATCGCAAAAATAACCAAAGACATCACCGCGGTCATAATATTGCTGACTGCCATCACAATGCCTGCGCTCACGTTGCCGAGATCTGTGAAATGCTGCAGTCCCCATAACACCGGAATTCGAAAAACAAACACTCTGGAGAAATTCAAAAGCAGTGTCAGTTTTGTTTTTCCATATCCATACAAAAATGCCATGACCGCAGCGCTCGCGCCAAGAGGAATCGTTCCTAATGCTTCCATTCTGTATATTTCCATGATCCTGCCCGCAAATTCATGATCTCCATTGGCAAACAGATCTGCAATCTGATGCAGGCAGAGCAGGGAAGCCAACATCAGTATCACACTGAGGATAAGGTTCATGACAAGCACACACCAGAAAGCCTTCAACGCCCTCTTTTTCTTTCCTGCACCAAGATTCTGGCTGATGATTGCAGAAGCGCCCTCCTGAAATCCATTCTGTGGATTTGTTGTAATTCCTCCTATATTGTTTGATATTCCGAGTGCCCCGACTGTGAGTGTACCATAGACGGTACTCATGGAATTGACTACAACTTTTCCCAGTGAAAATGCCATTTTTTCAACGATCACCGGAACAGAAAGTTTTATCATAGGCGCGACTACCAATTTTCGGAATGAAATTGCCTTCCAGGAAAAGCCGAAAACATTTTCTTTTGCATTCATATAAAACACTGCGGCACCAAACAGCGTCAGCTGCGAAACAATCGTCGCAATCGAAATATAATTAATCCCACCTTTTAACACATAAACAAAGAAAGCTGTCAGTGACAATTTAATTCCGATCACCATCATATTCAAATTTAAGATGCGTTTGGAATTTCCTCTTGCCCGCTCAATTGCGATATACACATTATTAAAAAAGATGATGACAAGACTGACTAGTTCCAGAATAAAATAGACAGTCCCCTCCTCGATAAATTCTTCCGGCGTATTCGCCAGTCGTAAAAATTGCGGAGCAACCGGGATCAAAATTGCAAGAATTGCCATGCCAAGCAATCCACATAAAGCAAAAAGTGTGCTCACACGTCTTTTGACCAGTTCAAAATTTCCTTCTCCATAGGCTTCACTGATCTTAATGCTCGCTCCAACCGCAAGTCCACCGCCCAGAGCAGAAATCGCCATGTTGATCTGTGACAGATATGCGACCGTTGACACTGCATTTGCACTGATGTGCGCCGCCATCATCGTGTCCAGTATTTTAAAAAGCTGGTTCAGGCTCTGATAAATTGCAAGTGGATAGCATACTTTCCAAATCACTTTCCACATAGATCCTTCCAGTGCAAATTCCCGGAATTTCCGATCCTTTTCCGATAAAGCAACGTTCATTTCATCTTCTCCTCATGTAAATAACTTTACTTTTTCTATAGTTCCATGATATAACTTTAAAATAAGTATTCATACTGTTTTTATATGCTGTTATTTTATTTTTTACTGATTTTTTGCCATATACTTTCAAAAGGAGAAATTTCATGGAAGAGATTCTTTTATCAGATAAAATCAAAGATTACAAAATTGACTTTGCAGAACGCGATGCTGATTTTCATATGGATCGATTTCACTACCATCCATATTACGAGATTTATTTTCTGCTTTCCGGAAACTGCAGTGCACTGATCAATCATTCTATTTACCACCTGGTTCCGGGAGATTTTGTTCTGATTCCGCAATCCACCATGCACCGTTTTGTGTATGACTGCAATTCGACAGTAAAACGCTACAATTTATTTTTCACAATGGACTTTGCCGCTTCGCTTTTTCATTCTGATACAAAGGATATCCTGGAGCATTTATTTCATTATCCTGTGCTTCATCTTACTTCTCTGCTTCAGGGCAATGCCACCCGCTTATTTGATACCCTGCATCAGGAAACCACAAAACAGGACACCTGTAGTCAAGCTGTGATTCCCGCTTATATTTCTCTGATTCTCTCACTGCTTGTAAGAAACAGAGATCACATACAGCTGCAGGATCTCGATTCCGCAGAAAATGCCATTCAGGCATCCGCCCGTTATATATCCACGCATTTTCAGGAACCTGTATCTTTGCATATGGTCGCAGATTATGTACATATGAGTCCAACTTATTATTCCAAAAAATTCAAACAAATTACCGGGGTAGGTTTTAAAGAATACCTGACAAAGACACGCCTCTACGAGGCCACAGAATTGTTGACACATACCAGCCTGAACGTGACAGAGATTGCCATCCGCTGTGGTTTTAATGATGGGAACTATTTTGGGGATGCTTTTCGGAAAGAATTTGGTCTCTCACCACTGCAATACAGAAAAAGACGAAAAAACCTTTTGTGATGGTTTTTTCGCCTTTGTAATTCTATTATTCTTTTTCAAAGAAGAAAGATTTATCCCGGACAAATCCAAGTTCCTTATAATTCATAATCTGTTCTGTGCTTCCGATAAAGAGAACTCCTCCCTTTGTCATGCACTGATTGAACTTTTTATAAATCTCATCCTTGGCTTCCTCGGTAAAGTAGATCACAACATTTCTACATACAATCAGATTACAGCCAGTCGGATATGGATCTTTCAGCAGATTGTGTTCTTTGAATTCCACCCTGCGTTTGATCTCATCTGAGATCTGATAGGATGTTCCAATTTTCTTAAAGTACTTATCCTTTAGATCCTTTGGAACATTCGCAATACTCTTCTCATTGTAGAGTCCCATTCTTGCTTTATCCAAAACCTGCTTGTCAATATCTGTAGCAATTACTTTGATATTAGCAAGTGGTATCTGTCTCGACAACGCCATAACTAGAGAATATGGTTCGTCTCCGGTAGAACATGCTGCACTCCAGACTTTCAGATTCTTTCCATAGGTTTTGATCAGTTTTGGGAATACCTCACCCTCTAAGATCTTCCACTGCTCCGGATTACGATAAAATTCAGAGACATTGATGGTCAAAAAGTTGACGAACTGTTCGAATTTTTCCTTATCCTTTTTGATCAGGTCCACATATGCATCATAGGAAGTGATCCCATTCTTATTAATAAGCGTATCTATTCTACGACGCATCTGTTTTTCCTTATAACAGTTCAGATCGATCTTAGTTAACGCATATACATCTTTTTTGAATTTTTCATAATTATCAAGCATATTATTCCTCTGTATGAACTTCAGCAGCTTCTACAGCATCCTCTTCCGGTGCCTCTAAGGCTTTGATCGATAAGCTGATCTTCTTGTCATCTTCATTGAAATCTACCACTTTTGCTTCGATTTCCTGTCCGATCTTTAATACATCAGCCGGTTTTTCTACATGATCCTTGGAGATCTGGGAAACATGAAGTAATGCATCAACACCTGGAGCAAGCTCAACGAATGCACCAAAATCTGTCATTCTTGCAACTTTTCCTTTTACAATATTGCCAACTGCAAACTTCTCTGCTGCTCCGTTCCATGGATTCTCAGAAGGGAATTTCATGCTGAGTGCGATCTTTGTATCGTTGATATCTTTGATGAATACTTTTACAGTATCTCCAACATTAAATACTTTCTTAGGACTTTCTACTCTGCCCCAGGACATCTCAGAAATATGAAGTAATCCGTCTGCTCCACCTAAATCAATGAATGCACCGAAGTCTGTTACATTCTTAACAGTTCCTTCCATGACATCGCCAACTTTGATTTTTGCAAACAGTTCTTTCTGCTGCTCTAATTTCTTCTCAACTAATAACTGTTTTCTGTCACCGATGATTCTTCTGCGTTTTGGATTGAACTCGCTGATCACGAACTGGATTTCCTGATCTTTGTATTTGGAAAGATCTTTCTCATAAGAATCAGATACAAGGCTTGCCGGGATGAATACTCTTGTCTCATCAACAACAACACATAAACCGCCATCTAATACCTGAGAAACTTTTGCTGTTAAAACTTCTTTGTTCTCGAAAGCTTCCTCTAATCTCTTGCTTCCTTTTTCAGCAGCGAGACGTTTGTAAGTTAAGAGAACCTGTCCCTCGCCATCGTTTACTTTTAATACTTTTGCTTCCATTGTATCACCAACAGAAACCATAGTTGTAAGATCTGCGTTAGACTCGTTTGTATACTCATTGCGAGTGATGATTCCGTCTGATTTGTATCCGATATTTAAAACGATCTCATCAGGTTTCACATCGATAACGGTACCTTCAACTACCTCTCCATTTCTTATTGTTTTAAATGATTCCTCCAACATTTGTTCAAAACTCATTTCTGACATTCTTTTGAACCTCCTCAATAATTTTGTTTGGGGTAGAAGCCCCTGCGGTAATACCTACGTTATCGGTGGATTTTAATCTGGTCAAATCAAGATCCTTTATTGTTTGTATATAGTAAGTATTTTCACATTCTTTTTTACAGATTTCAAATAACTTCTGCGTATTAGAACTAGCCCTGCCGCCAATGACGATCATGGCATCGACTTCTTTTGCAATACGTTCTGCTTCAGTCTGTCTTTCCTCTGTAGCATTGCAGATAGTATTTAAAACAATAATATCATAACCTTTTTCGTTCACAATTTCAACTAATTCTTGAAATTTATTGTAATTAAATGTCGTTTGTGATACAATACACACTTTTTTTTCGGATGAAAGCGTAAATTTTTCCGCCTCCTCACATGTTCCGATCACGGTTGTCTCCGCTGGATCAGACCATCCTTTAATGCCTTCCACTTCCGGATGTGTCTCATTTCCAATAATAATAATATGATATCCTTCTCTGCTGTACTGTTCCACAAGACGGTGAATTTTCAACACAAACGGACAGGTTGCATCTACGATTTCAAATCCCAGTGCCTTGATCTCATCATAGATTTTTCTCTCCACACCATGTGATCTTATGATCACGGTTCCCTTTGGTCTGCCCTTTAATTCATCAGTCGAATGGATGACCTGCACACCTTTTTTTTCAAGATCTGCAACAACCTCTTCATTATGGATGATTGGTCCAAAGGTATAGATCGGTGTCTGATTTTTTTCTGCCTCTTTGTATACCGTTTCCACGGCTCTTTTTACGCCAAAACAAAAACCGGCACTTTTTGCTAAAATAATGTTCATAAATCATTCCTTATCTATTCGTTTTCTGATTCCTGCTTCTTTCAGCCGTTTTCCTGTTAACAGCCTTTTTTCTCTTCATAAATAGAGCGGATTGCCTCCACCACCTGATCGATATTCATCTCAGAAGAATCTACCAAAACCGCATCCTCTGCCTGTTTCAACGGAGAAGTCTCACGGTGCATATCCCGGTAATCACGGTCGATGATATCCTTCTCGATCTCATCAAAATCACAGGAAACACCTTTTGCAGTCAATTCATCGTATCTTCTCTGCGCTCTTGTCTTAGAACTTGCGGTCAGATAAATCTTCACCTGCGCATTTGGAAGCACGCATGTTCCGATATCTCTTCCGTCCATGATAACGTCCGTGCTCTCTGCAAGCTTTCTCTGCAGTTCCACTAATTTGGTACGGACAACCGGATATACGCTTGTCGCAGAAGCCATATTACCGACTTCCTCCGTACGGATAAATCCGTTTACATTTTTACCATTTAAAATAACCTGCTGTTCATTATTTTCATAGGCAATGGTCACATCCACATTCGGACATGCTTCCGCAATTTTTGTTTCATCCGAAGAGGCGATTCCGTTTGTCAGGAAATAATATGCCATGGCACGGTACATCGCACCGGTATCTACATAGATAAAACCAAGCTCCTTTGCCAGTTTTTTTGCGATTGTACTTTTTCCAGCTCCGGCTGGCCCGTCGATTGCAATATTCATACTCATAATATATCCATTCCTCTCATTTTTATCTACTTTTAAGTGATTGCGAAACTCTTATTTACGTTGAGAAGTTTGTGAAGAATTAACAAAATTTTCAAAGACACGCTTTCGCTACGTGTCGCTGGTAACGGTACTAAGAAGCCAGTCATGACTAAATGTCATTCCTACCTTCTAAGGACCGACCGCTCCCCAGTGTCTTCTCAAGCTTTTGTCAATTCTCCACAATTTACGCTACTTTATCTATGAGTTCCGCATTACCTATTATTTGTTTTCGTTATTCGATGCATGTCCCGGCGAGATGTCCGGTAGACCATGCGATCTGGAGATTGAAACCACCTGTCACAGCATCTAAATCCAACACCTCTCCACAGAAATATAAATGTCTGACAAGTTTTGACTCCATCGTCGATGGATTCACCTCACTGACTTTGACACCGCCTTTTGTGATAATTGCCTCATTAAAATCACGCAGTCCATTTAACGTTAACGGAAAAGCCTTGATGAGCCGCACAAATTTCAGCCGCTCCTCTTTTGTGATCTCGTTTACTTTTTTATCCGGATCGATCCCGGATAATTCAATCATGACCGGGATCATTTTTGCCGGGAAAAGCTTTCCAATGGAATTTTTGAACTGTTTGTTCTTTGCTTCCTCAAAATCTTTCAACACACGCTTGTCTAACTGTTCTTCCGTCAATGCCGGCTTTAAGTCGATCTCCATTGCAAGAGGCTCTTTTGCGATATCCGGCCTGATCATCGCACTTGCAGTCAGAATCAATGGTCCGCTGACGCCAAAATGCGTAAATAGCATTTCTCCGAATTCATCGTAAAGTACCTTCTTTCCACGGTAAATACGGACATTGACATTTTTTAAAGAAAGTCCCTGCATCTCCCTGACATAGTCTTCTTTTGCGTTAAACGGCACAAGGGAAGGTCTTATCTCCGTCACAGTATGTCCTGCCTCTTTTGCAAAGCGGTAGCCATCCCCGGTTGATCCTGTTGTCTGGTAGGAAAAGCCTCCGGTGGCAACGATCACGTCATCCGCCTGGATTTTCTCTCCGTCAGAAAGCCGCACACCACATACCTTTTTTTGTTCCTCTTCCACGGAATCTTCATATAATAATGTGTCCACTTCACTGTGAAGTCTGATCTCCACCTGATCTTTTTTTAATACACGCTGCAGTGCTGCGATCACGTCCGAAGAATGATCTGAAACCGGGAAAATGCGGTTTCCGCGTTCATTTTTTACCGGCAGCCCAGCCTGTTCAAAAAAATCAATGACCATCTGGTTATCATATGCGTAAAATGCACTGTATAAAAACTTCCGATTGGTCATGACACTGTTAAAAAGTACATCCATATCACTGGAATTGGTAATATTACACCGGCCTTTTCCTGTGATAAAAAGCTTCTTTCCCAGTTTCTCATTTTTTTCCAATAATGTTACATGATGACCATTTTCTGCTGCAGCGATTGCCGCAAACATTCCGGCAGGTCCTCCGCCGATCACAACTACTCTACTCATTAAATTCGGTATCTCCTATTTTTCCATATCGCATTTTAATGGAGTCATCAATATAATTGATCTCATCACTCTCATATACCTGATATTCATCCCAGATATCTTCCAACATCTCCAGCGTTTTTGCAACTTTTTTGCGGTTCTTCATGCAAAGTGCAACGATCAGCGCATTGATGACACTGAGCGGTGCTACCAGAGAATCCACGATCGAAGCCATATCACTGTCTGCGATCAGATTGCAGGAGGAATAAAGATTCATCGGGGAATGTACACTGTCTGTCAATGTGATCACTTTTGCATTGCGGTTATTTGCAAATTCCATTGCCTTTAAAGTACGCATGGAATAACGCGGAAAACTGATCCCGATAATCACATCATCCTTTCCGATCCGCACCATCTGTTCAAAAATCTCACTGGAGCTGCTGGTCTGAAGCAGATGCACATTATCAAACATCAGGTTAAAATAGAATGCCATAAAGGATGCTAACGGCGCACAGCTCCGGATTCCAATAATATAAATGTGCTTTGCGTTTAAAATGGTATTCACTGCGATCTCAAATGCTTCCTGATCGATTTTCTCCAACGTGGTATTGATCTTGTCCGCATCCGAGTGCAGGACCGATTCCAATATTTTCGACTGGCTGATTCTTCCATAGGTCACTTCCATACGCTGGATCGAATTCAGCTTGTTTCTCACAAGTTCTTCCAATGCATTCTGGAATTCCGGATACCCTTTGTATCCCAAATGTGTTGCAAAACGCACAACGGTTGATTCACTGACACCAACTACTTCGCCTAATCTGGCTGCTGTCAAAAAAACTGCTTTATCATAATTATCTGTAATATATGTAGCTAATAACTTTTGTCCCTTGCTTAATCTGCTGTAAGATTCATTAATACGATTACTCAGATCGTTCGTATTACCCATAGTTCCCCATCCTGTTATTCAATTTCTGTCCCCGGCAGCTTTTACATGGTATCTGCCACTTTCGGAACACGTTCAAAATACCAACATTTTAATTATAGCAAATAGGAACTTTTTTGCAAGAAAAAAGAGGCTGAAAACCAGCCTCTTTTCTGTCCTGTCTTATACCGGATATGCTCCGTTCTTTGTATCTGCTACTGTGGCATCTACTTTTTTCTGCTGAGCTTCTCTATATTTAAAGAAGTCTGTGGCAACCTGTGGGAATAAAGCGTAGGTTAATACATCTTCATCCTGCTGTTTCCACTGTTTCATCTCAGCTTCGATCTTGTCTAATTCAGGTTCAAGCAAGTCTGCATATCTGCATGTGATCGCATTCTTCTTATCCTCGCCAAGAACCTTGTCAACAACCTCTGGATTGAAAGGTTTTACAGTCTGACCATATTTTCCAAGTAAAACGTCTTTTGTCTCTTTTGTAGCAACTTTGTAACGTTCACCCATCAATACGTTAAATACTGCCTGCGTACCAACGATCTGTGAAGAAGGAGTTACAAGAGGCGGTTCACCAAGGTCTTTACGAACTCTTGGGATCTCCTTTAATACTTCTTCGTATTTATCCTCTGCATGCTGCTCTTTTAACTGGGAAACCATGTTGGATAACATACCACCTGGTACCTGGTATAATAAAGTCTTAATGTTAACGCCAAGTACTTTTGTATTCATCAGACCGCTCTCTAATGCTTCTTCTCTCATTGGTCTGAAGTAATCAGCGATCTCTGCCAGTAAATTCTGGTCTAAACCGGTATCAAACTCTGTTCCCTTGAATGCCTCAACCATAACTTCTGTTGCCGGCTGGCTTGTTCCCATAGAGAATGGAGAGATTGCAGTATCAATGATATCGCATCCTGCCTCTACTGCTTTCATGTATGTCATGGAAGCAACACCGGAAGTATAGTGTGTGTGAAGCTCGATCGGTAATGATGTAGAATCTTTCAAAGCCTGAACTAACTCTGTTGCTTTGGAAGGAACTAAAAGTCCGGCCATATCTTTGATACATAAAGAATTAGCTCCCATATCCTCTACTCTCTTAGCCATATCCATCCAGTATTCCAGTGTATATGCATCACCTAATGTATAAGATAATGCAACCTGCGCATGTCCGTTCTCTTTGTTGCAGGCGGTAACTGCTGTCTGAAGATTGCGGATATCGTTTAAGCAGTCGAAAATACGGATGATATCAATACCATTTGCAATTGATTTCTGTACAAAATACTCTACAACGTCATCTGCGTATGGACGATATCCTAAAATATTCTGTCCACGGAACAGCATCTGTAATTTTGTATTTTTAAAGCCATCTCTTAATTTACGAAGACGCTCCCATGGATCTTCTTTTAAGAAACGAAGGGATGCATCGAATGTAGCACCACCCCAGCACTCAACAGCGTTGTATCCGACTTTATCCATTTTATCAACGATCGGAAGCATCTGTTCTGTTGTCATACGTGTTGCGATCAGGGACTGATGCGCATCACGCAGAACGGTTTCTGTTATTTTTAAAGGTTTTTTAACAACTTCTGCCATGATTTTCTATTCCTCCTAAATTCCAAAGATTGCCATGAATACACCGGCTGCTACTGCAGTACCGATAACACCGGCAACGTTTGGTCCCATTGCATGCATAAGTAAAAAGTTTGTCGGGTCTTCTTCTGCTCCGACTTTCTGTGACACACGGGCTGCCATTGGAACGGCAGAAACACCTGCAGAACCAATCAGCGGATTGATCTTGCCCCTTGTGATCCAGCATAATAATTTACCAAATAATACACCGGCCGCAGTACCGAACATGAATGCTACAAGACCAAGGATAACGATTTTGATCGTTGTCCAGTTTAAGAATGCTTCTGCACTCGTGGAAGCACCAACTGATGTACCGAGTAAAATTACTACGATATACATTAACGCATTGGATGCTGTCTCTGATAACTGACGGACAACTCCGGATTCGCGGAATAAATTACCAAGCATTAACATACCAACCAGTGGAGCTGTTGTAGGAAGGATCAGACACACCACAATTGTTACCACGATAGGGAATAAAATCCTCTCCAGCTTTGATACCGGACGCAGGTTCTCCATCTTGATCGCACGCTCTTTTTTGGTTGTAAATAATTTCATGATCGGAGGCTGGATAATAGGAACTAACGCCATGTAGGAATACGCTGCCACTGCGATTGGTCCCATCAGGCCTGACTGTCCTAATTTTCCTGCAAGGAAAATAGAAGTAGGTCCGTCTGCACCACCGATGATAGAAACAGCCGCTGCTGCTTTATCATTAAAACCTAATAAAATTGCAAGGAAGTATGCACCAAAGATACCAAACTGTGCCGCTGCTCCAAGCAGGAAGCTGATCGGGTTTGCGATCAATGGTCCAAAGTCTGTCATCGCACCTACACCGAGGAAGATCAGTGAAGGCAGGATCGACCATTCATCTAACGTGTAAAAATAATGGAACAAACCACCGACACCATTGCTCATCATTTCCGGTTCTGCAAAAATATCCGGGTAGATATTTACAAGCAGCATACCAAATGCGATCGGAACCAGAAGCAATGGTTCAAATCCTTTGGCGATTGCAAGGTAAAGGAATACACAGGCAACAAGGATCATGATGAAATTTCCGACTGTCAGGTTAAAGAAGGCAGT
>ERZ779852.3160-NODE-3160-length-12213-cov-2.437819_pt1 | contig 12213 bp, 6 predicted proteins | sample MGYA00511559_ERZ779852 | MGnify/ENA primary metagenome ERZ779852 (study PRJEB29588, sample SAMEA2157977) | human gut metagenome | biome: human gut; feature: human-associated habitat; material: faeces | place: Denmark | collected 2008/2010 ...
ATCGTTCGTCAGTGCATCATACGCAGCGCGGGCAGCTTCAATAGCTGTTTTGCTGTCCAGTGTGACTTCGCCGATTTCGTTGATCTTTTCCATCACATCGTCAGCAGCTTTCTGGTCAACCAGTGCCTTGTACGCGGCTTCTGCGGCGGTCAGAGTATCCAGTTTCGTCACATACGTCTTTTGCGTGGGAGTCAGGTTGTCGTAAGCGGCACGGGCCGTTTCGATGGCCTGCTTGCTTTCCAGCGTGACGTCGCCGATTTCGTCAATCAAGCTATCAACCGCTGCGGCGGCAGCTCTGTCAATGCGCTCCTGCTCGGCAGCTGCCTCTTGCAGCTCTTTCAGCTTCGCTTCTGCCTCAAGAAGCGTGTAATAGCTGACCGGTTCAGCACACTCGACAATATACTGTGCGTACTTGTTCAGTGCATCGTAGCCAGCGCGCGCTTTCTGGATCTGCTCTGCGCTTTCCAGCGTGATTTCGTCAATCGGACCGATTGCGGCAATGTCAGCAATGACCTTATCCGCCGCAGCCTGATTGAGTCCGTCGATCTTTTCAATCAGCGCCATGAGTTTATTGTATTCGTTGACGGTCAGACGGTCTTTTTCCTCCTGCGTCAGCGATTCATAAGTCTCCTGCACCGATTTGATCTGTTCCACATCTTCCAGCGTTGCACGGTAGACGGAGGGCAGAGCGGCAATCTTTACGGACAGCTCGGCGGTCTTTTTGAAGCTGGCAACGCCAGCCTCCGCATCAAGCAGCTTCTGATAGTTGGTGACGTTCTTCTGGCTATCTTCACTCAGCGCGTCATAGGCCGCTCTGGTGATGCTCAGACCGCTTTCCATGCTCTTATAGTTGTAGCTTTCTACTTTGATGCAATACTTGTCGATCAGGCCCATGACATACGCGGAGCCATCGTCAACCTGTGCATTGACCACCTTCAGCACATACCACGTTCCGCCCGAAGTCTGCGTGTTGCCGGCTTGCGTGTTCATGGTAGGCCAGCCCTTCACGCCGCACCCAACGTAGATGGTGTCGCCCGCGACAACGGGGATGGTCTGCGTCCGCTTATAGAAGCTGACACCCTCGGTGTTGTCGGTCACCTGCTCGTTGAGGAACGTCTTTACAAGGAAATTCTTGTTCGTGGCGGTCGGCGTGATTTTGATTTCGGCCTTTTCATCAGCAATCTGCAAGGTGTACTCGTTTGTCGAGCCAATCGTGCCGGACGTGAAATCCGGGAAAATCGTGCCGCCAGTCACTTCAAGTGCCTTTAGGGTGGTATTCTGTGCATCTTCACCGCCCCACGTGCCGCCGAGGTCTGCACCGTAGCCGGTTCTGGTATACATGATGCGGATTTCATCACCGTCGCCCAGCTTGCCGTTCGCAACCGTGAAGTTGCCAAAGCCCTCGTTGTTGAACCAATCGTTCAGCGTTCCCATCCAGCCGGATTGAGAGCCGCCGTCAAAAGCGGACAGACCGTTGATCGACGTGATGTAGTTGCTGGACGCACCGGTCTGTTTCCAGCCGTGCTCATCAAGTGCTTCTACTACACAGCTCATCATGGTAGATGTGGAATCCATCTCTACCGGGAAATGGTCGATTGGCGTACCATCCCAATACGTTTTGCCTGTGGGCCAGAGATCGCGTGTAAAGGTCGTGTTCTCAACGGTGACATACACAGTGCCATAGGCGGCTTCCATGTCCTTAACCACGGCTGCCATCGCTGCAAGGGCAGCCGTCTTTGCATCCGTGGCGGTGGTCACGTCCTCGGCCTTTTCGATGTTGGCAATGCCGTCGTTGTACGCCTTGACCAGCGTATTCCAATTTGTGTTGGAATACTCCGACTTGGTGTACGTCTGATAGGCAGCTGTCAATTCGTTTTTGAGTGACGTTTTTGCCGCGGTCAGCTCGTCCGGGGTCGCTACCTTTTCCAGATAGACCTTGACGAGAATGTTGTGCGGCATCACGCAAGTAAAGCGGACAGTCGCTGCGGTCATGCCATATTCGCCCTGATCGTATGCACCGCCGCCATCCGGGGTGTAGTAGAATCGTGCTCTGGAGCTGCCACGATCTTCCGTGTAGTTATAGATACCGGTCGTGACACCCTCGATGGGCTTGCCGGTGTCCTTGTCCAGAACCTCGATTTTTACAACCTTGGCATTGTAATCGCACTCAGTTACCTTGCCGTCCAGCTTGCGCGCGATAATAAGCTGATACTCCGAACCCTCCTGCACACGGTAGTCGGTCGCGTCGAACGCGCCGAGGGCAGCCTCCTTGCGGAGATTGCCGGTCGCAGACGGGATATTGACGCGCTCATTGCCGTTCGCGTATTCGTCGCTGACATAGGAATAGCTTCTGTTGTTGGCAACGATGAAGTCATTCTGATATTCAGCACCGTCCGCAACCGTGACCGTTACAGTCGGATTGACAGCCTCTTTGAGCGTGGAACCGTCCGTGCCGTAGGCTTCTTTCAGCTTTTCATACTTTGCTTTCTGCGCCGTGCTCATCTGGTTGATCTGGTGCTCGGTTGCAAGCGCCATTTCGCTCTGGAGCCATCTGAAACGCTCGGCAAAGCCCTGCGTGAAGTCATTCAGATCGTCGGGCAGCATATCCAGCGCATAGCGGAGGTTGTTTGCGCGCCATGCGTCGCTGCCCTGATGCTGCTTGGAAAGCTGTGCCACCAGTGCGTCAAATTCGCGCACAAGTTTCTTTGCGTCGGTCAGGTTGTCGAGCGACTTAAACTTCTCGCAGCTTTCGTTATAGGTATCGTCGATCTGCTTCAGTTCTGCCTCCGTAAACAGAGTACGGTCAACGTCCTGATAGCTGTCGTCCAGCTCCTGCTTGAGCGCGGCAAGGCCAGACGCAAGCTCGTCGCCGGATTTCGGGTTCACATAGACCCACACGGAAGCACCAGCTGTCATGCTCGGCAGCTCCTCGATCTGCGGGCCGCCGGATACATCGGTGTTGCCGAAGTAGCCCTTGTCGTCGCGCAGATCGGCGGCGTACAGATGCACCCAGCCGGAACCATAGAGCGTGACGGTCACATCGCCGTTTGCATCGGTCTGATAGCCGGTGTCAAGACTCGGCGCGGCAGCGTCGCCCGCGGTGGCAGCCGTAGTGCCGCTGTTCTCCGGGGAAACGTAAAGCTCTGCGCCGGAGAACGCGCTGTACTCGCCCGTATAGTTTTGCAAGGACGCATACGCACGGGAAACGTGCAGCGTCAGCGGTTCGCCCTCATTGACGGTCAGTGTGCCGGTGACGGGTACGCCGTCCTGCTCAAACCGTGCCGTCTGCATATAGCGCATGGTGTAGTTTTCCGCAAGGGGATTCGGTGCGCCCGCATAGGACGAAATCTTCGGCTGCGGAAGCAGCACAAGCTCTACTGTGTCGCCGTCATGCAGCACATAACGGTCGGAATAGTAAACGCGCGTACCATTCTCATTGTAATCGTCGGAGAAATAGTAGCTGAAGCTCTGCAAGCTATGCGCATAGACGCCATTGATAAGCGCGGCATAGCTGGCCGCACCGTAGCCGTCCAAACGTCCCTTGTTGTAGAGCTTGCTGCCAAGCTGCGTTTCCAGTGCGCCAAGCGTCTGGTCGCCCGTCAGCGTGACAGAACCCGTCCATGTCGTGCTTGTCCACTCGGAGTCTACATGATAGAAGTCCGGGTCTTTCAGACTGGCGCTGTCCGTAACACGGACATTCACGGTGATGCTGTCCGCCGTGTTCGTCAGGTCGAGATAGTAGGCATCGAACAGCTCCCGATATGCCGTTCTGATTTCCCTGTACTCGCTGGCGTTCAGATTCAGCTGCGTTTCCACATACTCCTGCCAGACGGCATAGGCAGCGTCACGCTTGGTTTTCAGCGTGTCGCGCCCATCCAGCGCCGTGTTGCCGATTGCCTTGTCTGCCAGATCACAGAGCGCCGGAATCGCGTCCAGTGCCAGCGATACGCTGCCATATCTGTCCAGCGCCGAGGCAAGTTCTTTGTACGCATTGGTCAGCTTTGTGGCATATCCATCCGCCTTGCCCTGATTGCCTGCGACGTTCTCCGTCGTAGGTTCAACCTTGCCGGTTTCGTCGTTTTTCTGGAACAGGGATTCCAGATACGCATTTGCTTCGGTCAGTGCTGTGCGGTAAGCATTGACGGTCTTGTCGTTGTAACCCTTCAGATCGTCGTTAGACTTTTTGCACCGTTCAATCGTTTCATAGAGATTGGTGGGGTTGATCTGACCAATCGGGATCAGATTCGCCATGGTCGCTGTCAATGCTCCCAGAGCGGAATCTACCTGCTGCTGTGTTGCAGCTGTATTTTCATTGACCGATTTTGCACTGGTAAGTGCGGTCTGGAAATCTGACCAGAAGCCTTTTTCACTGACTGCTTTTGTTCCGGCGTTGTATCTGTCTTTTTCTGTTTTGCAGTTGCTGGAATTTTTGTTCTCGGCTTCAGTAATCTTTGTGTCGAGGGCCGTTTTATCAACACTCGCAGCTTTTTCCCACGCTATCAGAATATACCCTACTGTTACAGGGGCAAATGTTACTACCCAATCAAATTCTGTAAGTCTGCACAGCAAGTAATCTGACTGCTCAGAAAACGTGACAGCGGAAATATTGCTTTTTTCTTTTTGAAAATATGTCGCTGTTTTTTTAAAATTGGTCGAATTTCTTGTGATAGAACCGCCAGTAATACCATCATAATCTCCGTCACCGTACAAAAACGATACTAACTCGCCTGTGCTGGAGTCATTGCCTTCCTGCAATTTGATCGTGTCATATTGCTTTGAAATATTTACGAGGTACAGGTTATACCCGTTTAGAGTACCAATGTTCTGACTGCCAACAATATTGCCCGAATCAATTTCATAAGATGGTGTAGCTGCTACACATAATGGTGAGAAAAGACCAAATGTAATTAAGATAGCAAGTGCAAGTGCAATGCTTCGAGTATGAAAGGGGCGATGCCTTTCGGCATCGCCCAAAAACCATTTCCCCATTTATTTACCCTTGATTACCGTAATATACGGTGCTTCTGTTCCGCTCTGTGTAACAATTCGATAGGTTTTTCCGGATTCAACCGTAAACTGATACGGAGTGGAGGCATCAACAGCCGTTTCATTCAAATATACATTTTCTTCGGTAGATCTGATTCTATAATTGCCTGCATCAACTTCTTGATATCCGCCGTTTGTAGTGGAGATCAATGCAGTAGAAACCAGCATAAGATCAGATGTTGCAGCCGAACCAGTTGTACCTACCGCACGGAAAATACCTGTGATTTCCGGAGAAGTTTCACCGAAAATACCAGTGTTATACAGAACCGCGGAATAGATACGGACGTACTTTGCGTTGTCGATCTTCACCGGCTTCATGCTGCCAAGTTCAACCGCCCAAGCGAGGTCAAAGCCGTCGCCGCCGTCCTTGTCGGAGGTATACGGCGTATACGGGTTGACCGGAGTGCCGTCCTTGACGCTCGGCACAGGGGTCACGTCGGCATAGCCGAACGCATAATCCGCATTGGAGTCGCTGTCCGGGATGCTGGTCACACCGGTGAATTTCAGCGTCGTATCCGTGTACTCCGTGATATAGGTGTTTGTCGTGTCGTTGATACCGGACGTTGCTTCATGGTTCATGCTGCCCTTGGTCGGGAACCACGTTGTTGCCGCGCTGAATTTTGTGGACGCAGCGTTGCCGATTGCAGCGTAGACACCATCATTATTTTTGGTTTCCTCGTCGGCATCATCAGCTGCCTTTAAGAGTGTGTAAGAAACAGTCGTGTTGCGTACTGCACTGTCCGAATAGTACATCGAACCGGCCAGCTCATACCACTTGTACGGGCCATAGGTAACGTTGCCGTTTCCATCATCCGTAAGGATTTCCTGCGCATAGACCTGAACCGCAGCAGCTTCCGGGTTGCCGTTAAAGGCATTGCCATAGACCACGAAGTCTACGCCGTAGGGGTTGGTGTCCAGATTCCGAATGGGGTTGCTGTGGAAATCATACTGGACATAGCCGCCCAGAGAACCGAGCGAGAAGCCGTTCGCGGCAAAGCCATAGTAGCCCTTGATCTTGTTAGCAGGATCAAGAAGGTTGTCGCCGCCAGCGCTGACGCTGCCCCAGTCGCCGCGGTTGGCATACTGTGTCAGGCCGGGCAGATAGGCGGTTGCGCCCTCCGGATGCAGCTGCGCATTATGGACAGCAGACGGGTCATTCGGTGCGCTGAAGTTGATGGTGGTAGCGGTGGTGCTGCCAGCGGTAGCGACCTGAATCGAACCGGCTGCCTTGGCATAAATAACCGTCGAGAAGTAGCCATCGCCGGACGTGCCGGTGACAGAATTTTTCTCGGTCATGTTGCCGTTGGCATCATAGGTGCGGAACACAACATCCGTGCTGTTGCTGGTAAGCGTGAGCGCAGCGTCGGACTTCAGATAGAGAGAATAGAGATCCGGCACAAAGCCAGCGGTCGGACCAGCATAGACAGCATTATACGCATTGGTTCCAGCTGCTTCAAAGCTCATGTAACGCTCCGGTTCGGTCATGGGATACGCGGGGTCGCCAAAGCGAATCTGTGTGCCATTGACCGTGATCGGGTTGTTGACCTCTGCCAGCTGGAAGTTGATGACGTAAGTGCCATAGGACTTGACGCTATCTGCCAGATTGGGATAGACATAGACCGTCATGGTCGCCGTGCCGTTCTGCACTGTCGCGTTGTAGGTCAGGCTGGCGTGCTTCTTGATATGCTTGCGGGATACCGCGTTCAGGATCGAGTTCGGCTTCGCGGAAGAAACCACAAGGTTTTCATTCGAGGCATTTTCCTTTTCAAACGTCGCCGTTACGACGGTTCCATCAGCCGTGCCGCTGGCCAGCTTGACGTTGTACGTCAGGTTATACGGGGCACTGCTGCCCGTCAGGGTGCGATCCTCATTGTTGTTGATATTCGCGCCGCTGATCGTGATGCTCTTGATGCCGTTGGTCGGCGAACCAAGAGAACCCGCAGTATCAGCGGAGGCTGTGACAGTCAGCAGTCCGAGAACCATGACCATCACAAGGATGAGCGCAATAGTTTTCTTTGCTTTCATGCTTGTTCTTCTCCTTTACAAATTTTCGTTTCCTGTTTTATCTGACGCAGTCCGGAAGCAGAAGGCTGCGCCGATTCTCACGGCAAAAGCCGTGATATACATTTTCGTTCACACCACGCTGCCGGTATCGGTTCCTGCGCCCACTTCTGACCGCGTCTGTCCTCCCTTGGCACGCTCGGCACTTGCGTCGTCGCGTACTTCCCCGGAAAGGCAGGTATTCTTTCCCGTTGTGGCTATTCAGTTGTCGGCGCGGTTCGCCATAGGAAACCGGGCAAAGGCCCGGTGAGTCGGTGATTTTTGCGGTGTCCCGGCCTGCGGAGCATACCCGCAGGCCGGGCACCAGAAAGGAAATAAGATGGAAAGCGCAAAGAAAAACTGGTTCCGTCCTGAAACAGCGCACGTTGTCCCGTAAAAAACAAAATGCGCCGATTCCAAGATGAAATCAGCGGCGTCATGGGCTTCTCGCCCGGTGCAACAGGAAATCGCTCGCCGCTGCAAATACACAATCGCGGTTTTTCCGCGAGTAATACAGTTCTTCTGACTTGCGTTAGGGAGCGGAATGCTCCTGCGCCCACGTCCTACCTTCTCACAGGTCGTCCCTGCAATGGCGAACTTTCGTTCCGGCGGATTACTCCGCTTCGGCGTGGCCTCACGCGCACAGCACCGTTTCGTGTCGGCATAAATGCCTTCTTCCTAGCCGTTCCTGCCCGAGGGTGTGCGGAAGCGGCGTGTATTACGGTATCAACAATATTGAATTGAATAATGTCTCTCCGGCCCGGTTATGATAAACTCACCAGACCGATCATTTGGTGTCGTAAAGCATTCTTTCCTTTACGACACGTTTTCACGTTTCTTAACACCTGAAATTATACCCCATCAAAAAGAAAAGTCAATCCGTTTTGATAAAAACAGCAGATTTTTGTTGGAGATTTAGGGGCATCCGCTCCAATATTTGAAAAATAGCTGAAATTGGATTGCAAAACAGGAATATTTCTTTTGTTTACGCCGTCAGAAATGCCGTCAAGGAGGAACAATGGCAAAGTGTGGAGAGAACATTTATAAACGCAAAGACGGAAGATGGGAGGGGCGCTTTATTCGCGGTCGTAGAGAAAACGGCCACGCGATATACGGTTATGTCTATAGCCGGAGCTATACGGAATGCAAAGGCAAGCTAAAGGCTGCCGCTACAGCGCCGCCGCGCACGGTATGCGCTTGTCATCTGACGGCGAATGAGCTTTTTTCGTCTTTGCTGCGGCAAAAATGCGCGGATGTCAAGCCGTCTACCACCCAGCGCTATCGTTTCCTGATTGAAAAGCACATTCTCCCGGAGTTAGGGCATCTCCACGTCGAGCAGCTGACGGCGAAAAAACTTCAAACATTTCTCCAACACAAGCAGGCAAACGGAGGCTTGCGAGGCGGCGGCCTTTCGGCGAAAACAGTCCGGGATATTGGAACACTGATAAAAACAGCGCTGAAATATGCGCAGGCGGAGTTTTCGGTTCCCTGCGACGCGGACGCGCTGCGGCTTCCGTCGCCTGCACAAACGGATATTCACGTTTTTACAGAGGATGAGCTGCGGCGTATCGGCGAGCAGGTCACACGCCAGCCGCATTTGATGGAAATCGGCATACTGCTGGCGCTGAACACCGGCCTTAGAATTGGAGAATTGTGTGCGCTGCAACGGCAAGATGTCGATTTTGCTACCGGAACCGTCTCCGTCCGCCACACGGCGCAGCGGATCAATTACGGCGGCAGGACGGAATTGGTCGTTCAAACACCGAAAAGTGTTGCTTCCAACCGTGTCATTCCCATTCCGGCTGAAATGCTGGCACTGCTGCGGCAGTATGTATATGCCTTTGCGCCGGGCCGCTATTTATTCAGCGGAAACCCAGCACGGCCATTGGAGCCTCGCACCTGCCAGCGGCATTTCAAAGCGCTGCTAAAGTGCTGCGGGATTCCTTATCGGAACTTCCACAGTACGCGCCACACCTATGCTACGCGCTGCGTGGAGGAGGGCGCGGACATTAAGACTGTCTCGGAATTGCTTGGACATTCCAATCCGCAGATCACGCTGCGGCGTTATATGCACTCGTCCATGCGGTACAAACAGGAGGTCGTTCAGCGGATCAGCTTTCTGCCGCCCAGTGCATAAAGTTTTATCGCCGTCAATTTTTCCGTCAGACATCTGGACGAGTCCTTGCGCCATGGGCGGTTTCACCGCTTTTGTCGTAAAGGAAAGAATGCTTTACGACACGTTTTTTACGCAAAAAACGTCCGCAGTACCTTTGGCAGGATGGCGGACGTATCCCCTAAAAATGGGCGCACAATATCGTCCGCAGGCCGTTGACATGGCGGCTGCTCTTGTAGCTCTTTCAGGCGCGTGTCTGACTTATCTCCTCTGTGGGAGCTTCACAGTGACCAGTTCGCCGGGACTCTCACCCGATTCCGTTTCATTGCCGTACCCTCAGCACGACAAACCTGAGACTCTTTATTATCTTGGATTTTATTGTACCATGAAATGTGAAGAATTTCTATCGATGGCCCATTATTTCAGCACAGCGCAATTCGCTCAACGAACATCACTAAAATAAAACGAATCCCCATAAAACGAAACGCATCAAAAGGGAGTTTTCCCCGAAAACAAATAAGCCCGCCCCGGCGAAAAAGCCGGAACAGGCGAAGATGCTTAAAATGTTCTGATATTGGCTTGTTTTCATAGGAAATACAACAAAAAGGGCTCTTATTTTGATAGCCATTCTATCAAAATAAGAGTCCTTTTATGGTGGACCTGAAGAGACTCGAACTCTGAAAAAACACTGTATTTTCAATGTTAATTTGCAAACTGTGTTTATTCTGTGTCCAGTCCCTTTTCTGTGTTCTCAGCTCCTTGCGATATGCTCATAATACGCCATGAGCTTCTGTTCCGGCCCCGGGCCGTCTTTATCGAGCAGAAACGCCTTTGCCAGGGCGGCGTAGAATTCCGGGCGGTTGAGGCCGAACTCTACGGCGACGGGGTAGTAGTCCGAGTACATCATGTTCATGGTCACGCCCCACGCCCAGCGCGGGACCACTGGTGCCTGAATGCCCATGCTCTCGGCCACAGCCGTTGTCTGTTCCATCGTCCAGTGCGGTCCGGTCGTGCCGTCGGCGTTTTGCATGTTTGCTGCCCACTGCATGGCGGTCGCGCGGTCAAACTCGACCGTCTCCGGCTCGTCGTGGTCCTCGAGCTTATCCAGCCGGCACAGCAGATCTGTGACTGCTGCGGCCTGCTCGACCGTACGCATGGACACCGGGCACTCCGCGATCTCCCGCAGCGCGGCGTGGAGTTTGTCTTTATACGCCTGCATGATAGCACCTCATGCGAGCTTGAGCAGCCCCGTGCAAAGCTCGATCACGGAGCCTGCGGCCGTGCTGTCGGTCGTCGCCACGAGCGTGAATGTGTGGTTGACGCAGCAGCAGCACCCGGAGAGTTCCAAGTCCGTCTCCGTGTGGATTTCCGCATTGCCAGAGGCCGGCAGTGTGATCCGTTTGAGTGTGCAGGGCAGTGCGACGCCGTCCATGTACCACTGCAGGGTCAGGACGCCCGCGGCCGTCGCCGCGATGACCGCGTCCGCGGCCAGATGGTACAGGCCGATCTTGACCGTATCATAGCTCTGCGGCTCGACCTGGATGGACGATCCGGAGTTGACGACCTTTGCCCCGGCCAGCGTCAGCACGTTTGCGCTGTCAGCCGCGAGCAGCTGGGGCGAGTTATTAAAATATCGGACGCAGGATTTCTGATACGCCCGGTTTCCATTTCCGCTATTGCAAGCCATTTTTAAAGCTCCTTTCTTTTGGCTTTATTTCAAGGGGCATTATGCCCCGGATAGCTATATCAGGATGGGTCCGCGTCAGCCGCCGCAGCCGCACGGATTGCAGGGCGGGTTCTGGTAGTACCTGCCCAGCTGGCCGAGGATGTACTGCGACTGCATATAGTCGTTGTTCGCGGCGCGGCTCTGTGCGAGTTCGTCGCGCAGGCGCTGGTTCTCCTGCTGCTGCAGGAGCGTTCTGGTCGCCTCGCCCTCGGCGTGGATGGCCGTCTTGATCTCGCACGCGTTGATGCTGGAGTTGTAGTTGACGCCGTCGATCGCGCGGAGAATGTCGCAGCAGCACTTCTGCTGCACAGAGATGCCGCTCTCCGTGACGGACTGCAAATCGCGCAGCTCGCCGAGGATGTTGTAGGCGTTGTCCTTGACGGCGCTGGTGACGTCATACGCGCCCTGGCGCGTTGCCGCGACACCCTCGTTGTTCTGGCGTTCAAGGGCCGCAAAGTCCGTCGCGCGCTGCACGTCGGCCTGCGTAGCCGGTGCGCTCTCGCCGCTGCCGTTTCCGCCGAAGCCTCTGCCCGCGAAGAGCAGGAAGAACAGCGCGATCAGGATGACAATGCCCCATCCGCCGAAGCCATAATCCTTATCCATGGTTTTCCCTCCTTTCTTGGTGGAATGAATTTTGATAGGCGCTTGCGCGCGGTATCACTTGCCGATCTGGCCGACGAGCTCGCCGACCGTCTTGTTTTTGTTCGCCTCGAACCACGCCTCAAAGCCGGGCTGCGAAGCCAGGAAACTAAGCACCATCTGCGGGCTTTGCCCCTGCAGCGTCGTCTTCGCCGTCTGCAGCAGGCCGTTCAGCAGTTTGCTTCCCCCGCCGTTTCCGCCCATCAGGGCCATAATCGGATTTTGCATTGAGTTTTCCCTCCATTTCCTCAATTTTTCCGGCCATGCTCTGCAGGCCGTCTGTGATCTGCCTCAGCTGCTCCTGCAGCTGGTTCGCCGCCTTTTCCTCTTCCGTCGGCTCCGGGAAGATCCGGAACCGTGCAATGGTCTTTGCTGCCATGCTGTCGGTGCGGATGTAGTACAGCAGATTCTCTGTCTCATGCAGCGCAAGCGCGTTGTCGTTCGGCTGCATCTGCAGATTGTTGATGCTGGCTTCGCTGGCCACGGTCAGAACGCCGAGCTTCGGCGGCGGCTGCGGCATTTGCGGCATCTGCGGCCGCGGCATGGGCTGCATCTGGATCTGCTGTGCGGGATCCATTTCCCAACGGCCCGTATACGGGTTGTATGCCATGCGGTATCGCCCCTTTCTGATACCATTTTAGTAGCTCCC
>ERZ779852.3163-NODE-3163-length-12204-cov-4.766318_pt1 | contig 12204 bp, 8 predicted proteins | sample MGYA00511559_ERZ779852 | MGnify/ENA primary metagenome ERZ779852 (study PRJEB29588, sample SAMEA2157977) | human gut metagenome | biome: human gut; feature: human-associated habitat; material: faeces | place: Denmark | collected 2008/2010 ...
GCGGCACCGACGGAGCGGGCAACGCCCGCCGGCTGCGCAGCAGCCCCTGCGGGGCGAATTCCGCTGTATGGAACAGGAAAGGGGAGAGGAGACAGAACCGGAAATTCAAAGATTGTTTTTCCTCTGCGGAAAGCGTATTGACAGAAATATTCTATAATGGTAGAATATGAAAGAACATTAAACTGACAGAAGCTGGAGGAATACACGATGAGACTGCCTGAGAAAAAACTATCTGATGCCGAGCTGGATGTAATGCTGGCTGTTTGGCAAAGCCCGCCGCCGATACAGCGCGGTGATCTGGAGGAACAACTGAAAAGCCACAACTGGGCGGATACCACTGTGCTTACGCTGCTTTCCAAGCTGGTGGAAAAGGGCTATCTTTCGCTGGAACGGCAGGGACGGCGGAACCTGTATTACCCGTTGGTAAGCGAGGCAGACTATCGCACCTGGGCCAACCGCAGCTTTTTGGGGAAAATGTACCAATCCTCCCTCCGCCGCATGGTGGCTTCGCTGGTGGAAAGCCAAGACTTGACCGACAGCGATTTGCAGGAACTGGAGGAGTTCATTACCGAGCAGCGTGCTGCCCGCGAAAAAGAGAGGAGCTAACCCATGGAACGACTGATGATCGCATTGCTGGAGCTTTCTCTGCCAATGGCGGTAGTGATTGCCGTGCTGCTGGCGGCAGGACCGCTGCTGGGGCGCCGCTTTACGGCTCGCTGGCGGTACTGGGCATGGCTGCTCATTGCAGTACGGCTGCTGCTGCCCATTGGCATTAGCCTGCCGCAGCCGGTAGTTACCCTGCCACAGCCGCAGGTGGATTTTTCTTATCCGGTGCGGGAGGTTGAACCGATAAGCCCAACTCCCACCGGCGACCCGATATTGGTATTGCCCGGCGATGACGAAAGCGATCCGTACCAACAGATCGGGGCGGAAACAACTGCCCCGACCGTACCGGACGCCGTGAGCGCCGATCCGGTGTTCCGGCCGAATCAGCCGCAGCCGGTGCCGTCCCGAACCGTTACGGCGATGGAACTGACAGGCTGGTGCTGGGCAGCAGGCACGCTGCTGTTCCTGCTGTGGCAGGGGGTCAGCTACCTGCTGCTGCGGCGGAAGCTGCGGCGCAGTAGCCGCCTTGTTACCGAGGAGAAAATACTGGCGCTACTGGAAAAGGAAACTGCCGCAGTGGGGCTGCAAAAGGTTTTGCCGATTTACACAGCGGAGATAGGCAGCCCGATGATTGTAGGGGCGGCAAAGCCCGTTCTGCTGCTGCCGGAGATCAGCTTTACCGAGGAGCAGCTTTCGCTGGTGTTCCGGCATGAGCTGACTCACTACCGGCGGAGAGATATTTGGTATAAGCTGCTGCTGATGCTTGCCAATGCCGTCCATTGGTTCAACCCGATGGTGTGGTTGATGGTGCGCGCTGCCGATCGTGATCTGGAGCTTTCCTGCGATGAGGCAGTCGTCAACGGGAAAAATGAGGAATACCGGGAAGAATACGGACGCTGCCTGCTGGCGGTTGTCCGTGCCGGCATGAACCGCCGCACCTTGTTTACCACCAACTTTTACAGCGGAAAAAAGACGCTGAAAAACCGCCTTTCCACGATTCTTGATATGACCCCCAAAAGCCGCGGAACGCTGGCATTCATGGCGCTGCTGCTGGCGGCGACCGTTGCCGGTTCGCTGGTGGCGTGTACCCCCGGCGGCGACCCCGGCAGGGCACACGGCATCGACCTTTCCGATATGGATGCGGTGAGCCTGGAATATATTGCGCCGCTGGCGGCGATGGGCGACAGCGTCTACTGGAGCGACATCGAACGGCTGGACGCCGTTTTGCTGCTGCAATATGCAAGCTACGAGCTGTACGGCTATAAGGGCGGGGAAAATCTGGAGCTTTCCTCCCTGTACGGCGGGGAGCCCGCCAAGCGCACCGAGCTGGAGGCGCTGCACCGGGACGACGGCTTTTATCATCTGCCGAAGGCGGAGGTCTATGCCGTCATCGAAAAGCATTTTGCGGTGGACGATGCCTACCTGAATGCCTGCATGAAAAGGCGTCTGGCCGATGACGGGAATTCCATCATCGTCAGTGCGTGGGAAATGCGGGAGCAGTGCTTTGCCTATGCGAAGGAGGCCACCCGCCGGGACGATCTTCTCAAGATCCGGTACGGCATGTACGAGGTGCAGCCCGGCGATGAGGAGAGCATCACGGCGGACCGGGCGGCCTACGCCGAAAGCCATGAAGCGACGGGGACTTATGCCATTACCATCCGGCTCACCAAGGAGGGCTGGGTTTATGTCAGTCGGGATTTCGGCTATGAAGAGGTGACGCTGCCGAGGCCGGAGGGCGAGCCGGAGCCGGTGGACCTGCTGCAATCCAAAAAGGTGCAGCAGCGCCTGGCCGGGGAGGGCTACAACGCCGAGGGCTGGACGCTTCTGGGCAGCCGGAGCATCTACACCCCGATGAAGGACTTTATCCCGCGGGAGGACACTGACGACTTCTATGCCGTGACCGGCTGGAACGAAAACCAGGTGAGCATCTACCGGACGGCGGAGGGCTATGCCATGCTGTACCGGGAAAAAATCCCGAACGGCTTTTCCGGCGGGACCGAGGCCCCTGTTGTGACCAAATGGAATGAGAGCATTTCGGTGAATACCATGACGACGGAGGAGGCAAAGCCCTTTGATTTCGGGGATATGGTCATCGAAATGGATGATGCGACCAACGGCTATACCCTGTACAGCCCCGGCACCGATTGCAGCATTTTGATGTGCGGTCAGTGGGAGTGTTGCACCGCAGTAGTGGAGCACAGCGGCAGCACCCCCTGCTTTGTGAACCGCCGGGTCTTTCTGGGCGATAATATCAATAACCGCTATTCCCTGCTGATGCGCAGCCGCACGGAGGATAAGGGGCTGGTGAGCGATTACTACGTCTATGACCGCGAGACCCGCCGGCTGACGCCGATCCTCACGGGCAGCGGGGACTATTGCTCGAACATCAGGGGGAGCGATACGCTGTTCCGGGTGCAGAAGGAGGACGGCAGCGCCTTGAGCATTTACAGCGCGGCTAACCCCGAAGCACCGCTTGCGACCTTTGATAAGACCAATCTGCCGCTGGACGGCAATGACAGTGTGAATATCGACTGGGTATACAGCGATGACCGAGGCGGCAATATGCTGGTGCTGATCTATTATCCCTACCGTGCGGCGGATATTTCCGATGAGTGGTACGGCTACCAATTGAGCAGCTATCACTGGAAGGTGCTGCCCATGACGATGGAGAATAACACCGTGGTACCGGGCGAGGTGCTGACCCTGCCGCAGCGGGTGCCCCGCAATTACTGGGGCAGCGGCGATATGGGTGAGGTCATCGTGCGGGACGGGCTGATGTATTACAGCAACTACTACGATGAAAACGGCAGCGATAAGCTGGAGGACGGCAGCCGCCGGTGGGAAAAGTGGTGCCTGAACCTGGCCACCGGCCAGGCCCGGATGACCTACACCAATGACCCGATCGCCACCTCCTATGATGATGAGAATTTCATTGCCAAGGCCAAGGCGATGGGCTATACCGATGAGATGCTGATGGTCATGAGGGACTCCCGCGTGGCGGCCGATAATGTACTGACCGGCAACGGCACCGGCAGCGGCAGCGAGGATTTCTATTCCCCGGGAATTCAATACCGGGCATACAGCCGCACCCTCAACAAAGATTACGACAAGTCAATGGTGGTGCTGCTGGACAGCAGCGGCAGTATGCGGGTGGTACCGCAGGTGTGGAACGACGGCTATGGCTTCCAGGGGAGCAACTGTGCCTTTACTAAACTGGGCTTTACCGCGGAGGGACTGCTGTGGATCAGCGATGACCGGGGTGTCTTTTACTACGACCCGGCGACCATTATGGCGGTGGCGGAGGACCGCAGCCCCGTTTACAGCTGGAGCCCCAGTGAACTGGTAACCGGAGATGACATTCCCTATGTGATGCTGGTAAGAGGCTACCGGGCAGAGAAGAGGATCGCTGTCCTCTGGTCGACCTTGCCGGCAGACTGGGACGGCTGGAGCATGCTGCCCGGGGATACGACCATTCACGCGGCGGTGCTGGATAGCACCGGACAGCTGCAAAATGACTGGGATACCAAGATCAATCCGGGATGTTACGAAGAGGGCGGACCGGTTCGCCTTTACAGCAATGAGCAGAAGGACGGCTACCTGTGCTTCTATGTAGACAGCAAACACGGCACGGATGGTGCAAGGTACGAGCTGAACCTTGCGACCGGTGAAGTGAACAGAACCTACTAAAGGAGGACAAAACACCATGAGCAAGAGAATTTTGGCGCTGCTGCTGGCGGCGGTGCTGCTGCTGGCGGTGGGCTGCGGAGAAAAGGGAGCGGGGAAGATCCTTTCCACCGAGGGGGTACCGCAGGAGGTGCTGCAAAGCGCCCAGTACAAGGCGGCGCTTGCAGAGGAGACGGCGACGGTCATTGCCTACAACGGTGTGCCGCTGACCGACAGCGCCCCGCTGCGGGCAGCGGTGGAAAAGATGCAGGCGGGGGAGGACGCCGAGCTGCGGTATTACAACTTTCATGACCGCAATGACATTCAGGGGATAGCCGGCGTGCGGCTGACCGTAAAGGACGGGGTGGCGGCTTTTCAAGAAGCGTCGCTGACCGGCTATGACGGCACCGTGGACTGGGAGAACGTGCTGTACCAGCAGGCGGGGGAGATAGAGCTGAACAGCTGCGGGTATCTCTCCTTTGCGGAGGGGATAGACTATACATATAGAGTGTTTTCGCCGCTGGATCCCTATGAGAACTACAATGAGCGCTATGAGCTGACCAAGACCTACCTATACCCGCTGGCGGAGGGGTGCACACAGAATTTCACCTCGCCGGAGGGGATCACCGATCCATTGTGGTGGGCAAGATTGTGCTGGTTTTTGACCGATGGCGAAACGGACTACCCGGAGGGGCATGAGGTGCCTATCGATGAAATCGAGGAGGTGCTGCTGAAGTGGTTTGACATCAGCGAGGAAAAACTGCGGAGCCTGCTGGACCCCGATGGGAACGGGACAATGCTGTGGGTAACAGAGACGGGCATTAGCTGGTCATGCTTTGCCAAAGAAGCAGTGCGGGAGGGCGACCTGCTGCGGATCCGTTACGGATTTACCTTTAATGGGAGAGAGCCCAACTACAATAGGGAACTGACCGTAAGGATAGCGGAGGACGGCAGCTGGAAGTATGTGAGCAACCGCAGTGTGCCGGTGGAGCGGGAGAACGGCGTGACGGCGATGAGTATCGGCGGAATGCTTTCCGGCAGCGGCTGGCAGCCGCTGTATACCAGCTTTGTACCGGAGGGCGACGGCTATAACCAGGTCTTTCATACTACCATGGAGCCCAAGCTGCTGGCGGACGGCACCATGGCGATACCGGTCATACCGAAAACAGGCTATAAGGACGGCGCGCCCATTGCGGTAATGATGCTGCACACCGATGGCAGCTATGAGATGATTAAAACGCCTCTGACCTGCGGGGATTGGCTGCGCACCGAATATAATGCCGGAAAAGCTATAGATACCGATACCGAAGCCACGGAGCAGTCTATTATTATCCGCACGACCTATTCCGATGACGTGGGTGTGGGCTTTAGCTACTACGAACCGACCCGCGTGGTGGAAACCGAGGTGTGGGCAGACGGCAGAGTGGAGAGCCGCGACTATGTGCCGGAGGGCAGCCGTTACAGTATGCGGAAAAGTCCGGACGGACAGCACATTGCAGATGCGGCAGGAAATGGTAGCCTGACCATTGATGGAGTGACGGTGATAGAGACCGGACTGGACCGAACCATATGGGAATATGACAATTATTACAGACCGGAGCTTTGGCTGGATAACGACCGGCTGGTGATCAGCACCAATTACTACCGTTACTGCCAAGATTACGGGATTTACAGCCTTTCCACCGGGGAGGTGGTATGGCTTGGAGCCATGAGGAACAATCAATATGGTCTCGGCTCTATCTCACTGCTGGACGGGAAGCTGTGCTGGACGGCAGTCGATGCGTTTAAATACAATGATGAGGGAGACTTATTGCTTTCGGAGAAGGTATTTTGCAGTATCCCCATAGAGGAGCTTCCCTATGGCACCCCCACCTGTGCGGTAACAGAGCTTTACTATATCTACACCGACAAATATAAAGATGGACGCCTGTGGAGCGTGAATACAGACTATAATGAACCTGCAAAGTTCTTTATAAAAGCTTTTGAGCCTGCAACCGGAAAGTCGGCAGAGACGGAGCTTCCGGTGGCGGAATGGCTGGACGGCGGAGATCAGAGCCGAAGCTGGTCGTGCGTTGCCTATAAGATGACCGAACAGGGAATGGTGCTGCGCGGCACCCAGTATATGGAGAACGACAACTATGGGATTGATTGGTTCATACTGGTGCCCAATGCGATGCTGGATAAAATGGAGTGGCAGCGGCTGCCCAGTGTGCTGGACTCTGCTGAGGAAATACCCCTGACTGAGATTGAGGAGATTTTTGGCGGACGGTGGCTGTGGACGGATACGGATACAGATACCCAGTATGAGCTTACCCTCTACCGGCAAGGAGACGCTCTTTATTTTAGGTGGGCAGATGCAGAGCCGCAGGAGCTGGTAAGCGCCAAAAAAACCGGTACGACTGCTTACTATATTGCCACCCGCAGGGCAAATGGAACCACCGACGCACTGGTGTTGGATACCGGTAAGCCAAAGGATAACAAGATCATGGCGCTATTATATAGCTGGTACGAACTGAGCTACCAGGGCGAGGCATAAGCCAAAACAGGAAAGGGGAGCTGCGTGGCCCCTCTTTTTTGCAGGAAAAGGGAAAGAAACGGGGCGGTCTCTTGCACCGGAGGCGGGTGCTGTGTTATACTGAAAGTACCAAATTTTTTTCAAGGAGGAAACACCCATGAGTAAAAAGCTAATGGCACTTTTGTTAGCGGCGGTACTGCTGTTGGCAGCAGGCTGCGGCAAGGTGGAGGATAATACCCCCGTCGGGCAGCAGGAAGACCCGATTGTGAAGGCATATGGCGATGATTTTTTCCTTGCACAGGCGAAGGCGATGGGCTACACCGATGAAATGCTTGCCACCGCCAAGACGATGCGCTTTGACCCCGAAAAGTTGCTGACCTGCGAGGGATTGGGCGACCAGGAGGAGACCGTTCGCACCTCCCCCGACGGGAAGTACACCATTCGCTATTTCTACATCAAATCCACCGGTCATGGCGCCAGCGTCTACTACCTGAAGGACGAGGAAGGGACCGTCCGGGTGGTGCCGTGGCTTTGGCGCATCGGCAGCAGCAATGAGCTTCTGACCTATAAGGTGGATTTCGGCTTTACCGCCGATGGGAACATTTGGATCGCCAACTATTACAGCGTCGATTTCTATGATTTTGACGAGGTGTGGAATGTGAGCGAGAACTGCGCCCTCAAGAACAGCTGGATCGCCGAGTCGGTGGAGGGCAGGGCGGACGGCTATATCACCGGTATTTTTGCGGTGCAGCATGATGAGACAGCCGGTCGGCTGGTATGCTACTGGGCACGGGTGCCGAAGGACTGGAATAATGTCCCGATTGGCGGGGTGCCGCATTATCGGGTGACGGTGTTGGACGAGACCGGCGCAGTGCTGCATGATTTTGATACCGGCATCGAGGTGGTGGAAAAGACCTCTATTACCGGATTCCGCAGCCTGCAATTGCCCTCCCCCAAGCAGTATAGCGAGGACGGATATGGGTTCTTTTTGGTGAGTGACGGCGCCTTCGGCGGCGATATCTATAAAATTAACTTGACCACCGGCGAGGTGGCAAAGACAGAATAACAGGAGGACTAATCCATGGACAAAAAAACCATAGCGTCGATGATCGACCATACCCTGCTGAAGCCGGAGGCGACCCCGGCACAGGTGGAGAAGCTGTGCGCTGAGGCTGCCGAGTATCATTTTGCCAGTGTTTGCGTCAATCCGGTTTATATTCCGCTGGCGGCACGGCTGCTGAAGGACACCGGCGTAAAGGTGTGCTGTGTGGTTGGCTTCCCTTTGGGCGCCATCGCCCCGGAGCAGAAGGCTGCCGAGGCGGCAAGCTGTGCAGCCATGGGCGCCGAGGAGCTGGATATGGTTATCCACATAGGGGCTGCCAAGGCGGGCGACTGGGCGCTGGTGCAGCGGGATATTGAGGGAGTGGTGAAGGCGGCAGCCGGACGCACCGTCAAGGTCATTATCGAGACCTGCCTGCTGACCGATGAGGAGAAGGTAAAGGCGTGCGAGGCGGCAAAGGCTGCGGGCGCACATTTTGTCAAGACCAGCACCGGCTTTTCCACCGGCGGGGCGACCACCCACGATATTGCTTTGATGCGGAAAACCGTAGGACCCGAAATGGGCGTGAAAGCGAGCGGCGGGATTCGCGATTATGCCACGGCGATGGCGATGATCGAGGTGGGCGCAAACCGTATCGGCGCATCTGCGGGCATTGAGATTGTGGCGGCTGCCGAATAAAAACAAATATAGTCGAATAATATTACAAATAGTATAGAGGAAGGTGGAACCGTGATCACAATTTTTAACCGTCGCCAATTAGCCGTTACCTACGTGCAGGAGGAAAAGACTCATATTTGTCGGGTGCTGGCAGAACAGAATATCGCCTATGTGGTACGGGAGGTCCACCGTACCGCGCCGCATGCCATCACTGCAGAGCGCCCCCGTGACGGTAGTTTCTGCAAGCAGTCGGAAATGGTAACAGCGTATTTTATCTATGTAAAAAAGGCTGACTTTACAACCGCCGTGCAGGCATTGGAAGCAAAGAAAAACTGAACATTTGCCGTAAATCAAAAAGCTCCCGGTAGGGAGCTTTTTGGCATATAGGGGGGAATTACTGCAGCTTTTTTTGGCATTGGGGGCAGATGCCCTCCAAAACGAGGTTCATCTGCTTGACCAGAAAGCCGCTGCTATCCTTGAGTGCGCCCTGCAATAGGGGCAGAGCCTCCGGCAAAACATCGGTTACGCTGCCGCACTGGGTGCAGTAGGCATGGGCATGATCGCCCAGCGTATGGTCAAACCGATCACTGGATCCGGGGATCGGTACCTTGAGGAGCTGACCGTTTTCACACAGCAGATTCAAGTTGCGATACACGGTGCCGAGGCTCACCTTGGGATCCTGCGCCCGCACGCGGGCATAGATGGTATCGGCGGTGGGGTGATCATCGGAACGCCGGACGGTTTCCAAGATCAGTTCTCTTTGGCGGGAATACTTCAATGAGATCTCTCCTTAAACAGTAACAATTACTTTTATAGGATAACAGAGAGAGCGGCATTTGTCAATGCCGCCGGGCACAAAATAAGATAAAATACTTTTGACGGAGAGAAAAGAAGCGACAGGGGAGGCAGGTGCCGCAGGTCAAACCGTCCATAGGACGGTTTCGGCGGGCTTTGCCCACCGGCACCGGCGCAGCCGGTGCGACCTGCGGCGGGAGTGAACTGCCACCCTCTTTAGGTGCTGTCAATGGAAAAAGTCCCCCGACCTTAGCGGCCGGGGGACAGATGTTTAAGAGAAAATTATTCCTCAGCGGGAGCTTCTTCCTCGACAGGCTCCTCAGTGGGCTCCTCTTCGGGGGCTTCTTCGGTCAGCAGAGCCTTGATGGAGAGGCTGGCGCGATGACGATCATAGTCCAGCTCGGTGATTTTGGCGTCAACGACCTGACCAACAGACAGCTTATCAGCAACCTTCTCGACACGCTCACGGGCGATCTGAGAAATATGGATCAAACCATCAATGCCGGGAATGATCTGCGCAAAAGCGCCGAAGGTGGTGAGGGACATAATCTTGACGGGAACGACATCACCGACCTGATACATGGTCTTGATCTTCTCCCAGGGATTATCCTCGGTCTTTTTGTAGATGAGGGAAACGCGGTTGTTTTCGCGGTCGATATCCTTAACGGTAACCTCGACGGTATCACCAATGGAAACGACCTCAGCAGGACTCTTAACACGCAGCCAGGTCAGATCGGTGAGACCGATACGACCATCGACGCCGCCCAAATCAACAAACGCACCGAAGTTGGTGAGGCTCTTGACCTTGCCGGTGTAAACCTTGCCAACCTCGACCTCTTCCCAGAACTTCTGAGCCAGCTCCTTACGGGCTTCGCGGGCTACCACGCTGATAGAGCCTACGGCACGGCGACGCTGACGGTTGGTTTCGAGAATCTTGAAGCTGACTTCCTTGCGAAGCAGGGTATTCAGGTCGCCATCGCGGGGGATACCGGTCTGGCTGGCGGGAATGAATACCTTGACGCCATTGGTGAGAACCAAAACGCCGCCCTTGATGACCTCAGTGACAACGCCGGTGAGGACCTCGCCGGTTTCGCCGGCATTCATGACCTTCTCGAAGCCGGCTACGGCGTCCAAACGGGTCTTGGAGAGCATGGCGGTGCCTTCCACATCATTGACGCGGACGACCATCAGCTCCAGCTCATCGCCGATCTTGACGATGTCCTCGGGCTTGGCAGTGGGATCGCTGGTCAGCTGATCCAGCGGTACATAACAGGCATGCTTGGTGCCGGCGTCAACAGAAATTTCCGTCGGCTTAATGCCTGTAACAACGGCCGTTACCTTCTCCCCATTATGTATACTTTTGGAGTATTGATCGAGCAGCTCCCCAAAGTTCATTTCTTCAGTGTTGTTTTCCAATACGCTCATGGAATTTTGAACCTCCTTAATGATACAAGCCGGGGTTGAAGCGCCGGCAGTAATACCGATAAAATGGGCGTCCCGCAGGACCTCCCGATGGCGGCAAAGCTCTGCCGCCGTTTCGACCTGCACCGTGGGACAGATCCTGCCGCACAGCGCCGCCAGAGCCGTGGTGTTGGCACTATGCCGTCCTCCCACCACAATCATGGCGTCAGCAGACTGTGCCAGCGTTTCCGCCTCAGACTGCCGCTCAATGGTCGCTCTACATATTGTATCAAATACTTTTAGATTTGTACACACTTTTTTTGCGAAAAAAATGATTTTCTCCCATTCATGCAAAGAAAAAGTGGTCTGAGCCGCCAAAATGACGGGTATTTCACCGAAAAAATCCTCTTTTTCCAGTATTTCAGCCAGTTCCTCCTGCGTAGAAAAGGGAAAAGCACGCCCGCGGCAGTAGCCCAAAATGCCCTGAACCTCCGGGTGCAGACGCTGCCCCGCCAGCAGCAGGACGCCATGCGGAGGGACTTCGGCGGCAATGGTATGCAGCCGCCCGACAAATGGACAGGTGGCATCTACAATGGGATTGCCCTGCCTTTGCAGGGTATCGTAGACCGCGGGCGGTACCCCATGGGAGCGCAGCACAACAGCGATCCCAGCCGGTGCGTCCTCCGGCGTTTCGATAACAGGGACACCCTGCCGCGCCAGCTCCTGCACGACCTGCCGATTGTGGATCAGCTCACCCAGTGTGCAGGTGGGCTGTTTGGCTGCGCTTTCTTCCGTCAGCTCCAGTGCCCGGCGCACCCCGAAGCAGAAGCCGGCGGTTTTGGCAACGGTCACATTCATTTGATCCCTCCGATTTGTCGGCGGATATAACCGAGCATGGCGTGTACTGTTTGCTCAAAGTCAAGCTCGGTACTGTCACAGAGCCAGGCATCTTCCGCCTGCCGCAGCGGGGCTGCGACACGGTGGCTGTCATCATAATCCCGCTTTTTTACAGCGGCAAGAACTTCTTCATAGCTTTCCTGAATCCCCTTTTGCTGTTGCTCCAGCCAGCGGCGGCGGGCGCGGGCTTCGGGTGCGGCGGTCAGATAAATTTTAATGGTGGCATCGGGCAGCACAACTGTGCCGATATCCCGCCCGTCCATAATGACATTGTATTGCTGTGCCAAACTGCGCTGCTGCTCCAGTAAAAAGGCGCGCACCTGCGGCAGGGCGGAGACCTGCGAGGCGGCAGCGGAGGCTTCCGGCAGGCGGATCGCTGCCGAGACATCTTCGCCGTTTAGGAAGATGCGCTGCTCGCCATTCTCAAATCGCAGGTCAATATGGATATGCGGCAGCAGGGGCAGCACATCGGCAGGATCGGCAGGGCTTTTGCCCTGCCGCAGCACGGCAAGCCCCACCGCGCGGTACAGTGCGCCGGTATCTACGTGCAGAAAATGCAACTCCCCCGCCAGCCGCCGGCAGATGCTGCTTTTGCCGGCCCCAGCCGGTC
>ERZ779852.3175-NODE-3175-length-12143-cov-2.830989_pt1 | contig 12143 bp, 11 predicted proteins | sample MGYA00511559_ERZ779852 | MGnify/ENA primary metagenome ERZ779852 (study PRJEB29588, sample SAMEA2157977) | human gut metagenome | biome: human gut; feature: human-associated habitat; material: faeces | place: Denmark | collected 2008/2010 ...
GAGTAGAGTGTGCCATTAAGCACAATCCGGATATGGAACTGAAAGCAGTATTTACAAGAAGAGACCCTTCAAGTCTTTCTATTCTTACAGAAGGAGCAAAGGTATATTCAGTTGAAGATGCACCTGCGATGAAGGATGAGATCGATGTCCTGATCATCTGTGGAGGAAGTGCTACAGATCTTCCTGTTCAGACACCGGAGTATGTAAAATATTTCAATGTTGTGGACAGCTTTGATACACATAAGAAAATCCCGGAGCATTTTGCAAATGTAGATGCAGCCGCAAAAGAAGGCGGACATGTAGGAATCATCTCCGTGGGCTGGGATCCGGGAATGTTCTCACTGAACAGACTGTATGCGAATGCAATTCTTCCAGATGGAAATGATTACACATTCTGGGGCAAAGGTGTAAGCCAGGGACATTCTGATGCAATCCGCAGAGTTGAAGGTGTCAAAGACGGAAAGCAGTACACAATTCCGGTAGAGGCTGCACTGAAAGCAGTAAGAAACGGAGAGAATCCGGAACTTACAACAAGACAGAAACATACAAGAGAGTGTTTCGTTGTACTGGAAGAAGGAGCAGATGCGGCGAAGGTAGAAGAAGAGATCAAGACAATGCCGAACTACTTCTCAGATTATGATACAACAGTACACTTTATCAGTGAAGAAGAACTGAAAGCAAACCACAGCGGAATTCCGCACGGTGGATTTGTACTCCGCAGCGGAAAGACAGGATGGAATGGTGAGAATAAGCACCTGATCGAATATAGTCTGAAACTGGATTCCAATCCGGAATTTACATCATCTGTACTGATCGCTTATGCAAGAGCAGCTTACAGACTGGCAAGCGAAGGACAGAGCGGATGCAAGACAGTATTTGATATTGCACCTGCATACTTAAGCGCAAAGAGCGGAGAAGAGCTTAGAAAACATATGTTATAAAATCGGATGCGGCGATGACTTACTTAAATGAGTTATACGCCGCATTTTTTATAGGAGGGCAAAAATATGAGAGGAAAAGAAGAGATTAAGAAAACAATCGAAGAAGGAAAAGCGGTGCTTGGAATTGAGTTTGGTTCTACAAGAATCAAAGCAGTTTTAATTGATGAGGATAAAAGTCCGATCGCATCCGGAAGTTATGACTGGGAGAATCAGCTTGTAGACAATGTCTGGACATACAGCATGGAGAAAATCCAGAATGGTCTTCAGGGATGTTACCAGGATCTTGTGAAAGATGTAGAAGCAAAATATAATGTGAAGCTTACAAAATTTGCAGCACTCGGAGTCAGCGCAATGATGCATGGATATCTTGCGTTTGATGAGAATGATGAATTGCTTGTTCCGTTCCGTACCTGGAGAAATACGATCACAGAAGAAGCTTCTGAAAAACTGACAGAGCTCTTTTCTTATCATATTCCGCAGCGTTGGAGTATTGCTCATCTGTACCAGGCAATCTTAAATGGTGAAGAACATGTAAAAGATGTTCGTTATATTACAACACTTGCAGGATATATCCATTGGAAACTGACCGGCAAGAAGGTGCTCGGAAATGGTGATGCAGCAGGAATGTTCCCAATCGACATAGCTACTAAGAAATTTAATGAGAAGATGATGGATCAGTTTGATGAACTTACAGCAGAGAAGAATTTCCCATGGAAGATCCGTGAAATCCTTCCGGAAGTTCTTGTTGCCGGAGAAGACGCAGGTGTATTGACAGAAGAAGGCGCAAAACTGCTTGATCCTACAGGAACACTTCAGTCCGGAATTCCAATGTGTCCTCCGGAAGGAGATGCCGGAACAGGAATGGTTGCAACAAACAGCGTTGCTGTCCGTACAGGAAATGTATCTGCCGGAACAAGTGTATTTGCAATGGCAGTACTTGAGAAAGACTTGACAAAGCCTTACGAAGAAATTGACCTCGTAACAACTCCGGCCGGAGATCTTGTAGCGATGGTACACTGTAATAACTGTACATCAGATCTGAATGCATGGGTGAATCTGTTCCGTGAATTTGCAGAGAGTATGGGAATGACAGCAGATATGAACCAGATTTTTGGAACACTTTATAACAAAGCATTAGAAGGAGATTCCGATTGTGGCGGACTTCTGGCTTACAACTATTTCTCAGGAGAGCATATTACAGGATTTAACGAAGGAAGACCGTTGTTCGTTCGTAAACCTGACAGCAAATTTAATCTTGCAAACTTTATGAGAGTGCATCTTTATACTTCTCTTGGAGCATTGAAGACAGGAATGAATATCCTTCTGAAAAAAGAACATGTTGCATTGGATCGAATGATGGGACATGGCGGATTGTTTAAGACAAAAGGTGTTGGACAGAGAATCCTTGCAGGAGCAATCGATACACCGGTTTATGTTATGGAGACAGCAGGTGAAGGTGGTGCATGGGGAATCGCACTGCTTGCCGATTACCTTATTAAGAAAGAGGACAAGGAATCGCTGACAGATTATCTTGAGAACAAAGTATTCCATGATGCAGTGGGAACAGGAATGGATCCGGTTGCGGAAGATGTGGAAGGATACGAGAAATTTATGGAAACATATGCTAAGGGTCTTGCAATCGAGAAAGCAGCGGTTGAAAATTTATAGTTACGTGTGTTGCTGGACGGTGGCAGATGAAGTGGAAAGGATATTTTCAAGGGGCTGTACATGGTATCCCATCTCTTCCCATCTGGTCAGTAGTTCATCCAGGATTTCAGCATTAGTGGAAGATGTGCTGTGGAGCAGAACGATAGCTCCGGGATGAATCCTTCCGAGGAGTTTGGAGAAAGCTTCTTCTTTGGATGGCTGGTTATCCTGATACCAGTCTACATAGGCGAGACTCCAGAAGAAACTTTTGTAACCAAGTTCTTTTGCCATTTGAAGATTAGCTTCACTGTATTTTCCCTGAGGAGGCCGATAGTATTTGGTCATATTCTTTCCGGTTACGTTTTTATAGGCAGTTTCTACATATTCCAGTTCTTTTTGAAAATCTTCTATAGAAGAAATATGGGACATGTCGGGGTGATGCCAGGTATGGTTTCCCACGGTGTGTCCTTCTTTTATTATCTGTCGGATCAGTTCAGGCTCAGAGTCAATGTAGGTTCCGACAACAAAAAAAGTGGCTTTTACCTGATGTTTTTTCAGTGCATCAAGGATGGCAGGTGTATTTCCGTTTTCGTAACCGGCATCAAAAGTAAGATACAGAACTTTTTCAGACGTATCCTGTGCGTAATAAGCATCCATAGATGCAAGTTCCTGGATCGAAGCATTTCCAACAGGAGTTTTGCCTTCTTCCTGAAAACTTAACCCCCAGTTTCCTTCTGAAGAAAGTGTGAGATCAGGAAGGGCACAGGAAATCGTCCGGGGAATAGAAGTCACGGAGTTCTGGTTGACAGGAGAGGGGCGAGCCGAAGTTGACTCATTAGAAAAAGCGAAAATCTGTTCTTTAAGAAATCCAGCTCCAATACCTGAAAAATAAGAGAAGATAAGAAATAAAATGCAATATTTTTTTGATTTCAAAGGGTGTATGGGAAAATGGATACATTTCCGGGAAAGAGAGAGTTTCATTCGTTCACCTCGGAAAATTGTTAATAGAATATATGAAATTGTATTTCTTTTTATACTTGTTGAGCAGGCAAAGGAATGATATACTAATCCGGTAATTGTATTGTATCCCGCAAGTTGGGAATGATAACAAGGAGGAATTGAATAATGAAAACAAAGAAACATGACACTCGTTGGATGGTTAGTGTTGCACTTATGGCAGCGATCGTGATCGTACTGGCCAATACACCGCTTGGTATGATCCAGCTCCCTATCATTAAGGCAACAACAGTTCATATTCCGGTGATCCTCGGAGCAATTCTGTTAGGACCTGGTGCAGGAGCAATTCTTGGAGCAGTTTTTGGTATATGCTCTCTGGTCAGTAATACAATGGCTCCGACACTCTTATCCTTTGCATTTTCACCATTTTTAAGTACAACCGGAATTCCTGGGGCGTTGAAGGCAATCTGGATATCTGTTGGATGCAGAATTCTGATCGGTGTGGTAGCAGGATGGCTGTGGGTACTTTTTACAAAGATTAAACTGAATCAGTTTATCGCACTTCCGATTGTGGGATTCGTTGGTTCAATGGTGAATACTGTCACTGTAATGGGAAGTATCTATTTCCTGTTTGCACAGCAGTATGCCGAGGCGAAAGAAGTTGCACTTACAGCAGTATTCGGTCTGGTGATGGGAACTGTGACAGCATCCGGTATTCCGGAAGCAATCGCAGCAGCAATTCTCGTTCTGGCACTTGGAAAAGTACTTGTTGTAGTTTTCCGCAAAATGAACCTTGGGGCTGTGAATGTGGAGTCTGCAAAATAACAGACAGATTTTAAAATAGAAGAAAGATATGAATCATGAAGAAGTTGAATAAATGTGGAATCAAGACTGTTATCAGTTCACAAAGTTGTGAAATAGTAACAAAACCACAAAAAATCAACTTCTTCATGTTGCTTTTTGATGAATTTTAGTTGCTGTTTTAGTTGATTAAGTGCCAGGTGTGTATTATAATAAAGCTATATGATATGCAAAACTGTTGGAAGATCAGAACAGCAGAAAGAAGAGGAGAAAGAGATGGCAGAGGATTACAGAAACCAGGCAATCGGCGTATTTGAACTGGAAAGTGAGTGTATCTGTTTTGTAGCACTTGATGCGGCAGCAAAAGCAGCAGCAGTAAAGATTCAGGGTGTGGAGAGAAATCGTCTTGCGGCAGGAGCCTGCGTGAAGATGAGAGGAAGTGTCTCTGACGTGAAGGCTGCAATGGAAGCAGCACTGGATGTAGCCAGACCGTTGACGAAGATTGTTTCCCATACGGTGATTGCATCACCTTCTGAGGATACGGAAAAAGCAATTGCAATGACAATTAATAAATAGGTGTTTGTTCAATTGTCTGTTGTACATATGAGAAGAGTATTGTTTTGTGAGGAAATCAGAGAAGGAAAAGAAAGGGAAATAAGATGAAGAAATATGGAGCATATGGCCTGGTAGAGGTAAAAGGAGAATCCAATGCGGTGATCGTAGTTGACCGCATGTTAAAGACTGCAGAAGTAGAGTATGTGACACAGGACACAAAGTGCGGTGGACATGCACTTGTTTTTGTAGGTGGCAGTGTATCAGCAGTAACAGCAGCGGTTGATGAAGTGAAAAATAATGCACCGTGTAAAGTTATACAAACTGCTGTAATCTCCAATCCGTCTCAGGAGATGGTTGACATAGTAGAAATGTTTAAGAATAGATAAGAGTTAGGATTAAGTAAAATGGAAAGAGCAATCTTGTTTTTTGATATTGATGGAACAGTGTTGAGTGAAGTGACAAAAGAGGTACCGCAAAGTGCGATTGAGGCAATGGAAAAAGCACGAGCGGAAGGACATCTGCTGTTTATTAATACAGGCAGAACAATCTGTAGTATTCCGACAGAGGTGAGAAAATTCCAATTTGATGGGTATTTATGTGGCTGTGGGACATATCTTACAGAACATGATGAAGTTTTGCTAAAAAGCTCGATTGAGAAGCAGAGAGGTATAGAACTGCTGCGAAAAGCAAAAGAATGTAATCTTGGTGTTATTGCAGAAGGACAAGAGGATTGTTATTTTCCTGGGCACATATCACGATTTGACAGGTTAGAATCTACAAGAAGATATTTTGCATCTAGAGGAATAGGAATCGAACAGTCTTTAGAGAGCGAAAGATTTGAATATGATAAGTTATTTGTTTACGTAGATGATAAGAGTGATTTTGATTCTTTTCGTAAGTATCTTGGAGATGACATGGAAGCACTTGACCGTGGCGGAAAGGCCTATGAGGTAATTCAGAAGGGATTTTCTAAAGCGACAGCATGTCAGTTTATTATGGAAAGATATGACATGGATGCAAGTCGTGCGTATGTCTTCGGAGACAGCAGTAATGATCTGGCGATGTTTGAATATGCGGAGCATGCGATTGCGATGGGCAGACATGATTCGGTATTGGATTCATATGCTGAGTTTGTTACAAAGACAGTGGAAAATGATGGAATTGCATATGCCATGAAGCATTATGGATTAATTTAACAGAAAATAGAAAACAGGATCTGTCAGTAAAGATAAAAATGGCGGATCCTGTTTTTTATATATTAGGAAAGTCCTTTCCTAATATATAAAAAACGCTCCGCTCAGGATGCGTACTGCAATTGTAGCGGAACAGATACAGAAGAAAAAAGAAAAGAGGAGAAACATGGCACTATTTATCGAGCTTTTGTTGATGGGGGTCGGGCTTGCGATGGATGCATTCGCAGTGTCTGTCTGTAAGGGCCTTGGAATGAAGAAGCTGAATAAGAAACAGGCGGTAGTGATCGGATTGTATTTTGGAGGGTTTCAGGCATTAATGCCGCTTGTGGGATGGATTCTTGGAATTCAGTTCCAAAAGTATATTACAAGTATTGATCACTGGATCGCATTTATTCTGCTTGGCTTTATCGGTGGGAAAATGATTCTGGAGGCAGTAAAAGAATGGAATGAAGAAGATATTGTTGAAGTAAAAGATCAGCCGTTGGATCATAGAAATATGTTTGTACTTGCCGTTGCGACGAGTATCGATGCGTTGGCAGTCGGAATCACATTTGCATTTCTGGACACACCGATTCTTAAGGCAATTACGATCATCGGAATTACGACAATGATTATTTCTATTGTTGGTGTAGTGATTGGAAATTATTTTGGTGGGAAATATAAACATAAGGCAGAACTGGTTGGTGGAATCATCCTGGTGCTTTTAGGTGTTAGGATTTTGATCCAGCATCTGTCTGGATTAGCATAAAATGAGGTTGAATATAGTATAGCAGAAAGGAAATAAAAGATGAGTGATTTGTTTCAAAGTGTGCCATTTGCAGTGGTACTTTTAATTATTGGATTTGTGTTTCTTGTAAAAGGTGCAGATGCATTTGTTGAGGGGTGTAGCAGTATCGCAAGACGGTATCATGTTCCGTCACTGATCATCGGAATGACGATTGTGGCGATGGGGACGAGCCTTCCGGAGACTGCGGTCAGTGTGACAGCAGCAGTTACGGGAAACAATGCACTTGCAGTTAGTAATGCGGTAGGATCTAATATTTTCAATCTCATGGTTGTAGTCGGAGCCTGCACGCTTTTTACTTCCGTGGCAGTTCAGATTAATACGTTAAAGATTGATTTTCCGATCTCTATTCTGTGTGCGGTATTGCTTCTGATTCTTGGTGCAGCCGGAATGTCACTGGGACATATAGATGGAGTTGTATTCATTATCTTATTCCTGGCGTTTATCCTCTACATGATCCGCTCAGCACAGACATCTCGTGAGAAAAATGTGGAGCCGGGAGTGGAAGAGGAAGAGTATCTTCTGGAAGCGGAGGAGATTCAGGAAATGTCTATGGGAAAGAGTGTGATTTACATTCTTCTCGGCGCAGTAGCGATTGCGGTCGGAAGTGACTGGGTAGTAGACGGTGCCTGTACAGTTGCGGCGGCAATTGGAATCAGTCAGACTCTGATTGGTCTTACTGTAGTTGCATTTGGAACAAGCCTTCCGGAACTGGTTACATCGATTGTAGCAGCAAAAAAAGGCGAGGTGGATATGGCACTTGGAAATGTGATCGGTTCCAATATCTTTAATATTCTCATGGTGCTTGGTATTGCGGCAGCAATTTCACCGGTCGCATTTTTGACAGAAAATATCATTGATATTGCAGTGCTGATCGTGTTCAGTGTTATTGGATGGATCATGGCATGGACGAAAAGAGAACTTAATAGAAAAGAAGGTATTATCATGTTACTTCTTTATGCAGTGTATGTTGTGTACATTTGTATGAGATAGTTTGTGATAACTCTGAAAAAAGGATTATGTGAAAGGCAAAAAGTACTTGTGCCAATCACATAATCCTATTTTAGTTTCCTATAATTAATGCAAAGTAGCCCCAGTCCCATAAGAGGGATTCGAAACTGTTTTCTAGATATTCGTAAATATCCGCTGTTTCATATCCGGTCATTCGTGTAATGATCACAAGATATTGTCTCAGCGTTTCGTAAGAAATTTCAGAAACGTTTGTGTCTGTGTTATCCAGCATCCATCTTAAGAAAATGCTGTGGCGGATTGATGCATATTCAAGGGCAATCCATTGCATCTGTACCAGTACATTTTCCAGGTCACTGTCAGGAAGCAGGAGATCGGAGAAAATCTCGTTGCGCAGGAAATTGCGAAGCAGTGGTTCGTAAGGGCTCAAGTATTGTGTGAATTGTTCCCATTGTTCCAGCAAAGTGGATTCGTAAGCTTTAGTATCATCAGGATTTCCAGTACTGTCCGAAAGGGCTTCCGATATTTCTTCAGCCAAAGCAAGAATTGGATTCAGAGTATCCTGATAGAGCCCTTCTTTTTGATAGTTTACGGAAAGATCTTGTAATAGTTCATTACATTCACTGATCAGATCCAAAGGTGGAAGGTCTATATCTGAGATCGCATTTCCAAGTTCTCTCACTGTGCTATCAGAAAAATAATCTTCTAACAGTTCTTTTGTTAATGGCTGATGCTGGTACAATTCCTGAAGAATATAGAAGCTTTCCAAAAGTTCTTCTTCGATTGTTCTGGAAGAATCATCTAAAAGATTGAGTAGTTTTTCACGCAAGAGGAAAAGGACAGAAGTATCTGTATCGCCAGTATCGGGCAAAGTGTCTGATACATTTGGGAAATGCAGGGACTTCTGTTTGTTCCACAGGTCAACTACTGCAGGGCAGCAAGGCATCAGCATTTTCTCGTTATGTGTCGGAAAGCGATGTTCCTCTCGTGGAAATGTAGTGCACGTTTCTGATAGGACTTTGTCACCGTAAGCAACAACAAGGCGGCAGAGCTTCTCAGAGTTAAGGAATGGACAGCGATGATCACTGTCCAGGCCTATCACACGCTGTCCATCTTTTTTAATCGTATAAGCGCTTAAATTTTTCTTTTGTTCGGGTACGGTTTCCGGAGCCTGGAGTTTCTTCCATTTACGGTTCGTATCTGCATCGACGCCAATCTTCCATTCCTGGCAGCAGGTGATCGGACAGTGGTCGGCGATGCAGGTGAACTTAGAATAATAATCAGGTATCAAAAAATTAATTTCTGTCATTACGGTCATGGAATTCTGTATGCTGCCCCACATATTTGTATGCCGGACGGATGATCTTACCGGCATTTAACAGTTCTTCCAGACGATGCGCACTCCACCCGGTGATACGTGCAATCGCGAAGAGTGGTGTGAAAAGCTCTTCCGGAATATTCAGCATTGTATAAACAAATCCGCTGTAGAAGTCAACGTTAGCACAGACAGGTTTCAGCATCTTTCTGTGTGTCATGATCTCTTCACCGGCGATTCTTTCTACGCGGTCATAAAGTGCGAATTCATCGTCAAGTCCCTTTTCAGAAGCAAGCTTCTGTGCATAGCTCTTCAAAATCTTTTCTCTTGGGTCGGAGATTGTGTAGACTGCGTGTCCCATTCCATAGATCAGTCCCGTCTTATCAAAGGCTTTTTTATCAAGAATCAGGCGGAGATACTCACGAATCTCATCTTCGTTAGTCCAGTCTTTGACAGACTTCTTAATATCATCAAACATCCCCTGCGCTTTCAGGTTTGCACCACCATGACGAGGTCCTTTCAGAGAACCGATGGAAGCAGCAATTGCTGAATATGTATCTGTTCCTGAAGAAGTGACAACATGTGTAGTGAAAGTGGAGTTGTTACCACCGCCGTGTTCTGCATGAAGAATCAGTGCAACATCAAGAACCTTGGCTTCTAGTTCTGTATACTGTCCATCCGGACGAAGCATGTACAAAATATTTTCGGCAAGAGAGCGGCCTTTCTCCGGATTACGGATCAGAAGTGTCTCATCTTTACGGAAATGTCTGTATGCATGATAAGAATATACTGCGATCAGTGGAAGCTTTGCAATAAGTTCAAGAGCCTGACGCAGTGCATTTTCAACAGAAATATCCTCCGGGTTCTCATCATATGTATATAAAGTAAGAACACAGCGCTGGAGTGCGTTCATGATGTTAGAGCTTGAGGCCTTCATGACAACGTCACGAACAAAACGTCCGCTTAGATCTTCTAATTCAGATAAAACTTTCAGAAAATGCTCTAATTCATCTTTTTTTGGAAGACGTCCGAAAAGGAGCAGGAAAGTTGTCTCCTCAAATCCAAAACGTTTGCCTTTCAGACCGTTGATAAGGTCATTGACATTGATTCCCTGATAGTAAAGTCCACCTTCAGCAGGAATTTTACGTCCGTTTACAACATCAAATCCACAGACATCGGATACTTCAGTCAATCCGGTAAGAACTCCTCGGCCGGTTGAATCACGAAGTCCGCGCTTTACATCATATTCTTCATAAAGATTCGGATCAATGCGGTGTCCTTTCAAAAGTGTTTTCTCTAAATAGTCCATATCACTGCGCAGATCGTCAGTGTTTGCAATTAATATATCATTTGAATTCATAGCTTTCATCCTCACAATACATATATGTTTTCTAGTGTCTTGATAATGCATTTTAATGTAATTATAAACAGTCGAGATGAAATTTGCAAGAAATATATATGTATTCTTGCAAAAACATGAAAAAAATCAAGAAAAGTACGCATAAAACAGAATAAAATGAATATTGAATTGTTAGATAACTCAAAAATAAGAATGCTTAAATGAATTTTCTGAATCGTCAGAAAGAAAATGATGTGGCTGTGGTCATACCAGATGCCAAAGCGCAAATCTATTGTAAAAATACAAAAATATGGAGAGATATTTTATTATAAAGTGCTGAAAAATAGGAGAAACAGGTGCGTTTATTGACGCATAATAATAAGAAGAGTATAATGTTAAAAAGATAACAATAGGTTGGTATAACCAATTAAAAGAAGGAGGGGGATAATTATGTTATTCCAAATTTATGGCGATAGTGCCGGTTGGCAGCTGTTAGGGTGGGTACTGGTGTTTGCCGGACTTGTTCTTGCAAATGAATTCGCAAGACGTACAAAAATCGGCGGTCTGATCTGTTTTGGAGCTATTCCGGCTATACTTACAGTGTATTTCATCGCAATCTATATCTGTGCAGCAAATGGCGCAGAATGGGCACTGAATAACGATACTTATGTACATATGACAAGCTGGTTCCATTATGCAAAATTGTATGCTGCAACAGCAGGGTGTATTGGTTTTATGATGCTGAAATACAAATGGGGAATTGGTAAGACAGAATGGTTCAAAGTATTCCCGTTTGCAATCGTTGCAATCAATATTCTGATTGCAGTAGTAAGTGATTTTGAATCAGGTATCCGTGGATTCATGGCAATGAAAGAATTCGGTGACCGCTGGTGGCTGTCTTCAGAAAATGTATGGCTCTACGGAGGATGGTGGAACTGGGTGAACGGAATTGCCGGAATCCTGAATATCTTCTGTATGACAGGATGGTGGGGAATCTACACATCCAAGAAACATGATGATATGCTTTGGCCGGATATGACATGGTGTTTCATTATTGCATATGATCTGTGGAATTTTGAGTACACATACAATAACCTGACAACACATGCATTCTACTGTGGTGTTGCATTACTTCTTGCTCCGACATTTGCAAATATGTTCTGGAACAAGGGTGGCTGGATCCAGAACCGCGCGAATACACTGGCACTGTGGTGTATGTTTGCTCAGGTATTCCCATTATTCCAGGATGCAAGCCGTTTCTCAGTAATTCCGGCTCTGTATTCTGACGGATTCATGGATGCAGCAGTAAGACCGACAAGTGCTAATCCAACCATGCAGGGTGTGATCGCGGTAATTGCACTTGCAGCGAATGTGATCTGTCTGGCTGCAATTATTAAGAGAGCAAAACAGCAGAAGAAGAATCCTTATAAGAATGAGATCTTTACAGATCAGAAGGATTATAAGGAAGCAATGGCGAGAGCAGAAGTTTAAATTTGTATTTGTCTGTCTGATTCTCCATATTGAAGCAAAGGATTTGGTGGTGAATAAGGCCGCAAGAATGATGCTATATTGCATCGGACACCGGCCCGCTCTACCTCATCCCCTTGAAAGTATGTAACGTAAGAGCCAGAACAGTTACCGT
>ERZ779852.3179-NODE-3179-length-12134-cov-5.419240_pt1 | contig 12134 bp, 4 predicted proteins | sample MGYA00511559_ERZ779852 | MGnify/ENA primary metagenome ERZ779852 (study PRJEB29588, sample SAMEA2157977) | human gut metagenome | biome: human gut; feature: human-associated habitat; material: faeces | place: Denmark | collected 2008/2010 ...
AAGAGACAGCACCGGCCTCAGCCGAGCCCGCAGCCGATGCCGCCGTAGCACCTGAGGAAACCGTCGCCGTGGAGATCCCCGCAGCCGAAACTCCCGCCCCGGAGCAGCCGGGCGCCGAAGCCCCTGCCGAGGAGACACCCGCCGAGGAGGAGAAAAGCGCTCCCTCGCGAGTGCCCGAAGCCGCAAGCAAAGCCGAGGTGCTGGAAACCCTCGTGCGCCTCGCCGCCGAGGAGACCGTAGAGATCACCCGCGAGGAGGTAGCCCGACTGAAACAGCAGTTTTACGCATTCCGTAAGGCCGAGCTCGAGCAGGAGCTGGCCGACTTCAAGGCCGCCGGCAACGATGCCGCAGCCTTCATCCCGGCTCTCGACGAGAGCGAAGAGCGGTTCAAAGAGCTGATGAACAGCGTGAAAGAGCGCAAAGCCGCCCTTGCCGCCGCTCAGGAGGAGGAGCGCCGCCACAACTTCGAGCGCAAACAGGCACTGATCGAGGAGCTGCAGGCCCTCGCCGCCGACACCGACAATGTCAACAAGGCGTTCCCGCGCGTCAAAGAGATACAGGCCGAGTTCAAGCTGATCGGCGAGGTGCCCGCCACCGAGGCCACAGCCCAGTGGAAGGCCTATCAGGGCGCCGTGGAGCAATTTTACGACCAGCTGAAGGTTAACAAAGACCTTCGCGACTACGATTTCCGCAAGAATCTGGAGCTGAAGACCCTGCTCTGCGAAGAGGCCGAAAAGCTCGATGCCGAGGAGGATATCATCCTGGCCTTCAAGCGTCTGCAGAACCTGCACGACGAGTGGCGTCAGGCCGGTCCCGTGGCCAAGGAGGTGCGCGAGGAGATCTGGGCCCGCTTCAAGGACGCTTCAGCTGCCGTCAACAAGAAATATCAGACCTTCTTCGAGGAGCGCAAAGCCCGCGAAGCCGCCAATGAGGCCGCCAAAACCGCTCTGTGCGAGAAGATCGAGGCCCTCGACTTCTCGGCCCTGAAGAGCTTCAGCGCCTGGGAGGATATGACCAAGCAGATCCTTGCCGCTCAGGAAGAGTGGAAGACCATCGGCCCGGCTTCGCGCAAGGTCAACAACTCGATTTTCGCCCGCTTCCGCGCTCAGTGCGACAAATTCTTCACCGCCAAGGGTGAGTACTACCGCGCTGTGAAAGATGAGCTTGCCGAAAACTTAGCCAAGAAGATCGCCCTCTGCGAGAGGGCCGAAGCGCTGAAAGACAGCACCGACTGGCGCAAGACTGCCGACGAGCTTGTGGCGCTGCAGAAAGAGTGGAAGACCATCGGCACCGTGGCTAAAAAGCACTCCGACAACGTATGGCACCGCTTCCAGCAGGCGTGCGACAGCTTCTTCGAGCGCCGCAAGGCCAATCTGAGCGAGAGCCGCTCCGAGGAGCAGACCAACCTCAAGGCCAAACGCGCCATCATAGCCGAACTGAAAGCTATCCCCGCCGACACTCCCCGCACCGAGGCGATGGCCAAAGTGCGCGAGCTGCAGGCCAAATGGCAGGAGATAGGGCATGTGCCTTTCCGCGAGAAAGACAAGCTCTACGACGAGTATCGCTCGGTGTGCGACGTGTTCTACGCCCGCAATCGCGAGGGTCGCGGATCGATGAGCCGCTTCGAGGATGTGATCAAGGAGATGGGCTCGGACGAGAACAAGCTCTACCGCGAGCGTGAACGCATCATGCGCGCTTACGAGATAAAGCGCAACGAGCTGAAGACCTACGAGAACAATCTCGGTTTCCTCACCTCGAAGAGCAAATCGGGCGAATCGATGGTGCGCGAGATGGAGCGCCGAATCCAGCACATCAAGGACGACCTGGCCGCCATCGAGGAGAAGATCAAAATGATCGACGAGAAGATGAAATAAACCGGTGCCGCGAGCGGGTCGTTTAGCCCCCGCCCGCGGAAGCCAAAGATACAACAAGAGAGGCTGTGTGTCAGACCGATAGCGATTTGGCACACAGCCTTTTCAGATTATCGCCCGGAGGGAGAGAGGGATTAGCGGGAAAGGCGACATAGACATTTTTACCCGCAAAGAGAATATTTTTGCTATAAAAAGCGGGGGAAAATGCGTAAATTTGCAAAACCTAAAATGGAGGACGCACGAGCCGAAAAGGCGCGCAAACAGAGGGGGAGGACGCACGAGCCGTGCGTCGCCACACCATGAGAGCATAATCGAAATAGATAAAACCATAACCAAGCGATAATACCACAACCAAGCGATAATACCACAACCAATTACATAAATCACTAAAAATGAACAAAGCACTACTGACGGCGTGGACCATGATGGCAGCGCTGGCAATGAACGCTGAGACCGTAGACCGCACGATGTATGTGGACTTCGGCGAAGTGGACGGCCACCGCGGAGGCACCACCGTGGGACCCGATGCCAACGGCCACTATTGGACCAATGTGAAGAGTTCCGGCAACAACTACCTCTATCCGGGCGTCACATTCCCCATCGTGGACTCCGAAAACAATGAGACGGGATACGACATCCTGGTGAACACCCGCTTCATGAGCAACGGCACCGCAGCCGCCGGCGGTCTGACCGCTCCCAAGGCAGAGTTCCTCGGCGATCTCGCCGTGGAAACTGCCACCTACGACTACCTCTTCGTAGAGGGTTTCCAGAACTTCAACTTTTTCACCTTCCGCGGGCTCGACCCGAAGAAGGCCTACCGCTTCCACACCTTCGGATGCCGCGCCAACGATCAGACCCGCGTGACCAAATATGAGTTCCGCGGACTGAACAACTGGTCGGAAAGCCATCAGACCTCGGGCACCGGCACCGGAGCCGACGGCTACAACGGCAACAACAACCACATCAGCGTCTCCGACCCCATCTACCCCGACGAGAACGGCTGCATCACCTTCACCATGAGCCGCGTGAGCAACATGATGCATGTCAACGCCATGAAGATCGAGGAGCTGTCGGACGCAGAGCCGCTCCCCATCACCTACACCCTGACTCAGACCATGTACATCGACCTTGGTGAGGCTCCCGCCAACCGCAACCATGGCAAGCTCACCGAAGGCGCCGACGCCAACGGCCACTACTGGAACAACATTTACAACACCTCGGGCGACCAGGTGCCCATCGGCCAGACCTACGCCCTTGTCAACTCGGCCAACGAGCCCTCGGGGATCACCGCCAAGACCCTCAACAAGCTGTCGACCAACGGCACCGCAACCGCCGGCGGCTATGAGACCCCGAAAGCCGAGGACCTGCGCGACCTCGCCGTGGCCACCGCCACGATGGACTACGTATACATCGACGCCAACAACACCCCGAAATCGACCATCGAGTTCAGCGGCCTCGACCCAAAGAAGGTGTACCGTGTGTCGGCCTACGGCTGCCGCATCACCAGCGAGACCGGCGACCGCAACGGCTACTTCATCACCGAAGGCCTCAACGAGTCGAAGCAGTACCAGTGGTTCTCCGGCCGCTGCATCGGCGGTCGCGACGCCAACGGGAAGGATGTGCACGGCAATATCCGCAATGTAGCCGTGAGCGACTTCGTCACCCCCACCGAGGATGGCAAGATCAACTTCACCATCCAGACCAACGTGGGACTCGCCCACCTGAACGCGCTGAAGATCGACGAGTACAACGCCACCACTACAGCGGAGCCGGTGACCGGTCCTCAGACCTTCTACATCGACTTCGGCGAAGTGACCCCCAACCGCGGAGGCACCACCGACGGCAAGGATAAATTTGGCCACTACTGGACCAACATCAAGACCTCGGGCAACAACTACACCTACCCCGGCACCACCTACCGCCTGATCAACTCCGAAAATCAGATCTCCGACTACGAGGCGTTTATCAACACCCGCTACATGAGCAACGGCACCACCGCCGCCGGCGGCCTCACCAACCCCAAAGAGGAGTATCTGGGCGACTTAGCAGTGGAATCGGCCACCTACGACTATATCTTTGCGGAAAACTTCCAGGACTACAACTTCATGACCTTCCGCAATCTCGACCCGCAGAAGGCCTACCGCTTCTCGTCGTTCGGCTGCCGCGCTGCCGACGATGTGCGCATGGGCGAATACATCTTCAAGGGCCAGAACAGCTGGTCGACCACCTATCAGACCTCCGGCGCCGGCCTGGGCAAAGACGGCTACAACGGCAACAACAGCAATATCAGCGTTTCCGACCCGATCTTCCCCGACGAAAACGGCTGCATCACCTTCACGCTCCACAGAGTGCAGGGGATGTTCTACATCAATGCCATGAAGATGGAGGAAGTAGAAGGGCTGGAGCGTCCCGAGAATCACTTCACCCTGGAGCAGAGCGTGTACATTGACCTGGGTGAGGCTCCCGCCAACCGCAACCACGGCCAACTGACCGAAGGCGCCGACGCCAACGGCCACTACTGGAACAATATCTACAACACCTCGGGCGACCAGGTGCCCATCGGCCACAGCTACGAGCTTGTCAACTCGGCCAACGAGCCTTCGGGCATCACCGCCACCACCCTCAACCGCCTGTCGACCAACGGCACCGCAGCCTCGGGCGGCTTTGAGAATCCCGAAGCCAAATATCTTGGCGACTTCGCCGTAGCCACCGCCACGATGGACTATGTGTACATCGACGCCAACAACACTCCGAAATCGACGATAGAGTTCAGCGGCCTCGACCCGCAGAAAGCCTACCGCGTGCATGCCTACGGGTGCCGCATCACCGACGAGACCGGCGACCGCAACGGCTACTTCATCACCGAGGGCCTGAACTCGTCGAAGGAGTATCAGTGGTTCTCCGGCCGCGGCTGCGGCGGTCAGGGCGTGCACGGCAACACCATGAATGTGGCCGTGAGCGACTACATCTTCCCCGACACGGACGGGAAGATCCGCTTCACCCTTCAGACCAATAAGGGCCTGGCTCACCTCAACGCCATGAAGATTGAGCAGTTCGACGCCACCGGCGCCGAGCGTCCGGCCCAGCCTCTGAAATCGCTGACCATCAAGGGCACCTCGGCCGAGAACGCCGAGGGCGTGGCCATGCGCGAGCTCACCGAGAAGGGCACCTTCGTAGCCTACACACGCCTGGGCGAGGGCAGCTACACCATCGAAGGCACCGATGAGGGTGGCAACACCCTGAGCTACGGCATCGCCGACGGCAAGCTCACCGCCAACGGCGCCGCCACCGAAGTGGCCGAAGCCACCGTGGCCCGCATCTACGCCAACACCAAGACCAACACCGTCACCGTCACCCCCATCACCTCGATGACAGTGAAAGGCGTGATAGTACCCGCCAACACCACTCTGGCATATGCCGGCAACGGCCGCTGGGAGCAGGAGGTGGCTCTGGACAAGACCACCGGCGAGCAGTATCTCAACCGCAGCATCTACTTCGCCCTCAACGGCGATGACACCTACGCCATCCGCCGTAGCACCAACTCGGATGTAGCCGGCGTAGCCGCCGACGGCTTCAGCGGCGAGAACATCCGCCTCAACAACGGCACCTACACCCTCACCGTCGACCTCACCGAAGGTAAGGTAGGCGTCGCTGCCGAGATCGATCCCTACCGCGTGTCGGTATTCGGCTCGTCGGTAGCCAACGGCCAGGGCGCCGAGAACTTCCGCGGCTACGCCTATCTCTACGGCGAGCAGCTGAAAAAGCGCGCCGACCGAGGCGACAGCGAGTATCCGCTCTACACCTCGGGCGTGTCGATCGGCGGCAACACCACCACCAACCTGCTCAACCGCTACGACGACGTTATTCACGACTTCGGCCACTTTGTGGTCATCGGCCTTTCGCTGGGCAATGAAGGGATCCACGGCGCCGGCAACCCCGAGGCAATCTTCAATCAGTTTGCCAACAACATGCAGACCCTCATCTCCAAGCTCCGCGCCGACGGCAAGGAGGTAGTGGTGATGAACAACTACACCCGCGGTGACTACAACGACACCGACTACAGCTACGTGAAGCGCACCAACATGCTGATCCACAAATGGGACGTGCCCTCGGTCAACACTCTCGGCTCCATCGACGACGGCGCCGGCCACTGGGCCGACGGCTTCATCACCGACGTGGCTCACCCCAACACCTCAGGCCACAAGCAGTTTATGCAGGCCATCGTGCCCTCGCTGTTCGACGCCCTGATTGAAGGCAAAGCGCAGCCCGTGCGTAACCTCGACGCCGAAGGCATACGTCTGACCGGCGGTTCGGCCATGGCCTTCACCCCCGAAGAGACAGTGAACGCCTTCACCGCCGATGTGCGCTTCCGCGGCAACGGCGCCGGCGACCTCCTGCGCTTCCTGCAGGGCAAACGCGGCACCACCATCGGCTCCGTGACCCTCGATGAGGCCGGACACATCTGCTATCAGAGCCCCGTGGCATCGAAAGATCCTATCGTATCGGCAACGGCAGTGAGCGCCGACAGCTGGCACCACATGACCCTAACCCACTACTACGCCATGGGCAAGACCTTCCTCTACCTCGACGGCGTGAAGGTGGGCGAAGTGACCGACAAACTCATTCCCTCTAAGTTTATCATCGGCGACATCTCCACCCCGCGCGAGATCGGCGAGGTATCGTTCTGGCGCGCCGGCATGACCGCCGAAGAGATCAAGCACCACACCGACGGCGGCGAGCTGCTGAAATCGAGCCTCGAGATCTACACTCCCTGCCATCAGGCCGACACCGAGACTCAGGCACGTGCAAGCTACGTGAAGCTGCCCAACCTGGCCCAGAGCCTCAACGCAATGGACTATGACCACGGCAACACCCTCGGCGTGAGCGACATCGAAGGCGACGAGATCGCACCCTTCAGCGTCAGCACCACCGCCGGCACCATCACCGTAGAGGGCGAGGCCGGCACGAAAGTGACCGTAGCCGCAGCCGACGGCCGTATCGCAGCCGTCTTCACCCTCGAAAGTGAGGCCGTGAGCGTGCCCGCCGCCCCCGGCATCTACCTGGTCAACAACGTGAAGGTAGCAGTGCGATAAAAAGCGCTTAGGTAGAAAAACATCAAGAAAAAGCTAAGGTAAAAAAAGATAAAATTAGATGAAAGCGGCTCGGCTGCCGGGGTGATCCCGGTGGCCGAGCTTTTTTTAATGGAGGACATGATTTAGCGAAGTTTGGGGGTGGACGCACCATGGTGCGTCCCTTTTGGTGGGAATCATCCCCAATTTTATACACTTGGATTTCGGCTTGACGCCTAAATGGGGCGAAAAGGGCATATTATTAGGAATATTTAACAATAATTTGTATCTTTGCGGGCAGAAACAGACAAGGTACGATAATAGGTACTATAGAAACACGGTAATAGAGGGATGAGAAACCGGATTTCTTTTAGAAAACAGTTTTCAAGGTACAATAAAAACAATTTTCAAGGTACAATTATAAAGGTTTGTTATTATGAATTTTAGCGGCACAGTGGATTTCCGGCCCAAATTGTGGTCGGCTCTCCGCCATTACAACAGCAAGAAGCTGCAGGCCGACCTGATTTCGGGCATCGTAGTGGGCATAGTGGCTCTGCCTCTTGCCATCGCTTTCGGTATCGCGTCGGGCGTAAGCCCCACGGTGGGCCTTATCACCGCCATCATCGGCGGTTTTATGGTATCGGCCTTCGGCGGCAACTCGGTGCAGATCGGCGGCCCAACGGGCGCGTTTATCGTGATAGTTTACGGCATCATCAGCCGTTACGGGCTTGAGGGATTGGCCGTGGCCACGTTTATGGCCGGTCTGATACTGGTGGTGATGGGTCTTTTCAAGCTGGGAACAGTGATAAAATTTATCCCTTACCCCATTGTGGTGGGTTTTACGGCCGGTATCGCGCTGACCATCCTCTCCACGCAGGTCAACGACTTCTTCGGCCTGGGATTGAAAGACCTTCCGGGCGAGTTCGTCTCGAAATGGGGTGTATATTTCCGTAATTTCGACAAAATAGATGTGCCGACGCTGATAGTGGCGCTGGCCTCGCTTGCGGTGATCATCGTTACGCCCAAGATTTCCAAGCGCATCCCCGGGGCGCTGACCGCCATCATCCTGGTGACGGGCGCCGTGGCGCTGATGCGCACTTTTTTCCCGGAGATAGCCATCGACACCATCGGCGACCGCTTCGGAGCGATGAAGACCGACCTGCCCGAGGTGCAGGGGTTCTCGCTGACGATGGCCAACATCAACTTGCTGCTCCCCTCAGCCTTCACCATCGCAGTGTTAGGCGCCATTGAGTCGCTGCTGAGCGCCACAGTGGCCGACGGTGTGACCGGGTCGCACACCTCCACCAATACCGAGCTGATCGGGCAGGGTATGGCCAACATCGTGGTGCCCTTCTTCGGCGGCATCCCCGTGACCGGCGCCATAGCCCGCACCATGACCAACATCACCAACGGCGGCCGCACTCCGGTGGCCGGTGTGATCCATGCCGTGGTGCTGCTGCTGATCTACATCTTCCTGATGCCGCTGATCAACTATGTGCCGATGGCATGTCTGGCGGCCGTGCTGGTGATAGTGTCGTACAACATGAGCGGCTGGCGCACGATCGCGGCCATGTTCCGCAACCCCAAGAGCGACATCTCGGTGATGGTAGTCACCTTCCTGCTGACGGTGGTGTTCGACCTCACCATCGCCATAGAGATAGGCCTGCTGCTGGCTATCGTGCTGTTCCTGCGCCGTGTGATGGAGAACACCGAGATCAAGGTCTACTCCGAGCAGCTCGATGTGGCCGAGGGCACCGACCTCGACGCTTCGCACCACGAGGTGCTCGATGTGCTCCCCGGGGTGGAGGTCTACGAGATCGACGGCCCGTTCTTCTTCGGTGTGGCCACCAAGTTCGACGAAATGATGCGCACCACCATCGGCGACAAGCCTCAGGTGCGTATAGTGCGCATGCGCAAGGTGCCCTTTATCGACTCCACCGCGCTCCACAACCTGGAGATCCTCATCACCTCGTCGCAGAAAGAGGGGATACACATAGTGCTGTCGGGTGTGAAGGACAATGTGCGCGAAGTGCTGGTACACGCCGGCATCGACCGCCTGATCGGCGCCGACCACATCTGCCCGCATATCTCGGTGGCCGTGGAGATGGCCAACGCCATAGTGCGCAAGAACGAGCGTGAAGGACAGATGAACGTAGCTGTGCAGTAAGCGCCTCCACCGGAGCCGGGACTTTCGCCGGCATTTGCATCGCCGCAGCTCCTTGCCAAAGCAAAAAATCGGAGGGAATATTTGCAGGAAGCAAAGAAAATGGCTAACTTTGAGAAACAGAAACAAACCAAACAGCAAAGATTACCATGAAAGCGATGCGAATGTTGGCAGCGATGCTGCTATGTGTGGCCGTGGCGTTGCCGTCGGCAGCTAAGAAGAAACAGGCAGCGGATGCCGCCGACGCCCCAAGACAGTGGACACAGCTGCTATGGCCCGACGGAGCGCCCCATCCCAAGACCATAGCTCCGGACAAGGACGGGAAGATACGCGAGGCCAAGAACTTAGGCGACACCGCCAAGGTGCATGTGTTCCTCCCTGCGCCCTCCAAGGCCAACGGTCAGGCCGTGGTGCTGGCTCCCGGCGGGGGCTATGTGTGGCTTGCCATCGACAACGAAGGCTTCGGGTGGAAAGATTTCTTCAACGACCGCGGCACGGCGCTGATAGTGCTGCAATACCGTCTGCCCGACGGAGTGTGGCAGGTGCCCCTTGAAGATATCCAGGAGGCAGTGCGCCTTGTGCGCCGCAACGCTCAGGCATGGAACATCAACCCCGATGCGATAGGCGTAGGCGGCTCGTCGGCCGGCGGCCACCTGGCTTCCACAGCCATCACCGCCTTCGAGCATCCGGTCAACGAGGATCCGGTGAGCTGCCGTCCCGACTTCGGGATACTGTTTTATCCGGTCATCAGCGGATTGCCCGACTACAGCCACGGCGGAAGCCGCACGGCGCTTTTTGCCGGTCCGCTCACCTGCGAGCAGGAGAAGCAATTCAGCAACGAGCGGCATGTGACGGCCCAGACCCCTCCGACCATCATCTTCTTCAGCAGCGACGACGACACAGTGAATCCGGCCAACGGCCTGCTCTTCTATCAGGCGCTCTACGACGCCGGCGTGCCCGCCTCGCTGCACATCTACCCCGAAGGGCGCCACGGCTGGGGAAGCAACCCCAACTTCAAATTCCGCCAAACGATGCTGCACGACCTCTCGTCGTGGATGGACAACCTGCAACCGAAGCCCTGACAGTCGCCCCGCGGCCGACAACGACAATGGCGGCGGGGAAGATAGGTTTGTACGGAAATATATTATTTACTAACTTTGTGTGCCGCAACTGCGGCGCACAAAGTTAGTGCATTTTTTGCTCCGGCGGTTCCCGCGGCGAAGGCCAAGCCGGGCCAAGCGGCGGGGGGGGACTCGGCAGTACAACAATCATTTATCATCAAAACAATCATCACAACAGCGGTTTCTACTATGTTACAGCGGATATTGACAAGACTGACAGGATTGGCTGCATGCATCGCAGTCACGATGACAAGCGCATCGGGCCAGAGCCTTTTCGACGAGATGATACTGGACGGGGAGACCGTGAGCGCCTCGGCCGACACCACGACGGTGAAGCCGGTAGTGAAGGAGACACGGTCGACACGCCAAGGGCGTCAGCGACGCAATCCGCGCAAGCAAGTGGAGAAGGTGCCGTCGCTGTGGGATCTGACCGACGCCAACGGCATGCCGCTCGACTCCACCTACTACGGGCCGCAGGAACTGCTCCCCGACCCCTACATGGATGTGGACGCATGGATGATGCCCCGAAGCTTCTACATGCCGGCGGTATTCATCAGCTACGACGGCACACTGGCCGGAAAGGTGGCTGCAGAGGACAATCCGCTCGCCATAGAGGGGCCCGACCCGGAGAAGATGAACTGGGCCGACAAGACCGTGATCCGCGACCGCCGTCAGCAGCTGCGCTTTCAGCAGTTTATGATCGAGCATCCCGAGCTGGTGCCCTACAACCTGGAGTCGATGCCCCGCGCACCGAAGGAATTTGTGATGACGGTGGACCCCTCGACCGCCAAAATCAATGTCACCGAGTTTACCCGCGACGTAAAGGAGATGACCGGCACCGCGCCGAAGCTCAACCTGGGGCGCATCAACTGGCTGCACACCTTCGACGGGTCGCTGCATTTTTCGCAGGCATACATCTCGCCCAACTGGTATCAGGGCGGCAAATCGAACCTCAACGGCATTCTGTTTCTGCAGTACAATGTGAAGCTCAACGAAGCCTTCCACAAAAATCTGATTTTCGAGACCAACGTGCAGTATAAACTCGGCGTGAACAACGCGCCCGACGACACAGTGCACGCCTACAACATATCGGAAGACCTGTTACAGATAAACACGAAATTCGGTCTGAGAGCATGGAAACGGTGGTACTACTCGGTGACGGGACAATTCAAGACCCAGCTGCTCAACAACTACCAGATCAATTCGGACAAGCTGCGGTCGGCGTTCCTCTCTCCGGGTGAGCTGAATGTGGGTGTCGGTATGAGCTACAACTACTCCAACCGGAAAGGGACAGTAAACTTCGCAGCGAATATCAACCCTCTGTCTTACAACATGAAAATGTGCACGAACGACAAGCTGAATCCGGTATCGTTCGGCATCGAGGAGGGGCACAAGACGATAAGTCAGTATGGTTCGAATGTGGAGCTGACCTTCAAGGCCAAGCTGGCGTGGAACATCGAATACAACAGCCGCCTCTTCGCCTTCACCAACTACGAGGTGTCGCAGGGCGACTGGGAGAACACCATCACCTTCAACATCAACAAGTACCTATCGACCAAGATTTTCGCCCATCTGCGCTATCAGAGCGACGCCAACCGCTTTGAGGAGACCCACTGGCACAAATGGCAGTTTAAGGAGATATTGTCGATCGGCTTCAGCTACCGCTTCTCCCGCGCATGAGCCTTAAAGTACTGATATCCGGCATGATATGCATCGTAGCATCGGCCACGGTGCAGAGCGTCGGCAGCGTGGAGCTGCCCGACAGCTCGTGGGTGGCCCATCCCGGGGTCACAGCCGCTGAGATGCGGGCCCTGCTTGAAGAGACCCGGCGCGACGCCGCCGAGGGGATATGGCGCACCACCGGCGACGGCACCGAGATAGCGCTGATCAGCGGCCGCAGCCGCGGCGG
>ERZ779852.3180-NODE-3180-length-12132-cov-11.739670_pt1 | contig 12132 bp, 8 predicted proteins | sample MGYA00511559_ERZ779852 | MGnify/ENA primary metagenome ERZ779852 (study PRJEB29588, sample SAMEA2157977) | human gut metagenome | biome: human gut; feature: human-associated habitat; material: faeces | place: Denmark | collected 2008/2010 ...
AGTCAACCTAAATCAGGAAACTACAGTTGGCGTCTAACGGAGCCTCCGTTGCAATATAACGAGACCTAAAACGACCTCAAAAACGGGCATTTTTGCCTAAAATCTGCATAACCGTCTGATTATTAGTTAATTAGCCCAAAATAGCCTAAAATACCGTATTTTCGCGTTTTTGAGAGCAGGAGAGAGTTTGTTTGAAAAAACGCAATTCTGAGAAGAGTTATAACATAAAATGTTCGGGGAAACGCTCCTTATTCCTTTTTTACAGCCTGATTTAACACACGGGTCTCAAACACCGTATAATACAGCCAAATCCTTATCCAGCATGACCTGTTGGTCTCGGATATTATAAATGAGGGATTCTATATGCCGTTGTGTTGGCTGGTTGTCGTTATATGTAGCTACCTCTATAGGCATTTGGAGGTTGTTATTTTCGGCCATATCTTTTTGGTTTTTTTACAAAGATAGTCATTTTGTCGTATATACAATGATTTACAGGCTGTTATTTTGTCCTTCGGGTTGTCCTTTCTTTTTGAGATGTCGGTGAAAACCTATATACTATACATTATTATAATAAAAAGCGGGTGGATAATGCTCTTGCAGGGGGCTTTTAAGTGGGGCTGTGACTGTGAAAACCGTTATACAAAAGCCACTTCTGTGAAATATGGTGAACGTGCTGTATCTCTCTTTATATTAGTAAGTTAGCGCGTCTAACCCCATGCGGTTTGAAAGAAATAACGTTATACATTTTGAATAAGAATTTGACGGTATTGATAAAACGTATAATTTTGTGGCGTAATTGATTGTGACGGAGAATGTTTCACAGATATAGGCAGTTAATAAAATAAGTTGTTCTACCGTAAGCCATTGAATCGTTTCAGCGTTTGAGTTTTATAAAACAAGAGGAAAAGATGTTAGCTAAAGGTTTTTGTAAATTGTTAATTTGTGCGTTTTTTGTAACCTCTCTGCCGTCGGCGGCCTTCGACTATAATGTTCCGGAGCCGGATGCCGGCGGTAGAGTCGGTGCTTTGATGCCCTACACAAGGTATGAGTCGGTCGACGCATTGCTTGGCGGTGGAGCCGAGCTGCGTATCTCGGCCGACTGCGACCCGCGCAATATCGCCACACAGGCTTCGGAACGCTCGTATATAGCGTTGCCCAGTGCTGGCTCATACGCTGAGTGGACAGCCGTGAGGAGCGGTCTGGGAGTTACGATGCGCTTCACGCTGCCCGATGCCACGGCCGGGACAGATGGCTTAAGAGGCTCACTCGACATATACGTGAACGGCGTAAAGCGGAATGTGAGGGTCTACGGCAGCGTGAAGGACAGGATAGAACTGAGTTCTTACTGGTCCTGGCAGTATTATGACGCGACGCATACCGACAACGCCAGCGACACATATATAAGCGGCGGAATACCGTGTTTTGCCTTCGACGAGGTGGGATTTATCATTGAAGGCGGCGTGAAGCAGGGCGACAAGATACGCGTGCAGAGCAGCGGGGCGAACGGTCTGGAATACGGCGTTGACTTCCTCGAGATAGAGAAAGTGGCAATGACGGAACGTCCCGACAATTCCGTCAGCGCAGCAGACTATGGCAATGATATCGTGGCAGCGGCGAGTGCGGCTGCGAGTCAGGGCAAGACATTATATATACCGGAAGGCAATTATGAGATTGGCGGCAAGTGGTATCTGCCTGGCGGCGTGAGAATTGTCGGCGCGGGAATATTCCATACAAACATCACGTTTACAAGCTCGGGCGCAGGCGGTGGCGGAGTGGTATGCAGCGGAGGCTCGGAACTCTCAGGCATACATCTGAACTCCCGTCTCAACTCGCGCCATCATCAGGCGGCAAACTACAAAGGCTTGGAGGGCGGGCCGGACGGATTCTTCGCCCACGACCTGTGGATACAGCACTTTGAGTGTGGCGCGTGGTTCGAGTTGGGCAACAACATACGCGTCGTCAACTGCCGCCTGCGCGACAATATTGCCGACGGACTCAACTTCTGCCGCGCCACAAGCAACTCCACTGTGTATAACTGCTCCGTGCGCAACAACGGCGACGACGGCCTGGCGATGTGGAACCACAGCCATGAATGTGGTGACGAACATGACAACAGGTTCTGTTACAACACCGTGGAACTCGACTGGCGCGCCGGCAGCATAGGCATATTCGGCGGCAACCGGCACAGAATCTACAACAATTATATATGCGACGGTGTCCTCTCAGCAGGCATACGTGTGAATACAGACTTTCCCGGATATGGGTTCCAGAACACCGAATGGATAAAGTTCGAGAACAACTATGTAGTCAACTGCGGAACAATACAGGACATATTCGGGCAGAACCTCGCCGCAGTCTTCGTGCGCTCCTCGAACTGGAAAGGTGCAGGCGATGTGAGAAATGTAACATTTACAAATACGCAAGTGTATAATTCGCAGTCTGCCGATATAGTCTCCGTGGACAATGTGCCCGTTGCGAACAACAGACAGACGACCTTGCCGGGGCTTCCCGAACCCGACGATGAAGAGCCGGCAAGCGGCGGACCGCTTGAGGGGATAAGCGGTTACGACCTCGCCGTTGAGGGATTAGCATGGAAGAACGCGTCGGGGACGGCATCGCTGAAGAAAGGCGACAGGGTGGTTTTCACCGTGAAAATCATCAACAACAGCACCGTCGACATCCCGTCGGGCGTGGTCATCGGATTGCGGATAGACATCGACGGCAAGGCGAACGTCATAAACAACTCATATAACAAAGGACTTGCTGCTGGAGAGGACTTGCTGCTGACTGTGGAATGGACGGCCACAGCCGGCGGACATACCGTTACGGCTATGGTGGACCATGACAACCGGCTGCCCGGCGAGAGCGATGAGGACAACAACAGCCGGGTAAAGAAATTCAACGTGGAGGATATGCCGACGGCCGTGAACAGGGATTACACTCCGGTTACGGGCGGATGCGACCTCTATGTTACTGATGTTACATACGAGAATCTCTCGCGTGCGGACGGAACGATACAGCCGGGCGACCACCTGCGCTTCACCGCCGTGGTCGTGAACGCCGGAGACCAGGCCACGCCAGGGAATATAAAGCACGGCGTGCAGTTCCAAGTGGATGGCAAAGACTATAATGCCGCGCCTATAACGTGGTGTGATACATATTACAATTCCATGGCTTCGCACGAGTTCCAGTCTCTAACTGCAAACGGCGGAGGCAGCAGTTCCGGAACTGGCAACGGCTGGAACTATTGGGTTGCTGAGGAAGGGGCGCATAACGTTACGGCATGGATAGATGACAATACAACAGGAAACGGTGGAAAAGGATTCTTTGTGGAAGTAAACGAGAACAACAACAAGACCACCGTCACGCTGCCCGTCATACCCTATAATGGTGTGGAATATATCGACAATCCCGACCATCCCGACAATCTTGACGGCTCTACCGGGCCGGAGCAGTCGCAGACAAGTGTTGTGATAAGCATCGGTCGGACAGGTCTCGCGACCTATTGCTGTGAGCGACCGCTCGATTTCAGTGGGGTGAAGGGATTGAAAGCCTATATCGCCTCGGGCACTTCCGGCTCATCGGCTGACGGAGTCATAAAACTGTTTGTAAGCAACGTGACCGATGTTCCGGCAGGGGAGGGAATACTCCTGCGTGGCAATAGCGGTGAATATGAGGTGCCTTTCACGGATGATGCCACGGCGGCGTATGCCAACTGGCTTGTCGGCGTGACAGAGCCTGCGTATATATATGCGGTGGACGGCAACTATAAGAACTTTATACTGAGCGACGGCAGCCGTGGCGTTGGCTTCTATCCCGTGCAGGACGGAGGCGGGACGATTGCGGCAAACAAGGCTTATCTGCGTCTCAGAACGTCATCGGTGGCAGGTGCCAAGGCCATGACGATAGATTTCGGCGACGGCATCACGGCGACAGACCGCATCAGTGTGACCGGGAGCGGACGGCACTCGGTTTACTATACGCTCTCAGGACTGCGTGTGACGAATCCTTTGAGGGGCTTGTACATACGTGACGGCAGAAAGGTGGTGGTGAGATGAGTGGCTGGAAAGGTAGGAAACCGGTCTACTTGAAGCCGCGGATAGAGCAGGTGAGGGTGGAGAATAACACTTTGATGTCTACTTCCGATGACGGCCCGATAATAGAACTGCCGTCTGATGAAGTGCCGGTATATCCGGACGGAGAGGGCAAAGACCCGGCCGATGCGTTGGGCAAGGGACATTCCAATATGTGGGATGACAGATGGAATGACGGTGACGGCTGGTAGGATTTAGTGGATAGGAGATATGGATAAATGTTTTAATAATAGAGTTTTTTAGTATTGACGATGAAAGAGAATTACTTTTACAAGATGAAGCGGCTGCTTTTGTTAGCGGTCTTCATGATGCTTCCGTCTTTATGGCAATACGCGGGGGCACAAGTAACGTTACAGGCGGTGGATGCCGGATTTACTGACGGCAAATGGTGGATTAAATTGAGAAATCCCAGTACTACAGAACTTAAAGGAAGTGGAGGTTCTGAACAGGCAGACAAGTTGGGTATTTGCTTCTTTATATCCACAAACGCTGGACAAGACCATGGTGACGAAAATACTACCCTGACATGGAATGATGAACGGACATGGGAACTTTCTGCTAATGGTGGAACTCGTGTGTTTACTGCTAATGGAGGACATAATCTCAATGGGTATATGGATGGTCTGACGAAGGGCACCACTTATTATTTGAATATCAAGATTCGAGATAATAGTAACTTCACTAATGTTAACGAGTCTTGGGTCAACGCTACATTCAAATACGGCGGTAAAGGTTCTGATGACAAGTATATTGTGACAGATTTTGAAAAGGTTTACGGATTCTCAGACATTATAGAGGCAGGTACAGGTACGGTACTTGAGGCTGGTAAAATATACAGTCTGGAAAAGGGAGCAGTCTATAAGTTCAAGAACGGCAAGACTGTTACAGAGTTGTGGCGTGACGCCAAAGGCTCAGACGACAAGATATTCACCTTCGGATGGTTTGATACCAAAGGCACATTCCTCGGTGTCAGCGGCAACTACGAGATTAAGAATCCAGGGCGTGCCGGTTATAACGGAAACTATTATGACATCATTCCCGTTGCCGATCAGGGAGCAACGGAAGTGCAGGATAGATACGAGCATTTGCGATATAATGAAAATGGCAAAGAACTTGATTTTACTAATGGCGCACTCTATCTCGGAGGCTCAAAGAAAGGATTCGGTATTCCCGAAGCCAACGGGACATACGGCTGGGATGCCGGCGATACTAGCGCTAATGCGGAGATTAAGGGTAGCGCGATACCTCAGATAGGAGCGGGCAAGTACCAGTTTGACATCAGTACAGGCTCTCAGGTGAACGCGTGGGGCGACGAAGGCGAGCCGCTGCTGTTCAAAATCTATCATTATAAGCGGTGGTCTCTGCCTATGGGAGATTCGAAAGATACTTTCACAAACTTCGAATTCAAACACAACTCGGGTAATGAAACGTTCCAATACGATAGCAAAACATACAACCAGACATTCTATCACGTTGAGAAAGACACCGAGGCATCACCGTTGGGCGGTATGTTCGAGGTGACCAGATCTGCGGATCCGGCTCTGGGCAACGGCAATATCCACGGTATAGCAATAGGTCAGGACTCTGATTTGCCCAAGTTCCCTAATGGATACACGTTCCGCTTCAATCTCGACCTCACCCAAAACGCATGGGATTTTCCGTTGCAGGTAAGTCTGAAACAGCGTCCTTATGACAGTGATGTGGACGGAACAGACACATGGCACGCCGGTGATTTCACCACCAAGACAGGCAATGTGGGAGAGATAAAGGTCTGTCTGAACAACAACAAAAAGGAGAAACGAATATCGCTGCGCGATGCTTTACGCCTCGACTGGAACATTCCGTATGCCAATTCCAATCCGTACGATGCGGAGAATGCCGTGAAAATAGACAAGATAACGGTGACAGGCAACATGAGTGTGGATGATCTTTATTATCTCGGCGATTTGGTGTCGGCAGGAAAGATAGCTAATATCGACCTTTCGGAGGCCTCGGTGGAAGGCAATCAGATACCTGCAGGTTTCGCTTCTATGAAAGATGATGAGACTTTGAAGGAAATCATACTGCCGAGTGGCTTAAAGACGATAGGTGCGGAAGCTTTCAAAGGTTGTAAGGCTTTAGTTAATGTGATTTTTCAAGAGGGTACTGGAGATGTAATGATTGGCTCGGGTGCATTTATGAATTGTACGGCATTGAACAATGAGCAGATACAGAATATTATTAATCATGCTGATGCTGTCATTGCATCAGATACTTTCAATGGAACCAATGCTGAAAATATTACACTCGCAAATGATATAACCTATATTGGCAAACAGGCATTCGCAAATACGAAATTGAAGAGGTTCACTTTGCCCGCAAAGTGTGAGGGTAAGAAAGTAGAAGTGGAATCTTATGAGAACTGGGTAATGCCAGGCGCGATTGGTAAGGTATTCGTAAAGAGTGCATATAGCAGCGGTAAAGTTGACGAGAACGCTGCACGTAAAGCACGTACCATTGGAGGAGACACAGAAAGCCTGACTCTACAGGCAGAGGACTTCAATCAGGGATATGGCGTAGGATGGTTTAATAACGGAGACCATGATGACCGCTCAGCGGCTAATCCGGATTACCATATTGATATTACTGATACGAAAAAAGGATTTGGTATTTTCACTTCTAATTCAGATTACAAGCTCGGTTATATGGGATTGGACTATTGGTTTAACTATTCTTTCCGTGTAATGGATGAGGGAGACTATATTCTTTCCGCATATATGGCAACAGGAAATGGTCAAACTGTGACTCCGAGTTTTTCAATAGACGGTGGCGAAAAGGTAGCAACAGAAGTGAAAGGTGGTAACTGGACTCCTACACAAGAATATAATGTAGGTAGTGTTCGTCTCACCCCGGGAATCCATTATGTTACTTTCCACGGAGTAAAGGACTCTGATATTGACAAACTTGTATTAAAAAAAGGAACTGACACCGGACTTCCTGTTATCACACCGGGACAGAATTGCGGTCGTGTTGTGACTGAATATAAGTTCACGCATACAGCTAATAAGGTAGAAATTCTCTCTTCTGATGCTACAGCATTCAGAGGTGTGAACGCCAATAACTGTGAGGTGGTGTTCCCGGACGGGACAACCGACGAAATGGTTAGCGGCTACCGCGACGGCAATAATAATGCAGGAATACTCGGTCTGCTCACCAAAACCGTGTCGGAGGACGCTCCTTACGATGTCGTCTATCAGGAACACGCCGACGTCAAGGCCACACGCACGTTCAATAAGAAGAAGTGGAACTCCGTGGTGTTCCCGTTCACCGTGAACGGAAAGATTCTCAAGAACGCCACAAGCGAGGACGGCACGCTTGCCGAACCGTTCGCAAGAGCAGCTTATCTCTTCGACAACGGCTTCGGAACACCGGGCTATGATGTGAAGCTGCGCTTCGTTTATCTCGACAACAAGAACACTTTCGATGAGAACGGTACGGAAGAAATCAAGGCCGGAACGCCGTTCCTGCTCTTCGTTGACGATACGAAGGATGCTCCCGAAGGCAACGTCTACGTGTTCAAGGACATCACGACACCGGCCGCATCCGCTGCCGTTGGTCTGGGATATAGTGATGATAAGGTCGTGAAACAGGCCGATCCGGCTGGCGAGAAAGGTATAACGGACTATTCGTTTGACGGTAGACTTGATTACAAGACTGGCAATGCCGCGTTCAGTAATAAGATATATTGGGTTGCGGACAGCAAGTATTATTGGGGAACGAATGTCACAATGAAGAATATGCGCTCATGGTTTGAGCCGAAGACCGAGGCCGGGGCACGTGCCATAGAGAGCCTGTTCGGTTTCGTCGGCGACGATGCTACGGGCATCAGCATAGTGGAGGCAAACGGCGGCGGCAATGTCAATGGCGGCATATACAGTCTGTGTGGCCGGCTGATAAGCACAGATCCCGCTTCGCTCCCACGTCTTCCGAAGGGTGTATATATAGTTAATGGTAATAAGGTAATTGTAAAATAGTAAAGGAGAAACATGGATATGAAAAGGAATTATATAGCACCTGCGGTTTTCGTGATAGTTGCCGAGAACGGCAACCTGCTGCAGTCGTCGCCCAATGTAGGCTACGATGGCGGCGATGGATCGTTCGACAAGGAAGGCGGCGAGACCATTGAGAATGGCGGAGAAAACTCCGGCGCGACTCCGGCTAAAGGATTTTCGGGCTGGGAAAGCGATTGGGACAAAGAATTGGTTTGGTGACAACATGACATGAGATTTTCATTTTGGTAAAGTTGGTTATAAAATGCGAAAGCCACGGGCAAGAGATTGTCCGTGGCTTTATCTTTTCATGCACTATATTATATATATAAGGTGTGGTGGCCTGCATTCAACTTATCCTCATGATGCTTGCCTCGAAGTCGTCGTTCTCAACGAGCGACTTGTTCTTTACGCGAGTCTTGTAAGTGTTTATCGTGTGCACCGAATACTTCAGGAACTTCGCTATGCGTTCGCTTTCCGTTATTCCAAGACGTATCAGGGCGAAGATGCGCATCTCGGTTGTAAGCGACATCTTCTTCTCCGGTATCTTGCGCTCGTTCTCCGGGAACATACTGTTGTATTGTTCCACGAAGTTCGGGAATATCTTCAGGAATGTAGAGTCGAACACTGCGAACATATTGTCGCGCTCTTTGTTAAGTACCGACTCCTTGAGCGAGTAGCGCAGGTCGTCGTATTGGCGTGTCTGTATCTTGCGGTCTATCATGCGGTAGAGCTTCTCCATCTTGTCGATAAACTCCGAATTGATATAGAATGAGTTGCCGATGTATTCGTTCTTGATGTTGTTCGCCTCCTGCAGCTGTGTGTAGGCGTGCCTAATGTCCTCGTTGCTTTTGCGTATTGCGTTGCGCGCTTCCTGCAGGTTGCGCTTCTGTCTGTAAAGAGATACCACCGTGAACAGAATCACCACCACGAGCACCGAGATGATGATGATGCCTCCGATGAGCATATTCGACTTTTCCTTCAGGATGTTATACCTGTTGGTTTCGATTATGGGAAGAATCTCGCCCACTTCAATCTTCCTCTGTCTTGCGCCGTAGAAGTTAGCGTCATCAAGCGAATGCTGTATGTAGCTTGTGGAGCGCTGTATATCACCGTGCTTGTAGAGCAGTTCGGCGAGGCCTCTGAGCGCCGTCGTCTCCTTTGTCGACGACATCACGTCGTATGTCGCGGCATCGGCGAGATACTCCATCGCGTTCTCCTCCTCATTGTTTTTCCATGCCATCCATCCTATGCACGAGGTCACGATAGCTCCTGTGTGCATATCGAACCCGCCCTTCTTGAGCATTGCCATGAATGTCCCGCGGCTCTCGTCATATTTGTATTCCTTCATCTGCTGCTGTCCTACGGCATACATCCATTCCGTGGTGTTGGGCTTGAGGACGGCAAGCAGGGAGTCGGTATAGCAGCTACCGCGTTTCAGATATTCTTTGTGGTAAGGCTCGGCGTGGTTGTAATCCGAGATGTCGTAGTTGAGCCGTGCGGCTATGGTGTAGTATATCTTCTTGTATTCTGCCGTAGCGTTTTTTGCATTCACCCCCTCCATTTTGTCGAATGCCTCCTTGTAGAGGCCTGCTGAGACCAGACAGAAGACCATCGCACATTCCGATTCCACTTTGTAATTGTCGTCGTTGAGTTTCGTAGCGAGTTCAAGCGAACGGTTGGCGTAGGTATAGGCCGAGTCATACTGGTATGACTTATATTCGTCATACAGTTTGATGCAGGCGTTATACTTTGTCTTTGCCGTTGCCGCCTTTTTCAGGGCGTCTTTCAACTTCTGTATTCTCTGTTCCTTAGAATTGTCGTATGCGGATTTGTTTTTAAGGCATTTGTCTAATTTGACGAGCTTCTCGTCTATACTTCCGTTATCGGCATGGCAGACGCTTTTAGGACTAAAGGCGATTAATAGCAGTGCGGTTATGAATATATATAATCTCATGACAGTGTTGTTTTTGTTACAATTAAGGTTTATGCAAAATTACTAAAAAACATTTAACCGCCAAATATTTGTCAGTTTTTTTGTAAATTTAAATTTAATATCGGACCAGATGCTTTTATGAAAATAAAAGAAGGCGCGGATGCTTGCGGTCGGTTCAAGACGGACTTGTCGCAAGCATCCGCGCCGGAGCGTGCCGGGACTCTGTCTGTATGGGGAAGACAGAGGCACCGATATATTTAGAATTTCAGGTCGACACCTATACCCAGCACACGGTTTGTGCGTGTGAAAGAGTCGCAGATAAGTGGCTCGGCCGACATAACCTTCTCGTAGTCGGTGTAGTTTGTCTGGAAATAAGCCGCATTTACCTTTATCATATCGTTGATTTGGTAGCCCAGACCGAAGCCGAAACTGTAAGAGTTTACGACAAACGACATATCACTCATGTAGTCATCCGTGAGCTGATAGCGTGTAAACTGCAAGCCGCCGCTCACCTGAAGACACTTTGTTATGTCCCATTCCACGCCACCGAGATATTCGTTCGTGCCGCCGTCGAGTTCCTTTTCAGCGTGCTGATACAAGTGGGCGTCGGTATCGAAGAAGTGGTGATAGCCCGCGTTGATGCGTACAGTAGGACATACGCTCCACTGTGCGCCGAGGGTGAGCAGTGCCGGAGAGTCTTCCTCTACCTCTGTTCCGTCCTGAAACTTGTTCACGGCATCTATCATGCTCGCTTCTTTCACCGTGGATTTGTTCTTCATGCGCATACGGGTCTTGAACTCATACTTAGCCGCGAAGTTGAAGTTGCCCGTCTTATAGTCGATGCCGATGATAGGCGCGATACCCCAACCGGTCTGGTCCGACATAAGATTCACGCCGTTGCGGTAGACTCCGAGCATATCGAGCTTCTGCTGGGTGCCCTGAAGCGTACCAAGAGTCCCCTGCAATTGTGCCATCTGCTGTGTGAGAGCGTCAGGGATTGGCAGTCCGGCAGCGGTGTATTGGTCCATTCCCGCCTGCACCTGTGCAATGCCGGCATTTACTTGAGCGATACCTCCTGCGATGGTGTTGCCTGCATTGTCAAGGAAGCCTCCGAAGGGAATGTATCCCGCATCGGTCTTCACCTGAATGTTGTCGAGCTTTGCCTTGTATGAAGCTGAGCCGTAGAGAAGTCGCGCGCCGCCGTAAACGGAGAGTTTGTCCGTTACCTTATAGGCTGCTCCGAGCGTGAAACCGTAATAGTACTGACGGCCCTGCATATATCCGTCGACGTCATATCCTTTTACTCCGAGCGGTTCGAGCTGGCTCGCTATCGTGCCGACCACGCTCTCGAAAGAGCCGAGTCCGTTCTCGAACTCACACTTTCCGCCTCCGCCGGTAATGGCGAAATTGAACTGGAAGCTCCATTTGTCTTTGTTGTAGGCTGCCTGCACCGACGGGAGTATTGGTGCGTCGGCCTTTCCCTCAAATTTTTTCGTCACGTTGCCGTTGTTGTTCTTCCCCAATGCGAACACCGGATTGGTGGATGTTATGGTACGGGTCTGATGGACGTTCTGCAAGTTCAGCGATACGTGGAAACCCTGTTCGAGGAACGCTACGCCCGCGGGGTTGCTGTAGACACCGTCTATGCCAATCGCACCGTCGCGTGCCGGATTCCTCAAGAAGTTTATGTTCTGATTTGTGTTCGTAAGCAATCCGCCTGCGAAAGTTGTCGTTACAGATGACAATAATATTGCCAAAGCTGCTAAATTACGTTTATTCATTTTAAATATTTGTACTAAAATTGGTTGCAAAGGTATCTAAATTGTTCTAAAATACCATAGAATTGACATCTCGTTTAATTTTTGTTAACTAATAAACCGGTTGTTCTTAGCTTTTAACTCTTCGTTTTTCACTCTCAAAATAGGCACTTTTGCAGTGCTTTCGTGGCTCACCCGATAAATATAGGGGATGTCTTTTATCAGATATTATGTCGCACCTTTGCACACACTTTACGCCATACTCAGAGTATTTAAGGCCGGATTACTCCGGTACTGAAGCCAAAATACTTGAGTAA
>ERZ779852.3186-NODE-3186-length-12109-cov-3.284885_pt1 | contig 12109 bp, 10 predicted proteins | sample MGYA00511559_ERZ779852 | MGnify/ENA primary metagenome ERZ779852 (study PRJEB29588, sample SAMEA2157977) | human gut metagenome | biome: human gut; feature: human-associated habitat; material: faeces | place: Denmark | collected 2008/2010 ...
CCGGTGTGATCTCGTTACGGAAAGATTTACCGATCTGACCGATACCAAACGGGATTTTCTTACGTGATGTTCTCTGAACATTCTTGAAGTTTACGAAAATACCCTGTGCTGTTTCAGGTCTTAAATAAACTGTGTTCTTTGCATCTTCAGTAACACCCTGGAATGTTTTAAACATTAAGTTAAACTGACGGATGTCTGTGAAGTTATGTTTGCCACATGTAGGACATGGGATCTGATGTTCCTCGATGAAATCTCTCATTTCTTCCTGTGTCCATCCATCCACAGAGCCCTTTAATTCAATGTTCTTCTCAGCAGCAAAATCCTCAATGATCTTATCTGCACGGAAACGCTCATGGCACTCTTTGCAATCCATTAACGGATCAGAGAATCCTCCGAGATGTCCGGATGCAACCCATGTCTGTGGATTCATAAGGATGGCACAGTCAACACCTACGTTGTAAGGGTTTTCCTGAATGAATTTCTGCCACCATGCTCTTTTTACGTTGTTCTTCAACTCTACACCAAGATTTCCGTAATCCCATGTATTTGCAAGACCTCCGTAAATCTCAGAACCCGGATATACAAATCCTCTTGATTTTGCAAGTGCTACGATTTTGTCCATCGTCTTTTCCATAATAAATTCCTCACATTCTATTATATTATTGCTGTATTATGCAATTATTTATAACTCGTACTTATGATTTATTGTATCATCGCGAGCCTATTTGTAAATGATATAAGTATAGACATCTGTACCGGATGAACCGCCGGAAAGATTTGTGACTACATCATTGCCGGAAGCTTCCTCTGTTCCTATGATCACTTCTCCCTCAATGACATCCCCTGCGTCTTCCGTACTTTCTGTCTCCAAGACGGCCTCTGTGGATGGTACTTCTTCTGCTTCCGTGATCCAGGTTTTCTCGATTCCGGTTCCCTCTTTAATGGAAACAGAATCTTTTCCTGTCACCGTCACGTTATCGCAGGAAACATATAAAATTTTGCCGTCAATCTTCACATCGGTATTTGCCTTAATAATGACAACTTTCAGATCTTCCTGTGCGAGAATATCCCCTCTCGTCACTCCCGTGACACTGCCGTCTTTATCCACGCCCGCAAAATCTGTGTCAAAATCATACCCGGCAGCCAATGCCTGCACGATTTTACCCTCATACAATTCCACACCATTAAACGCTGTATAATCATCCACCGTTTCATAGTCCATCCGGAGTTTTGCTGTGCCATCTTCCACGGTCAGATCATCCACTTTTACAGAATTTTTTCCATTCTCTGTATTGTACTCATCCACTGCGGAATCCACAAACTCTTTCAGCTCCGTCTCATCATAATAAGACTGGTCAAGCTGTTCCACATCCATTGAAACTACTTTGCCATGTTTTGAAACATAAACGGTATTTGTGTCTGCCTCCAGACTGGAACCACACCCGGCGAGCATACCTGCGCAGATCATGATTGTCAGTCCAATACACCCTAATCTCTTCATGTTACAGACTCCATCCTCTTTCTATTTCATTCAATGTTAATCTTGGATATTATACAATTTTTATATCATGTTTTCAACCTCTTCCAAAATTTTTAATGATTTAAAAGAATGGTTGATATAATATTTCATGTATTCCCTGATACACTGCTGTAATTCCCACAATACCTGATCGGATACAGAAAACGTGTAAAGTTTTGCAAGCTTTGCTGTCATAATATACTGCATGGTATAGACTGTGGATTCCTGCACTTTCTGATAGGTCGGCAACGCCGCCATATTTTCAGGTTTCCGCCTTAACTCATTCACGCAGTGATCGCAAAGCATGCGCGCCGTCTTTCCCGAAAACCAGTGCAGTGCCTCTTTTTTTCCGCATTTTGTGCACCCGAACACATTCGGTGCTTCCCCGTTGATTGTGAGTGTCCGGAGTTCATAGATACATCTCACAAGCCGGTTGGAAAAAGCAGGGCTTTCGAGCGCCCGGAGTGTCTGGTAAAGCAGTTTTAACATTTCTGTCTCATCGTTATTTTCCTGACAATAATAATCTGCAAATTCCAGAAAATAAAATCCATAATAGGCAGCGTTGAAATCTGCTGCAAGCTCCCGGAAATAATTCTGGATGGACACTTTGGCAACTGTATATGTAGAACGTCCCTCGAAAAGTTCAAATTCCCCGAAGGAGAAAGGATTTGTCGCAGCTAAAAACTGACTGTTTGGTTTTCTTGCCCCTCTGGCAAATGCTGTGATTTTTCCTCTCTCCCTCGTGAGCAGTGTTATTCTTTTGTCATAATCGCCAATCGGCATCGCATTTAAAACCATTCCGGTCATTACAAGGTTCTGCCCCATTCTGCCTTACTTCCTGCTCTCTGTCACTCTCTTTTTCTCTGCATATCTCCAGATAATCGTCAATCCGTCCTGTTTCCCAAAAAGTGTTCCAGGTTTTCTCCATCGTTTTTCCCTCCTGCCATCTGTATACAGATAGGATTTGCGTTGTGAAAAACCTTATACACGTTAAATATTGGCAACGGTTTAAATTTCGTCCTTATTGTATCCAAAATTTTTGATCAGAAAATCGCTGTCACGCCAGTCTTTCTTCACTTTCACCCAAAGTTTCAGATTTACTTTTGTATCCAATAACCGCTCGATCTCGTAACGCGCATTGCTTCCGATTTTTTTGAGCATTGCACCGCCTTTTCCGATGATAATTCCCTTGTGGGAATCACGCTCGCAGACGATCGTTGCGTCAATGTCAATGATATTCTGTCCCTTTCTACCCTTCATCCGGTCGATATAAACGGCAATTCCATGCGGAATCTCATCATCGAGCGCATGCAGTGCCTTCTCACGGATGATTTCTGCAACAATAGCGCGCTCCGGCTGGTCGGTGACCGTATCCTCATCATAGAACTGCGGTCCATACGGCAGATATTTGAAAATCATGTCAATGACCGTGTCCAGATTCTTTGCACGCAGTGCAGACGCCGGAATAATCTCCGCAAAATCGTACACTTTGCGGTATGTGTCAATATATTCCACGATTTTTTCACGGTCTACGGTATCCACTTTATTGATGATCAGAATGACCGGTGTTTTTACTTTTTTCAACTGCTCGATAATGTGCTGCTCGCCGGCTCCGATAAAATTAGACGGTTCCACAAGCCATAAGATCACATCCACCTCATTTAAGGTATGCTCTGCCACATTTACCATGTACTCCCCAAGTTTATTTTTTGCCCTGTGGATCCCCGGTGTATCCAGAAATACGATCTGCCCACGTTCCATATCCGTATAGACCGTCTGGATGCGGTTTCTGGTCGTCTGCGGTTTGTTCGATGTGATTGCGATCTTCTGTCCGATCAGATGGTTCATTAATGTGGATTTTCCCACGTTTGGTCTTCCGATGATCGTCACAAATCCGGATTTAAATTTTTCGTTCATAAACTTCCTCTCTTTGTATTTATTTACTCAGATAATTGTAAATTTCACAATCATCGTTCTGATTCATTCAAGTGTTTTACTTCCCCAAACATTCCTTCACTTGCCTGCAAGGTTTCCTCATTTCCGACTACACAGAGATTATTCTCTGCGAGAACAGATGCGATCATATCCCGGAGTCCCCGGATATCCTCCTGCGTCGCACCGATCACCTGATCACGCTCTTTCTGGATCTCTTCGTACGAAATATTCTGTAAATAAGCTGCCATGGACCGATCGCCCTTCGTGCTTGGATTCATTGGCACATCCATATCACTGATCGTCCCGATGATATATTTTGTCATGTCACGTTCATCCGCAGTAAACTGCTCAATATATGCAGGGATTCCGTCATAAATCTCATTTGTTTTTTCCAGATTTGGATCACGGTAAGAGACAAAATAAGTGTCTCCATTCTTCATATAACCGTTCATGCAGCCGTATGCTCCGCCTTTCACACGGATATTGATCCAGAGGTAATCATACTCCATGATCACTTTTAAAATGCGCAGTGCACCGTGATAGTCAAAGCCATGTGCACGGAAATTTCCGGCTCTCGCCACATACAGCACCTGGGAGGCATCCATAAATCCCTCATTCTTCCGGACCGGGACGATCTCTGCCTGTTTTTCCTCCCCGGAAGTTTCATATAACATTGGAATAAATTTTTCCAGCTCTGTTTCTACGATAGAAAGCCCGTCTTTTTCGCAGGTGACGCTGACCAGAAGATGTTCTTTTGTAAAAATTGAGGAAACCATCTCTTTTAGTTTTGCGGTCAGTGCTTCTTTTCTCTCATCAAAATGTGCTTCCAGATCACACAGCGTCTCATAGAATGTGATCGTATCTTTGTAAGCAGCCGCCCTGGAAAAATAAGTCATGGCTCTTGTCGAAGCCACGGAATGTCCGGCGGAACTGATGCTTACCTGAAGTCTTGATTTCAACTCGGCAATAATCTCATACAGACGCTTTTCATCATCAATGTTTGAGGTGAAAAGCATTTCTTTCATCAATGTAGCTGCTTCCGGCAATTTGTCATATAATGCCTTGGTGCGCACCTCAAATTTCACCTGATAATCATCTTTATCCTTCACGCTCGGATACACACCGATCGTACTGCTGATTCCTCCAGTATGGATGTTCACCTCATTTGCAAAATCCGCATAGGAATAATTTTTTGTATCCACATAGCCAAGTACCGCCTTCAATACGCCAAGATACGGAATGTCCTCTGCCGGAATGTGCGCAATATCGAACAACATGGTCAGATAGATGATCCCATTCGAATAAATATCATGGTGTACCACCGGGATACCTTTCACTGAAAGTTCTGTATTATAAAAAGGTGCTGCCTCTTTTTTCATATCAGAGCGCGCAAGCATCGGAATTTTTTCCAGATCTTCTTTTGGAGAAGGTGTCTCCTGATATTCCTTCAGGTGTTTTGTATCTGCGATCAGCTTTCGGATCTCATCTTCTGATAACCCCGCTTTATATTCCGCAAGTTTTTTCTCTAAGGCAGCCTCATTTTTTGCATTTAAGCCTTTCTCAGGTTCAATGATCACAACAGATGCATGCCTGTTATTTAATAAATACTTCTGGATCAGCTGCTCAAAATAATCTGTCTCCACCTGCTCTTTTAAGAAACGGTAAGTATCTAATGCCTCCAGATGAAGGAATGGACGCATATCATCATAAAGCCAGCTGTCCAGACACTGGATCCCATATAAAAGTCCTTTTGGGAAATGTCCGAAATCAGCCTCACGGTAACGGAATTCAGAACTATTGATCCCTGCCAGCAGCGATTTTTTATTTAATCCATTTTTTACAAGCCCTTCTAATGTCTCACGGATGACAGCCAGAAAATGCTCTTTTTCCTGCGGATTGGTATTTTTTGCGATCACAGAAAATGTCGGCTGCAGCGTTCCACTGTCATATCCGCCTGTGATCTCTGAACCGATCCCGGCATCGATCAATGCCTGTTTTAACGGTGCTCCCGGCGCACTGACCAGCGCATAATCCAAAATATCAAATGCGAGATACAATTTCTCGTCCAGTGCTGTTTCTATCACCGTGTTATAAGAAAGATAGGTATTGTTTTCTTCGGATTCCGTGGAAGAAATGGAATACTTATGTGTCACTTCGATTGGTTTTTCAAATGGTTTCTGAAGCTTTATCTCTGAATCAAGCCCGATTGCCTCATATTTCCCCAGATATGCTTCATCCATCCACGCAAGCTTCTCTGCCACATCCATATCTCCATAGAGATAAATGTAGGAATTACAAGGATGATAATATCTGCGGTGGAAATCCAGATATTCCTCGTAAGTCAGTTCCGGAATATGCAGAGGATCTCCGCCGGAAACGTTTGCATAAGTCGTGTCCGGAAAAAGGGATGTCATGATCTGACGGCTTAAGACATCATCCGGTGAGGAAAAAGCGCCTTTCATCTCATTGTATACAACACCGTTGATGGTCACCGGAGCATCCTCGCTCTCTAATTCATAGTGCCATCCCTCCTGCTGGAAGATCTCCTGATATTTATAAATATTCGGATGAAAAACCGCATCCATATAGACACTCATCAGATTCTGGAAATCTTTATCATTGCAGCTTGCGATCGGATAGATTGTCTTCTCCGGATAAGTCATTGCATTCAAAAAGGTGTTCAAGGAACCCTTCACCAGTTCCACAAAAGGATCTTTGACCGGATATTTGTCAGAACCACACAAAACAGTGTGCTCAATGATATGTGCCACCCCCGTGGAATCCTCCGGCGGTGTGCGAAAACCGATATAAAAGACCTTATTGTCATCATCGTTGGAAATCACTGCGATCCGCGCTCCGCTTTTTTTGTGGCGGAGAATGATTCCTTCGGAATTGAGATCTTTGATCGGGCGTTTTTCTAAAATTTCATATGCCTGTAAATCTTTTAACTGCATCTGTCTGTCCTCTCTCTAATACATACTGTTCTATAGTATACCACACTTCGCGGCATTATCCTATTTTTATCTTCGAAAATTTCTGAAACAAAAAAAGACTGTAACAACCATTCCCTATTCTTAAGGAATACCGTGTTACAGTCCCCCGCTTTTCAGATTCTCATCTATGAATTAGCCGATGCGTCTTACATTTGCTGCCTGAGGTCCTTTTGCTCCCTCTGTCACTTCAAATTCAACTTTTTCACCGTCTTTTAACTCTTTGAATCCATCCATGTCTAATGCAGAAAAATGAACAAATACATCGTTACCATCTGCGTCGGAAATAAATCCGTAGCCTTTTTTTGCATTAAACCATTTTACAGTTCCCTGCTGCATAACAAAATCCTCCTAATACCTCTAAAACCTTTTTGTAAATTTGACATGTTTTTGTGCATGTCACACAAATTGAAGTTAGCATACATCGGATTTTTTGTCAACAACTATTAATAAATTTTACTGCTTGATCTGCACATCAATCTGCTGATACGGAATCGAAATATGATTTTCATCCAGTGCATATTTGATATTTTCCATCAACCGCCACTTCGTATCCCAGTAATCTGCTGTTTTGACCCAGATCCGGATACCAAGGTCCACCGAAGATGCACCAAGATTATCTACGAACACCACAACGTCCTCTTCCGGCAGTCTTGCCGGATCATTTCTGCCGATCTCATATAAAATATTTTTTGCAGTACGGATATCTGCTTCATAACCAATACCTACCACAATGTCCACCCGCCGTTTATCCATATGCGATACATTGACCAGGCTGCTGTTGGACAGATTACCGTTTGGAATCACGATCATTTTATTGTCTACGGTCTTTAACTTGGTATAGAAAACAGAAATCTCGTATACCGTTCCTTCATTTGAGCCCTCAATGATATAATCTCCTACCACAAAAGGTTTTAGCAAAAGGATCAGCACTCCGCCTGCAAAGTTGGAGAGACTTCCCTGCAGTGCAAGACCAACCGCCACACCACAGGAACCGAGCACTGCCACCGCTGAGGTAGTTGCTATCCCAAACAGGCTTAAGATTGTCAGGATCAGGATAAAATACAGTGCATATTTCACGACTGCAGACAGGAACTGTATCACTCCGACATCTGCATTTCTGCGCTCCATCGTTTTTCTTACGATCTTAACGATCAGACCGATCAGTTTAGCTCCCACTGCATATACGATGACCGCAATGACAACCTGCAGTGCAAAATTCAAAAGATCCGGAACAAGGTTTTGAAAATAAGTGCGGAGAATCCCGGGATTTTTTGCAACCTCCTGAAGATTTTCCTGCGCTTCGGCAATGGCTTCCACTGCCTCTGTTGTACCAACTGTCAGCAACATTTTTCTGCCCTCATTTTTTATTTTACTTTACGGACTTTTAAGACGCCCTCAATGTTCTCTAACTTCTGAATGACTTCATCTGTTACAGGTGAATCCACATCGATCAATACATATGCATAATCACCTTTGGATTTGTTTGTCATTCCTGCAATGTTCATTCCGGCATCTCCCAATGTTGTGGAGTACTGACTGATCATACCACTTACATTCCGATGCAGGATACCGATTCTTCCTGCGGTAGTACATGCGCCCATAGAACAATCCGGGAAGTTCACGGAATGGACAATGTTACCATTCTCCATATAATCACGGATCTCTCTGACTGCCATGATCGCACAGTTATCCTCTGACTCTGCTGTGGAAGCTCCAAGATGTGGAGTTACGATACAGCCCTTTGCACCAACGGTTGTTGGATTTGGGAAATCAGATACATATTTTTTGATTTTTCCGGCAGCTAAAGCTTCCACCATAGCTTCTTCATCCACAAGAAGGTCTCTGGCAAAATTTAAAACAATTGCATTTGGTTTCATCATGGCAATTGCTTCTGCATTGACCATCTTCTTTGTAGAATCCAAAAGTGGAACATGAATCGTAATGTAATCACACTCTCGGTAAATATCTTCCACATTGCTGATATGTTTGACACTTCTGGAAAGATTCCATGCTGCACTGACGGAAATGTATGGATCATATCCATATACATCCATACCCATATGGATGGCTGCGTTGGCAACTAACACACCGATAGCACCAAGTCCGATGACGCCGAGTTTCTTACCTGAAATCTCAGTTCCTGCAAAGTTCTTTTTCTGTTTTTCTGCTGTTTTTGCAATGTTCTCATCATTCTGATTTGCAAGGCACCAGTCGATACCACCTACAATATCACGGGATGCATAAAGCATTCCTGCAAAAACAAGTTCTTTTACACCGTTTGCATTTGCCCCCGGAGTATTGAATACAACGATTCCTTTTTCTGCACATTTATCAAGAGGAATGTTGTTGACACCAGCTCCTGCCCTTGCTACTGCAAGCAGGCAATCCGGAAGTTCAAGATCATGCATGGCAGCACTTCTTACGAGTGCTGCGTCTGCCTGACCTAAGTCCTCTACTTTTTCATAGTCGTTTGAGAAAAGATCTAATCCTACGGATGCAATTGGATTTAAGCAATTATATTTGAACATTATGCATTTTCCTCCTCAAACTTCTTCATGAATTCTACTAATTTTTCAACGCCCGCTTTCGGCATTGCATTGTAAATGGATGCTCTCATACCACCTACGGTACGATGTCCTTTTAAGTTTACAAATCCGGCTGCTGCTGCCTCTTTTACAAACTTGGCATCTAATTCTTCATTGCCGGTCACAAATGGAACATTCATAAGGGAACGGTCTTCTTTTCTTACGGTTCCCTTGAACAGTCTGCTCTGGTCTAAAAAATCATATAAGATTTTTGCTTTCTCTTCATTGCGCTCTTTCATCACAGAAAGCCCGCCCATCTTCTTTAACCATTTGAACACTTTGCCGCAGATATAAATATTGTAGCAAGGTGGTGTATTGTAAAGGGAATCATTATCTGCCTGTGTTTTCCACTTTAACATGGTTGGGGTTCCCGGAAGGACATCATCGGTAATTAAATCCTCACGGATGATTGCGATCACAACTCCGGCAGGACCGATATTCTTCTGAACGCCGCCATATACAACTCCGTAATTTGTGACATCCATCGGTTCAGACAAAAAGCAGGAGGATACATCGGATACTAAAATCCTGCCTTTTGTGTTTGGAAGTTTTTTGTATTTTGTTCCATAAATTGTATTGTTTTCACAGATGTATACATAATCCATATCATCTGTGATCGGAAGATCAGAACAATCCGGGATATAAGAGAATGTCTCATCTGCAGAAGAAGCAAGTTCAACTGCCTCTCCGTAGATTTTTGCTTCCTGGAATGCTTTCTTTGCCCACTGACCAGTTAAGATATATCCGGCCTTGCGGTTTTTCATCAGGTTCATAGGAACCTCTGCAAAGAACTGTGAAGCTCCGCCCTGTAAAAATAAAACTTTATAGTTGTCAGGAATGTTCATGAGATCTCTTAAGTCCTGTTCTGCTTCTTTGATAATGTCATCAAATACTTTGGAACGGTGGCTCATCTCCATAACGGACATTCCGCAGCCCTGATAGTCCAACATCTCATCTGCTGCTTCCTTCAATACTTCCTCCGGCAGAACGGCTGGTCCTGCGGAAAAATTGTAAACTCTGCTCATAATCATTACTCCTCCTGTTTCTTTTTCAAGTCATCCCCGGTAAAAGCAGAACTGATCGCTTCACCCGGAGCAACCATCGGCCATACCTTGTCATCACTATTTATGATACAGTCTATTACAACCGGGGTATCAGATGCAAGTGCTTTCTTCAGAGCTTTGTTAAACTCTTCACGATTCGTTGCCCGATAGCCCGCTGCACCCATGGCTTCCGCCAGTTTCACATAATCTACACCGTCATCTAAAACGGTTGCAGAATAACGTTTCTCATAAAACAAATCCTGCCACTGTCTGACCATTCCAAGTACATGGTTATTAATGATCACTTCGATGAGTGGTAATTTTTGTCTCACTGCAGTTGCAATTTCATTCATATTCATACGGAAACATCCGTCTCCGGCAATATTAATGACCTGTTTCTCCGGGCATCCGATCTGTGCACCGATTGCAGCGCCAAGACCATATCCCATTGTTCCAAGACCGCCGGATGTCAGAAGTGTTCTCGGCTTTTTGTATTTGTAATACTGTGCCGCCCACATCTGATGCTGTCCTACTTCCGTCACAATGATGGCATCCCCATTTGTCTCTCTATAGATTTCCTCAATGACATAAGGACCTGACAATCCGGTTTTTGGATAAGTCAGTGGATACTTTACTTTGTAATCCATGATATGTGTGATCCATTCCGTATGGTTCATCTGTGTCAGCCGCTCATTCACACGAAGCAGGATCTCTTTGATATCACCGATCACGGACGCATCCGTCTGGATATTTTTATTAATCTCTGCCGGGTCCACATCAAACTGTAAAATATCTGCCTGGCTTGCAAATTTCTTTGCATTGCCAAGTACGCGGTCCGAAAATCTTACGCCGATGGCGATCAGAAGATCACATTCACTGACTCCGAGATTGGATGCTTTTGTTCCATGCATTCCAAGCATTCCGGTATAAAGATCATCCTCTCCGTCAAAAGCTCCTTTTCCCATGAGGGAATCACAGACAGGCGCATCTACCATTTTGACAAATCTCTTTAATTCCTCACTGGCGCCGGAGATCACGGCTCCACCACCGACAAATATGTACGGTTTCTTTGCCTTCTGGATCATCTTGACCGCTTTGCTTAAGTCTTCCTCTGTGATCGTCTGTGAAATTCCTGCGATCACTTCCGGCTCTTTTGCCTTGTATTCCGTCTTCGCTGCCGTGATATCTTTTGGGATATCCACAAGAACCGGGCCCGGTCTTCCGGTCTGCGCAATTTTAAACGCACGGCGGATCGTGTCTGCCAGTTTATGAATATCCTTTACAATAAAGTTATGTTTTGTGATCGGCATTGTGATTCCCGCAATGTCGATCTCCTGAAAACTGTCTTTTCCAAGTAATGGAACATTTACATTGCAGGTGATCGCCACCACTGGAACAGAATCCATATATGCGGTTGCGATTCCGGTGACAAGGTTCGTTGCCCCCGGTCCGCTTGTTGCAAAACAGACACCTACTTTTCCCGTACTTCTCGCATAACCGTCCGCTGCATGGGACGCACCCTGCTCATGGGAAGTTAAAACATGTCTGATCTCATTCTGATGTTTGTATAATTCATCATATACATTTAAGATAGCGCCGCCCGGATATCCGAATACAGTATCAACCTTCTGTTCTTTCAGACATTCGATCACAATCTGCGCACCTGTTAACTGCATTCTCTAAATCCCCTTTCGTGTTTCCATATCTAATTGCTTCACCAATGCTTCCAAAATCCGGAAAGCACACATGAACCTCTTTTCTTTAATCATTCTTTCCCGGAATCTGTAAGATTGCTCCTCGGTTGCCGGATGTTACCATAGATGCGTAACGCGCAAGGTAGCCGGTGGTAACTTTTGGTTCTCTTGGCTGCCATTTTGCCTTACGTGCCGCCATCTCTTCATCGGACACTGCAATATCCAGGGTCATCTCAGGGATATTGATTTTGATGATATCTCCCTCTTCCACAAGAGCGATCGGTCCGCCAACTGCTGCCTCCGGTGACACATGACCGATGGAAGCTCCACGGCTCGCGCC